>Ga0209985_10001103_pt1 | contig 27481 bp, 21 predicted proteins | sample NOAtaG_FD_187305 | JGI IMG/M metagenome (GOLD analysis project Ga0209985, IMG submission 187305) | Freshwater lake microbial communities from Lake Erie, under a cyanobacterial bloom - NOAA_Erie_Diel6S_1000h metaG (SPAdes) (version 2) | ecosystem: Environmental > Aquatic > Freshwater > Lake ...
GAGGTCTCTCACGGAGGCACAGAGGCACAGAGGCGGCCTCGGCGAAGAAGAGAGATGTCTTCTCGCGTCTTCTCGCGTCTTGTCGCGTCCTGTCGCGTCTTTCCGCGTCCTCGCATCGCTCGCAGTCTTCGGGTTCTCGTCCTTCCTCCGTGCCTCCGTGCCTCCGTGAGAAAACCGGAGCCCGATCGGCGCCTCCATCGCAGTTCACCCACACCATTTCCTGAAGCGCCCAATTTTGAACGATCAATTTTGAACGATCAATTTTGAACGATCAATCCCCATGCTTCTGGCGCAAGCGCGGCGACAGCCGCAGCATCCACTGCACCCGCTCGAACTCGTTGAGCCACTCCTGCAGCACCGCGGCCGTCTCGTCCTCCGGCACCTCCGCCCACGGCAGCTCGCACACGGCGCCAAGCTGCCGCCGCGCCATCCCGCGATAGCGGGCCAGCACCCTGTCGCCAAGCACCGCGCAGACCTCGCCATCCTCGGCGGCGAACACCACCGTCGGCACCCGCGCGCCGCCGCAGATCCGCACGCGCGATGAGAAGTCGGCCTCGCGGTCGCGGTCGACCCAACGCATGTCGACCTTGGGGCACGCCTCGGCGATCCGCGCGAGCAGCGGCCCTTGCTGCACGCAGTCGCCGCACCACGTGCCGCTGACGACCAACACGCGCATGTCGCGCGTGAAGCCGGCGAGCATCTCCCTTTGGCCAGAACTCAACGCCACCCGCTCGTACACCGCGTGCCAGCTTCCGGCGCGTCCGGGATCGGTCGCCAGATATCCAGCGTACGGCTCGCCTCGCAGAAACACCCGTTCAAACTCGTCTCGTTCGATCATTGCGGAATCCTGATTCACTTCCAAGCGTACACTCTTGCGTGATGAACCGCGCGTGGCGCGTCTCTCTCCTCTGCTGCCTCCTGGCGGCCCACACCGCGCAGGCGCGCAGCGTACGGCCGCCAGATGACTCGCATCGAGACCCGCCCGCCGAATCGACGCCAGACCCGATCTCCGACCAGCCACCCCAGGACGACGCCGCGCCCTCCGCCGGCGACGCCGCGCCTGCACCCCCGCCGCTCCAGTTCGCAGAGGCGACGTCGGAGGAGGCGGAGTCGCTGAACCGGCTCGCAAGCAGCAGCGCCTGGACGTCGCGCGCACTCGCAGCCATGCGGCTCGAGCGCTACGACTGCGAGGCGAGCGCGGGCAGGCTCGTCTCGATGACGCGCGATTCCTCGTGGCGCGTTCGGGCCTACTGCTATGCGGTGCTCGCGCGTCGCGGCGTTTCGCTGCGGCCCGAGGACCTGGCGGCCGAGCGGGACGAACGCGTGCTCAGGGCGATCCTGCGCGGCCGATACCAGGTCGCCGACGATCTGGTCGATCGGCGCATCGCAGCTGCAGAGAAGTCCTCGCGTCCGCTCGAGGCGATGCTCGCACTCGAGATTCTCGCTGCACTCGACCGCCCGGACGACAAGCCGATCCGCGAGCGGATGGACGAACTCCTCCGTCGCATCATCCTGCGCATGGACCGCACCGAGGCCGGCGTGCTCTCGCGCCGACTCGCGGCCATCACCGGTGGCAGCGACTCCGCGCGCGACTACCGCTGGCGCGAGTGGTACCGCAAGTCGAGCAGAAAGCCGGGCTACGAAAGTGCATCGCTCGTCCCGAGCGAACCGAAGGGCGCGCGTCTCCTCCCCGCGAACAGCATCGCAGCGCTCGACTCCGCCGCGTTCGTCGCCTTCGAGCGATACCTCGCCGCGGTCGCCGAGCGCCCGATGGATCTTGCGATCCTCATCGACTGCACGGCAAGCATGTGGCGCGAACTCGCGGACGCGCAGTCGAGCGCCGATGACCTCGTCGAGTTCCTGAACAGCGTGACGGCGGGCGTGCGTGTGGCGATCGTTGGCTACCGTGACCGCCACGACTCGTGGAAGACCCGCGCGTGGGACTTCACATCCAACATCGACGAGGCCCGCTCGCGGCTCTGGTCGCTCTCGGCCGAAGGCGGCGGCGACGGCCCCGAGGCCGTGCACAACGCGCTCAAGACGGCCTTCACCCGCTTCGATTGGTCGATCGACCGACCTCCGCCCGCGAAGCAGCCGATTCGCGCGTGCGTCCTCGTCGGCGATGCGCCACCGCACCCGGGCGAGGGAACGCTGTGCGTGGAGCTCGCGCGCCGCGCGTTCGCGCACGGGATCAAGACCTACGGAATCATCGCGCTCGATGCCGAACGCAACCTGCGCGAGGAGGGCGACGCCACGCCGGCCGAAGATCCAACGAAGCGCCGTCCCGGCGAAGAACCGAAGGACGGCGACGGAGCCAACGACGACAAGGGCGACGGCAAGGGCGACGGCAAGGGCGACGGCAAGGCAACGCCGGTCGCTCCACCGCGCCCTCCGCCACCGTCGCTGCAACGGCGCACGAGCAACACGTGGTTCCCCGAGATCGCGGAAGCCGGCGGTGGCCGGGCTGAACTCCTGAAGCGCGACGGTTCGCTCGTGGCGCAGATCGCCGAGCTCACGGTCGCCGACAAGCATCGCGCGGAGTTCAGCGAGTTCTTCGCGGCCTTCCAGGCGCTGTGCCGGTGATCCGCGCGCGATGGCGCTACCGGCGCCAGTCGACGGGCGCGGCCTCGCCCTTGACCAGCGCATAGCAGCGTTCGAGCAACTCGCGAATGCCCTCGCCTGTCGCGGCGCTGATCACGACGGCCTTCTCGTCGGATCCAAGGCCGATCTCGCCGCTCAGTCGACGCACCTTTCGGGCGCGCTCGTCCGGATCCACCAGATCGACCTTCGAGAACACGACGATCTCAGGCTTCTCGGCGAGCGTCGGCGAGAACGCGTGCAGTTCCTCGCGAATCGTTCGGTAGTTGTCGGTGGGCTTCGATCCGTCGAGCGGCGCGAGGTCCACGAGATGCACGATTGCCTTCGTGCGCTCGATGTGGCGCAGGAAATCGTGGCCGAGCCCCGCGCCCTCGCTCGCACCCTCGATAAGGCCCGGGATGTCGGCGATGACGATGCGGCGGTCACCGGGCAGTTCGCCGATCCCAAGCTGCGGCTTCCGTGTGGTGAAGGGATAGTCGCCGACCTTCGCGTTGGCGCGAGTCGAGGCGCCCAGCAACGTCGACTTTCCTGCGTTGGGAAGCCCGACGAGGCCGATGTCTGCGATGAGCTTGAGTTCAAGCCGAAGCGTGCGCTCGATGCTGTCGCCGCCAGGCGTCGACTCCAGCGGCGTCTGGTGGGTGGCGGACTTGAAGTGCTCGTTGCCGAAGCCCCCGCGGCCACCGTGGGCCACGACGACCTGCTGTCCGTCATCGATGATGTCGGCCACGAAGTCGCCGGTCTCTGCGTCGTGCACGACCGAACCGAGCGGAACGCGCACGAGAAGGTCGGGCGCGTCGGCGCCGTGGCAACTCTTCTTGGAACCGTTCTCGCCGTTCTTCGCGAAGAGGTGCGGCCGGTGCTGGAACTCGACGAGCGTGTCGAGGTGCGAATCGCCCACGAGAATCACGTGGCCGCCGCGTCCGCCGTCGCCACCGTCGGGCCCACCCTTCATGATGGACTTCTCGCGGCGAAGGTGCACGGCGCCATTGCCGCCCTTGCCGCTTCGAACATGGATGATGGCTTCATCGACGAGCATCGATCATCGAACGGCGCATGCGCCGAATGAACACGCCGCGCACTCTCGCGCGCGGCGTATGGACTGCGGGTTCAGAGCGAGTGTCGCGGCGAGAGGCCAACGACGCGCTCAGGAGACGTACGCGTACCGCGGAGCCTTCGGGTCCGACGGAACGATGTGCACGCGACCGCCCTGGAACACGACGGTTCCCTCGACCTCTGCCATCAGGGTGAAGTCCGCTCCCATGTGCACAAGGTAGCCCGGCTTCCACACCGTGCCACACTGGCGGACAATGATCGAGCCGGCCTTCGCCGCCTGACCACCGTAGAGCTTGATGCCACGGAACTGCGGGTTCGAATCGCGTCCGTTCTTGGTTGAGCCTTGACCCTTCTTGTGTGCCACGACGAAATCTCCTGGAGGCGGCGAAACACCGCCGAACTGTGCTGAGTCGAGAGAGGATACAGAACCCTTAGCGGAAAGTCGAATCGTCGCGTTCCGCCACCGGATATGAGACGTTCCCCTTCGCGATGGGGTCGCCCGGCACGAGATAATCGAGTCGGACCGTCTTCCGGAGGGTCACGGTGCCGCCGCTCTTCGCGTCCGGCTCCTTGCGGGTCTCGGTCGAGAGCCCTTGGACGAACACGGTGAGTTCGGTGTGCTCAAGGTGCTCGCGCTCGCTGCGGTGGAAGGCCCGATGCTTCTCCGAGTCGGAGAGCGCCGGCACGCGGAACACCACCAGGCCCGAGCGGGCGTTCGTCTCGCCCTGCAGCACCATGCCGAGGATCTCGAACTGGTCCTCGAGCAGCGGGTCACCGATGAACTCCTTGATCTCACGGCTCACGCGCACGGGCACGTCGACGCCCTGACGGACCACGGCCCCCTCGTCGGTGAGCATCTCGATCCGCGGCGCAAACCGCTGGTCCTTGCCGGTGTTGTTCACGACCTCGTAGGTGAAGAACCAGAAGTGGGCGCCCGTCTCAGGGTCCTTCCACAGCCGCAGGTCGCTCGGAGTGAACGACAGGTCGCGCACCGCGCGGCGAGAAGCCGCGGACGCAAGACCCGAGCCAGCGCCATCCTGGCCAAAGGCCGCGGGAACGGGCGACACCAATGTCGACGCGGCCGCGAGGACAGCGAGCGAGAGGAGAACGGACGAGGAGGAAGCACCGCACATGCGCATGATGAACTCCGGCAGGACCGCAAATCGCGGCCCGGGTGTATCAGTGTAACGAGGAATCCCCGCTTCGGCGCTGTCGGGACCGCCAGTACGCGGCGATCGTGCCCCCAACGCCCTCGCCCTCCGGCTCCGGCGGCAAATGCGGATCGATTCTCATCGACCGACGACGCTGCCTCGCCCCGCCACCGCTAGTCTGTGATGTCTCTGGCCCGGACCGATCCCGGCCTCCGCAGGGGCTGCCCGCGTTGAGCACCCCCTGCCCGCGATACGAAGCCCGAGCGCCGTCCTGAGCCTGTCGGATGACCACCTCGCAACCGTCTTTCGCCGTGGTTCGATCAGACCCAGCCCGGACCACGGAGGCGATGTCCGCGCTGCTCGGCGCTGGCCCCGCCGCCGCCAGTCGCTTCGCCGAGCAGGCCGTCGCCGCTTCCATTCGACTCGACCTCGTCTGGTGCGTGCAGGATCAGCTCGGCCGCTATCGCCTCGCCGTCCTCGCGGTCCCGAGCGTGGGCCGCACCGCGATGCTCATCGCCTCGCACGCACGGAGCCTCGATGACGTCGCAAACCTGACCCCTGCGATCAGCGCAGCCGCCGAGGGCGTCGCCGACGTCGCCGACATCGCGCAGGCCCTCGTCGACCCCTCCCACCTGCTCGATGTCGCCGCGTTCGAGCGCGGTGGACTCCGCCGCATCGCAGTGCTCGACTACCTCGAGCGCCAGCTTCCGCGCACAGGAACGCTGAACCTCCCCGTGGTGCCTCCGCAGTGGACCATCGAGCCGCTCGCGTCGCGCGCGCAACTCGACGGCTCCGATCCCCATGCGCTCGGCGGCGCGACGCGCGCCGAACTCGTCGCGCTGCTCGACGAGACGTACGTCGGGACCCGCGATTGTCCTGGGCTCGCGGGCATGCGTCGCACCTCTGACGTCCTCGACGGCCACTTCGGATCCGGTGCGCGCCGCCGACACTGGCTGATCGCTCGCCGCGATGGCAAGGCGTGCGGCCTCTGCCTCCTCAACGGTTCGCCCGATGGACGCAGCGCCGAACTGGCCTACTTCGGAATCGCGCATTTCGCCCGAGGAAACGGGCTCGGAACGCTTCTTCTCGCACGCGGTCTCCACGCGTGCTCCGCAGACCGCATGTCGACGGTCACGCTCGCGCTCGACGCGGAGAACGAACCCGCGCGCGCCCTCTACGACGCGGCCGGCTTCCGCAAGACGATCTCGCGCGTCGCGCTCGTGAAGCCGCTCGCTCGATGACGCGTCGCGACACGAAGCGCGACGAGTTGTCAAGGCTCCCCCGCCGCGAGCGCAAGTAAAAACATTTCGCAAGCGAGCGGTGCTGCGCGCACTCCTCCGCGATTTATCCACAAGAAGTGCCGCGAGGCCTGCGGAAGTGCGTCGCGCGTCGCAAACGTAGGTGTTTGCAGCAGTTCCGCACCAAGTTGCGCAATCGTTCTTCACCGGACTTGAACGCATGCGGAGTTGCAGTACATTCCGCACCGCTCGCAAGGACGTGGGCCTCCGTCAGTTCGTACGCGGAGCCGAAGAGGGATCTGGAAGAACTCCGATCGAGTCCGACAGCATGCGCCGGGAGCGCGACGTATCGTCCGTCTCGCCCCAAGCGTCCACTGAAGCGCGAATCCGAGGGTTCCTCCAACCGGGCCGTCCTGCCAAGGCGAAGTCGTATTCGCGTCGATGGCACGTCGTCCCAACCCCTTGCCGGTTGTGGTCCCCAGTCCTCGTCCGTCCATCTCGTCGAACCCTTTCGCGCGGAACCGCCCTTGATCGGCGGTGGTGCTGTCTCGTTCGCGCGGTGCCCCGGGAAACCGGATGCGTCGCGCGAGTCGAGATCCGCTCTTGCGCTCCAGCCTGCGACATGCCCAAGTCACCCGAACGCTCCGACTTCGCAACGCGCTCCCGACGGGAGAGCGTGGTCCGGCAGGAACAGCCCCTCGACCGCGAGCTGCTCAACGCGTCGCACGAAACGCTCGATGCCGAGTCTCCCGACCTGCACGGGCCCGAAGCCGGCGCAAGGCGCGCGCAACCGGTGCGCGGTGCAGCAACCCGCATCACGGCGACGCTGTGCGAGCGCGTGCAGCAGGCAATCGGCCCGCACCGCTTCGGACTCTGGTTCGACAACGGCGCCGCCATCAACGTGGGCGGCGACGAGGTCGAGATCCGCGCATCGAACAGCTACGTCGCCGACTGGATCGTCCGGAACTTCCGAGGCATCCTCGAGGAGACCGCGCGGGAGCTCATTGGCCCGGCGACGTCGGTCCGCATCGCCGTGGCCGCGGAAGCCACGCCCGAGCCCGCCGCATCCGACCTGCGGCACCCGAACGCCGGCGGCGCCGCCCGCGGCGCCCGTCAGGCGAATCTCGATGACGAGTCGAGGGTCCCCGCCGCCCATTCGGGTCAGTCGCGCGGAAATCGATCCGCGAGCGAAGGCGTCGAGCCCGCCGCCCGCGGCCGTGGCATCCGCCAGCAGTCGCTTCGACGGCTCGACGACTTCGTCGTCGGCGACTCGAACCGGATCGCCTTTGCCGCCAGCGAGCAGTTCGGATCAGGCAACGTCGACGCCGCCGCCATTCTCTTCATCCATGGCGAGTGCGGCGTCGGCAAGACGCATCTTTTGCAGGGCCTCTGCAGGCGCCGCCTCGAGCGCGCGCCGCGCAGCGTCGTTCGCTACGTGACCGCCGAGCAGTTCACGAACGAGTACATCGCGTCGGTGCGCGCTGGAACCCTCGATGAGTTCCGCAAGCGCCTGCGCCGCGTCGATCTCCTCGCGATCGACGACATCCACTTCTTCGCGAACAAGACCGCGACGCAGGCCGAGTTCCTGCACACGATCGACGCGATCGACCTCTCGGGGGCGCGGGTCGCGCTCGTCTCGGACGAGCACCCGCGGCACATTCGCCGCTTCAGCCAGTCGCTTGTCAGCAGGTTCCTGTCCGGCATGGTGGTGAAGGTCGAGCGGCCCGACCGCGCGACCCGCGTCGCGCTCGTGCGGCGCCTGGCCGCCGACCGCGGGCTCGACCTGACGACCGCGGCCGAGGATGCCGTCGCCGGTCGCTGTGCCGGCTCGATCCGAGAGGTCGAGGGCGCCATCACCCGCCTCGGCGCCATGGTCGAACTCGACGGCGTGCGCGGGCAGATTGGTCCGGGCACGGTCGAGCGCCTCCTCGGCGAGGAAGCGACCCGCGCGACGGGAAGCCAACCGATTCGTCTCGGGAGGATCGTCGAGGCCGTCTGCGAGCGTCTGCATGTCACGCGCGAGGATCTCCTCGGGAGCGGTCGCCACGCCCGAACCGTCGTCGCCCGCGGGATGGTCGCCCACCTTGCCCGCGAACTGACCACGCACAGCTACCCGGAGATCGCCCGCGCGCTCGGTCGCGACACGCACTCCGCCGTCCACACCGCCGCCAAGCGCCTCGGCGCCATGGTGGCCTCGGACGCGCGCGTCGCCGCCGGCGGCGAGAGCATTCGCGAACTCACCGACCAGTTGCGACATGATCTCACCCGGGGAGGGCGTTCGCAGCCGGCGTGATCTCCGAATCGACGACGCTTGGGCGGCGACACAAACCCGTGTGGCCCGACCCGAAACGATGCCATCGGAATGGGGCCGTTTGGCTACACTCGCCACGATGGCTGCGCCTCTTCCCGCGCCTCTCCGAATGGGCACCTTGCGCCTCCGCATGGCGGCTATTGCATGTGTCGCTGCGGCCCTCACATCGCTTCCTTCGACCGCCCGCGGCCAGTACGGCCCGGTGGATCCGTTTGAATCGGCGACGAGTGTCCTCCGGCAGGGAATCCTCGCAGCCAACGACGGCCAGCAGCACGCTGCAATGGTCGCACTCCGTGAACTGCATGATCCCCAGTCGCGCGCGCTCTTCGAACGGCTCCTTCGGAGCGACGATTGGTCGCTGCGGGTCGACAGCGTGCTGGGACTTGCGGAGATCGACCCGGCGCGAAAGGCGGATCCGGCGCTCATCGAGGCGCTGCCGCGCGCGATGGACCGCGAGCTGGCGGTCGAGGCCGTGCTCGCGCTTGAACTCGCCGACCAGGAGCGCGTGCGCCAGATGCTCGGCTGGAGCGATCTTGGCGTCGACAGGCGAATCCTGCTCCTCTGCGAACTTCGCCGCCTCGGCGCCGAGCCTGATCGCACCGAACTCCTGCGCCTCCTCGACTCGAAGACTCCGGAAGTCGCGGGCCTTGCGCTCGCGATTCTCTTCGATGTCTCGGCGCCCGAAGCCGCTGCCGCAGAAGAGCGCGTGCGGACGGCCATCGCGGAACTGCCGCCGAAACTGCGCGCGGCTGCGGTGGCGCAGATCGCCGACGCGTGCGCGATCAGCTCGATGAAGCGCGCGGCGCCGTTCGTCGCGTCGCTCCTTGCGCTTCCAGACGTCACGGGCGATGCCCGCGCCCGGGCGCTTGGCTCGCTCCTCGTGCTCGACGCGCCCACCGCATATCCGATCCTGGCGCAATCGATCGACGCAGATCGCTCGCAGCTCTCGCTCATGCGCCACGCGGCCATCCTGCTCGCGTCCGGTGCGCGCGCGCCAGCGTCCGAGTGGAACAGGCTGCGCAACGGCGACTCGCTCCTCGAGACCATCGCCGATGCCGGCATCGAGCTGTCGGAGTCGAAGGACGCGGAGGCGGTTCGCCGGCTCGTCGGACTCAAGCACCGCATCACCATGCGCGCGCTTCTCGAAGGGAGCCGCCGCCTCGGTCCTTCCTTCGATCGAATCGTCGGACTCGAGTGCCTGACGCTTCTCGAGGAGAGCCCGCGCGGGCTTGGACCGCTGCTTGAACCCGTCATGCGGGGCCTCTCTCGGCTCGCCGTGGTGGCGCCCGAGGAACTGAAGGATGCGCTTGACCGTGCGGACGGGAAACCGGAACTGAAGGACCCGCTCCTGCTCGTCCTCGCAGCGGCGGGCACGACGGAGGCCACCACGATCGCCCTGCCCCACTGGAGTCGTGCGTCGCGGCTCGGGGAGGCGTTGATCGCGGTGCTGGTGGCGCGCACCGAGCCAAAGATCGGCGCTGCCGAACTGGAAGTCCTCGCGAAGATCGCGGGCGGCGCCGTCACCGTCGATCCAGCCGTGCGGCTGCAGGCTTCGTGGCTGTGGCTGCGCCATGCCGGAAAGCTCGAGCCCGCGATCGAGGCGATTTCCCTCAGCCTCGACGGTCGATCGGAAACCGGGCAGGATTCACCACAGGAAGCCGCCTCTCCCGCCCGATGAAAGCGGGCGGTCGCGTTCCAAGCCCGCGGATCCATCCGCGCAAAGCCACGGCGATCCCGCGACAACCATGCCTGTATCCATGACGCCAGCGACCACGATCTCCCGACCCGAGCGCGATCAGCCGGGAACCAGCAACCGTAGCCCGCTGCATGCGCTACGAGACTACATCCGGCCAGGCCGACGGAACCCCGCGCGTCGTGGCGCGGCCATGGAAGCGAGGATCACCCCATGAGCGAGCCAATCCTCATCGGACCTCCCCCGCCCTCCCGCCACGAGTGGCGCGCGATGCAGGAGTTTCTCTTCTCGTGCCGGAGCGATGCGTCGAGGGTCGAGGCCGCGCTCGAGCAGAAGATCGCGACCGTCGTCGGTCGTCCATTCGGCGTCGCCTTCTCGACGCCGACGCTCGCGATCGAGGCAAGTCTCGCTGCGCTCGGAATCGACCGCGGAACTGAAGTCGTGGCGCCCGCGCTCGCGCCCATCGCGCTGGCCGCGGCGGCGGCGCGCGTCGGCGCGCGCGTCCTCTACGCCGACGTCGATCCAAAGTCGTTGACGCTCCGCGAACTCCATGCGTCGGCTCGCCTGACGTCGACCACGCGAGCGATCGTCGGATGCGCGCTGCACGGACAGTCCGCCGGGCTCGACGCGCTTGCGGCGCTTGCCTCGCGCAACGAGCTTCCACTCCTCGAGATCCTCTGGGGTGGGCTCGGCGGTCGCATCGGCCGCGATCCGGTCGGTCGCTTCGGACGCATCGCGGTGATTCCGCTGGGTGACCGCGATTCGCCCATCGGCGGGGGCGGCGCAGTCTGCGTCACCAACGACGATGGCCTCGCGCACACGTTGCGCGTCCTCCGGAATCTCGGCGCGGTCGAGCCGCGCAACGAATGGGAGCGGATCGGCGGAATCACCCGCCCCGAACGACGCGGATTCGATGGCCATGTCAATCCGCTTGGCGCTGCGCTCGCGTGCATCCGGCTCGAGCACCTCGACGAGACCTGCGAGAAGCTCGACGTCGTGTTCCATGCGTACCTTCGCCGACTCGCCATGCATCCGGACCTCGTGCTTCCGGCGCCCTGCGTCGATGGCACCGTGCGCTGGTCGCACTTCGCCGTACGGCTCGGCGAGCGGTACACGCGCGACGACCGCGATTCCGTGGTGCAGGGGCTTCTCCGCCACGACATCGCCGCGACGTCGGTCAGCTACGCGCTGCCGCTCGAGCCCGCGTTTGCGGAGCATCACTCCCCCGGCGATTTCCCGGTGGCGGAGCGCGCCGCCGATAGGCTGATCGCGCTGCCGTTCTCATCGATGCTCGGCGAGCGCGAGATCGACCTCGTGTGCCAGACACTTCAGGTGATGATCGAGCGTCAGTCGATCATGCGGTCGTGATTGGAGCGGCCGCCGACAATTGAGCGGCCGCCGACAATTGAGCGGCCGCCGACAATTGAGCGGCCGCCGACACTTGAGCGGCCGCCGACACTTGAGCGGCCGCCGACACTTGAGCGGCCGCCGACACTTGAGCGGCCGCCGACACTTGAGCGGCCGCCGCTTGCGGCGGCGGCCTTTGGTGCAAGCGCGCGGCACGTCGGTCCAAGCGCGCGGCACGTCGGTCCAAGCGCGGCCTCAGTGCGCAGCGCGCTCACTCCCACTCGATCGTGGCCGGCGGCTTCGACGAGATGTCATACACGACGCGGTTGACGCCCTTCACTTCGTTGATGATCCGGTTCGAGATCGTGGCGAGCACGTCGTAGGGAATGCGCGACCAGTCGGCGGTCATGAAGTCCTGCGTGTCGACCGAGCGGATCGCGACCGTCGAGTCGTAGGTTCGACCGTCGCCCATGACGCCCACCGACTTCACCGGAAGGAGGACGGCAAACACCTGACTGGTCGAACGGTAGAGATTCGAAGAGACGATCTCCTCAAGGAGAATCCGGTCGCATTCGCGCAGGACGTCGAGCTTCTCGCGCGTCACGTCGCCGATCACGCGGACCGCGAGGCCCGGGCCGGGGAACGGATGCCGCCAGACGATCTGCTGCGGCAGCCCGAGCACTTCGCCGAGCGCGCGCACCTCGTCCTTGAAGAGAAGGCGCATCGGTTCGACAAGCTCGAAGCCGAGCTGCTCGGGAAGGCCGCCCACGTTGTGGTGCAGCTTGATGTTCGCGCTGGTGCCGGCGTGGCCATGGCCCGACTCGATCACGTCCGGGTAGAGCGTTCCCTGCGCGAGGAAGCGCACGTCGCCGTCGATCGACTTCGCGGCCTCCTTGAAGACGTCGATGAAGCGGTGCCCGATGCGGCGACGCTTCTCCTGGGGCTCGACGATCCCCGCAAGATCGCCGAGGAATTCGCGGCTCGCGTCGATCACGCGAAGATCGATGTCGAAGTGGTCGCGGAACGTCGTCTCGACCAAGTCGCGCTCGTTCTTCCGGAGGAGTCCGTTGTCGACGAAGATGCAGGTGAGTTGGCGACCGATCGCCTTCGCAAGAAGGGCCGCGACCACCGAGCTGTCGACGCCGCCGGAGAGTCCGCACAGTACCTTTGCGTCGCCGACGCGCGAGCGGATGCGCGCGCACTCGGCCTCGACGAAGTCCGACATCTTCCACGAGCCGGCGCAGCCGCAGGCCTTGAAGAGGAAGTTGGACAGCATGTCGCCGCCCTGCGGCGTGTGCGTGACCTCGGGGTGGAACTGGACTCCGTAGAAGCGGCGCGAACGGTCTCGCACGGCCGCGAAAGGACAGGTCCCGGTGCTCGCGAGCACCTCGAACCCGGCCGGCACCTGCGTCACCTGGTCGCCGTGGCTCATCCAGACGGTCGCATGTGCGTCGACGCCCGCGAAGAGGTCGCCTCCGTCGCGCACATCGATGCGCGCGCGGCCGTACTCGCGGTGGTTCGCCGACTGCACATGTCCGCCGAGCAGGTGGCTCATCAACTGCATTCCGTAGCAGATCCCGAGCACGGGGATACCGAGTTCGAAGATCGCCCGATCGCAGGTGGGCGCACCCTTCTCGAAGACGCTCGCCGGGCCGCCCGAGAGAATGATGCCCTTCGGCGCAAGGCGCCGGATCTCGGCGACCGAGATGGTCGGCGACACGAGGAGGCTGAACACGCCAGCCTCGCGCACTCGCCGCGCGATGAGCTGGGCGGTCTGGCTGCCGAAGTCGAGGATCAGAACCGTCTCGGTTCCCGGGGGAGGTTGCTCGGCCATGGTGAGGGGAGGGAATGTAGCAGCGCCCGCCACCCCGGGAAACCGGGTCGAAGATGCTGCTCCCGATGGCTGCGGACACAACCTCTGCGCAGTGCGCAAACGACAGCCAATCCCTGGAACTCCGGCCCGGCGGGCCACCGTCCGCCGGCTGCTGCGACGGCCAAAGCCGGCGAGCGCCTTGCTCGGCCGCGAGGATGCGCTGCATCAGATGCGTGCGTCGCTCGCCGCGCCCAGACAGACGCTTGCGCGCCCATCGCCAGACGTTTACGCGCCCATCGCCAGACGCTCGCCGGCCTGAAGCGGGAGCCCGACGGCGAGCGACCGACGCAGCACTTCGGCCACGTCATACTCGACACGGTGCAGTTCGAGCACGCTTCGACCAAGGTCGATGACGGCGTAGCTCGCGCGCGGGTCGCGATCACGAGGTTGCCCAACCGAGCCGGGATTGATGATCACCCTGCCAAGCCGCGGAAGATCGACGGTGGAGCGCCCATCGTTCGAGATGAGTGGCCGCTCGTCGACATCGTCGAGTCCGATGGTGTCGCGCGCGGTCTTCACTCGGGTCACGAAGCACGAGGGCACGTGGGTGTGGCCGATCACGCAGAAGCGCTCGCTGAACCAGCCGAACGCCTCGGCGGCGTCCTGCTTGGTGCGCAGATAGCTCATCCCGTCCTCGGACGGGACAGGCGAGTCGTGCACGCCAAGAATCGTCTCCGAGATCGCAAACGACGACGGCAGCGAACCGATGAATGCGAGCGCATCCGCGGACATCGTGCGACGCGCGAAGGCGATGCCCGCCTTCGCCACGACGTTCCAGCCCTTCATCGTCTCCGGGTGGAGCAGCGCGTCCTCGTGGTTGCCACGAATGCAGAGTTTGCAGTTGGCGCGTACGAGCGACACGCATTCGGACGGCTCCGGGCCATAGCCGACCACGTCGCCAAGGCAGAAGATGGCGTCGACATTCCGCACCTCGCAGTCACGTAGGACTTGCTCGAGCGCAACGCGGTTCCCGTGGATGTCGGAGATGATCGCAATTCGTGGCACGCTAGTCCCCAGCCTGTTGCACCCTGACTCAGCCCGAGCTCCGCACGGGCTCACCTTCGGGCCCGACCGCAGCGTGCGCTGAAGCCGAACCCGAACCCAGGAGACGGACGGGGTTTCTCGCCCGGTCCCCTCGCCATCCATCCAGGATTTCGTCGGACCGACCGGACTTCTTGGTCGTTTCCCGATGGCCAGCCTCCCACTGCGACTATCGTCGGTTGGGAGCCGGTTCCTGCGAATGTTCGGGATCGATCCGGCGCTCTTGCCTCGAGCGCTCGGCACGTCCGGAACAACCGACATGAACCTCAGCGAGAAGACTCATATCGGCCCCGCCGCCATTCGTGAGGGGTTCCATTTGGGTGAACGGCGACGATCAGACGGCCATTCGAGGACACATGGGGTGCACGAGGCGATCGAACCTCGTTGAGAAGGCGCTGCTATTGCGATCACCGCACGCGCGAGTCTGTGCAACTCCGCGTTGAAGCCCCTCCTTTCGCCACGTAGAGCCCGTGCGCATCACGCCGAGCGAGCCCGGCTCGCTCGACCTCGAGAAGCGCAAGCGCGAGTCGCGGAAACTCCCAGCCGAGCTCGATCGCAATCTCGTCGATGACCGCAGGTCCGATCCTTCCGAGCACCGCGATCGCTTCGCGCGCGTCGGGAGAGCGCGTCGATGCCGGCGGTTCCTTCGACGATTGATCCGGCAAACGCGCTCTTGCGGCATGCGCGGCCGAGGACGCTCGGTCCGAAGGCTTGGGAGGGGCGTCCCCGCCGCGGCGGCGCGGGCGCGGCGGGCTTGCACGCCCTGCGGCCTCGACGGCCCCGACCGCGAGTTGCCGCGCCGCCAGCAGCAGTTCGCAGACATCGTCCGCCGAGGTCACGAGGCTCGCCCAGCCTTCCCGGATCGCCTTGTGACACCCGGCCGAAAGCGCGCTTCCGACCGGACCGGGCAAGCACGCGGCATCGCGCGAGAGGTCGTCGACCGCGATCCGCGCCGTCAGCAGCGCACCGGAACGAGTCGCTGCCTCGATCACGACCGTGACGAGCGAGAGCGCTGCGATGATGCGATTACGGCGCGGAAAGAGCTCAGGCCGTGGTTCGATGCCCGAGAGCTGCTCGGTGATGACCGCTCCACCTGCCTCGAGAATCGCATCGAAGAGCGGCGCGTGCTCGGCCGGATATGGATGGGCGAAGCCTGACGCAAGCACCGCGATCGTCCGTCCGCCGGCGCGCATCGCGCCTCTGTGCGCCTCCGCATCGATTCCCCGCGCGCCGCCCGACACGATCGTCACGCCTCGCTCCGCAAGTTCGGCCGCCAGGCGCCCAGCCTCCAGCTTGCCGTACGCGGTTGCCCGCCGCGAGCCGACGATTGCGACGGCTGGCTCCGGCAACGCGCGGAGTTCGCCGCGAACGAACAGCAACTCCGGCGGGTCCGGCGACGCGCGGAGAAGATCGGGATACTCAAGGTCCGCGAGCATCCTGATCGACGCACCGCAGCCTGCCGCGTGGAGGCGTTCCGCACGCGACACCTCGACGCCGTCCCGTGCGAGCGCCATCATGCGCGCAGCGCTCGAGGCATCGATCCTCAGCGCCGCGGCAATCCCCTCAGGCTCCGCTGCAAGCGCCCCTGCGAACCCTCCGAACGATTCGCGCAGCGCCCGAAGCCGCCCAACGCCGATGCCCGGCACCGCGATGAGGCGCAGCGCGGCGTCAAGTTCGCCGTCGCGCCCGACCCCGTCGCAGCAAGGCTGCGGAAATGTGTCATGCGATGAATCCACGCCGCGAGACTACACGCCTCTCGAGCGACTCCCCGATTCTCTGCATGTTTTACAGGAAGATTCTCTCAGCGCCAGGACGCTTCGCCGTCGCGCGAAGGCGCATCGTGCGAAAGTCCGTCGAACAGACTCCACGTGTCAAGCGCGCGATCGTTCGCAGACGGCGTCTCGCGCACTTCGACATCGAGCGCCTTCGGCTCGACGTACGCAACCGCGTCGCCCGTCAAAGTCTGCTCCAAGGCATCCTCAAGTTCACTCTCGAGCTCGCTCGCGAGTGCCGGCGTATCCGCACGCTCGATCGACTCGATCACGCTCGAATCCTCTGAGCCCTCCACAAGATCGGATGACTCCTCGTGATCGGCGCGCGCGAAGGTGTCGGCTTCAGTTTCGGCCTCGGCTTCAGCTTCGGTCTCGGCTGAAAACTCTACTTCCGCGTCCGCTTCAACCTCAAGCCCTGACTCGACTTCGACTTTCGTCTCGACGTCGCCCGCAATCTCGATCCCAGGCTCGATCCCAGGCTCGATCCCAGGCTCGATCCCAGGCTCGATCCCAGGCTCAATCTCCGCCGCAGGCTTCACTTCGATGAGCGATGCATCGACGCCAACCACAGCGCTTGCCGCGATCGAGTCGTCCTCGGAAGCTTCGTCCTCGGAAGCTTCGTCCTCGGAAGACTCAACCTCTTCGCCGGAACCCATCGCAAACGCCGCATCCGAGCGAGCGTCGAACGTGGCCGATTCCACAGCGGAAACCACAGCGGGATCGTCTGCGGTTTCATTCACAACAACGGCGGCTGCCACCGCCGTGGCGACGGGCGCAGCGACAGCCATTGCAGACGAGTCGGCACGAGCCGTGATGGGGTCTTCCGAAGGCGAAGACGACGCGGGGCCACGCGCGCGGCGGCCGGCGGACGGCGCGCTCGGAGAAAGCATCAGCCCGACGAACACCAAGAACGCGCCGGCGGCGAGCACCCACAAACGCCGCGGCCCAATCGCCAGTCGAGAAAGCAGCGTGTCGGGGTATGCCGTCGTGATGGGCATCACCATCGGCTCGGAGTCCTCGATCCAATCGGTGACGGTCGAGTTCAAGGTCGGCACGAGCAGCATCGAGCGCTCGTCCTTCGGCATCAGGTTCAACTGGCTCGCAGCAAGACGATTCACGAGCTGGGGCTCGGCCGCGTCGAGATCGGTTAGGAAACGGTCGTAGGCGGCAAGCTGGCGAACGGTGCGATCCTCGACGGCCTTGTGAATCGCAAGCGAGTTGCGCAGCTCGTGCAGGTCACGCTGCGCGGGGATGAGGACGCCGGCGACAAGCAGCAGCAACCCGGCGATGACGAAGGGCCATCCGGGGTCGATTCTGAACAACGGAATGGGCCTCGCCTCGAAGGGCGCGCCTTGCTGCTCTGGAGCGGTCTGCATCGGATCGGTTATCGACACGGCGGGCCGGGATACTACAGAATCCCGGGCGATCGTCCCGGCGGAAGCGGGCGATCCGAGCTCCCGAGACTGCCGAGCACCGGGCTCCCACGCGCCGAGGCGTGTCAAGGTGCGTCAAGGTGCGTCCGCCGGCTCGGACGGGAGTTTCCCCCGCCACTCCGCGGCCTTCGTGTCGTAGCCCTTGCCGGGCTCGGCCGTGTCCCACGCGGCGTAGAGGTCGACGAGCGCCTGCACGCACTCGAGCGTGTCCTTGTGCGTCGGGCCGCGGTCCTTCGCTTCGAGATAGATCATGTGCGCCTCGAGGAAGTTGGCCTCGGCGAGGGCGAAGCGTTCCGCGTCGTATCCGACACCCATGCGCGCGCGACCAAGCGACATGAGGAAGTCGGCCAGACGCCGCGCGTTGCCGCCCGTGAAGGCCTTGCGCACGGCGGGCTCGTAGGGCGCGCCGAGGTCGAGCGCTTCTCGACTCTGGCTCTGTGCGACACGCAGGCGCAGCATCAGAGAAACCGAGGCGAGCGTGTCCGGGTGCTCCTCTCCCAGCACGCGACGGCACTTCTCCAGGGCTTCGCGGAAGTACGGCTCGGCCTCGGCGTACTTTCCCTGGACCTGGAGCAGGAAGCCCACTCTGTTGATGGAGGCGAGCGTGTCCGGGTGCTCCTCTCCCAGCACACGGCGTGACGTCTCCAGAGCCTCTCGATAGCACACCTCGGCCTCGGCGAACATTCCTTGCGACATGAGCGACCCGCCCAAATTGCTGAGCGCGGGGACGATCGCCGGGTGGGCCTCCCCGCGCAAGCGTACGGTGTTCTGCAAGGCCTCCCGGTAGTACCGTTCGGCGTCGCCGTACTCGCCCTGGGAGCTACGCATGTTGCCCATGCTGTTCATGGCAAGCGTCGTACGCCAGTCGTCCGGACCCAGCGTCTGCCGGCGGATTGCCAGTACCTCCCGCACAAGCGGCTCCGCCTCCGACAGCCTTCCTTGGGCTCGCAGTGTGCTGGCGACACTGTTCATCGAGTGAAGCGTGTCGGTGTGCTCGTCACCGAGCACCGTGCGCCGCCTCTTGAGTGCCTCTCGCCCAAGCGCCTCCGCCTCCGCGAGCTTCCCCTGATCCCGCATCACACTCGCAACACTGTTCATAGAGCGCAACGTGTCCGGATGGTCTTCGCCCAGCACTCGCCGGCGCTTCTCCAGTGCATCCCGAAAGAGCACCTCGGCCTCGGCCGATCTGCCCAAGCCCCTGAGAAGTTCGCCATGACTGTGAACCGAGGCGAGAGTGTCCGCGTGCCCTTCACCCAGCACGCGCCGGCGAATGACCGATGCCGACACTTGCAACGGGAGCGCTGCCTCCAAAAGGCCAACCGTGCCATGCAGATCCGCCAGCGCCTGACGGAGGCTCGCGTCAGTCGCGGGGTCTTCATTGAATTGTTCGTTGATGGTCTTGGTCGCGGGCTTCAGGATCGTGCGGTCGATCATCGCCGCGGCGGCATCGGTCGCGTTTACGCGGACCAGCTCCTGCCGGAATGCATCGAGGCGTGCGCCGCGGTCGGCTTCGGGAACGCCCGCCTTCTCCAGCGCCGCGACATACCGCGCGCGCAAGTCGGCCATCAGGTCCACGCCCGCTTTGGTCGTATCGATCTGGCCGAGCATGCTTGACTGGAAGTCGGAGACCTTCTTGAGCTGGTCGGCGCGTTCCTTCTCGGCCTCTTCGGCCTTCTTGGCCGAAGCGGCGGCGAGCACCGCCGCGTCGCGCTGCCTCGCCGCCTCGCGGGCCTGCACGAGCGCCGTGCCGAACCCCGCCACCAGCGCCACCGCCACCGCCGCGGCAGCCGTCACCTGCAGGCGGTTGCGCCGAACGAGCTTCCTCAGGAGGTACGCCCGGCTCTCGGGCGCCGCCTCGAGCGGCCTGCCGTCGAGGTACCTCCGCACGTCCGCGCCGAGCGACTCCGCGCTGGCGTAGCGGCGGCTGCGGTCCTTCCGCAGCGCCTTGAGCGGGATCCACTCGAGCTCGCGACGCAGCTCGCCCTCGATCTTGTCGCGGTCGGTCTGCCGGGCCTTGGCGATCGATGCCCCGGTCGCGTCGTCGGCGGTGCTCAGCTTCGTGCTCGGCCGCGGCGCATCGATATCGCGGATGATCCGCTGGATCTCGGCGAAGCCCGCGGCGCGGAGCGTCTTCGGGTCGAAGGGGAGCGTGCCGCTGAGGAGTTCGTAGAGGACGACGCCGAGCGAGTAGACGTCGGTCCGCGTGTCGATGTCGGTCGCCCCCATCTCGGCTTGCTCAGGGCTCATGTACTCGGGCGTGCCGATGATCTGCCCGCGCTCGGTGAAGATCGTCTTCTCGGTCAGCGTGTGGCTGATCGCCTTGGCGACGCCGAAGTCGATCACCTTCACGACGGGCGCTTGCTCGTCGCCACCCGGCGCGACCAGGATGTTCGAGGGCTTGATGTCGCGGTGGATGATGCCCTTCATGTGGGCGTGCTGGACGGCCTCGCAGATCGGGATGAAGAGCTCGAGCCGCTGCCGGGTCGTGAGGCGGTTCCGGTCCGCATACGCCGTGATCGTCTCGCCCTTCACGTACTCCATCGCGAAGTAGGGCCTGCCCTGCGGCGTGAGGCCGCCGTCGAGCACCTTCGCGACGTTCGGGTGGTCCATGACCGCAAGCGCCTGCCGCTCCTGCTCGAAGCGGGCGACCACGCTCCTCGAGTCCATGCCGGGCTTGATGAGCTTGAGCGCCACCCGCTGCACGAACGGCTCGCGCCGCTCTGCGAGCCACACCTCGCCAAAGCCGCCTTCTCCGATCTGCGAGATCAACTTGTACGCGCCGACCGAGTCGCCGGGCCGCTGGGTCGGAGACGGCTTGAATGCGTCGGGGGACTTGGTGTCGTCGGGGGTGTCTTCGGTGGTGTCGTCGCGATCGGCGACATCGCCGAGCGGACTGGTGGGTTCGTCAGTTGCGCCACCGGAGGTCGACATGGCGGGATTGTGACACTGCGGCGTCACCGGCGCAAGAGTCACGCCGCGCAGCGCGGGTTTGCTTCGCCGGCGGCTGCTTGCGGCAGCCGCCTTTGGCGATTCAAGCACCAAAGCGAGCGCCCGCAGTGGCGCGATCGTCGCACATCGTCAGCAGCAACAAAGCGAGCGCCCGCAGTGGCGCGATCGTCACACATCGTCAACAGCACCAAAGCGAGCCACCGCAGTGGCGAGCGCTTCATGTCACGAGCGCGGAGCGAAGCGAAGCGCGGTGCATCAACCTCACGGCAGCCGCCTTCGCCGATCATCTCGACCAAGGTGTACGGCCCGATCGCGTCGCCCGGGGTCAGGTCGCCGGTGGGGATTTCCTCGTCGGGATTGCTCGTCATATGCCCTCGCTATCGAGGAAGGCGACGTTCCCCGGCACGGGCGCCGGATTCCGAGCAACCAATCTGCGCGGGCGAAAGAAAGACCCGCCGTCGCGGGACGGCGGGCCTTGGGTGGCGTTCAACAGGCAGATTCCGCGCTCAGACGAGCTTCGGGAAACTCGGCTGGCCGGCCTCGTTCGGCTTCGCCGCGAGGTCCTTCACGACCTTGACGAGGTCCTTCACGTGCTGGGCGCTCTCGTTGAAGAGCTTCTGCTCGTCTGCGTTCATCTTGATCTCGACGATTCTCTCCATGCCGCCCTTGCCGAGGACGCACGGGACGCCCACGAAGTAGCCGGCGCCCTTCGCGCCCGGGGCCACGCCGAAGGCGTCCTCGCAGTACGCGGCGCACGGAAGGATGCGCTTCTTGTCCTTGATGATCGCCTCGGCCATCTGGATGACGCCCGACGCAGGCGCGTAGTACGCCGAGGTGCCCATCAGCTGAACGATCTCGCCGCCGCCGACCTTCGCGCGCTGGACGCACTTGTCGATCGTCTCCTTCGGCAGGAGCTGGTCGATCGGAATGCCGTGGACGCTCGTGAAGCGCGGGAGCGGCACCATGTCGTCGCCGTGGCCGCCGAGGAGCAGCGCCTGGATGTCCTCGACGGAGCAGCCGAGTTCCATCGAGAGGAACGCGCGGAAGCGCGCCACGTCGAGGCAGCCGGCCTGGCCGAGCACGCGGTGCGCGGGGAAGCCCGAGCTCTTCCACGCGGTGTAGACCATCGCGTCAAGCGGATTCGAGAGGACGATGATGATCGAGTTCGGCGCGTGCTTCGCGACCTTTTCGGCCACGCTCGACACGATGCCCATGTTGGTGATGATCAGGTCGTCGCGGCTCATGCCCGGCTTGCGCGGGATGCCTGCGGTGATCACGACGATGTCGCTGCCTTCGATCAGCGCGTAGTCACTGCCGCCCTCGATCTTGCAGTCGAAGCCTTCGATCGGCGCGCTCTCGTAAAGGTCGAGCGCCTTGCCCTTGGCGACGCCATCGTTGATGTCGATGAGGACGATGTCAGCGAGCTCCCTCGAGGCGGCCCAGACAGCGCAGGCGGCTCCGGTGTTGCCTGCTCCAATGATCGAGATCTTCGCGCGACGCATGTGACGTTGGCTCCGAGTGAATAGTCGAAACGTGAATCCTCCCGCCGACGCGGGAAGGGCGGCGATGATAGCGCCCACCGGGCGGCGGGAAGGTCCGTCGGCCGACTCTGCCGACAGACACCGACCGCCGAAAAGCACCACAGCCGCCCTTGCGGGGGCGGCTGCGGTGGATGCGCCAGAAAGGACTCGAACCTTCGACCTCACCCTTATCAGGGGTGTGCTCTAGCCAGCTGAGCTACTAGCGCGCGTTCCGCCAGAGGCGGACCGCTGAGTATAGCGCCCTTGGAAATGCCCCGCAACCGCCGCAAATGCAGGGCGCTGCCCCCCGCTGCGCCGTCCCGGTCACCACGCGGCGAGGTCGCCGACCAAGGGCTCCACCAGGTCCTTCATCGAGACGATGCCAAGGGGCCGCTCCGGGCGCTCGGCGACCAGCGCCAGCTGCACCCGCTCGCGGCGCATGGTCTGGATCGCGTCGAGGGCGCTCGCCGAGGGCGAGATCACCACGATCGGCCGCACGAGCGCCGACGTCGGAGCCTCGGGCGAAGCGAAGTGGTCGACCGCAATCACCACCCCGCTCACCTTTCCGGTCGCGTCGACGACCGGCAGCCGACTCGCGCCCGACTGAAGCAGCACGCGGGCTCGATCGGAAGGAGACGCGCCGATTCCGATCCACGCGACGTCGCGCCACACGCGCATCTCCTGGCCGACGGTGATCCCGCGCATGGTGAACACGCGGTCCGCGAAGCCGAGCTGCGCCTCGCTCAACCCGCCGCTTCCCGCGCCCTCCGCCAGAAGCGCGGAGACGCGCGCTCGCGCCTCGAGCCGCTCGCCGCTCACGCCGCGGCCGAAGAGGCGCGAGGCGAGCGTCCCGATCGCGGAAACGATTGGCACGATCCCAGTTGCGCACAACAGCATGCGAAGCGCGGTGAGGAACACCGCATACCGCGGCATCCAGCGATCGGCATGCACGCGGAAGAGATCCTTTGGCAGCACTTCACCGAAGAGGAACACGATCGGAACGAGGACGAGGAGGTCGAGGAGGACCGCCTGCACCGGTCCAAAGCCGAGGCCATCGAAGATCTGCGAAACGCCGAAACTCGCGAGCCAGCCAGCGATCGCGTTCGCGACGAGGAGCGTCGAGAGAAGGCGCTTCGGCCGCGCGTACTCGCGCGCAAGCCGAGCGCTGTCGGCATCGCCGCGTGCGGCGCGTACCGAAAGCCGCACGTGCGACATCGTGTACATGCCGGTCTCGAGGCCGGCGAAGAGCCCGGCGCTCACGACGCTGGCGGCAGCGATCACGCCGAAGGCGATGAGACCGGCCAGTTCGGGCTGCGACGGGGCGTCGATCATGGCGTCGCTCCTTCCTGGCGCAGCGAGACGAGCACGCTCTCGATGCGCGCGCCCGAGACGGCCTCGACCTCGATGACCATGTTGCCGAGCTCGACGCGGTCGCCGATCCTGGCGATGCGCGAGAGCCGCTGCATCACGAGTCCGGCCACCGTGCTCGCGCGCTGCGACACCACGCGCGCGCCGAACAGATCACCCCAGCGCGAGACGCCCATCTCGCCGCTCACGCGCCAGGTTCCCGGCGCGACCTCGACCGGCGCATCGATCTGCGCCTCGCCCGCATCGGCGATGTCGCCGACGATCTCCTCGACGCAATCCTCGAGCGCGACGATTCCCGCCGTTCCGCCATACTCGTCGACCGCGATCGCAAGTTTCGTGCCGGTCCGCCTGAAATGCTCGAGCAACTGCTCGAGCGACGCAAGTTCCGGCACGAACAGCGCCGGCTCCATGCACTCAGACTTCGGCGGTCGCTGCGCGGCAAGCAGGTACTTCTTCAGTTGCAGGATGCCGAGGATGTCGTCGACGTCGCGGCCTACGACGGGGAGGTGTGTCAGGCGTGCCTCGGTCGCGACGCGCCGGATCTCCTGCTCGTCGGAACTCGCGCGCACCGACCACATGTCGACGCGCGGCGTCATCACATCGCGCACCCGGAGGCGCCTGAGCCGCATCACACCCTCGATCGCCTCGCGCTCGCGGAGGTCAATCGCGCCCTCGCGCGCGGACTGCTCGAGCAGCGCCGCAAGTTCGGCTGCATCGACGATGCCGCCGCCTTGCCCGCCCGCGGAGAGCCGCCCGATCGGCGCAAGCACGTAGCGGTCGATCGCCGAGGCGAATGGTCCGATGAGCGCGCAAAAGAGGGCCGTCGGCCGAGCGGCGAACCGGGCCGACCGCACTCGGTCTGCGTTCCCAACGAGTTTCGGAAGGATCTCGGCCGAAAGCACCATTCCGAAGAGCGAGGTCACCGCGAGCAGCACCGACAGGAAGAGCGACGCCTCGAATCGGGTGACGAGCACCGAGCTCACGACGAAGTAACTCGTGCTGACGAGCAGCGCGCCGAGCATGGTTCCGACGAGGAGGATGCGCGGCTTGGCCAGGAGCCCCTCGACGATCTCCGCGGCGCGCGGCGACACGCGGCGCAACGCGAGCCGCTCCGCCGGCGTCAGCGCGAAGTAGGTCGTCTCGATGAAGCTGAAGAACGCGTAGACCGCAAGCAGCGGCGGCATGGCGACCAGCAACGCTGCATCGGCGGCCGTGAGCTCCGGCATCTCGAGGAGCCGGCGCAAGGTCTCGGTCAGCTCGGCCTGCCCGCTCATGGCGCCGCCCCAGAACCGCCTGCTTCTTCGCGATCGAGTTGCTCGATCATGCGCTCGAAGGCCCGGACGACGTTGATCGCGCCCACGACGCACCGCGCGCGCGCCTCGTCGATCGACTGTGCCTCCGCATCGTCGAGAAGCGACGCGATGTCGCGGAGCGCCGCCTCGCGTCGCACGGCCGCTTCGCCGCGCAGCTCCGCCGTCGCCTTCAGATCGCCTGCGCACGCATCGGCGCGCTCGCGCAGTTCCATCATCTCAATCAGGAAGTCCTGCGGCATCGACCGAAGATCCACCGCAGGCGCGCCTCGCAGTTCGAGCAGCGCGAAGGCCCGCCGGATGGGATCGGCGCAAATCGCGCGCGCTTCGTTGAGCGCGGCGCTCAGATCGACCGCGCCCGACGCATCGGGGTGCGCGCCTGCGGCGCGTCGCATCCACGCGGCGCGAAGCTCGCGCTCACTGATGTCGAAGCGCGCCGGCACCCCGAGGGTCGCGAACGCATCGGCGGAACGCATGTGACTCAGACCTCCGGCCCGGAGACGCGCTCGATCTCGTCGTAGCTGGTGATGCCGTTCGCGACGAGCTGGAATCCATACCCTTGCAGCGAGGTGAAGAGGCCGTTCCTCAGCACTTCCCTGATCTGCTGCATGGTGGGCTGCTTCAGCACCACGTCGCGCAGCATGTCGTTCATCTCGAGCACCTCGAAGATCGCCCGCCGGCCGAAGTAGCCGGTGTCGAGGCAGTAGGCGCAGCCGCTCGGCTCGAAGATGGTCGCCATACCCTCGATCGACTTGCCCATCTTCATCTGCTGGGCAAGGGTCGGGGCAACCTGCCGCCGACACGTTGGGCAGAGGAGGCGGACAAGCCGCTGCGCGATGACGATATCGAGGGCGTTCGTCACGAGGAAGGGCTCGACGCCGAGGTCAAGCAGGCGGAAGACCGATCCGATGGTGTCGCGGGCGTGCACGGTCGAGAACACGAGGTGTCCCGTCATCGCAGCCTGCATCGCCACGTTGGCGGTCTCGACGTCGCGGATCTCGCCGACGAGGATGACGTCGGGATCCTGGCGCAGAATCGAGCGCAGGAGGCCGCCGAAGGTGTGGCCCTGCTTCGAATCGATCGGAATCTGCGTGGCGCCTTGGATCTGGTACTCGACCGGATCCTCGATCGTGATCGCATTGCGCTGCTCAAGGTCGATCTCTCGGAGGCAGGAGTAGAGCGTGGTCGTCTTTCCCGAGCCTGTCGGACCGCAGGCGAGCACAAGGCCCGCATCGCGATTGCACACGGTGCGCAGCTTTTCGTACATCCACGGCAGCATGCCGAGCTCGTGCAGGCGGCTCGGCGCATTCGCGGGGTCGAGCACGCGCAGCACCAGCTTCATGCCGTGCACGGCCGGCGTGAGGCTGACGCGGTAGTCGACGCGGCGCGACCGGACCTGCACGTTGAAGTGCCCGTCCAACATCTCGTTCTTCACGCTCTGGTCGAACTGGCAGAGGACGCGTACGACACCGACGATCTTGCGATAGACGATGATCGGAAGCTCCTCGACGATCGTCACCATCACTCCGTCGACGCGGAGCCGAATGGTCGCCTTGTCGGCCTTCGGCTCGATGTGGAGGTCGCTCGCGCGCGAGCGGAAGCACATCAGGAGGAGCAGCCGGAAGATGTGGACGCTCTCGGCCGGCGCGTCGCTGTCCTCAGACGCGGCAGCGTGCAGCACGCTTCCGCGGGCATCAACCAGCGCGATGTCCGACTCGCCGAACGGTTTCGAGACGGCTCCATCGCAGACCTTGCGGATCGAGTCCTCGTAGGTCGTCGTACCGCTCCCGAGCCCGTCGATGGTGGCCGCGTTGGGGGCCGACCGACCAATGGGCTTCGAAGGGCCCGACGCCTGCTGCTTCTGGGCGACCTCAGGACTCACGAACCGGATTTCGAGCACACCGACCCGGACCACGTCCCCCGAGGCGAGCACGGCACTGGCCACCTTGTCACCGTTCAAGCGGGTTCCATTCCGAGAACCAAGATCCTGAATCCACCACCCGTTTGGCTTCCTCTCGAACACGCAATGCTTGCGGCTGAGGCCATCGTCGTTGAACACGATTTGGTTATCGGGATGACGGCCAACGCTGATCGGCTCTGCGGTCAGCTCGATCCGACGGGTCCAACGGGGGCTATTGACCTCAAGAAATGCCATGCTTTGATTCTAACGGAAGGGGAATTCGGGTGTTGCCCTCGCATCACGGCCCGGATTTCCTGTATGCTACTCGTTGACCGCACCACTGACTGTCAGTCCCCTGCGCGTCGAGAATTCAAGTTGGCCACGGTTTCGTTTCGTGGCGCGAACTGGCCTAGGAGGCCAGACATGTTCAAGATCTTTGTCGGAAACCTCAACTATCGTACGACGCCAGATGCCCTCCGCGAAGTGTTTGCAGCGCACGGGGAAGTGTTGGATGTCTTCATTGGTACGGATCGCGAGACGGGTCGTTCTCGTGGATTCGGCTTCGTGACCATGGGTTCCAAGGAATCCGGCCAGGCCGCGATCGAAGGCCTCAACGGCAAGGACTTTGAGGGCCGCGCCCTCGTGGTGAACGAGGCTCAGCCTCGCGCTCCTCGTCCCGCCGGTGGCGGCTTCGGTGGTGGCGGCGGCGGCGGCGGTCGCGGCTTCGGCGGCGGCGGTGGTCGCGGCTTCGGCGGCGGTGGCGGCGGTCGCGATGGCGGCCGTGGCTTCGGCGGCGGCGGCGGTGGCGGTCGCGATGGCGGCGGTGGCCGTGGCGGACGCGAGCGCGACAGCGAGCGCGAAGGCCGTCGCGAGCAGCGCTTCGAAGACAACTGGTGATCCGAGCCTGATTTCGGTGCGCGAATT
>Ga0209985_10001106_pt1 | contig 27414 bp, 21 predicted proteins | sample NOAtaG_FD_187305 | JGI IMG/M metagenome (GOLD analysis project Ga0209985, IMG submission 187305) | Freshwater lake microbial communities from Lake Erie, under a cyanobacterial bloom - NOAA_Erie_Diel6S_1000h metaG (SPAdes) (version 2) | ecosystem: Environmental > Aquatic > Freshwater > Lake ...
GGTTGCCGATGCTGAAATCATCCATTGGGTTCGTTACAGTTTAATAATACTGGTTTATCTTATCTATTTTGGTTGTTTCATTAACCTGACTCTTCTGATATCTGCCTGGGCTGGCCGACAAAACGCTGGCCTCCGAGTTTATGCTCAGTGACGGCCCCTTTCAAAGCCCACAGCATTTCAACCGGCTCAACCTATCCGGAAAATATACCTATCGGATGCCAGGTGGTGAACTGCTTCGGTTGGGCCTGTCAACTTTCCACAGCAAATGGGACGCTTCGGGACAGATTCCTCAAAGGGCAGTAGACGAAGGACGCATCTCCCGGTTTGGCGCTATTGACAGCACAGAGGGCGGAAATACCAGCCGTACCAATGTGTGGGTAGAATTGGTCCGGCCAATGCCCGGGGATGCCTTCCTTAGTCAAAAGGTGTACTGGACAGCTTACGATTTTGAGCTTTATTCCAACTTTACCTTCTTCCTCAACGATCCGGTCAACGGGGACCAAATACGGCAAAAAGAGGACCGCAGTATCCTCGGCTATCAGGGGCGTTATGAAAGGAATTCGGTTTTAGGGCCTTTTAATTTGACGGGTTCTGCAGGGTGGGGCCTGCGCTATGACCAGGTGCGCGGGAATGAACTTTCCCGTACCCGCAACCGTACCGAAACGCTGGCCCGTCTCTCCCTGGGGGAAGTAAACGAAGTAAATGCTTTTGCTTTTATCGGGGAAACTATCCGCTTTAGCCAACGCTGGACCCTGGATGCCGGACTGCGACTTGACTATCTGCGTGCCGAATACAACGATCAGCTGCAATTGACCTATCGCACACAGGCCGCTCAACGCACATTTTTAGGACCAAAGTTGAACCTGGCCTACGATTGGCGCCCCAACTGGCAGTGGTTCCTGAAATCAGGTATTGGATTTCACTCCAACGATGCCAGGGTAGTGGTAGCCCAGGCAGGTAGGGAAATCCTGCCTGCTGCTTATGGGATTGATTTAGGGGCTCATATTAAACCCGCAAACCGGGTTTTGATGCATATCGCAGCCTGGTTTTTGCAACTCGAGCAGGAATTTGTTTATGTTGGTGATGAAGCCGTGATAGAGCCAAGTGGACGTACCCGCCGCCTGGGTATAGACTTCTCCGCACGCTACCAAATCACCGATGGGCTGTTTGCCGATGTGGACTTCAATTACGCCAACGGACGTAGCCTGGATGATCCGGAAGGGGCCAATGCTATTCCTCTCGCCCCCCGGCTAACCTCATCTGGTGGTTTTACGTTTAACCGGACAAAGGGGTGGAATGCCAACCTGCGCTACCGCTATGTCCAGCAACGCCCTGCGAATCCGGAAGGTACAGTAACCGCCCTGGGTTATTTTATCCTGGATGGAGGCGTTAGCTACCTGCTTCCACGATGGGCATTCAACCTGCGGATCGAAAACCTCCTGGATGCTGATTGGAATGAAGCGCAGTTTGATACCGAATCCCGTCTTCAAAATGAACTTTTGCCGGTATCGGAACTGCATTTTACCCCGGGAATGCCTTTTTTCTTTAAGTTTGGGATTTCCTGGCTGCTTGGTGGGTAGGTTCTGGCAGTAAGGTTGGACCCGACCATTACGAAAACCGGGTAGGATATCCGCGGCCCCAAGTATCATATACCTCATCTTCCGCACCCCCCTATACCAAATTTGAGAATTAAGCAGAAAGCACTAAACTTGGGTCATGGAAACAACGACCTATACAAGCAAGACACTGGATCACCTAGGTCTCATCGCGGGGATAATGCGCGAGATAGACCTCGCCGGCCTGATAGACGAGAGCTACCCGGGCAACAGCCCGGATCAGGTGGTGTGTACACTTCCCCTTCCCAGCAACCACTCATAAATAAAAAAGATTATTTTTGAACATCAAAAGAGTGGTTATGAAAAAGAGCAAGTTTAGCGAAACGGAACGGCTGGCGATATTGGCCAAAGTAGATTCCGGAACCACTGGCTCACTTTGGTCCGGAATATGCAGTCGGTCACATACAATACCCTGAGGCCTCATGAAAACTTGAAGTATAAAACCCCAGATCAAGTTGAAATTCTCAACCAGAATCTCTACTTTTATCCGGTTGCGGTCTAAGGGGAGTGTACAAGTATGCGATTTAAGGCAAAACACTCAATCCTAAATCCTTAGAGACTATTCAGAATTTTTGTCCAGGGATTGGGGAGCACCACATTAACAAGTCTATTGTATTCAGGTTTACGTTGCGGAGAAAAACTTCATCATTCACCGCATTTTTGCGGAGAATAATCCATATATTTGCCGCAAAAAACCCTTTCGACAGTGGCAAAATACATATACGAATACAGCAACTGGACAAATTTTACTTGGCGGGATACCGACATCAACGCCCTGTTCGGAGCTGTTCGTCACCTGCAAGGTAAGATTATAGGGCAGATGAATACGCTTGGTTTTGCAACGAAAGAAGAAGCCATGCTTACAACCCTTACCCTTGACGTTATCAAATCCTCCGAGATAGAAGGTGAAAAACTCGACTATGAGCAAGTCCGGTCATCCATCGCCAGGAGGCTTGGCATTCACACAGCCGGGCTTGTGCCTGCTAACAGAAACGTGGAAGGTGTTGTTGAAATGATGCTTGACGCCACTCAAAACTATCCGAACCCATTGACCAATGAACGGCTGTTTGGCTGGCATTCTGCACTTTTTCCGACCGGACACAGCGGAATGCACAAAATAGAAGTAGGACGTTACCGAACGGGTGAGATGCAAATCGTTTCAGGTGCAATGGGAAAAGAAAGCGTTCATTACGAAGCTGTTCCTGCCAATAAAGTGAAAGGTGAAATGGACAAATTTCTAAAATGGTTCAATGACCACTCTCCTATTGACCCTGTTCTAAAATCCGCTATTGCGCACTTCTGGTTCATCATTATACATCCATTTGACGATGGTAACGGGAGAATCGCAAGAGCGATTTCAGATTTGATGCTTGCCCGAGCGGATGGAACAAGGGAACGCTATTACAGTATGTCAAGCCAAATTTTGATTGAACGAAAACAGTATTACGAGATTTTACAAAAGGTGCAACACAGCAGTGGCGACATTACCGATTGGTTGGATTGGTTTTTGCACTGCCTTGAAAACGCATTATTGGCAACAGAGACTACTCTGCAAAAAATTTTACGTAAAACTGAGTTTTGGAAAATTCACGAGAACACGGAAGTTAACGAACGACAGAGATTGGTTTTAAACAAACTTTTCGATGGTTTTGACGGAAAATTGAAATCATCTAAGTGGGCAAAGATTGCCAAATGTTCACCCGACACGGCATTGCGTGATATTAAGGACTTAATGGACAAGAGAATATTGAGACAGGAACAACCAGGCGGACGTAGTACCAACTATGAACTGGAAGACTTCTGAAAGCTGAGCTACTCCCCCTTCACTGGATAAGAAACAGGCTTGGATAAGCTGTAAATCCTGAAATTAAATCCACTTTTCGGCACTATATATCAAAAAGTGGGCAGGGTAAAAAATTGACGTTACCCTTACAGGCTTATTAAATCATATCCGTTCGGCCAGGTACACCTCGTCTCTCAGGGGCCGAACGGATATGAAGCAATAGCCTGATTATATGGAGATTGCGACTAAAAAAGCGCACAAAATCAGAAGGATGAGGGAGGGTAGGTGTTTGATGAAGGGATTCCTGACTTTGAAGTGAAAGTACTGGGCAGCCGCCATGTACAGGCCCATCAAAACAGAGGGGATAAGTACCAGGGAGGGATGCCAAATACTGACCACGAGCAAGGTGGCCAGCGAGATTTTAGTTGCGCCTACGAAGCTTCGGATTAAATCCGTTAATCCGAATTGTTTAAATTCTTTAGCGACATTATCGAATCTGAAAATCCAGACATAAGCAACCGATACGGCTATTGCCAGTTGTGCTATGATTACAAAGTTTTCCATTTTATTTAATCTTTATGGTTTTCAAAAGTATCTGTACGGCCAAGTACACCTTGCATAAGAAAAAAAATCACGTAGTGCCGACATGTACTAGAAGGGGGGGGGCCTGGACTTGGTTTCCCGTTCCCGGGTAGGAGCTCCGTTTTGGGGACCATTTCCTTCATACCCCCCAAATATATTGCTACGGGGGCGACTTACCCAGCTTTTTGATATCTTTTTCGCCGTTTGACGGAACTTAGTGTTACCTTGCTTTTTCACAAAGGTCTATACTCCTTCTTGGACAGGCAAGGTGTACCTGGTCGTACAGCGCCGAGGAAGACCCCAAGGAGCTGCACATCACGCAGGGGTACAGCAAAGATCACCGTCCTGACCTGGCACAGGCCACGTTGCAGTTGATTTGCGACCACTTGAGCGGCATCCCGGTGCACATGCAGGCGCTGGACGGCAACAGTAACGACAGCGAGACGTTTCGCAAGGTCATCCAGGATTTTGGCAGCCAGCTGAGTGCCGAGGACGGGCTGGACACTATCGTGGCAGACAGCAAACTGTACAGCGCTGAGACCCTCAAGGCCTTGAAAGACTGTAAGTTGAACTGGATAAGCCGGGTGCCGGGCACACTGGAGGCGGTGCGTACCATACTGGACGAGATCCGCCCCCAGAACCTCAGACCCCTGGGCCAGGAAGGGTACAGCTACGCCTGCTACAGCTACGAATACGCGGACATCGCGCAGAACTGGGTGGTGTACCGCTCCGAAAGTGCCGCCCAACGGGAGACGGAGTCCCTTCAGCGGCAGGTGGCTAAAGAAGGGGCCACGACAGAAAAGGAACTGGCCAAACTGGTCCGCGAACGGTTTCACTGCCAGGAGGATGCGAATGCCGCAGCCGAAAAGTGCGGCAAGAAATGGAAATGGCATAAGTTGTCCAACATAAAATTAGTTGCGCATACGGAGTACGAGCGGTCGGGCCGTCCGTCGGCATCCGATCAGGGGAAGACGTCCTATACCATCGAGGCAGATCTGCTACAGGACACGCAAGCTTTTGATAATGAGGTGTTCCGAAAAAGCATGTTCATATTGGCGACCAACAAGCACGCGGATACAAAGAACGAGTGTGCAGCCTTGCTGTCGGCCTATAAGGAGCAGAACCAGGTGGAAAAAGGGTTTCGTTTCATCAAAGACCCCAGTATAGTGGCCTCGTCGTTCTACGTCCAGAAGCCCGAGCGCGTAGAGGCACTGATGTTCGTGATGACCACCTGCCTGGCGGTGTACAGCATCCTGGAGTACCGCATCCGCCAATCGCTGCAAAAAACGGGGACGACCGTCCCGGACCAGAAGGGGAAGCCTACCTCAAACCCTACGGCATGGTGGGTGTTCCAGTTATTCGTAGATATCCACGTCCTGAATCTACCTGACGGACAAAGAGTTGTGATGAATCTGAAGCCTGTTCACCGCGACGTGCTCACCCTGCTCTCCTACCAAAACTATTATTCCTGATTTTTGATGAGGGGGGTGCGGAAGATGAGATATACTGCTCTAATTCAACGCTTTTTCCTCAAAAAACAGGAATGTTGAGCCACTTTTAGAATTGACAAGGGGAGCAGAGAGCAGCCGAATCTTTCCATCAGATTAAGGTCATTGATGTTTTCTCCTTCGAGGCATTTTTTTTGCCTTTAACGAAACGATTTCTTTTTCTAAGGCATGGATGGCATGAACCTGTTCCTGCAAGGCGGCATTTTGGGTTTCCAGGGTTTCAACTTTTTGAGAGAGTTCCTGGATTGCTTTGACCATAGCGGGGATCATATCATGTTTCGCTATGGACAGTAAGGTGTCGGGTCCCGGGATAGGATGTACAATATCGGGAAAAACGGTTTGCACTTCCTGTACTATAAATACAAAACACTCTGTCCCCCAACTTATGCCTACAGCTTATTCTTATTGATCATATCGAGCAATTCATCCCGGTAATTTTTGCCGATGGGCAGGTGCTTGGGCTGGTTTTTCTCCATGACTTCGATCATATTGCCGACGATGGCTTCGATCCTGTCAATATTGACAATATACGAGCGGTGGATGCGCTTGAACCGGTTTAGTGGGAGCTTGTCCTCGAGGCTTTTCATGGTCTGCAGGGTAATTACGCGCTGGTTTTCAAGTCGGATGATGACATAATCTTTGAGCCCTTCGATATAAACGATCTCGTCGAAATTAACTTTTATGAGCTTTTTATCGGCTTTTACAAAGATATAGCTATCGGCTGAATGTTCCTCGGGGCGTTCTTTCTGTTGCAGGTCCAGTTGCTCCTGGGCTTTATTGACCGATTTCATGAACCGCTCCAGGGAAATCGGCTTTAGCAGGTAGTCCAGGGCGTTTAATTCGAAACCTTCGACGGCATAGTTGGAATAAGCGGTGGTGAAGATCACGAGTGGTGGCCTGGAAAGGGTCTTGACAAAGTCAATTCCGGTGAGCTGTGGCATCTGGATATCCAGGAACATCAGGTCAATGTGTTCCCGTTTGAGGACTTCATTTGCCTCCAGCGCGTTGTTGCACTTGCGTACCAGGTGCAGCTCGGGGATTTTTTCGATGTAGGTCTCCAGCACGTCCTGTGCCAGGGGCTCGTCGTCCACGATGATTACTTTTATCATAAATCAGATGATTTTAGGCCGTCAGTCTAATTCGAGATCCAGGACGACGGCGTAGGTATTGGGTGTATCGTTGATCCGTAAATCGTAGTGTTTGGGGTAGAGGAGATTGAGCCGCCGGTGGATATTGGCGAGGCCAATACCGCCACTTACGCGGTTGGGGTCCCGGATGGGCCGTTGCCGGGGTTTGCTGTTTTCGATGAAAAAATGCAGCTGCCTGCCATTAACGGCAATCCGGATATGGACGAAAGAGTCTTTCTCCAGGTTGTTCATGATGCCGTGCTTAAAGCTATTTTCGAGAAAAGGGATGAATAGCAGCGGTGCGATGGTTTGCTCGCCGATGTTACCGCTTACCCCAAAGTCTATTTTGACCTGATTGCCCTGCCGCAGCCGCTCCAGGTCTATATAGTTTTGAAGATAGCTGATCTCTTTACTCAGCAATACGCGTTTCTCGTTGCATTCGTACAGCATATAACGCATCATTTCCGAAAGCTTCAGGACAATTTCGGGGGCCAGGTCAGATTTTTTAAGGGTCAGGGCATAAAGGCTGTTGAGGGTGTTGAACAAAAAGTGGGGGTTGATTTGCGAACGCAGGAACCTAAGCTCGGACTGCATGGTCTGGCGCTCCAGATCTTGCCGCTCCTTGAGCTGCTGTACCCAGTCGTTGCTGATTTTCACAACCGTGCCAAGCGAGGCGGCTAAAAAAATGGTTAGAAAATACCCAAATTGATTTTCTAAGAGCCCTAACTGTAATTCCGGCTTCCCGCTGAACTTTAGGTAAAATGCCAGAATTTTGATCGGGGTGATAACGCCGGATGCAAGGATTAGCAGGATGAGGTAGGTCAAAAACTGTTTTTTATTCAGATAGCTGGGGATGAGGTAGTATATATTGAAGTAAATAATGGCGACATAAAAAAAGGTATTGATGAATTCGTTGGTGAGCGCAAACAGCACGCCGTAGCGGGTACCTTCCAGTAGCATGAGGATCATGAATACCACCAGCCAGAAAGTAGCGTGCCGGAGCATGGGAGAGGTCATAAGGTCGTATGCCCTCCTCAATTGGCCGATACTGTTGGATGGAATGGAATTCATTTGCGTTGATTTTTGGCCCGCTGTGCGGGGGATTTTCTTTCGGCGGCAGGTGGCGTCTTTACGGTGGAGCCTCTTATGCTGCTTTCAACACGCTGGCGCTCCGGTAAATTTACCTGAGACACTTTTCAGGTGGCCTGCCGCAAATCAAACCAGGATGCGATTCGCTGATTGATTTTGAATTATAACACCTGCAATGACGAATCTTCATAATTTCTCCGCAGAGATAAAAATATTTCCTACAAATATATCGGAATCGTAGATAAAAGCGTCATTATCGCGCCGGACACAAAATTTTGTACCTTTGCCCAAATAAAATGTATCCAATGAAAGCTTTTGTTTTTCCAGGCCAGGCGGCACAGTTCGAAGGGATGGGGCTCGATATGTTCGAGTCCTCGGCTTTTGCAAGGGATTTATTTTTACAAGCAGATGAAATACTGGGCTTTGCACTCACCGAGGTGATGTTCAGGGGGAATGCGGAGGATTTGAAACAGACAAAAGTGACGCAGCCAGCGGTATTTGTGCATTCTGTAGTTAAAGCCAAGATGGCCGGAGACGCATTTCGCCCGGATGCAGTGGCGGGACACTCCCTGGGGGAATTTTCCGCACTGGTAGCTGCCGGGGCGATGAGTTATGCCGATGGCCTCGCCCTGGTAGCGAAGAGGGCTTTTTCCATGCAGGCCGCATGCGAACAGGTGCCAGGCACGATGGCAGCGGTACTCGGGCTGGAAGATGAGGTCATCGAAGCGATTTGTGCCGGGATTGATGCTGTGGTGGTACCGGCAAATTACAACTGCCCGGGCCAACTGGTGATCTCCGGTTCGGTCGAAGGGGTCGAAATTGCAGTGAAGGAACTCGAAGCGGCCGGAGCAACCAAAGTCGTTTTGCTGCCGGTAGGTGGTGCATTTCACTCTCCGCTGATGAAGCCTGCAGAAGAAGACCTTGCTGCTGCTATTGCAAATACAGCAATCGTGGCGCCGGTTTGCCCGGTTTATCAAAATGTCAATGCACTCCCACAGACCGACCCGGACGTAATCCGGGGCAACCTGATCCGACAGCTCACGTCCCCGGTCCGCTGGACGCAAACTATGCGCAATATGCTGCAGGATGGCGTACAAGAAATTGTCGAGGTCGGGGGAACAGGAAAGGTGTTGCAAGGGTTCTTCAAACGAATTGACCGGAAGCTGCCGACTTCCGCACTTTGAAAATGGTTTTCATAATGTGTATTGGCTTGATATGGAAGATAATGTGTTAATGCAAGGCACGGTATTGCTCGCTGAACCGTTTATGATGGATCCCAATTTCAAGCGAACGGCGGTATTGTTGACCGAACATGCAAAGGGCGGCAGCGTAGGGTTTATTATGAACCGGCCGATGGAGATGTCCATTGATGAGCTGCTGGAGGATTTCCCGGAATGCCCGTCGAGGGTTTTTTGGGGTGGGCCGGTACAAACCAATACCGTCCACTATGTACACAATGTAGGCCCGCTGCTGGACGGCTGTGTGAAAGTCTCAGACGGGGTATTCTGGGGAGGGGATTATAAGAAACTCAAATTTCTGATCGCTTCGCGGCTTATCCTTCCCGACAACATCCGTTTTTTCATAGGCTATTCCGGTTGGGGGGATGGGCAACTGGAAGAAGAAATACGCGTAGGCTCCTGGATAGCTGCCGGGATGGACGCCAATTACCTCTTCCGCTCTGCCCCGGAGGACCTCTGGCAACAAATCATGTCCGATAAAGGCGATACTTACGGGGTACTCGCACAATTACCCGAGCATTTGAGCTGGAACTGATCCGCGCGTCACGGCGAACCAGCTTTCGTCTGCATAGAATTCGTGAGTTGGGCCACGAGCGAATCCCGGTATGGGAAGAACTCATCCAACACAGCTTTAGGGAGCGGTTCGGGAGGAGGAAAGTTGAGCTTCAGGTGGTTGACTTGTTTGCCGTTCATCCAGAAACGGAAGCACACATGCGGGCCTGTTGCCAGGCCAGTGGCGCCAACATAGCCGATTACCTGTCCCTGGCTTACCCTGCTGCCCCTGCGGATGCCCCGGGCAAACCCGCGCATGTGCAGGTATTGGGTGGTAATCTGCTTATTATGGCGGATCTTCACATAGTTGCCGTTACCCCGGCTATAGGAAGCCTCAATGACTTCCCCGTTGCCAACGGCATAGATTTCTGTGCCATAAGGCGCGGCGTAGTCCGTTCCGAGATGTGGGCGTACGTGCTTCAGGACAGGGTGAAAACGGCGCAGGTTATAATGCGACGATATCCTGGAAAACTTCACCGGTGCTTTCAGGAAGCCTTTGTTGACAGGCCGTCCCTCCAGGTCGTAATATCCTTTTTCCCCGTTGTGCTCGTAGTAAATGGCATGGTAGGATTTTTCGCCGGTTTGGTATAGCGCAGCATGTACCCGTCCCGGGTCAACTGCCTGCCCCTCGACGTACTGCTGGTCGTACAGGGCATGAAAATGATCCCCTTTCTGAAGATGGTGGAAGTCAATAGACCATTGCAGGGCATCTTCCATTTTTGCGATCAGCGTCGGGCTTGCGCCGCCGTCCTCAAGGGCCTGCCAGAGCGAAGAGGAAATGGTCCCTTCTACAAACTGTTGCCTGACCTCCACGGGGCGCACGACTTTCTCGATCCGCGGCTCCCCCTTGAAATGGAAGATAAAGTATTCGTAAACACTTGGCTCATAGATGAAGTAATCCAGGCCGGCATCGGGCGAACGGGTGAGGAATAAATAGGGCTTGCCCGTCTTGAAATCCTGTACCCTGAAGGTGCCTTTTGCGTCCTCCAGCATTTTTGTGATCAGGTTGGGGCCGACCTCATGCCGGGCAAGCATTTCACCCAGGATTTGACCCGGTGCGACCTCCCCCTCCTCAACAGCGAAAGTGTCGAGGGCAAAGCCAAATTTGACCGTAGGCACAACAATTGGAAAAGCAGAAATAACCTGCTGGCTGCCACGAAGGTTGGCTTTGGTATTCTTAGAATTCTCCGGGAAAACAGCCATTGCAAAAAGAGCGAGCAGGGAAAAGGCGAGTATCCCGGAAATCAGACGCCTGGAGGCCCCTTTAAATGGTGTGAGTAGCGACGATGGATTTGACACTGCGATAAATTTGTTGGCGCTTTATCAGTGAACAACAGATTCGTACCATAAATGGGAAATCCATTGGCTGGGGGGCTGATAAAACTAAAGTAAATCTGTTTTCTTCATAGTGTAATCCATGGGACCTTTTTACGGGGCAGTTTGCAAATATAAAATTCCTATTAAACCCCGCCTAATTAAAAATGTTAAATTCTATGCATAGCTTTGCATAAAAGAACGACATGGCCGAAATAGACCGTTACAGCCGCCGGGGCGTGTCGGCAGGTAAAGAAGAAGTACACGCGGCAATCCAACATCTCGATAAGGGTTTGTACCCCAATGCGTTCTGTAAAATAATCCCCGATGTGGCAGGGGGAGATCCCCTCTTTTGTAACCTCATGCACGCCGATACCGCCGGCTCAAAGACCAGTCTTGCTTACCTGTATTGGAAGGAGACGGGGGATATGGAGGTATGGAAAGGTATCGTCCAGGACGCAATCGTGATGAACCTCGACGATATGGGCTGTGTGGGTTGTACGGGCGGGATCATCCTTTCTTCGACAATCGGCAGGAATAAAAACCTGATCCCCGGTGATGTAGTTGCCGCGCTGATCCAGGGCACAACGGAGTTTATCGGGGAAATGCAGAAATGGGGGGTGGATATCATCCTCAGCGGTGGGGAAACGGCAGATGTCGGCGATATCGTCCGTACCCTGGATGTGGGCTTCACCGCTTTCGCACGTATCCGCCGCGCAGATGTTATCGAAAATAAAATCGAAAACGGCGATCTGATCGTTGGGCTGGCTTCCTTCGGCCAGGCAGTTTACGAAAAGGCTTACAACAGCGGCATAGGCAGCAATGGCCTGACCTCGGCCCGGCATGATGTTTTGGCATCAGACTACGCATTGCGCTATCCGGAGACGTTCGACCCGCTTTCACCAAAAGACCTGGTGTACAGTGGTTCTAAAAAGCTCGGCGATCTGCTTCAGACTTCCGGCGGCGATGTACAGGTAGGAAAACTCCTCCTTTCTCCCACGCGCACTTATCTGCCTTTCCTGCGTGCACTGATCGGAACCCACCGGCAGCACATCCATGGGTTGATCCATTGCACCGGAGGGGCACAGACGAAGGTGCTCAAGTTCCTCCGGGGCCAGACAGCGATAAAAGATGGCCTCTTCCCCATACCCCCGCTTTTTCAGTTGATCCAGGAAGAATCAGGGGCGTCCTGGAGGGAAATGTATCAGGTATTCAATATGGGGCATCGCCTGGAAGTCTTTGTGCGCCCCGAAATAGCAGACGAAGTCATCGCCCTGGCAGGATCGCTGGGCATATCGGCAACGGTCATCGGCAGGGTAGAGGCATCCGGCGAAAACCGGGTGATTGTGGATACGCAACATGGTACTTTTGAATATGCCTAAACAGATCAGTGTAAAAAAGAAGGCAGCCGAAATCGCAGAAATCCTGGAAAACCTCTTCCCGGAAACCCCCATTCCGCTCCGCCACGAAGACCCCTATACCTTGCTGGTCGCAGTATTGCTTTCGGCACAGTGTACCGACGAGCGGGTCAACCAGGTGACGCCCCACCTTTTTGCGCGTGCCGCAAGCCCGCAGGAGATGGCAAAGCTGGAGGTATCCGAAATCGAAAATATCGTAAGGCCCTGCGGGCTGGCACCCAAAAAAGCAAAAGCGATCCGCGACCTCTCGATTATCCTGCTGGAAAAATATGACGGGCAAGTCCCCGCAGATTTCGAGGCATTGGAAGCACTGCCCGGAGTAGGGCATAAAACAGCGTCTGTGGTCATGAGCCAGGCCTATGGGGTGCCGGCTTTTCCGGTAGATACCCACATCCACCGCCTCGCATATCGCTGGGGCCTGAGCAATGGAAAAAATGTCGTGCAGACAGAAAACGACCTGAAGCGCTTGTTTCCCAAAACAGCCTGGAACAAGCTCCATCTCCAGATTATCTTTTTTGGGCGGAAATACTGCCCGGCACGCGGCCACAATCCCAGTCAATGCCCAATCTGCAGTAAATATGGGGTTGTGTAAAAAGACCGGAGGTCGTCCTTTGTCCTTTGGTCCTTTCGCGGCCGAAGGCGGCGGAATACTTTTTACACAACCTCAGGACTCATGCGACAGCCTCTGGATTTTTTCAGGGTGGCGTTTTCAACGATTTCGCGAAGCGAAATCGTTGAAAACGCCACCCTGAAAAATGTCATTTGGCGTTGCAAGCCGTCAAATGAAAAGCCAGCGGCTTTTTACCGGAGGGGGCAATTAGAACGGCAGGCCAAGTCCCAGGTTGATGTTGGGGTTTTTGAGCCAGTTCCTGGGCGGGTTCCAGAAATTGACACCGTCCCAACGGTAAGGGTAGCGCATCTTCAGGCCAAGGTCCAGGCGAAAGATGAAATAGGTGAAATCGAGCCTTGCCCCAAACCCCGGGCTGAGTGCGATTTGTTTGTAAAAAGGATCGTAAACCCCTTTTCCGGGAGGCAGATCGGCATCGGTAAACGTGTTGAACCGAAATTGTGACCCCGGTCGGGTTGGGTCCCGGCGGACGGTCCAGATGTTGCCACCGTCGAGAAACCAGGCCCCGTCGAGGCGCCAGAAGATATTGAACCGGTATTCCAGGTTGAATTCGAATTTAAGGTCCCCGGCCTGATAAAAGAACAGGGGGTTTCGCCCGGTAATGGAAAGGGAATCTATATGCCCGCCAGGGCCAAGGGCACGGGCCGGCCAGCCACGGATACTGTTGGGGCCACCGGCAAAAAACTGCTTGACGTAATGCACTTCCCGGCTGAAACCAAAGGGACGCGCAATGCCCGCGTTGATCCGGAGCGCGAGGGACCGCTTGGAATCTATCTGGCGGTACACCCGGAAATCTGTGTCGAGCCGGACGAACTGCGACAGGGAAACCCCACGGATTTTCAGGGTGTCCTGGTTGCCCCCTATGAGATTGTACAGCGCATTGCCCGCCCAGGTTTCGAATCCTGCCGTCTCCAGGTTGAGACCCAGATATTTCGATATGCCGATGTTGTTGGGCCGTGTGGCAGATACAAAGTTGAGGTCCTTGAATAACAGGCTGACGAAAAGCTGCCTGCTGAATGAATTGCGGAAAAAGGCATTCTGGTTGATGATGGTATCCGAAGCGGGCTGAAATACGGGCCTGAGGTAATCAATCCCGAGGTGGTTGATGCTGTAGCGCCGGCTCGCGGTACGCGCATCGAATCCATACCCGGCATTGAAAAGGGTATAATTGTAGAAATTGAGCAGAGAAACATAATTGAGGCTACCGGAAAGGTGAGAGGTGCCGGAGGATTCGAGAAACGGGTAAAACCCACCGCCCTGGCTCCTTTGTTCGCGGGTAGAAAGTAAAGGGCCGAGCTTCTTCCAGATACCCAGGTAATCCCTGAATTTTGGCCAGTATAAATCGGATTGGAGCCTGAGGTCAACGGTATTCCAGAATTGTGTGCCATCGGGGCTGGGGTTTACTTCTACCCCTGCCGATAATTTGCTGAGCAGGGTCTCCGCACCCTTGAACAGGTTCCGGTGCCGTATAGAAGGGCTCAGGGATATCCCGATGAGGTTGCCGATACCGGCAGCGTTGCTGCGGTTGGTATAATTGATGTCGAAATCTACCCCGGTCTCGAATTTTGGGGTGGGGGTGAGCTCTATCCTGAAATTCAGCTTATTGGGGAAGAGGCTGTCGGCCTCCTGCCGGATACGCACAAACTGAAAAGCCTGTAGGCCTCCGAGTTGCTTGTTGGTAACATCGTAAAGCTCGTCTTTGTACTGTATCCCTTTTTGCAGGTGTATCGCATCCTTTATCGTTGCAGGTTTTACAAAAAAGTTAAAGGCAGTGTCCCGGTAAATAATCCCGTCAATGAGCGTGTCGCGGAGGGGATAGTCATTAATGCCCGGGAAGTAGGCAGGGTAAACGACAATATCGCCGACGAAGAACGTACGAAAGTTGGGGTCGTTGGAGGGAGGCACCACGTTGAGAAAGATATCGGCATAATGGCTGTACCGGGTGGTGTCCACTTCCATCTGCGAGATGTAGTTGGGATAAAAAAATGCATAGCCGTGGTTGCGCAATAGCCTCGAAATACGGTCTTTCTCCAGCTCGTAAATCTTCCCATCGGGATTTTCGCCTCTTTTGAAAAAGGTTTCCCGGAGATGGTCGTCCAGGATACGCTGTATGGCAGGGTCAGGGGAACGCAGAAAGAGGCTGTCCACAGTATAGCGGTGACCAGTATCGGCATAATAGTGTGCCGTGAGCTTTTTTTTCTTTTTTCCGGCAAGCTGCTCCTCGACAAATACCTTTGCATCATAATACCCCTTATATTGCAGGAAAGTTTCCATTCCGGCAGCGGCCTGGTTAGCAAGGTCATAGGAATAAATGGCGGGCACCTCGGCGATAAAGCGGTTGATCCAGCTATTGAAGCGGGAAGTGTCCTGCCTCGCTGCCGTCTTGAAATAAAACCACTCCCGGGGGAAAAAGAGGAAAAGGCTGCCATTTGGCTTTTGCCGGTACAGGGTAGAGAGTTCGTAGCTCAGGGTGCGTTTATTTTCGATGGGGTAAGTGCTGCTGAGGTGCAATACGTTTTTTTCCAGCAGGAACTGGTCTGCAGTCAGGTATTTGGTCGGACTGCACCCGGTCAAACCTAGTAGGATGGAGGCCCCAAAGCAAAGAAAGCACTGTTTTTGAAAACTTTTCATGCAGAATGCGCAATTGGGAACAATGGGTCTTTCAAAAAACAAAGTTAAGTGGATTACTTCGCTGCAAATTAAGAAGTTCCGGCAAAAGTTCCACAAATTCCTGGTAGAAGGTGATAAGATCGTCCAGGAATTATTGCTGGACGGGCGCTGGACCGTGGAAGAGCTCTATGGGTTGCCTGAATGGCTGGACCAACACGCAGGGCTTATCCGAAATCGCAGCATAGATGTCGTTGAAGTCAGTGCCGGGGATCTGGAAAAACTTTCGGCCATGCAGGCCCCGCAGCAGGTGATTGCCGTCGTAGATATGCGGGTATTGCCACGCCTTGATGACCTGCTTAGGTCGGACTTGTCCCTTTATCTCGATGGCATCCAGGATCCCGGCAACCTCGGTGCAATCCTGCGTATCGCGGATTGGTTTGGCGTACACCACGTTTTTTTATCGCCGGAAACGGTAGAGGTCTTTAATCCAAAGGTCATCCAGGCTTCCATGGGCGCATTTTTGAGGGTGTGCACGGAAGTTTGCGACCTGGAGGCGGTCAAATCGGCTTTTCCGGGGCTCCGGGTTTTGGGGGCCGACTTACATGGGGAAAATGTTTTTGCCGTAAACGGGCTGACGCCCGGGACGATGGTCGTCATCGGCAATGAAGGCGGAGGAATATCCCCCTCCTGCCAGGGACTGCTGGAGGGCAGGCTTACAATCCCAAAGCAGGAGGGAGCGGGCACAGAGTCCCTCAATGCGGCGGTGGCCACGGGGATTATCCTGGCAGCCCTGCGCAATAAATTTGTTGGGTGAGCCCAGGTTACCCGGGCTGGAGACCCCTTACAGATGCTTGAGCAATTCCTGCTCGATCATTGCTGCACCCCGTACTTCGGTGGCGACGATTTTCCCTTCCCGGTTGATCATGAAGGCTCGGGGGATACCCCGCACGCCATACATATCCGCTGCAGCAGAATCCCAGCGCCTGAGGTCGCTGACGTGGTATTCCCAACTGAGGTTATCGTCTTTGATCGCTTGTGTCCACTGTTGCCTGGTCGTGTTCAGCACATTCTGCAGTTCTTGTGGAGAGGCAAGACGTTGCCGGATACTTTCATCTACTCCATCCAGCGAAACGCTGAAGATGGTAAAGCCCTTATCCTTATATTTATTATAAACAGAAACGACGTTGGGGTTTTCCCTGCGACAGGGCCCGCACCAGCTTGCCCAGAAGTCCAGCAGAACCACTTTCCCTTTCAGGTCGGAGAGCTTGTATTTGCGGCCACTTGGGCTGGGAAGGGAAATATCCGGGGCATCGGCGCCGATCCGGACTAATTCCTGTGCCATCTGGGCCTGATACTGCTGCTCGACCATTGCAAGGAACTCGGCGTACGCAGTCGTGAGTTCCAGATTTGGATAGCTCCCCTGAAGGCGCGCCTGTGCTTTTTTCTGGATTTCCAGAAACTCCCCCGCAGTGCCCATTGCGCGGAAGGCCACGAAGGCCCCCGTGATGGGGTTGCGCACGGTGTCCACTAATTTGCTGACGTCGGCAGCAGACATACGTTGCTGGATGAGGGCGCGCATAGTGGCAGCAAAGATCTCTGAGTCCGGGGAACCTTGAATCTCGACTTCGTAATTGGGCAAGGTGTTTAAATCGCCTTTGATCACTACTTTTTTCTCCTCGCCGCTAAGGATGAGGTTGATGCGCATGGCGCCGATGCGGAGGTTATACACTCCGGGTTCCACACCTTCGGGCATTGAAATACGAAAAGACCCGTCACTGGCGATATCTGCTTTTGCCAGAATCGTAGAGGCTTTTCCGATGATGACTTCGTCGAGAAAGGCTTGTAAATTACCTGCTCCCGTGATCTCCCCGTCAATGACCGTGCCTTTGGGGGCACAACTGCCCATCGAAAACAGGAGTGCCAACGAAACAAAAATGATTGATATGTTTTTCATAAGTAGCGTATTTGAAGATTTACTGAACGCATTGAAGGGCTTGAAAGATGAATGGCGGGAATGTTCCGGGACTCAGATGGCATGGGCCATTTTTTCTCCGAGGGTTTCTTCATATACCCGGGTCCATTCGCCGATATGACCAAGATCTTCGGTGTCTATCCATACATTTGTCCCTTTCACCTCCCCAATTTTAGAAAAAGGAACATTATGGATATTGAGAAAGTTGAGGAATTCATCTTCCCGCTGCGGTTTTAGGCTCACGATGATCCGGCTCTGGGATTCGCCAAACCAGTATGCATCTTTGCGGAAATTCTGATCGGTTTCTGCCTCAAAACCTCTTTGCGCACTGACTGCAGACTCCATCAATGCGGCAAAAAGCCCGCCATCGGAGATATCATGGGCTGATACGACCAGTTTTTTGGCGATGAGTTGCAGGACGGCGTGCTGGATTTGAAGCTCTTCGTCTATATCGAAAAAGGGTATGGGCGAGGAGGGTATTTTACAAACATGGCGCAGGTATTCTGCACTTCCGAGATCGTTATGCGGGGTGCCGAGCATATAAATAAAATCGCCTTCGGACTTGAAGTCCAGGGTCATCTGGTTGTCCAGGTCTTTGATCAGGCCGACCATACCAATCGTCGGAGTGGGAAATACCGGCTCGGTGCGGTCTTTTAATACGCTTTGGTTGTAAAAGCTTACGTTGCCGCCCGTCACCGGGGTGTCCAGTTTCCTGCAGGCTTCGCCCATTCCCCGTATGGCATTTACAAATTGCCAATAGACTTCCGGGTTGTGCGGGTTGCCGAAATTGAGGCAATTCGTGATGGCCAGGGGCACACCGCCTGAGCAGACAATATTCCTGGCAGCTTCTGCAACGGCAATCATCGCACCGATATAAGGGTCTGCATAGACGTATGCCGGGTTGCAATCGGTAGTGAGCGCCAATGCACAGGAAGTGTCTTTGATCCGTACGACGGCGGCATCAGAAGGGGCATTGGTCGTAATGGTATTGGTGCGCACCATGGAGTCGTACTGTTCGTAAATCCACCTCCGGGAGACGAGATTGGGGGAAGCCCAGAGTTTTCGGGCCGCTTCTGCAAAATTGGCAGGTTTGGGCAGGGCAGATAATTTGAAGCGTTGTACTTTCTCCAGGTACCTGGGTTTGACATATTCCCTGACGTACACCGGCGCCCCCCCACCGAGTACGAGCGATGCCGCCGGGATACTTGCCACTACTTCGCCATGGTGCAGGAACTCGAGCTGCCCACCTTCGGTTACTTCTCCGATTTGCGCACAAACAATATCCCATTTTTCAAAGACCGCCAGTAAATCGGCTTCTTTTCCTTTGTGGCAGACGATGAGCATACGCTCCTGGCTTTCCGACAGGAGGATTTCCCAGGCTTTCATGCTCGCCTGCCTGGTAGGTACTTTATCCAGGTCAATCCGCATCCCGACCTCGCCCCGGGCGCTCATTTCGGAGGTGGAGCAACAAATGCCTGCCGCACCCATATCCTGCATCCCGACAATGGCACCGGTCAAAGCGGCTTCGAGCGTGGCCTCTAAAAGCAATTTTTCCTGAAAAGGATCCCCAACCTGTACGGAAGGGAGATCGTCGGCAGAATCCTCGGTGAGGTCAGCAGAAGCAAAAGTCGCACCGTGGATACCGTCCTTCCCCGTCGCCGAACCGACGATGAACACCGGGTTGCCGATACCTTCCGCTTTGGCCGATATCGTATGGCCTTTCTGGACGATCCCGACCGACATGGCATTGACCAGGATGTTCTGGTTATAACAATCGTTGAAGAAAACCTCCCCGCCAACTGTGGGCACGCCAAAACAGTTGCCGTAGTGCCCAATACCGCTTACGACCCCGCGCACCAGGTGCCGGGTGTGCGGAAGGTCTATGTTGCCGAAGCGCAGGGAATTAAGTGCAGCAATTGGCCGGGCTCCCATCGTGAAAATGTCGCGGTGGATGCCACCGACCCCGGTAGCAGCCCCCTGGTAAGGCTCTATTGCCGACGGATGGTTGTGCGATTCGATTTTAAACGCACAGGCCAGGCCATGGCCGATATCCACCAGCCCTGCATTCTCTTCCCCCGCACCCACGAGCAGACGTTTGCCCTCCCGTGGAAGGGTTTTCAACCAGTGAATAGAATTTTTATAGGAGCAATGCTCCGACCACATCACGGAATATACGCTTAACTCTGTAAAGTTAGGCGTCCTGCCGAGGAACTTGACGATTTTCCGGAATTCATCTTCTGTCAATCCAAGCTGCGCCGCCGTCTGAACGCCGATTTGAGGTGCTTTACCTGCCTCCATGTATAAGCTTTTAAGATATATCTGTTCAGGTTTTCCTGTAGAAAGGTCGCCCGAATGCTGCAATGTGCCGCGAAAAACGTCTATGCTGAAATCATCGCGATGCAGACGCACTCCGGGCATCCCGCAGGTTTTTGCTGCGCAAATATAACACTTGCCCGGGCAACTTTCCGAAACAGGCTAAAGCTTTTTAAATATTAGACTTGCAATGAGTTTTTCCGCACCCAACCGCATAAACTATGGGGCACCAAATGATCTGAAGGGGGCGTTTGAAAGATAATCGTTCGACCCCAATGGAAAATATTGCCCGCACGAGCCTGCCTCATAAGTCTTGCCCCGGTTTTCGCCTATTTCAGCAGGGCATTGATATAAAAGAACAAGACAAGATAAACCCAGAGACCATCGAGAAAATGCCAGTAGATCGTCAGCAAGCGGAGTTTGAGCCGCTTTTCCGGGTCGGAAAAATACACCAGTACACTCACGGGATCCACCATTTTTTTATAAGCCTTCCATAAAAATGCACCCAGAAAAGGTAAACCGGCGATTACGTGCAGAAAATGAAGACCGGAAATCACATATAAATACCCGGCTGAATTGTCGGAGTCAATGAAAACGTTCTGCCGGAAAAGGCTCTGCCAGGCAAAGACCTGGGCAACCAGGAAAATAAGCGAAAGCGCGATAGTCGCCAGTAAGGATTTCTGATAATTGGGGGTGTGGTCTTCCAGATAGGATTTTTTTGCCCACAACATTGTAGCACTGCTGCCGAGCAAGAGGAGGGTGTTCAACAAAAACAAGGGTGGGAGTTGTAAGGGTGGGAGCTGACTCTGTACCCTGGTGTAAACGAACGCTGCACTCATACTTAGGAAAAGGGCGCTGATGCCGAGCAACAGCAGAAATAGCAGCACATTATGTGGATGAAAGGCGAATGAGTCGTATTCGCTGTAGTGTTCGGTCTCCGGTATGGGCTTTTGCATTGCTGTTTATTTTTCTGCCCCTTCATCCCCCAGTGGTTTCTGGAGGCTCCTTCGGCAGCGTTCGGAACAATATTTTACCTCGTGCCATTGCCGGGCCCATTTCTTTCTCCAGGAAAAGGGACGGCTACAAACCACACATATTTTTTGTGGAAGGTCGCTTTTTTTTCGTTGCTTTGCCATGTGTTCGTTTCGACGCCTTTTAAACGATACGGCGTGCCTTTTGTTTATAAATCGAATCGTTGCGATGGAACAGCAGAATGGGGAAAGTGCTGTTTTACCCTATCGCGTCCTGTCATGACGATTGTGATCGCCTTGGTGGCCGTTCGAAACACGTGAAAAGCCGTTTAGATGAGGAGATGTTCCCGATGCAATACACCCCTGCCTCTGGAGGCCAGGTTTTGCTGGAATTGCGGCACAGAGCAACCGCTCCTGGATCCACGCACCGGCGGGGCACCCATGCGGGTTGACCTGCGCGGAAATGTCGAGGCACAACTTAACGAACAATTCTTTTTTGCCCTCCGCGAACGGCTGGAGCGTGAGCATGACCGGGAATCATTCCCCGAATTCTCAGAACGCCTCTATACTTCGGGCTTCCGCGATACGATCCTGCGCAGGATCGCACAGCTGTCCACGCTCCTGTCGGAAATGCACGATGCAGACGAGGCCTGGCCCCAGGAAGTCAACGCCCTGATCGAAGACCTTTTCGAAGATCTGCTCGATCAGTTCGTAATCCGCTTTGCTCAAGACCTGTGCGAAACATCCTATCCGGAGGCAATCCTGAAATATCAGTACGCCGAGGCCGGGAAGGTCTCCATGGTACAAATAGTACTCGATTTCCTCCAACTGGAAGCAGAAGGGGAGGATTTCTACACCGACTTTCTGCGCATGCCAGTCGAAAAGCTTGCCCAGGCCAGCAAGCGCTTCCTGTTTCCTGCTAAAGACGAAAAAATCCTCATAATCGTTGATCAAAGCGTGCTGGGTACCTGTAAAGAAGGTTATGCGTTTACGGATAGGGCATTGTACTGGAAGGCACCACTTCAAAAACCACAGTACGCCGCCTATACCCAATTGCGCGATTTCCGAAAAGAACAAGGCTGGATAACGATAAACGGGCACTTTTTTAATGCTACACCGGCTATCAATCATCGGTTGCTCCGGCTGCTCAGCCGTCTGCGCCGCTTGTTTGGTTGAAAAGGATAAAATAATGGAGCGGCCGCCCCAATATCCTGCTTATGGGGTCATACTGCGAAATGCTGTTCGCGTGTTCCGCACAAGGCTTTGATCTGCGTACGGTACATACCGACAAATAATAAACCTGTTTCGATAATCCATTTGCAATAAGTCTGTTATGCAGAGGCTGTCCGGTAAGTCTTTGCCGCCTTCACCGGCAGCGCGTAGGGTTTCCCCCCCCAAAGACCTGAGCGATTATCTTGTCGTCTTATCCTGCACGGCAAAATAATTTTTAATATCGCGCCTGCTGGTTTCCGGCTTTCCTGAACCCCCGCTTTTGTTTTTTACCTCGGGCGGTAGATTATATTAGTTTTTGGCATAATATTTGATTAGATTTAATATGATGCTTTAAGTATATCGTGTATCGTTCTAAAATAAGCCAAAAAATGACCAGGATACTTTCCTTTTCGCCGCTGATTGTATTGGCATTATGCTGTTGGCAGGGGCTCTTTGCGCAGGGTTTCCAGCCGTTCTCCACAGGTGTTACTGTCCGCGGGGTACCACTCGATAATCCCTGGGCGGGCGGCCTCAACGCGCCGCAATTATCCACTGCGGATTTTAACCGCGATGGCATGGACGATCTGTATGTTTTTGACCGGGAAGGCAATGTGCATCTTGTTTTTATTGCAGGCACGAAATCGGGCAAAACGGTCTATACGTTCAACCCTGCTTATGCCGCAGCAATGCCGGTATTGGAAAGCTGGGTCCTCCTGCGCGATTATAATGGGGACGGGGTAAAGGATATTTTCGCCTATTCCGATATGACTGGCGTGGACGGCTTATGTGTTTTTACGGGCTATTATGAGGGAGATAGCCTCCGGTTCAAGCGTTTTACCCATCGCGGGCCGTTCAACCTGGCTTCCTTCCCTTTGCAGGGCAGCGTGCTCACCCCAATTTATATTACCCGTGCCGACTATCCGGCAGTGGACGATGTGGACTGTGACGGCGACCTGGATTTACTGACGTTTAACCTTACCGGGGGCTATTGCGAATGGTACAAAAACCAGTCGGTGGAACGGGGGTTCGGGCGGGATAGCCTCCAGTTTACCCTCGATAATAAATGCTGGGGCGGCTTTTATGAAAGTGGCCTTACAGAAAAAATAGACCTCGCCGCAACGGCCGGTAGCTGCTATAAGCCGGCTGCTTCCGATCTTTCCCTTAACTACCGACATGCAGGCTCCACGCTGCTCACGCTCGATATGGACGGCGATGGAGACCGGGAGTTATTGCTCGGCGATGTCTCGTTCGGCAATATGACCCTGCTGATGAATGGCGGGGATTGCAAACAGGCGTGGATGAACAAGCAGGAAAATTACTTCCCTGCCAACGATGTGCCAATAGATATCACGATTTTTCCGGCGGCTTTCCACCTCGATATTGATCAGGATGGAAAAAGAGACCTTGCGGTTGCGCCGAGTGCCCGCTATAGCAGCGAAAACCGAAACGTTCTTTGGTGGTATCGCAATCAGGGCAGCGCAGATAAACCGCGTTTTATCCTGGAACAGCGGGATTTTCTCGTAGGGCAGATGATTGATGTCGGTACTGTCGCCAACCCCGCCTTTGCCGATGTCAACGGCGATGGTCTGCTGGACCTCATCGTGGGCAACCAGGCCCTCTATCATCCCGACAACGATAAAGATACCCGGATGTTCCTGTTTTTGAATACGGGTACGCTCTCCCGTCCGAATTTTACCCTCAGCGACGAGGACTGGCTTAATTTCTCCAGGTTTTCCTCAACTGCATCGGGTTTCTCGCCAACTTTTGGCGATCTCGACCAGGACGGCGACCTTGACCTGGTCGTGGGCGAAGAGGCGGGCAGATTGTTCTTTCTGCAAAACCAGGCCGGCGCAGGCAAGGCGATGTCCTTTGCAGCTCCGGTTTTCCCCTACCTGAATATTGATGTTGGCCTGGCGAGTGTCCCCAATATCGCCGATGTGGATGGCGATAACCTGCAGGACCTGCTGGTTGGGGAGCGAACAGGCAACGTCAATTTCTTTAGAAATGTCGGTTCAAAAGGTGCTCCTGCATTTAACGCCAACGTCGCCCAATCGCCCAACCTTCAGTTTTTTGGAGGAATTGATACCCGCCAGACAGGATATGTATCGGGGATGAGCGCCCCGGCCCTCCTGGCACAAGGGGATTCCCTGCTTATCGTGAGCGGTACCGAAGACCTGGGCATCCAGTTGTTCAAAGCGGCAAAAGGTAATTTGACCGGCGAATTTGCGAAAATGCCTTCGTCTATCCCGGCAAAAATCCTGGGCACCAATACCCGCCCTGCACTTGCCGACCTGGATGCGGATGGTTTTCTCGAAATGGCTGTAGGCAACAACAGGGGTGGGCTTCAATTATTCAAAACACCTTTTAAAAGCGTGGTTTCGACAAGTACAAAAGACCTGCTGGCAAGAGTTTCCGCGATGCAGGTGTACCCCAACCCAACCGCCGGCACTTTTCATTTAAACCTTCCCCGCGAAATCCAATCAGGTGATTTACAAATTTTTGATCTACAAGGCCGTCTTCTGCGCCATTGGCGGGATACCCCCGTCAATGATGCCTACGACCCGGGCCGGTTGCCCTCCGGCTGGTATGCCCTGCGCTTTGTGTCAGGTGAAAAAGTATTCGCCGCCCGGCTATTGGTGGAGTAGGGCACTCCGCTTTATACAATATGTACCCCGTCGCCCGCTGTTGCGACGGGGCAGTAAAGTAGGAAAACCAGTTGTTTTCGCACGATGCTGGCCCGTCGCAAAGCGTTGGAGTTATTTCGTCAACGACTGGTACACCAGGTTGCGGAATTTTTGAAGGAATTCCCCGTAATACACAAAGGGATGGATGTTGGTAAACACCAGTGCAATGAGGTTTTCTTCGGGGTCTATGGTAAACCCGCTGCAGTACATTCCTTCCCAGGTTGCGGCACCGGGCGAAGCAAGGCCTCCATAGTGGCTCTGATCAGAAAAAATTTCCAGCCCGAAACTAAAGGGGTCGTTCCTGCCCGCAATTTTAAGGTCTCCGATCTGGTTGCGGAACATGAGCTCCACCGATGCCGGGCTAAGGATTTGTTTTCCGTTGAATTCCCCTTTATTGAGTAGCATCTGGCAGAACCTGGCGTAGTTTTCGATTGTGGACACCAGCCCGGCACCTCCGGAATAATATCTTCGCGCACCCTGGATAGGAAAATAGCGGTTGCTGAAATTATTTGAGACCTGGAGGGTGCTGTCTTCGGAGGGCAAAGAATATAGCTCGACCAGGCGAATCGCTTTTTCCCGGGAAAGGTAGAAATGGGTATCGTCCATCCCGAGTGGCTCGAAAATCTTTTGCTTGAAAAAAGAGGCCAGACTTTGGCCAGCCACGATTTCGACAACATAACCGAGGATATCGGTAGCCAGGCCATAGGTGAATTGTTCTCCCGGATCGTGGAGGAGCGGGCGCGACGCAATTTTGGGGATTACCATGGAAAGGGTAATGCTGTCGAGCGCGTTGAAGTAAGGCACCTGGTACTCGGAAAGGTGCTCCAGGGGGTGCTCATAAGGAATGCCCGCAGTATGGGTGAGCAAATGACGGATCGTGATGGGCCTGGTGGCAGGCCGGGTTTCCAGGGTACTGGAGACGGAATCATAGCTTACCAGTACACTTGGATTGGCAAAATACGGGATGTACTTGGACAGTGGATCGTCGAGCAGGAGTTTGCCCTCTTCATTGAGCATGAGGATGGCTGTCGTAGTAATCGCTTTGGTCTGGCTGGCAATCCGGAAAATATCGTCCCTTTCCAAGGGCATTTTCGTTTGCATATCCCTGAATCCGAATGCTTTGTAGTGGATAATCCTGCCCCGCTTGGCGATGAAGGTAGCAGCGTTGGGGATTTTCCCTTCATTCACCCATTTAGCCAGGAAGTCGTCCAGTAAGGCGAGGCGGGTGGGGGAAATGCCATAATCTGCCGGGCGGTCCGTGAAAATAAATTGCTGTTGCTGGCCTGTCAGCCTTAGAGTGCCGAGCAATAGTGCCAGCATCGGTAACCAAGTTGATCTGTTCATATTTTTATCGTGTTTTTGGAGATTTGAGCCTGGGTATCCGGTTGTTTACAGTGCTGTTGCGTTTGGTATCCCGGGGTTTATGCCCCGCGCTGTTTCAGTACCGGGATCATTGCCCCGCTGAGGCCTTGTAGCTCTATGGCGCTGCGTGCGTACTGATAAGCAAAAGGGTAATCTCTTCCGGAGGCGAGGGCATCGTAAAAAGCGACCGAAAATTCAATGGCGGTAGAGTCTGGGACGGCCCTGTTCATGCCGATCACAAAAGGAATATACCGGACGATTTCGTCTGCCTGGATTTCCGAATAGCAGGCATTGAGCACTACGCATTCGATATGCTCGGCAAAAAGGCCGAACAGGTTGCCGAGGGCAGTGGAGGCAACTAGTTTGGGCTGCCCTTGATCGTCTTCCAGGATGATGCCCGCATCGCCAGCCCCATGCCCCGAAAAGTGAACGATCTGGGGCGACTCGTCCAGAAGGGCACGCCGCAGGTCCGAGGGCCGAACGGCCCACTTGGCCACCAGGTCGAAGCGGTCGCGGTGCTTTGCACGCTCGAGGCCGTTTTCAATGTCCCGCAGCTCCTGGTTGATGCGCAGTTGTGTAGTAGCATCCGGGTTGGCCCCAAGGAAAAGGATTTTCTTTAAGCCCGTATTTACTGGTGTCGGAGACACAGGTCGCGGCACTTCGGTAATGACCTCCGCAGGTCTGGCTGGTGGGGTAAGGATACCCCTATAGTTGGCCTGTAACCCTTCTGGAAGCTGTTGCGCATAAGCGGTGAGCGCACTCATAATCCGGGCTTCTTCGATCCTGCTCTCTTCCCTGGTGAGAATGCCCCGGGAGGCGTCGGCCTGAAGACGTGTATGCCGCCCCGAGAGCATAGTGGCGTCATTTTGAAGACTGTTGATTTTACTGGCTTCCGCCAGACACAAAAACAACTCGACCGCCTGGTTCAGGTTTCCCGATGCAATCGCCTGCAAAATGTCCTGCCTGCCTATTAGTGCCATACAGAAAATACGGGTTGTTGATGATGAGGCTTGTCGCAACGGCTCAACCTGGCGACGAAATACGTTTTTTCGTCCACACAAAAATAGTAGGGTGCGAAATAAACATATTACCGCAGGATAATCCCATCACAGCAAGTTTATTGTCCTGTTAAGCTAATTGCTTCACAGGGGATTTTGTTCCACAAGATAAAAATAATTTGGGATAACCTTGGCTGATGTGGCGGTCCTTAAGGAAAAAATGGCACGCACGCATACGCGTATCAGCCACCCAGTGATTTTTTGAAAAAAATAGGCTTTGAAAGAGAATACGGTATTTTTTTTTAAAAAATGTTGCAGTTTTAAAAAGAAACGGTTATATTTGTAAAAGATTAATAAGTAAAGTGCATGCCAGGGGCGATATTTTCGCCATGTATTATGCGGGTTATTTTCTGTGCACTGCATTAAAAACAAGCTTG
>Ga0209985_10001107_pt1 | contig 27406 bp, 22 predicted proteins | sample NOAtaG_FD_187305 | JGI IMG/M metagenome (GOLD analysis project Ga0209985, IMG submission 187305) | Freshwater lake microbial communities from Lake Erie, under a cyanobacterial bloom - NOAA_Erie_Diel6S_1000h metaG (SPAdes) (version 2) | ecosystem: Environmental > Aquatic > Freshwater > Lake ...
AGATGACCCGCCCGCGCATGGGCTTTGGCTCCGACATGGGTGCGCGGCGCACGCCCTGGATTGCGGGCGGCATGGCCGTACTGGCCTTGGGTGGTTTCTTCGCCGCGGTGGCCACCGCGTGGATGGCCACCGACCGCTTCGCCGGCCTGTGCCTGGCCGTGGTGGGCTACGCGCTGGTGGGCTTGGGTGTGAGCGCGGCGGGCACCTCCTTGCTGGTGCTGCTGGCCAAGCAGGTGGCGCAGGAGCGGCGTGCCGCCGCTGCCACGCTGGTGTGGGTGCTGATGATCATCGGCTTTGCCGTCACGGCCGGGCTGGCCGGCCGCTGGCTGGACCCGTACTCGCCCGCGCGCCTGGTGGCCGTGTCGGGTACGGTTTCGGTGGTGGCGCTGTGCGTGGCCTGGGCCGCCTTGTGGGGCGTGGAGCAAGACGGCGTCGCGTCCAAGGCGGCGCCCGCAGCAGATGCCAAGCCCTCCTTCCGCACGGCCTTGGCCCAGGTCTGGACCGAGCCGGACGCGCGGCAGTTCACGATCTTCGTCTTCGTCTCCATGGTGGCCTACAGCGCGCAGGACCTGATCCTGGAGCCCTTTGCCGGCATCCGCTTCGGTTTCACGCCAGGCGAGTCCACGCAGCTCTCGGGCGTGCAGCACGGCGGTACGCTGGCCGGCATGCTGCTGGGCGCTCTGGCGGGGCGGCGTTTCGGCGCGGTCTCTTTCGGCTCGCTGCGGGCCTGGATCATCGGCGGGTGCGCGGCGTCTGCCCTGGCCCTGGCCGGCCTGGTGTTGGGCGGCCTGCAGGAAGGCTCCCACTGGCCCTTGCGGGCCAACGTCTTCGTGCTGGGGGTGGCCAACGGCGCCTTCTCCATTGCCGCCATAGGCTCCATGATGGCGCTGGCCGGCCAAGGCCAGCAGGCCCGTGAAGGCGTGCGCATGGGCCTGTGGGGCGCGGCGCAAGCCACGGGCTTTGCCATCGGCGGTTTTCTGGGCACGGCGGCCAGCGATTTGGCGCGCTGGCTCCTGGGCTCCCAGGTGGCGGCCTACCTCAGCGTGTTTGCCGCTGAGGCGGCCCTGTTCGTGCTGGCGGCTCTGCTGGCACGCCACATCGCATTGCCCGCCCCCTCACGCCGCATGGCCACGCCACCCGGCCCCCGCGCTGAATTCAGCCCCCCTGCCTCACGAGGATCGACATGAACGAGCCACACACCTTTGATGTCATCGTGGTGGGAGGCGGGCCCGCCGGCGCCACGGCCGCCCACGACCTCGCGCGGCAAGGCCGCTCGGTGTTGCTGCTGGACCGTGCGGGCCGGGTCAAGCCCTGCGGCGGTGCCATCCCGCCCCGGCTGATCAAGGACTTCGACATCCCCGACCACCTGCTGGTGGCCAAGATCCGCTGTGCCCGGATGGTCTCGCCCACCGACCAGCAGGTGGACATCCCCATCGATGGCGGCTTTGTCGGCATGGTGGACCGCGATGTCTTCGACGAGTGGCTGCGTGAGCGCGCTGCGCAAGCAGGTGCTGTGCGCCGCATCGGCACCTTCGACAAGCTCACGCGCGACGAAGACGGCACGAGCGTGGTGCACTTCACGGCGCGTGCCAGCCAGACGGGCGCCGAGACGGGCCATTCCACCGCCCGCGCGCGCTGCGTCATCGGGGCCGACGGGGCGCGCTCCGAGGTGGCCCGCCAGTCGGTACCCGGGGCCGAGCGCACGTCCTACGTCTTTGCGTACCACGAGATCGTGGGCCGGCCGCAGAACCCGCCACCTGGTTACGACGCCGCACGCTGCGACGTGGTCTACAACGGCACCTACTCGCCCGATTTCTACGGCTGGGTCTTCCCCCATGGCGACACCTTGAGCGTGGGCACGGGCAGCGCCGACAAGGGCTTTTCGCTGCGTACCGCCACCGCCGGCCTGCGCCGCGCGGCCGGTCTGCACGACGCACCCACGCTGCGCCGCGAAGGTGCACCCATCCCGATGAAGCCCTTGCCCCGTTGGGACAACGGGCGTGACGTGGTGCTCGCGGGCGACGCCGCTGGCGTGGTGGCCCCCGCTTCGGGCGAGGGCATCTACTACGCCATGGCTTGCGGCCGCATGGTGGGCGAATCCGTGCAGCAATTCCTGAGCACGGGCCAGGCCAGCGCGCTGGCGACTGCCCGCAAGCGCTTCCTCAAGGCCCATGGCAAGGTCTTCTGGGTGCTCGGTATCATGCAACGCTTCTGGTACAGCAGCGACAAGCGTCGTGAACGGTTCGTGGCCATCTGCCGCGACCGCGACGTGCAGCAGCTGACGTTCGAGGCGTACATGAACAAGGAACTCGTGCGCGCGCGCCCCATGGCGCATGTGCGGATCTTCTTCAAGGACATGGCGCACCTGCTCGGGCTGGCCCGGGTATGACGCACCATGGCCGGGCCGCCTGAGGCGCGGCCCCCAGGCTGGCAAGGTTCTGACGGGCAAGAGGGCTCGCAGAGCCTTGAGGCATCTCCACGCCTTCCGGGTTCTCTGAGCGCCCCGAGCACGCCGAGCGTTCCAAACGTCCCGAGTCCAACTCACCGTTCAGAGCCGCAAGGCCTCGCTCACCACTGCGAGGCCGCCTCGGCCCGCGTGCCCGTGCGGGTTGCCCTCGTCGCAGCCTTCATTGCGGTGGCGGTGGCCGGCGTCGGCGGTCTGGCCACCGACCTCGGGCCTTGGTACCGCGGGCTGACGCAGCCCGCCTGGAAGCCGCCCGATCTGGTATTCGGCCCCGTCTGGACGCTGCTCTACACGCTGACCGCCTGGGCTGGCGCCCGTGCTTGGTGGCGTGCGGGCTTGCCGGGTCCGGCCGGCTCGCTGCAGGCCCGAGCGCTCCGACGCCGCATCTTGGGGGCCTTCTTGCTCAACGCGGTGCTCAACGTGGCGTGGAGTGCGCTGTTCTTCCTGGCCCAGCGGCCGGACTGGGCGCTGGTGGAGATCGTGCTGCTCACGGCCTCGGTGTGTTGGCTGATCGTGCTGTGCGCTGGCGTGGACCGGCTCGCCTCGCGCCTGCTGTGGCCCTATCTGGCCTGGGTGCTCTTTGCCGCCACCGTCAACGCAGGCGTCATTCGGCTCAACCCGCTGCCGCCGGGCACCTGGGGGGCCTTCACGTGATCGCCCGCCTGCGCTCGGTGTCGGGCTGCGTGCTGCTGGTCTATGTGGTCACGCACCTGTCCAACCATGCGCTGGCCCTGTGGTCGCTGAGCCTGGCGGATGCCTGGCTGGAGTGGTTGTCAGCGGTGTGGCGCTCGCCGCCTGTGACGGTGCTGCTGCTCTCTGCCTTTTTGGTGCACCTGTGCATGGCGCTGCACTCGCTGTGGCGCCGCCGCACCTGGCGCATGAGCCGTTGGGAGTGGGTGCAGCTCCTTCTGGGCCTGTCCATCGTGCCCCTGGGCATGACCCATGTCGTCGGCACTCGCGTGGCCCACGAAGTGCACGGTGTGTACACCAACCATTTCTGGGTGCTCTGGCCCATGGCGGCCGACCCGTGGCAGAACGCGCGGCAATGCGCGCTGGTGATCGCGGTATGGCTGCATGCCTGCATCGGGGTGCACTTCTGGTGGCGCGTCAAGCCCTGGTACCCCCGGGTCTTGCCGGGGCTGTATGCCGTGGCCCTGCTGCTCCCTGCCATGGCCCTGGCCGGCGCGGGCGTGGGCCTGGGCTCGGTGCTGGCCATCCTGGACGACCCCCAGAGGATGCAGGCGGCCGTGGCCGCCACCAAGCCGCCCAGCCGAGACGAGGTGGCCGACCTCTACTTTCTGTCGGACCTGCTCAAGGCTGCTGCCCTGGGCCTGGTGCTGCTGGCGCTGGGGGCCCGCCAAGTGCGTACCGCCTGGCTGAAGCGCCAGCAAGGCGTGAGGTTGCGCTACGTCGGTGGGCCTACGGGTGCCGTGCCGCAGGGCCTGAGCCTGCTGGAAGCCAGCCGCACTATGGGTGTGCCCCATGCCTCGGTGTGCGGGGGGCGGGGCCGCTGCTCCACCTGCCGTGTGCAATTGGGCGGGGCCGATGTGGCCCAACTGCCCACACCCTCGGCCGACGAGGCCCGCGTGCTGGAGCGCCTGGGCACGCCGCCCACGGTCCGGCTGGCCTGCCAGCTGCGGCCGCCGCCGGGTGACTACAACGTGATGCTGCTGCTGCCTCCGGACGCGCAGCCCGCCGATGCCTACCGTGGCACCAGCGTGGCCATGGGCGAGGAGCGCACCATGGTCATCATGTTCGTGGACCTGCGGGGTTTCACCGCGCTGTCTGAGAAGCGCCTGCCTTATGACGTGGTCTTCCTGCTCAACCGCTATTTCCGCAGCGTGGGGCAGGCGGTGGAGCAAGCCGGCGGCCGCGTCGACAAGTTCATCGGCGACGGCATGATGGCCCTGTTTGGCCTGCAGGCGCCGCCGCCCTTGGCCGCCCGTCAGGCCCTGGACGCCGCCAAGCGCATCGGTCAGGCCCTGGTTGAGCTGAATACGAGCATGGCCACGGAGTTCACCACGCCGCTGCGCATCGGCATCGGGCTGCACATCGGCCCTGCGGTCGTGGGTGTGCTGGGCCACGGACCCGCCACGGGCCTCACCGCCATTGGCGACACCGTCAACACCGCCAGCCGGCTGGAGGGCCTGTCCAAGGACTTTGGCGCGCAGTTGCTGGCGTCCCAAGCCGTGTTCGATGCCGCCGGGTGGGGCGCAGCCCTTGGCGACGCCCATCAGGTGGAGGTGCGTGGCCGCACCGAGCCGATGGCGGTGCGTGCGGTAGCGGATCTGGCCACGTTGCCGTTATCCTGAAGGCCCTGCGCCTGAAGATGGCTTTTGCCTGTCTTCCGGCCTACCTGCCCCCTCACGCTGTGGGAGACCCTGCATGATGCACACACGCCGCATTCCCGCACCCATCGCTGGCGCATCCCGCACCGGCCAGCGGTCACCGCACACGGGCGGGAGCTCCTGGTTGCGCCGTTGCTGGGCGCTGGCGCTGGCCGTCCTTGGCCTGTGGATGGCCGCACCCGGCCACGCCGCCATGGGTGACCCCTCGCCCAACGACCCGCCCTGGCTCACCGCAGCGCGGGCCGACCTCAAGGCACAACGCTTCGAGCAGCTGGCTGAGGCCTTGCGCGCGGCCAACGCGACCAGCAGCGCCGATTGGCACAACCTGCTGGGCTACGCGCTGCGCAAGAAGACGCCGCCCGACCTGGCGGCGGCCGAGGTTCACTACAAGCGCGCCCTGGAGATCGAACCCAAGCACCGGCTGGCGCTGGAGTACTACGGTGAGCTGTTCCTGATGAAGGGCGACCTCGCGGGCGCCGAGACCATGCTGGCCCGGCTGGACAAGGCCTGCCGCTTCGGCTGCGAAGAGTACCGCGACCTCAAGGCGGCCGTTGCCCGCTTCAAGGCCCAGGCCGGCAAGGGCAAGTGAACCCCCTCATCTGATTTCTGGAGACCTGCCATGTCGATGCTGACCGAAGACCAGGCCATGGGCTACATGCACAAGCTGCTGGGCGCCATGGTGCAGGCGGGCGGCTCGGACCTGTTCATCTCGGTGGGCTCGCCGCCCACCATGAAGGCCCACGGCACGCTGACCGCCCTGTCCCAGCAGAAGCTCAACCCGGACGTCACCCGCATCCTGGCGAGTTCGATCATGAACGACCGCCAGCGCATCGAGTTCGACCGCGAGATGGAGTGCAATTTCGCCATCGTGGTGCCCGAGGTGTCGCGCTTTCGGGTCAATGTGTACATCCAGCAGACGCATGTGGCCATGGTCATCCGCGCCATTGCCAACGAGATCCCGAATGCGGACAAGCTGGGCCTGCCGGCGGTCATGAAGGATCTCATCCTGAGCAAGCGCGGCCTGCTGCTGCTGGTGGGCGGCACGGGCTCGGGCAAGTCCACCACGCTGGCTGCGCTTATCGACTACCGCAACGCCACCACCGCGGGCCACATCATCACGGTGGAAGACCCCATCGAGTACGTCCACGAGCCCAAGAAGTCGCTGGTCAGCCAGCGCGAGGTGGGGGTGGACACGCACTCCTGGGAGGCGGCGCTGAAGAACACCCTGCGCCAGGCGCCGGATGTGATCCTCATGGGCGAGGTGCGCGACCGCGAGACCATGGAGCACTCCATCGCCTTTGCCGAAACGGGCCACCTCTGCTTGGCCACGCTGCACGCCAACAACGCCAACCAGGCCATCGACCGCATCATCAACTTCTTCCCCGAAGAACGCCGCCCGCAGCTGCTGATGGACCTGTCTGCCAACTTGCGCGGCATCGTCTCGCAGCGCCTGATCCGCACCGAGGACGGCAAGGGCCGCAAGGCGGCCATCGAGATCATGATCAACACCCCCACCATCGCCGACAAGATCTTCAAGGGGCAGTTCCACGAGATCAAGCCGCTGATGGAGCGCGGGCGCGAATCGGGCATGCGCACCTTTGACTGGGCGCTGTTCGACCTCTACAACCAGGGCTTCATCGGCTATGACGAGGCCTTGCGCAATGCAGACTCCGCCAACGAGCTGCGCCTGAACATCAAGCTGCGCAGCCAGCGCGGCGCTCCGGCGGCGGGGATCGGTGCCGATGCCGAACTGACCTTCGACCAGGGCGTGACGGCCATTCCAGACCTGGACAAGGCGCGCAAGGAAGAACTCGAGCGCCAGGAGCAGCGCAAGCGGGAGTTCGAGAAGAAGCAGGCGGACGCAGCGCGTCTGGCCAAGCTGGGGCAGTGAGTCGCCCGACCCGCCAAGAAAAAAGCCCGTCGGAGATGACCGGCGGGCTGGGCAATTTGGTGGCGCTTCAGGGATTCGAACCCCGGACCTGCGGATTATGATTCCGTCGCTCTAACCGACTGAGCTAAAGCGCCAACAGCCCGAGATTATAGCGGCCGCACAGGCGCCCCGTGCCGGTCCCTTTGACGGCATCCCATGTTCAGCTTCTTCAAGAAAAAGACGGCCCCGGCGGCTCCCGCCGCACCTGAGCCCGCGCCCGCGGCAAAAGCCCAGCAGGCGGGCCAGTCACCTTCACAGGCGGCAGCTCCCACCGCCTCGCCCGCGGCAACCGAAGCCAGCGAGCAGCGCGTGGGCTGGCTCGGTCGCCTCAAGGCCGGCTTGCGCAAGACCGGCCAGGGCATCGCGCAGGTGTTCACCGGCACCCGCATCGACGATGCCCTGTACGAGGAACTCGAATCAGCCCTCTTGATGGCCGATACCGGCCTGCCGGCCACCGAGCACCTGCTGGCCGACCTGAAGCGCCGGGTCAAGGAGGCCAAGGCCACGGACCCTGCGGCGGTCAAGGCCTTGCTGGTGGATGCCCTGGCCGAGTTGCTGAGGCCGCTGCAGCGCCCGCTGGAGGTGGGGGCTGTCACCCCGACGGTGTTCATGGTGGTGGGCGTCAACGGCGCCGGCAAGACCACCAGCATCGGCAAGCTCACACATCACCTGGCTGCCGACGGGCAAAAGGTGTTGCTGGCCGCGGCCGACACCTTCCGCGCCGCCGCCCGGGAGCAGCTGGCGGTGTGGAGCGACCGCAACCGTGTGGACATTGTCAGCCAGCAAGGCGGCGACCCGGCGGCCGTGAGCTTTGACGCGGTGACGGCCGGGCGCGCCCGGGGTTGTGACGTGGTCATCGCCGACACCGCCGGGCGTTTGCCCACCCAGGCGCACCTGATGGAAGAGCTCAAGAAGATCCGGCGCACCATCACCAAGGCGCAGGATGGCGCTCCGCACGAGGTGCTGCTGGTGGTGGACGGCAACACGGGGCAAAACGCGCTGGCGCAGGTGAAGGCCTTTGACGCCGCCGTGCAGCTGACCGGGCTCATCGTCACCAAGCTCGACGGCACGGCCAAGGGGGGCGTGCTGGCTGCCATTGCCCGCTGGTGCGCGGCTGAGAACCGGCCACTGGCGGTGTACTTCATCGGGGTGGGCGAGCAGCTGGCTGATCTCCAGCCCTTTGACGCGCGGGAGTTCGCCCAGGCGCTGGTGCAGTGAGCGAAAGCGCCTGACCGCTCCTGGGTCGGCCCCTCAGCGCGGCATGCCTGGCATGCCCGGGAAGCCTCCGCCCATGCGGCGCATCATCTTCATCAGGCCGCCGCCCTTCATCTTCTTCATCATGTCGCGCATCTGCTCGAACTGGTTGAGCATGCGGTTGACTTCCTGCACCTGCACGCCCGCACCGGTGGCGATGCGGCGCTTGCGCGAGGCCTTGATGAGCTCGGGCTTGCGCCGCTCCAGCGGCGTCATCGAGCAGATGATGCCCTCCATACGGCGCACATCGCGCTCGGCCTTGCCCAGGTCGGCACCGGCCGCGCGGGAGGCCAGCTGCGAGGGCAGCTTGTCCATCAGCCCTGCCAGGCCGCCCATGTTCTTCATCTGCGAGATCTGCGACAGGAAGTCGTTCAGGTCGAAAGCGTCACCGCTCTTGACCTTGTCGGCCAGCTTCTGGGCGGCCGCCATGTCCACGCCCTTTTGCACCTCCTCGACCAGAGCGACGATGTCACCCATGCCCAGGATGCGCCCGGCGTGGCGCTCGGCGTCAAAGGCCTCCAGCCCGTCGATCTTTTCCGAGATGCCAGCGAACTTGATGGGCACGCCGGTGATCTGCCGCACAGACAGCGCCGCGCCGCCGCGGGAGTCGCCGTCCAGCTTGGTCAGCACCACGCCCGTCAGCGGCAGGGCGTCCTTGAACGCGCGGGCGGTGTTGACAGCGTCCTGGCCCTGCATGGCATCCACCACGAACAGGGTCTCTACCGGGTTCAGCGCCGCATGCAACTGGCGGATCTCGGCCATCAAGGCCTCGTCGATCGCCAAGCGGCCGGCGGTGTCCACCAGCAGCACGTCGAAGTAGTGGCGCTTGGCGTGGTCCAGCGCGGCGCGTGCGATGTCGGCCGGTTTCTGGTCGGGTGCGCTGGGGAACCATTCCGCACCGGCTTGCGCCGTCACCGTCTTCAACTGCTCTATGGCCGCGGGGCGGTAGACGTCGGCCGAGACGGTGAGCACCTTTTTGCGGCGCTTTTCGATCAAGTGCTTGGCCAGCTTGGCCGTGGTGGTGGTCTTGCCCGCGCCCTGCAGACCGGCCATCAGGATGATGGCGGGGGGCTGCGTGGCCAGGTTGATGTCGGCCACACCTTCGCCCATGGTGGCGGCCAACTCCTTGTTCACGATGCCCACCAGCGCCTGGCCGGGGTTGAGCGAGCCGGCCACTTCCTGGCCCAGGGCCTTGTCCTTCACGCGGGCGATGAAGTCGCGCACCACGGGCAGCGCCACGTCGGCCTCGAGCAGCGCCATGCGCACTTCGCGCAGCATGTCCTGCACGTTGGCTTCGGTGATGCGGGCCTGGCCCCGCATGGTCTTGACCAGACGTGACAGGCGATCGGTGAGGGTGGTGGCCATCGGGTCGGGCCGCCTTGCGGGTAGGGGCGGCAGGGTGGCGAAAGGAGGGGCATCCGCAGGTGTTCGCCCGGCACACCCGAACGTACACTGCACCGAATGATTCTATCGACCGGGGTTCCGAGCGGATGGCCGTTGATGCTGGCGGGGCTGGCGGCGGTGGCCTACGCCCTGTCGATGCTGGGCGGCTCTGGCCGCCTCGACCGTGTGGCCTTGCCGGCCTTCGTCGTGGCAGTGGCGGCGCACGCGGCCATGCTGCTGAGTGAAATCGGCAGTCTCGGTTTCCACGGCGGGGCTGCCCGCCTGGGCTTTGGTCCCGTGCTGTCGCTGACGGTGTGCGTCGTGCTGGCCATCCACGCGTTCGATGGCCGCTTCATCACGGTGGTGCTCGTGCGGCGCCTGCTGGCGTGCATGGGCGTGGCCGCGGTGGCGCTGGAGTGCCTGTTCCCGGGTGAGGCGCGTGCGCTGGGGTCGCCCTGGGCCCCGCTGCACTGGCTGCTGGGCGTGGCGAGCTACGGGCTGCTCGGTGCGGCCGTCTTGCACGGCCTGTTGCTGGACGCCGCGGAGCGGCGCCTGCGCTTGCGCCGCAGCGCCATGCCCGGCTTGGTGGGCGTGCCGCTGCTGCAGATTGAGCGCATCACCTTCCGTTTCGTCGAAGCGGGCTTCGCGGTCCTGTCGGCCGCCATTGCGCTGGGCATCGTCACCTCTACCGATTGGCGTTGGGACCACAAGACGGTGCTGTCGCTGGTGGGCTGGGGCATCTTCGCGCTGCTGCTCGTGGGCCGCCATGGCCGAGGCTGGCGCGGGCGGCAGGCCACGCGCTGGTTGTACGCCGGCGCTCTGGTGTTGCTGTTGGCCTATGTGGGGTCGCGCTTCGTGCTGGAGGTCCTGCTCTCCCGCAACCTGGCTTGAGCGGTGGCGGGCTTGTGAAGTACCTGCTCGTTCTCTTGGTGGTGGTTGTGGGCCTGTGGCTCTTGTCAGCCCGGTTCCGTTCGGGCTCCAAGGCGTCGAAGGACTCCAAACGCGCGCCGGGTGCCGGCAGCTCGGGCGGTGAGCCGGCGGCGCCTGGTGCATCTGGCGGATCGACGTCGGGCGGCGCGTCAGGTCAGCCGCCCGCAGCTGCGCCGCGGCAGATAGTGGCTTGCGGTCATTGCGGCGTTCATCTGCCGGCCGACGAGGCGGTCTATGCGGACCAAGTCCCCTACTGCGGTGCGGCGCATCTGCAAGCGGGGCGGCCCCGCTGAGCCTGGCCCGACGGAGCCCGCAGGTGCGCCCTGAAGCCGGCCCCGATCGCACTCGCGAGGCGCCGGGCTCCGGTGCTGGGAATTGGTTCATGCAAAGCGCAGCGTTGCGGGGCGCTGGCCGCCCCGTGGGTTCCGAGCAAGGGCCCGACTCGGTTTTGACCGAGCAACTGCCCTTGTCAGGGCAGGACCTGTTCTGGTTTCAGGCCTCCCCGACGGCGCCCAGGCCTGCGGGCACGGCCGGGCCCCGGGTGGGCCGCGCCCTGGCCCGCCTGTTCCGCACCTATGTGGGCGCGCGCGCGGTGGTCGGTGTTTTGCTGGCCTTGTTGCATGTCGGGTCGTCCATGGCGGGCGCGTCGCTGCAGTCGAGTGCCTTGCTGGTCAGCGGCTTGTATGTCGTGCAGGTGTTGGCGGTGGCGGGCTGGATGTGGGCTTCTGGCTGGTCAGGCGGGTCTGGCCGGTCAGGCCCGCGAGCGGCGCCGCCCGGCCCGGCCTTGATCGCCTTCACGGTGGGCGCCGATGCGCTGGCCTTTGTGGCCCTCCTGGCCATCGAGTCCAGCACCAGCTTCAACTTTGGCGCCTTGCTGGTGCTGCCCGTGCTGATGGCCGGGGTGCTGATGCCGCGCCGGCTGGCCCTGGCCACGGCGGCCGCGGTGACCCTGTCGCTGCTGGGTCAGGCTTGGTGGAGCGCCTTGCAGGCGCCCACAGGCCCCTCGCCTTGGCTGGCATCGGGGCTGGCGGGTATCGGGCTGTTTGCGATTGCCTGGCTGGCGGGCGAGTTGGTGGCGCGCCTGCTCCGCGAAGAGCGTTCCGCCATGGACAGCCGCGAGTACGCGCGGCAGCAGGCGCTGTTGAACCAGTTGGTCATTGAGGAGATGGGCGAAGGCGTGTTGGTGCTCAACCGCCAGGGCCGTGTGCTGGCGGCCAACCCTGCCGCCAGGGCCTTGCTGGGTCTGACGGACCCGCCCGCGGGCGCGCAGCCCCCTGGGGTGGTGCCGCAGGCCCACTGGTCGACTTTGCTGGAGGCGGTGGAGCGCGCGCATGCGCAGGGCCGCTGGCCCGCAGCGGGGCGCGAACTGTCTCTGGCCGCGCCTGGACAGGCTGCCTCCAAGGTACGTGCCCGCATCCGCTTCACCCGGCTGGACCCGGCTGAGGACCGACCCGGCCAGGAGGCCGTGGCCGAGGACCTCTGCGTGCTGCTGCTCGAAGATGAGCGCGCGGTGCAGGGCCGTGTGCAGCAGGAGAAGCTGGCTGCCATGGGGCGCATGTCGGCCGGCATCGCGCACGAGATACGCAACCCGCTGGCGGCCATCGCGCAGGCCTCGGAGCTGTTGGCTGAGGACGGCTTGGCGGCTCCTCAGCAGCGGCTCGTGTCCATCATGGCTGACAACGTGCAGCGCCTGCGCCGCCTGGTCGACGACATGCTGGACGCGTTGCCTGCTGCCGCCGTCGAGGCGCAGCCCCTGGACGCGGCGGTCTTGATCAGGGCCTCGGCCACCGAATGGGCGCGTACGGCGCGCGTCTCGCCCGCGCTCGTGGAGCTGGCCCTGCCCGCGGCGGGCTTGCAGGTGCTCTTCGAGCCCGAGCACCTTCGGCGCGTGCTCGTCAACCTGCTGGAGAATGCGGGACGGCATGCATCGGGACACGCCGGCGCAGTGAAAGTGGAACTGGCAGAGGACGGCAGAAACGAGGCGGTTCTGACGGTCAGCAACGACGGCCCGCCCGTGCCCCCTGAGGTCGAGATTCACATGTTTGAACCCTTCTTCTCCACGCGCAGCCGCGGGTCCGGACTGGGCTTGTACATCTGCAAGGAGTTGTGTGAGCGGCACGGGGCGACCATCCACCTGCTGCAGCGCGCGCCTGATGCACGTCACCGCACGGCCTTCGAAATCCGCCTGCAGCGGCCCTGGGCCGCCCCAGACGACGGGGTTGTCGCCTCATGAGCGCTTGCGCATCGCCTCGGCTGAGAAAGCCTGCTGCAGCCTCGTCCCCGTGGCTACTCAGAACATCGAGAGCGGTCTCGTGAACGCGCTGGCCGTTTACCAGATGCATGTTTTGCAGCCCGCAGCGCGGAGGACAGTGCCGTGAGCACCACCGCGCGCCGCGTGCTGGTGGTCGATGATGAGCCCGACCTGCGGACCTTGTACGAACTGACGCTGGTGCGCGAAGGCCACGACGTCGAGTGCGCCGGTTCTGTGCAGGAGGCCTTGTCGGCTCTGGAGCGGGGGTCGTTTCACCTGCTGATCAGCGACATGCGTCTGCCCGATGGTCAGGGTATCGAATTGCTGCACCACCTGGAGCGCGCTGGTCGCTCCGAAAGGGCTATCGTCATCACCGCCTTCGGTTCGGCCGAGAACGCGGTGGCTGCCCTGAAAGCGGGCGCTTTTGACTATCTCACCAAGCCGGTGGATCTGAGGCAGTTCCGCGCGGTGGTGGCCTCAGCCCTGGGCCGCGCGCCCGCGCCAGTCAAGCTCGCGCACGCGGCCGCCCCCATAGCCGCCGCCACCCCCGTAGCCCGGCCGGAACTGGCGCGTCTGGTCGGCGGCTCGGCCGCCATGGCCGAGGTCCGCGCCATGGTGGACAAGGTCGCCCGCAGCATGGCGCCGGTGCTGGTGACCGGTGAGTCCGGCACCGGCAAGGAGCTCGTGGCACGTGCCATCCACGAGGCTTCGGCGCGCGCTGGCGGCCCCTTTGTGCCCGTGAACTGCGGCGCCATCCCGGAGACGCTGCTCGAGGCCGAGTTCTTCGGCTACCGCAAGGGGGCCTTCACGGGGGCGAACGACGACCGGCCCGGCTTCTTCCAGGCCGCGCAAGGGGGCACCCTGTTCCTGGACGAGATCGGTGACCTGCCGCTGCTGATGCAAAGCAAACTGCTGCGCGCCATCCAGGAGCGCAGCGTGCGGCCGCTGGGCGCCACGGCCGAGGTGCCCAGCAATGCGCGCGTCGTCAGCGCCACGCACCGGGACCTGGCCGCGGACGTGCAGGCGGGTCGCTTCCGCCAAGACCTGTACTTCCGCCTCAACGTGATCCACATTCCCGTGCCGCCGCTGCGCGAGCGGCTGGACGATCTGGCGCCTCTGTGTGCGGACATCCTCGCGCGCATTGCCGCAGAGGCGGGTGTCCATCCCCCGCCCGCTGTCACGCGGGATGCGCTGGTGCACCTCGCGTCCTTCACCTTCCCTGGCAATGTGCGGCAGCTCGAGAACATGCTGCATCGCGCGCTGGCGTTGTCAGGAGCCGACACCATCGGCACCGATGAACTGGGCGGCGCGCAAGCCCTGGCCTTGGACTCGGCGGCGGCTCCGCTGGAGGCCACGGGTCGGGCCGCACATGACGTGCAGGAGGGCCGTGCGGCGGCCTCAGCGGAGCGTGCGGCATCTACTACGGCCGGCCACCTTCCTTCGGCGGCGTCTGGGGCCTTGCCCGCAGACATCGCAGCCTACCTCGACGGTGTCGAGCGCGCCATCCTGGAGCAGGCGCTGACCCGCCACCGGTTCAACCGCACGGCCGCTGGCGCGAGCCTGGGCTTGTCTTTGCGCCAGATGCGTTACCGCATGGCCAGGCTGGGCATTGGCGCCGACATCGATGCGCCTGATCAGCCCTGATGGGAATCAGGGAAAACGACCGCTCAACACCACCGGTAGTGCCTTGAGTGCCTCTTCGGCACCATATATAGTGTGAGGCAACCCAGTCGGTGTTTTCTCCATCAGCCTGTCCCAGGCCTGCCCGAGCCCGCTCCAGCCCCACGAGGATCCGCATGCAGTCAGTCGCCCTTTCCAGCCAGGAAGCCCTTTTTTCCACGCCTCCCCGTGGCAGCGTGGTCACGCCCACGTCGGCCTACACGGCCTACCAGATCATCCGGCGCAACGGCGCGGTGGTCTCGTTCGAGCCCAGCAAGATTGCAGTGGCCCTGATGAAGGCTTTCCTGGCGGTGCACGGCACCCAGGGCGCCGCATCCGCGAGCGTGCGTGAGACAGTCGACGGCCTGACAGAGGCGGTGGTGCGGGCACTGATGCGCTCCCGTCCGGGCGGCGGCACCTTCCACATCGAGGATGTGCAAGACCAGGTGGAGTTGGGCCTGATGCGTGGTGGGCACCACGAGGTTGCGCGCGCCTACGTGCTGTACCGCGACCGCCGTGCGCAGGAGCGTGCCCGCCAGTCCACCCCGGCCGAAGTCAAGCCTCCAGAGGTCTACGTCACCGACCGTGGCCAGCGCGTGGCCCTGGACCTGGCCGCTTTGAAGGGCCTGGTTCAGCATGCTTGTGCCGGCCTGGGGGCTGATGTGTCGCCCGAGCCCATCCTGGCCGAGACCATGCGCAACCTCTACGACGGCGTGCCCATCGACGAGGTCTTCAAGGCCGCGATCCTCGCCGCACGCACCTTGCTGGAGCGCGAGCCCGCCTACACGCGGGCCACCGCCCGGCTGCTGATGCACACCATCCGCCGCGAGATCATGGGCGCGGAGGTCGACACCTCCGACATGGGCGCGGCCTATGCCGACTACTTCCCGACCTTCGTGAAGAAGGGCGTGCAGGCCGAGCTGCTGGACGACAAGCTGCTGCAGTTCGACCTGGCTCGCCTGGCCGCGGCCCTCAAGCCCGAGCGCGACCTGCAGTTCGACTACCTCGGCCTGCAGACCTTGTACGACCGCTACTTCCTGCACATCGAAGAGCGCCGCATCGAGATGCCCCAGGCCTTCTTCATGCGGGTGGCCATGGGTCTGTCGCTGAACGAGGTGGACCGCGAAGCCCGCGCCATCGAGTTCTATGAAGTCCTGTCCAGCTTCGACTTCATGTCCAGCACGCCCACGCTGTTCAACTCGGGCACGCGCCGCTCACAGCTCTCGAGCTGCTACCTCACCACCGTGGCCGATGACCTCGATGGCATCTACGAGGCCCTGAAGGAGAACGCGCTGCTGTCCAAGTTTGCCGGCGGCCTGGGCAACGATTGGTCCCGTGTGCGTGCGCTGGGCTCTTACATCAAGGGCACCAACGGCAAGAGCCAAGGCGTGGTGCCTTTCCTGAAGGTGGTCAACGACACCGCAGTCGCGGTCAACCAGGGCGGCAAGCGCAAAGGAGCGGTCTGCTCCTATCTCGAGTCCTGGCACCTGGACATCGAGGAGTTCCTCGAGCTGCGAAAGAACACGGGCGATGACCGCCGGCGCACCCACGACATGAACACCGCCAACTGGATCCCCGACCTGTTCATGAAGCGCGTGATCGAAGACGGCGACTGGACGCTGTTCTCGCCTTCCACTTGCCCCGATCTGCACGACCTCTTCGGCCAGGCTTTCGAGCAGGCCTACACCGCCTACGAGGCGAAGGCCGACCGCGGTGAGATCAAGCTCTTCAAGCGCATGCCGGCGCGCAGCCTGTGGCGCAAGATGCTCACCATGCTGTTCGAGACTGGGCATCCCTGGATCACCTTCAAGGACGCCTGCAACGTGCGCAGCCCTCAGCAGCACGTGGGCGTGGTGCACTCCAGCAACCTGTGCACCGAGATCACGCTCAACACCAGCGACACCGAGATCGCGGTGTGTAACCTCGGGTCGGTGAACTTGGTTCAGCATCTGATGCAGGGCCCGGACGGGCGTATGACCATCGATCAGGTCAAGATGCAGAAGACCGTGTCGACGGCCATGCGCATGCTCGACAACGTCATCGACATCAACTACTACGCCGTCAAGAAGGCGCGCGACTCCAACCTGCGCCACCGCCCTGTGGGCTTGGGCATCATGGGCTTCCAGGACTGCCTCTACCAGCTGCGCGTGCCCTACGCCAGCGCCGAGGCGGTCGAGTTCGCCGACCGCTCCATGGAGGCAGTGTGCTACTACGCGTACTGGGCTTCCACCCAGTTGGCCGAGGAGCGTGGGCGCTACTCAAGCTACAAGGGCTCGCTGTGGGACCAGGGCATCCTGCCCATCGACTCGCTGGACCTCTTGGCCAAGCACCGTGGCGGCTACGTCGATGTGGACCGCTCGGTCACCATGGATTGGGATGCCCTGCGCCAGCGCATCGCCCAGCACGGCATGCGCAACAGCAACTGCGTGGCCATTGCGCCCACGGCCACCATCTCCAACATCATTGGGGTGGACGCGTGCATCGAGCCCTGCTTCGGCAACATCTCGGTCAAGTCCAATCTGTCGGGCGAGTTCACGGTGGTCAATGAGTACCTGGTGCGTGATCTCAAGAAGCTCGGCTTGTGGGACAGCGTGATGGTGTCCGACTTGAAGCACTTCGATGGCTCGCTGCGACGCATCGACCGCGTGCCGGAAGAACTCAAGCAGCTCTACGCCACGGCTTTTGAAGTAGACCCCGCCTGGTTGGTGGAGGCGGCTGCACGTCGCCAGAAGTGGATCGACCAGGCCCAGTCCCTGAACATCTATATGGCCGGCGCATCGGGCAAGCGGCTGGACGAGACCTACCGTCTGGCCTGGCAGCGTGGCCTGAAGACCACCTATTACCTGCGCACCATGGGCGCCACCCACGCCGAGAAGTCCACCGTCCATCCGGGGGCGCTCAATGCCGTGCCTTCCGGTGGGGGCGTGACCTCTGCCATGGAAGCGGCAGCGGCCAAGGCGCAGTTGCAGATGGCGCAGGCCGAGTCGACGCCTGCGACCGACGTGAAGTTCTGCTCCATCGACAACCCTGACTGTGAAGCCTGTCAGTAAGTGCTTGGTCTTCCAACACTTCACTCCGATAATTCAACGCCTTTGAGGACATAACGCAATGCTGGTCTGGGAAGAAGAAGCCCGCTCTACGTCACCCAAGTCGACCTGGGGTGTCTCACCCTCGCTCCCGACGCCGCCTTCGCTGCAGTCGGTGGCCGCTGTCATGCCAGCCCTTGCTCCCCGCGCGGCTGCGGTCGCCCCGCCGGTGTCCGCAGTGCACGCGCCCACATCAGACGAAGCGTCTGCGATGCGCCGCGTGAACGTGGCTGACAAGCGCATCATCAATGGCCAGACCGACGTCAACCAGCTGGTGCCGTTCAAGTACAAGTGGGCTTGGGAAAAGTACCTCGCCACCTGCGCCAACCATTGGATGCCGCAGGAGATCAACATGTCGCGCGACATCGCGACCTGGAAGGACCCCAACGGCCTGACAGAAGACGAGCGCCGCATCGTCAAGCGCAACCTGGGGTTCTTCGTCACGGCAGATTCGCTGGCTGCCAACAACATCACGCTGGGCACCTACCGCCACGTGACGGCGCCGGAGTGCCGGCAGTTCTTGCTGCGCCAGGCTTTTGAGGAGGCCATCCACACCCACGCCTACCAGTACATCGTGGAGTCGCTGGGCCTGGACGAGAGCGAGATCTTCAACGCTTATCACGAGGTCTCTTCCATCCGTGACAAGGACGAGTTCCTGATCCCGTTCATCGACGCGATCATGGACCCGCACTTCAAGACCGGCACGCCTGAGGCCGACCAGAAGCTGCTCAAGAGCCTGATCGTCTTTGCCTGCCTCATGGAGGGTCTGTTCTTCTACGTGGGCTTCACGCAGATCCTGGCGCTGGGGCGCCAGAACAAGATGACGGGCGCTGCCGAGCAGTACCAGTACATCTTGCGCGACGAGTCGATGCACTGCAATTTCGGCATCGACCTGATCAACGCGATCAAGCTCGAGAACCCGCACCTGTGGACGCCGGAGTTCCGCGCGGAGATCAAGGCGCTGTTCTTGAAGGCCGTGGATCTGGAATACCGCTACGCCGAAGACACCATGCCCCGTGGGGTGCTGGGTCTGAACGCGTCCATGTTCAAGGGCTACCTGCGCTACATCGCCAACCGCCGCGCAGTGCAGATTGGCCTGGAAGCGTTGTTCCCGAATGAGGAGAACCCGTTCCCCTGGATGAGCGAGATGATCGACCTGAAGAAGGAGCGCAACTTCTTCGAGACCCGTGTCATCGAGTACCAGACGGGCGGCGCCTTGTCCTGGGACTGATGCCAGGCCTCGTTCAGCCACATCGTCCCTCCCGCACATTCATGCACCTCATTGCAAGCGCTGATGCCTCATCCCTACCGGTGGCGCGCGGTCTTGCTTCTCCATTCGCCATGCCCAGCCGACACCGCCACGCGAACGCACGCGTTGTCTGCATGAGGTGGGCGAATCTCCGCGCTGTATCGAGCGGCGCGGTGCTCTTTGCAACTTGATCAAGGAGATAGTTATGGCAACTGCGAAGAAGGCCGCCCCGGCCGCCAAGAAGGCCGCCGCACCGGCGAAGAAGGCGGCAGCGCCAGCGAAGAAGGCCGCGGCGCCCGCCAAGAAGGCGGCAGCACCCGCGAAGAAGGCCGCAGCGCCCGCCAAGAAGGCGGCTGCACCAGCTAAGGCGGCCGCGCCTGCGAAGAAGGCGGCTGCACCGGCGAAGAAGGCCGCAGCACCCGCGAAGAAGGCTGCAGCTCCGGCCAAGAAGGCGGCTGCACCGGCGAAGAAGGCTGCCGCCCCGGCCGCCAAGAAGGCTGCTGCGCCTGCGAAGAAGGCTGCACCTGCCAAGAAGGCCGCTGCTGCCAAGAAGGCGCCTGCTGCCAAGAAGCCTGCAGCCAAGAAGGCCGCAGCCAAGAAGGCCCCCCCTGCCCCCGCTGCCCCTGCCCCTGCACCGGCTGCCAAGACGGCACTGAGCCCCGCGGCTGCCTGGCCCTTCCCGACGGGCAGCAAGCCCTGAGTGCTCTGAGAGACCCACCCCGTGGGGTGGTGCTCTCGTCAGAAGTGACAAAGCCCGGCCATGCCGGGCTTTGTCGTCTTGGACCTCAGGAGCTCAGACCAAAGCCGTCCAGCCGGCGTCCACCTGATGGTTCTGGCCACCTCGGCTGGCGATCTTCGCCGCCCCCAGGCGGTTGCCGAGCGCCACGCAGCGCTGAAGTGACCAGCCGCGCTCCAGCCCGAACAGCAGCGCGCCCCGGAACGCGTCGCCGCACCCGGTAGGGTCCAGCACGGCGGAGGCCGCGACCCCAGGCACGTGCTCCTTGCGGCCCTTGATCCAGATGTCGCAGCCTTGTGCGCCCAAAGTGACGATCACCCCGGACAAGTGCGAGTTTGATAGCGACTCCAGCGTGAGACCCGTGCGGTCGCACAGCATCCGGCCTTCGTAGTCGTTGACGGCCACCCAGGTGGCCTGCGCAATGAAGTCGCGCAGTTCGGCGCCGTCGAACATGGGCAGGCCCTGGCCCGGATCGAAGACGAATGGGATGCCCGCTGCGTGCAGCTGCCGTGCATGTCCGAGCATTGCGTCCCGGCCGTCGGGGGCGATGATCGCCACCTTCAGGTCCGCCCGTCCCGGGACCGCCACGTCGCCGGCCTTCTGCATGGCGCCAGGGTGGAACGCGGTGATCTGGTTGTTGTCGGTGTCCGTGATGATGATGGCTTGGGCGGTGTAGTGGTCTTGCACCCAGGTGACCAGGGAGGTGTCCGCACCCCAGGAACGGATGCGCTCCAGGTAGTCGCCACCGTCGTTGCCCAAGGTGGCCATGATGACGGGCTCACCCCCCAGCTGGCGCAGGTTGTAGGCGATGTTGCCGGCGCAGCCACCGTACTCGCGGCGCAGCTCGGGCACCAGGAACGACACGTTCAGGATGTGCAGTTGCTCTGGCAGGATCTGCTGGCCGAAGCGACCGGGAAAGGTGGTGATGGTGTCAAAGGCCAGCGAACCGCAGATCAAGGCGGGCATGGTGTCTCCAGGCTCAAGGGTAGGGATTCAGGGGTAGAACAGTTCTATCGTAAAGCCGGCCACGGCGGTGGTGCCTGTGTTGAGGTTGGTCTGCAGGCTGACCTCCTGCTGCGCGGCCATGGACCGGCTGCGCAGGCCGAAGTCGGCCCAGCGCAGGACCTTGCGAGCAATCACCTGCCCGTCGCTGCCTGTGAGCACGAGGTCCAGCGCGGGGGCGGCGAGTTCGGCTTCGGAGCGGTTGCGCACGGTGGCGCTGAATTCATAAATAGTGCCGCCCAGTTGGCTGAGCTGGCTGGACTCCACGCTCAAGGCCTGCAGGCGCCGCACGGGCTCCAAGCGGCAGTCCGCCATGACGCAGGCCACCTCGAGCACGGGCTTGAGGCTGGGCGCGGCGTGCAAGAGTTCATCGTGCCAGGCCAGGGCGGCCTGGGTGACCAGGCTGGCCACCCCCAGTCCGGCCAGACCTGCCCAGGCCGCGGTGGCCCAGGGTGAGGGCGGTTTGCTTGGTGTAGCTGCAGTGTCCCAGACGTAGTGCCGGCGGGGTGCGGTGGGTTCAGGAATCGGCTCCGGCAAGGGCTCGGAGGGCGCCGTTTGAGGAGTGGTGCCAGGGGACAGCTCGGGTTCCGCTGAGCCCGGTACCTCGGCGGGAGGCTCCGATGCCTGTTCTGTCGATGGTCGTGCCGTGCTGACGTTCAGCGCTTGGTTGACCGTGCCTTCAGCTGCCTGTACCTGTACCCGGGGATCGGCGTGGGCGAGGTCGGCGCCCGAGTTGGGCTCTTCTGAAGTTGCTCGCTCCGGTGCTGTAGCGCGCACCATCTCGGCCGTTTGCGAAGGGCGGGGCACCTGCGATGAAGCCGGTGCCTCCGGCTCGGTTTGCGCCATGGCGTCCGCAGCCAGAAAGACCTCATCACAGCGCCCACAGCGCACCCAGCCGTCGGCCAGGCGAAGCTGGTCTTTCACCACCTTGAAGGCGGTCTGGCACGCCGGGCAACGGGTGGCCAGGGTCATCGGACCATGATGCCGCGCGGGGCGGGGCCGCTGGCCGTTGGCATGTCAGGCGGCGGGCAGGCGGCCCGTCATCAGGATCCAGCCTTCTTCGCGGTCGGTCACCTGGAGGTTCAGCCAGGGCGCATAGGCCACGCAGAGTTCGTCGGCCTGCCGCTCCAGGATGCCGGCCAAGACCAGGTGCCCGCCGGCTTGCAGATGGCCGCACAAGAGCGGGGCGAGCAGCTTCAGCGGTGTGGCCAGGATGTTGGCCAGGACGAGGGGGTAGTGCCCCGCGGCCTGGTCGGGCAGGCCGCACTGCAGATGCACGCCGTTGGCCGAGGCGTTGTCCGCAGCCGATTGCACCGCAGCGGGGTCGATGTCCACCGCGTCCACCTTGCCGGCTCCGTGCAAGGCCGCTGCGATGGCGAGGATGCCCGAGCCGCAACCGTAGTCCAGCACGCGGGTCCAGGCGGCTTGCTGTGCCTGGGCCTGGCGCGCGATCCAGCGCAGGCACATGCGGGTGGTGGGATGGGTGCCCGTGCCGAAGGCCAGCCCTGGGTCCAGGCGGATGACTTTCAGCGCCTGGGGCGGAAGTTCGTGCCAGGTGGGCACGATCCAGAAGCTGGGTGTGATCTCCACGGGCGCGAACTGCGATTGGGTCAGCCGCACCCAGTCTTCGTCGGGCACTGGCGCCATGGAGCTCAGGTGCAGGTCGGCCAACCAGTCTTGCGCCAGCAGGACGGCCGCCGCCTGGGTGGCCTGGGCTTCGGTCTCGAACAGTGCGCGCAGGGTGGAACGGTCCCAGCCGGGGCGCGGTGCGGGCAGGCCCGGTTCGCCAAACAGGGCCTGCTCGGCGGGGCTGTCGGCATCGGCGTCCTCGACCGACACGGCCAGCGCCTCGAGCTCATCGCTCAAGGCGTCAGAGACGGGCTCGACCAGGGACTCAGGGCAGCGCAGCACCAGTTCGAACATGCCTGATGCTCACTTTTTGCGCTGGGACAGCCAGTGCTCGAGGTAATGGATGCTGGTGCCGCCAGCGCAAAAGCCCGCATCGATCATCAGCTCGCGGTGCAGGGGAATGTTGGTGTTGATCCCCTCGACCACCGTTTCGGACAGGGCGGTGCGCATGCGGGCCAGTGCCTGCTCGCGCGTGTCGCCGTAGACGATGATCTTGCCGATCATGGAGTCGTAGTTGGGCGGCACGGTGTAGTTGGTGTAGGCGTGGGAGTCCACGCGCACGCCGGGGCCGCCTGGCGAGTGCCACATGGTGATGCGCCCGGGCGAGGGCACAAAGGTGTAGGGGTGCTCGGCGTTGACCCGGCACTCGATGGCGTGCCCCTTGAGTTGGATGGCACGCTGGTTGAACGGCAGCTTTTCCCCCGCAGCGATGCGGATCTGCATCTGCACGATGTCGATGCCCGTGACCAACTCGGTCACCGGATGCTCCACCTGCACCCGCGTGTTCATCTCGATGAAGTAGAACTCCCCGTTCTCGTACAGGAACTCGAAAGTACCTGCTCCGCGGTAGCCGATCTTCAGACAAGCCGCGGCGCAGCGGTCGCCGATCTTCTCGATGGCGCGTCGCGGGATGCCTGGGGCGGGTGCTTCCTCGATCACCTTCTGGTGGCGCCGCTGCATCGAGCAGTCGCGCTCGCCCAGCCACACGGCGCCCCGCTGCCCGTCCGCCAGGATCTGGATCTCCACGTGCCGAGGGTTCTCGAGGAACTTCTCCATGTAGACCGACGGGTTGCCGAAGGCTGCGCCGGCCTCCGTGCGGGTGGTTTGCACGGCGTGGATCAGCGCCGCCTCGGTGTGCACCACGCGCATGCCGCGTCCGCCACCGCCGCCCGCGGCCTTGATGATGACCGGGTAGCCCACGGCGCGGGCGATGCGGATGATCTCCTTGGGGTCTTCCGGCAGAGCGCCCTCCGAGCCCGGCACGCAGGGCACGCCTGACTTGATCATGGCCTGCTTGGCCGAGACCTTGTCACCCATGATGCGGATGGCTTCTGGCGTGGGGCCGATGAAGACGAAGCCGCTTTTTTCCACCCGCTCGGCAAAGTCGGCGTTCTCGCTCAGGAAACCGTAGCCGGGGTGGATGGCCTCGGCGTCGGTGACCTCGGCCGTGGAGATGATGGCCGGCATGTGCAGGTAGCTCTGGCCGGAGGGTGCCGGGCCGATGCACACGGCTTCATCTGCGAGCTTGACGTACTTGGCCTCGCGGTCGGCTTCGGAGTACACCACCACCGACTTGATGCCCATTTCCCGGCAGGCGCGCTGGATCCGCAGCGCGATCTCGCCGCGGTTGGCGATCAGGATTTTCTTGAACATGGCGGGTGGCTTATTCCAGGACAAACAAGGGCTGTCCGAACTCCACCGCCTGGCCGTTCTCGCACAGGATGCGCGAGATCGTGCCGCCCAGGTCGGCCTCGATCTCGTTCATGATCTTCATCGCTTCAATGATGCAGACCGGGTCGCCTTCCTTGACGGTGCTGCCCACATCGGCAAAGGGCTTGGCCCCGGGGCTCGCGGAGCGGTAGAAAGTGCCAACCATCGGGGACTTGATCACCTTGCCCTGCGGCTCAGCCTCGGGCGCTGGAGCGACGGCAGCAGCCGGCGGCGCAGCGGGGGCCACCGGTGCGGTGGCGGGGGCCGCCACCGCCACTGCGGCCGCTGGTGCGCTGACCGATACCGCCGCCGTGGACTTGACGATCCTGACCTTGCCCTCGGCTTCGGTGATCTCCAGCTCGGAGATGCTGGACTCGGATACCAGGTCGATCAGGGTCTTGAGTTTGCGCAGGTCCATGGGGTCCTCGGGTACCGGCCCGCCTGCTCTCGCGAAGACTGCAGGAGGCTGAGGTGTTTGGAGTTATGAAAAGGCGGCGCTGGTCCGCTCACCCGTGGAGTGTAATGAACTGCGCCGATCTTTCGGCAACTTGCATCTAACTGCGGGATGGTTGCCAAATCTGACGTGGGCGTTGGCGGCGTCAGGGGAACTCGGTTTGGCGGGTGGAACTGCAACGATGCCGGCGTGGCGAGCGTGTCACGGCAGCCCTTGTTTCAGCGTGCTGCCTGCCGATGGCATCACTAAACCGCAGTTGGCGGTCCAATGGCTGCTGAAGGCTTCATTTCCCAGGATGCGAGCCCCTTACAAGCCTTGTGCCCAGCCCTTGAGTTCGTCGTAGGTGGTCTGGCCGAGCTTGCGCTGGACCATGGTGCCTCGGGCGTCGAAGACAGCGGTGAAGGGCAGGGCGCCCTGCTCGTTGCCGAGCTGGCGGCTCAGCGCAGTGCCTTCCAGGCCAGCCATGCCCACTGCAAAGCCCAAAGGTTGGCGCTGCAGAAACTCCTTGACTGCGCGAAGGTTGTCCACCGCCAAGCCCACGACCTGCCAGCCCTTGGGGCTCCACTCCCGATGGAAGCGGTCCAGGTCAGGCAGCTCCTTGATGCAGGGCGGGCACCAGGTGGCCCAGAAGTTCAGCACCAACGGCTTCCCGCGCATCGATGCCATGACCAGTTCCCCGCCCTCGGGGGTGGGAAAGCGCTCGCTCCAGGGCGGGCCGGCCGGAGCCTGAGCGGCTTGCTGCTGTTTCCAGACCTGCCAAGCCACACCCGCCGCGGCAGCCGCACCGGCCACCCCGGCCACGGCCGCTACCTGAAGCCATTGCCGTCGGGGTTGCGCGGGGCCGCCTGTGGGCTCGGCGCTTGTCTGGGCGCGAGGGTCGTGGTCGTGTGTGCTCAAGCGGAGGCCTCCGGTTCGGCCATCAGCCGCTGCAGGGCGGCGAGGTCACCGCGCCACCTACGGCCTCGGCTGTCGGGCTTCAAGGCGCCCCGCAGGTCGTCATGGTCGTTGACGATCAGGTGCACGGTGACCGGCTGTCCCAGCGCCCGGCTGGGCGAGGTCACGGTCAGCACGTCCCGTGCAGCTGCGTGGCCGGCGTCCAGCACGTGCACGTCATGGTCGATCCCCATGTTCAGCAGCGCGATCTCGGCGGTCTTGCTGTCATCGCAGTACAGGTCCAGGTGTACGGAAGACTCCCGTGTGGCGGTGCCGCGCCACACGGCGCCGCTGAGGTGGGGCCTGAACTCGGCCAGGCGCTCCATCCACTGCTTGGCCACTTGGCGCAGCGCCAGCAGTTCCGCCGGCTGTGAGCCCCCTAAAAAGAGCTCGATGTAGGTGCGCACCTCGTCTTCCACCTGCTCGCTGGAGGGCAACTCCACCCGGGAGGCCTGACCGCCGCGGCGCGTCAGGGCCCGCGCCGCCTTGTGCTTGGCAGGCCCGTACTCCATCCCCGACTCCACCACCAGCCGGGCCGCCGCGGCGGCGATTTCTTCGGTCAGGCTCTCGGTCATGGGGTGTACGCTCCTCGGAGGCGGGTCTGGTGGCTGGGCATCATGGCAGCTCCACGGCGCCCATGCGTGCCGCGATGGTGGCGCTGCGGGAGATCACGTACTCCGAACCGGGACGTTTCTCAAAGCGCTTGGGGGCGGGCAGCATCACGGCCAGCCGCGCGGCTTGCTCCGAGCCCAGGCGTTGCGCGTCGATGCGGAAGTAGTGACGGGCCGCGGCCTGCGCACCAAACAGGCCCTCACCCCACTCCACGCTGTTGAGGTAGATCTCCAGGATGCGGCGCTTGGGCAGCAGCGCTTCGAGCATGAGGGTGATGACGAACTCCTGGGCCTTGCGCAGCACCTTGCGCTCGCCCGACAAAAAGAGGTTCTTGGCCAGTTGCTGCGTGATGGTGGAACCGCCCACCACCTTGGGTTCCGCCTTGCGCGCGCCCGGCGGCTGCTTCTGCGCCCGCGCCTCGGCACGGGCTTCGGCGCGCTGGTTGCGGTCCCAGGCCTTTTCCAGCGACGCCCAGTCCACTCCGGTGTGGCTGGCAAAGGCCGCGTCTTCGCTGGCGATGACTGCCCGCTTGAGTTGTACCGAAATCTGGTCGGTGTCGACCCATTGCTGGCTCCACTCGATCTGCCCGCGCGTGGTGAGCAGCCGCCAGGCTTCGCTGCGCTGGAAGCTGGTGGACACCGGGTCCACCCAGCGCATGGTGAGGATGCGCACCGCAAAGCACAGCTGCAGGGCCAGCAGGCACACGCCCATCAGAAGACCCAGCCTGGCCAGGTGGCGCAGCACCTGCTTCAAGAGGGGGCCCCGACCTTTTGACGCAAAGCCTGCAGCACGGGGGCTGTGTCAGGGCGCACACCACGCCACAGCCAAAAGGCCTCGGCCGCCTGCTCCACCAGCATGCCCAGGCCGTCGCGGGCCTGCGCGCCGCGGCTTCGTGCCCAGCCCAGGAAAGGCTCGGCTGCGGGGCCGTACATCAGGTCTACCGCCAGGCCGCCGGGTCGTAACGCGGTGTCGGGCACCGGAACTGCAGCGCCGGCCAGGCTGGAGGCGCTGGCGTTGATCACCAGATCGAAGGCCTCGCCCGGTTGGTCTAGCGGAGCGGCCCGGAGTTCGGCGCCTGCTGCGGCCGCGCAAGGCTGGTGGCTGTTGACCAGGTTCACGGCCTTGTCGGGGGTACGGTTGGCCACCACCAGTGCTGCCGGGCCGCAAGCCAGCAGCGGGCCCAGCACGCCTGCCGCCGCGCCACCGGCCCCGATCAGCAGCACACGCTGGCCGCGCAGGTCCCACCGTGCGTGGTGGGTCAGGTCCTGCACCAGCCCCGCGCCGTCGGTGTTGTCGGCCCGCCAACCCTCAGCGTCAAAGCTCAGCACGTTGGCCGCGCCGGCCAGACGCGCGCGCTCACTCGCCTGGGCTGCCAGGCGCAGGGCTTCGATCTTGAAAGGAACGGTGACGTTGCAGCCGCGCACCGGCCCGCCTGTGGTGTCGACCGCCAGGGCGCGGACCGCCTCGGCAAAGCCGTCCAGCGGGCACAGCCGGCGGTCGTACACGAGCTGCTGCTGGGTCTGCGCCGCAAAGGCTGCGTGGATGAAGGGCGAGTGGCTGTGGGCTACTGGGTTGCCCAGCACAAAGTAGCGGTCGGTGGTCATGGTGGCGTGGGGCTGAAGATCACCGGAGTTTGCTCTTGGGCGTGGTGTCCATGGCGCGCGCTTCGAAGCCGTCTTCGCGTGTGAAGCGAAAGCGCGAGGTCACCACGATCTGGTCGGCCTCGCGCTTCATGGCGGCGGTGAAGGCGCCGAAAGGGGCTGCTGCCCGCACGAT
>Ga0209985_10001109_pt1 | contig 27378 bp, 28 predicted proteins | sample NOAtaG_FD_187305 | JGI IMG/M metagenome (GOLD analysis project Ga0209985, IMG submission 187305) | Freshwater lake microbial communities from Lake Erie, under a cyanobacterial bloom - NOAA_Erie_Diel6S_1000h metaG (SPAdes) (version 2) | ecosystem: Environmental > Aquatic > Freshwater > Lake ...
CCCGGATGACCTGATCGGTTGGCACATCGCCTAAAAACTCCGGCGTCTCACCACCGACAAGCGGCAGCTCCTCGCCCATGACTTCCTGCAGACGCCGTTCCGTCAGGCCGAGCGCCTCCTGTCGGTAAGCTCGCTGTCCGGCGCGCGCCGCTCGCTGCTCTTCGGCGCGAGCCAAAGCAGCTGACATGAGCGATTGCTCTTTGCCGGCAATCTCTTCGCGCGTCTTTTTGCTTGGCTTCTTGGCAAACTTGGCAAGGTCTTCGGCTGTTGCCGGCTCGATGCCTTCAGTCTGTCGCGCCAAGAACGTGGCTACGTCTTCTGGCTCGGCCGGAAATCGCTGCGGCGCCAACTGACGAAGTGCGCTTTCTGCTTCGGCGCCAGTGCGTCGGCCAACCCGGCGAGCGCCTTCCGCTACAGCTTGCGCAACGGGTGTCGGCGCCTCGGAGATCGGCGGCATCATAAACAGCCGCTGACGCACCGACTGCGCTTCTGCTGGAAGCAACGGTGTCAGGTTGGACACTGGGCCACGGATTGCCTGCGCCCCTTCCGGCAACGGGAATGGACCGAAAGCCGGTGGCATTTGGAACAACCGCTGACGAGCAGATTCTGCCTGCGCTGGAAGTAGCGGCGTCAGGCTGGATGCCGGACCACGGACAGTCTGCGCTCCCTCCGGAAGCGGGAACGGCCCGTATGCTGGAGGCATCATCCGCTCACGCTGGCGCAAGGCTTCCGACTGCGGCGCGAGCAAGCGCATCAGCGGTGAGGCGGGTCCCTCCGGCGGCACCATGCCAGCCGGCGTGGGAATGGCCGGTCCGGCAAGGCGCGGCTCGCCCGGCGGCAAGGCGCCCGGAGGTGCCTCAGCCGGGATTGCCATGCTTGCCCTCGCTGGCAACCGGCGCATTGTCGAGCTAGCCAATGCCGGCTGGATGTTCGGACCTTGCGCCAGTGACGGCGTGGCGGCTTCCGCTGCCTCGCCAAACCCTTCGCGCATCCCGAGCTCCAGCGCCCGGTCCAGATCACGGCCAGCTTGCCGGACGCCACGCACGCCACGCACGCCAGCCATGGCGCCGGGGATAGACAAGTCAAGCGCCGCGTCGGCCAGTGCCCGACCTAGCGCACTCTTCGGCGCTTCCCGGCCAGTCATCTGCGCCAACATCCCGGCCGTGCTGAACTCCTCACCCGCCGCCGATTCCAATCCAGAGCGCAAAGCACCCATGGCCAACCCGGACGGGATAAACGCGCCAATCTCCGACCCGATCCGGGCCACCGCGCCGATGCCCGTCTGGGGCGCCGTCTCCGCCTCCAGCGCCCGGGTCTGCTCCAGCAGCCGCTGCGCCCGTGGGTCGCCACGGAGCTGCGCAATGCCGGTCGCTGTGCGCATCAGCGTCCGTGAGGGTTGGCCAGCAACCGCCTTGCCAATGTCCTCCGCCACGGTGACCGCACCACGCGCTCGCTCCAACTGCATCCGTTGCGCTTCCGTCAGTTCCCCTTCACCGCCAAATGGCTCGGCTTTCTTCGTGCCAGCCTGAATCGTCCGCGCTAGCCGGCGCTCAAGCTCCTTGGGCGCCTCGGCCGTGGTAACAACGGTCGGCAGAGGCCGACTCGCCCGTGGACCATCAACTGGCAAAGACGGGCGCCCTGGAGTAAACGGCGTCTCTTCCATTAGGGGAGAAAGCGCCGAGTCTCGAATCGCCGTGTCGGCCGTGCTGGTCCGAAACGGATTACCGCGTGAGGTGACGGCGGTGGTGGTCTTCCGGAAAGGATTGGGCATCAGGGGATCTCCCGCATCACCCGCGCTGTAATCTCATCGTCCGACAGGGAAGGGTTCTGTGCCTTGAGCTTGTCCCACAGTTCGGCACGGGAGGCTTGCTTGGCCGCTGCGTCAGCCATCGACGCTGGTTCAGCGGGCGGCTTGGGCGCAGCCGGGGCTGTCGGTGCTTCCGGCGGAGGTGCCGTTGGCTGTGCGACTGGAGCTCCAGCTGCTGCTGTAGAACGACTGGCTTTGACCTGCTCAATGACACGAGAGGCCAAATCGTTTTTATCCTTTTTCTCCACCGGCGGCTTGTACCGTTGCATCGGCGTGATGGGCTTGACCGTCTTGCTGGTCATAATGTCATACGCGGCCATGTACGGGTCTTCGGCCATTGCCGGGTCAACAGCAAACGTTGACTGCAGCGCCTTGGTCAGCGCCGGGTTAAACGTCTGCCCGGAGAGGAACTGCAGTCCCCGCCGGCGCTTCTCCGTGTCGGACAGTTCTTCTTTGCCGCCACGTTCCGGTGCCGGGAACAAGCGTGATGCGATTACGCCCTGTACGCTGGCTGGTGCCTTAAGCACAGCGGCCAGCTTCCTTGGATCCATCCCGGCGGCTTCACCAGCTGCGAGCGCCGCGTCCAGCTCTTTGCGCTCGGCCATCATCTTCATGGCGCCTTCCCGGTGCTTGACCGTAGAGGACGCCTCTGGCAGTACATACTCTTCACCGCCAATCACCTGCCGTTCTGTTGGCTGGCGCGGCGTTGCCCCTGGCATATCCCGCGGATTGATGCCGGTATACTGGGACGCTTTGACAAACCCTGCGCCTAATGCTTCCCGCCGCTCCCGCCGCAATGCGGCGGCATCTGCCTCGCTCTGCCGCTCATCCATTTTGAGCTGACGCTCAGCGGCTTTCTTCTCGGCGGCAATACGCCGCGCCTCTTCCCGCTTGAGTCGCTCTTCTTCTTCCCGCTGGGCTTGCGCTCGCTGATACCCGCTGATGCCCGCCCCGCCAGCGCCAAGGGCCAGTTGCAGCGCGTTGAGTAATGAGGCCACTGGATGCTCCTTGGGTTAGATGCCCGTATCGACGCCGTATGCGCCGCCGGTTTGGGCGCCACCTGCCACCCCGCCGGGCATGGCAGATCCTTGCATTCCGAAGAGCGCTCGGATCTCCGGCGGCAGGTTCCGGATGAACGCTTGCCGGTCGTCTTCCTTCATCGGCGCCAACACGCTGGCCAGCTGCGTCAGGAACGCATTGCGGGCCTGCTGCTGCTGGGCGGTAAAGGTCTGCCCCGCCAACGTCCGCACTGGCTGTCCACTGGCATCCAACACCGGCTTGCCATCCGGGCCGTACAGAATCCCCGTCGCTTCGGTTAGTCCCATGCGCTCCCGAAGCGCCCGCTCCAGCGCCGACTCGCCTCGCTGGAACCCAAACTGCCGCTCTTGCTGCGCCTTGTTGGCTTCAATCTCTGCCAACTGGCGCTTCTCCGCCGCCGTCAACTCCCGTGTCTGCATGATCTCCCGGAGCTGCCGTTCCTTCGCGGCCTCCTCGCTCCGGGCTTGCCGCTCCAAAGCAGACTCCCCGCGCTGGAATCCAAACTGGCGCTCCTGCTGGGCCTTGTTCGCTTCGATCTCGGCCAACTGCCGTTTCTCGGCAGCGGTCAACTCCCGGGTCTGCATCGCCTCCCGAAGCGACCGCTCCAACGCGGACTGTCCCGCTTGGAACGTCTGCTCGCTCTGCTGCAACTCCCGCCGAGCCGCCAACTCGTTCGCCGCCAACCGCTCCCGGCTGCCCATCTCCGCGTACCCCATCGCCAGCTGACCCGATTGGTATTCCTTCGTGGCCAGATCCCGGGCTTGCTGCAGATCCAGCTCCCGTCCGCGCAACCGCTCGTTCTGTTGCAGTTCAGCGGCCCGGGCTTGAATATCAGCTTGCGCCCGTGCCGATTCGACATTCGCCCGGAAGACGCCCAGCTCCTGTTCGCCCACCGTACCCAACGTCTGGCCCAACTGCTGCACCAAGAACTGCTGGCGCTGCTGCTCACGGGCCATTGCTTCTTTGAGGAGGTCCGCTTCCAGCGTGGCTTGCGCTCGACCAAACTGGCCGGCGATGTCGCCCATCCGGCCCGCTGCAATAGAAGAAGCCGCAATGCCCCGTCGAGCCATCTCTTCGTTCAGCGCCGCTTCGCTGGCCTGTCGTTCGGCTTGCAAGTTGGCCACTGCGGCAGCCCGCTGTGCGGCAAAGGCCGGGTCGTCATAGACCGACCCCTGCTGCTCCATCCCGGTCAGTTGCGACAAGAGGCGATTGGTCAGGGATTGCGTCGTCGTGCCCTGCTGAAAGGTCTGCCCCAGCGCAAAGGGCGCTCCAGCCGGTGCGGTACCGCCCATCCCACCTGCCATCGGAGGTGCCATCGCGGGCGAGGCCATCATGACACCGCCGGCCAGCTCACCTCCAACGCCCATCGCCTCAGCCGCCGGAGGCGCCGCAACACCGCCTTGGGCAAAAAGCGCCTGCAGTGATGCCATCATCTCCGGGGAGACGCCAGCCATCGACGGCGCCCCTTCAGCCATCGCCGCCCCCATCGGCGGGCCACTGAGAGCCTGCGCCACTTGGGCTGGCAGCCCCCCACCCTCGGCCTGATACCACGGATTCTCAACCACCTCTTCTCGACCGGGGCCGCGAATGTACTGGAACTGCTCTACACCCGCCGGGCGGAAAGACGATGTGATTCCCTTGTCTGTTCCGTAGGTCACCCACGGCGTTGCGCCGGGACTGCTCAGGTCGATGAAGTTGCGCCCTGCCTGAAGCTGCGCCCCCTGCGGAGCGGCTCGCGCCGTCATGAACGCATCCGGCGCAACCTCTCGCGGGGGCGGAGCCGGTCGGGGTTGTCCCTGTTGCTGCAGTTGAGCAAACGTCGGAGGCCGTTGAACGGGTGCGGTGCCGCCCATCGGCGCCATCGCCGCCGCCGGTCGAGCCGGTTGCGGAGCTGCGGGCGCTGGAGCAGGCCGCCCAGATTCTCCCCCGGTATTCCCGCCAAACAGTTGCGTCTTCGGGCTAGGGAGTACCCCAAACGCCGTGTTGTACGTCGCCATCAGCGGCCTCCCATGCCAGTGTATTGGCTCCCGTAGGGGGTGTTAAAGCTCGCCAGAATACTGGGCGCAAAGAGCGCCATCAGTCGTGCCCGCTCCTCTGCTTCCCGCTGCTGCCGTTCCATCTGCTCCCGCTCCATCCCCAGTTGCTGCTGACTGCCGATCAGGGAAGCCGCTGCCTGTGCGCCCTGCCCCAGCGCCGCGATCCCCTCACGGGAGCGGAAGAAGGAGGGCGTCTTCTGCACCGTCTCGGTCAGTGTTGTCGTCGGAGAGAAAGACAAGGCTGCCGGGGAAGCAGACGGCGCAGCCGTTCCGCCCTGCGCCAAGAACCGATTGACGGCATTGCCGATGTAGTCCGTCGAAGTGGACGGACCAGCGGCTGCCCCCGTCATCCCGATATTGCTGGCCATGTCAACGGGAGGAAGCGATGCCGGGCCGGTCATCCCCACCTTGCTGGCCATGTCTACCGATGGCAGCGTGGTCTTCGGCGCAAACAATCCCGACACGCCCCCGCGCAGTGCCTGTCCCATCTTCCCCGCGCCATAGCCGGTGATGCCACCCATCGCGGCTTGTCCGAGGTCCAGTCCAATCCCGCTCTGTCCGGGCCGGTCAAAGCCGCGCATCGCCGCACCAACGGCAGCACCGGCCAACGGCCCGCCAATGGCGCCCGCCGCAATCGGTGCCAAGGTCTGCAGGACGCCCTTGTTGCGGTCGTAAAAGCCCGCCAACCCACCACGCTTCCGTGCCATCTTACTTCCCTCCCTTGCGCTTGAGGACGACCTGCTTCTTCTCGGGCAGCTTGGCAAACGCCTTCTTGGGCGTGGCTTCTATCATCTCCTTGGCGACCTTCTTGGACGGGCCGTCCTTGACCTTGCCAGACGCGGCGGCATACATGAGGCGCTGCTGCGCCTTGCTCTTGATCGGCATCAGTTCTTCTCCTTCGCCTTCCGGGCGACGGCTGAGTTATCCACAAGATTCGGCCAGCTTCTGCCCGCCGCTTTCGCCCGGGCCTTGGCTTGCGCCTTCTGCTGCGGGGTGAGCGTGGTGGGCTTGGCATCTTTCGGAGCCGCCTTCTTCCAGAAGGCTACTTGGCGCTTGGCCATCATCAGATCCGGTTGATGGTGACGATCACGGACGGGATGCGGGGGACACTCCCCGCTGCCGGAATGGTTTCTAGGGAGAGCAAGGTACTCGGGCCTTGCCAGTAGAGCTGCAGGTAATCGGTCGCGGCCATCGGGACGAAGACATTCCACGTGGCGATGATATGCCCATCACCCGATCCGTGCTTCTTGGGCAGGGTGACCTGCCCCGCACTGTCTGCGATGTTGGTCCCGTTCTTCTTCCACCAGAAGGACACATCATGCTCGGCGCTGTCCGTGTTCTTCACTTGGGCGCTGAATATGACGTTGTAGTCCCCGGCATACGTGGCTCTGACCTGCGACCCACCGACCAGCGTCATCCCGCGAGTGGTGCCGGTCGAGTTGATCGTGACCAGCTGCTCCGTGTTGATCGTGGTGATGGCCTGATCGGTGGTGTCGTAGAAATCCCCATACCAGTGCGCCCACGCGGACTGCACCCACGCCCCACCCGTGTAGGTGTAGGTATCCTGCGTGTCGGTGCAGAAGTAGGTGCTGCCTTCCGCGAGCGACGCCGGTCGAGCCGCCAACGTCCCGGACTGGATGTGAATACTGGCGTCGGCGTCATGCGCGTTGAACCGCTCGCGCAGGATGTTGTCGTTCCCGCGCACGTCGTTGGCGCTCACCGGGGCAGGCCCGGGGAACGGACTGACAAACGCCTTGACCTGATGCGAGGAGACGAGAGCCATGTGTTAGTTACGGCACGTAGTCCTGACCAAGCACGGCGATGTACGGACCACCGCCTCCAATAACAACATGAAGGATGTCCATGCGGCCAGCGGTTGTCGTCCATGTTGGAGCCACGCCACCAGCATAGACCGCATTGGTGATGGTCAATGTCCTCCCGCCAGTCCCGTCTTGCACGATCTGCAAAATCACAGATCCGATAGAAACCGTGCCAAGCGTAAGCGTTGTATTCCCAGTCAGGGTAATACGTACAATTTGGGTGCTAAGATTGACGGTCTGTGTGCCAGATGCTGAAGCCGTTCCATAGCTTTCAACAATGCGTGTACCAACGGTAATGCTTTGGCTGCATGTCAAAGAGTTGGCAAACGTGAAAAGCCCACTAAACGTCCCAGCGGCAATACCTGACGCCGCAATCCCCGTCAGCGATGCGCCAGAGCCGCTAAACGTGTTGGCCGTGACCGTGCCGGTCGTGGTAATCGAGCCGACATACAAGTCACGCCAACGCAGCGACGTCGTCCCCAGATCATTCGTTGCCGTCACGCTGGGCACCACGCTGGTGTTGACGCGACCCGTCACCGACACGGTGTCCGTGGTCGCATTGCCCAGCGCCACGTTGCCGTTGATCGTCCCGTCGCCCGTGATCGTGGCATTGCCGCCTACCGAGAGGTCACTCGGGAGGGTAACCGTGCCAGAAGACTGGATATAGGAGATCTCCTCCCATGTCGAGCCGTTGTCATACCAGACTTTGATGCTGCCGGTATCCGTCGTCAGCCACTTGCGCCCCGCCGTACCCGCCGCAGGACGCGCTGCCAGCGTGGACGACTGCAGGTGAATACCCGAGTCGTCATCGTGCGTGACATAAGCATCGCGCAGCGTATTGTCGTTCGCCTTGACCACCGTGGCGTCCAGCGCATCGCCGTTTGACGGGTTGGTAAAGGCGGCTACGCCATGTTGTCCGACTGTCGTTGCCATCAGCGCCTCCCAAGCGCATAGCTTGCCAACTGGAATCGACTAAACACCGGCAGCGCCCGGCCTGAGTCGATAATGGTGATATCCGTGTAGTATCCCGTGCCGCCCATCTGCACCCGATAGTTCTTGCTGCTGGGGCCACCCCACGACCCACTCCCCCACGTCCCACTACCCCACAGCCCCGCTGTCGAGACCGGCAGCGTATAGGCCCCGGCGACCATGTCCGTCTTCCACGTCACGGAACAGGAGTCCGACCCGTTGAGCTGGGCGGTCAAATAGCCGTAACGCAACGACTTGGCCAGCGCATCATCGCCGGAGTATAGCCGATGCAACTGGGCCGTCATACTGTAGCGCGTGCCGCCGGTGCCGTTCGCCGCTACATTGTCCAGATAGATACTGGGCGCATCGCACAGGCTGACATACCCGCTGGCGTCTCCGCGCAGCATGACCGGCAGGCCGGCGGTATTCAGCGTCTCCCAAATGGCGGTCGTGGCCGGAGACAGGTAGCCGGTGTCCCACGGGCCAGCCCATGACCGCAGCACGGTATGGTAGACATACACGCCATACCCGGGGATGCTGATCCACAACTCCCGCGTCGCCCGGTTAAACGCCGCACGAATCGCATCAAACTGCGTTGAGGTCAGCGCCCGGATCGGGGCCAGCAGGGGGTCGGGCTTGTCTACCGTCCCAACAGGCGCCACCTCGGCCTCGTTGACCATATACAAGCCGCGTTCTGATACGAAGAATCCCAGATTGCCAATAGAGACAATGCTGTGCCTGGCAATCACGCCGACATCTGCGGTGACGCCCGCTGGCTCAACCGTGATGTCGTCTTGCCCATACCCCGTCAGGCGGGAAATCCCGCGTCGGTGGAAGATCATCAGCGAGGTGTTGATGCTCGCCAGTCCGACCACCGTCTCATCGCCAAACGTCCGAACCACAATCTGCCCACCACTGGCACTGGCGTTCCCCAAGCTGTCGCCGTTGTTCAGCGCGGAGTAGAAGATGGAGTCGGGGAAGCTGCTATTGCCGCAACCCCACAACCGCTGGTTATGGACCGTGATAGATTCGACCGCCGACGTATTGGCCAAGTTGACCGAAAAGGTCGTGCCATCCCACTTGTTCAACAGTCCGCCATCTGTGATGTACACCACATCGTTCGTCCCGTCCCGGAACTGGGCGAACGTGGGAGAGACGGTGGCGGACACCGCTCCGGTGCGCTGGGTCCATGTGATGGGGAAGGCGCCATAGGTTGCGGTATAAAGCCGCTCATTGGTGACCACCAGCAGTTGCTGGGTGCCCCCGTCCCGGCGCCATGTGTACCCGTTCAGAATGGACGCACTGGCCACCACGTCGGAAACCCGCTGCGTGCCGCCGCGCTTGGTAATCGCGCCGTAGTCGGTTAACCGGCAGTTGATGGCTTTGCGGAGCTGGTTGGGCTGAACCAGAATGTCGTCTGAGACATTGTTCAGGCCCCCGTCCATCGCCGGCTGCTGGTCTAACAGCGGCACCCCACCCGGCTCGCCCGCCATCAGCCGCCACTCCAGTCGTACTTCTGGTCCGGGTAGGCCATCCGCGTCGGGTTGATCGTGCGGCGGCGCAGGTCGTCCAGCATCGTCTGGCGCTCATCATTGGCCAGATCCCGATAGTTCCGGGCCGCCGCCACTTCCGCCCCGCCCTTCAGCAGGAGCTTGTACGAGGCGCCCAGCGCGAGAATCGTCTCGTTGTTCCCGGGGAAGTCGATGATGGACGCATCGGTGGCCAAGTCGATCAGCGACGTCGGCTTGTAGTTCACCGCGCAGTAGATGGTCGTCCCGCTGCCAACCGGCAGGATCTGCACGTTCGTCCCGATCAGATAGTAGAGGCGGGGGTACGTCGGCAGGTAGTTCGTGGTGGTCGCCAGCGGGACATACTGAAAGTCCGTCTGATCGTACAGGACGTTGCCGTCCGAGACGGACAAAATGCGATAGTAGTTCTTCTGACTGTCGCCCGACCCGGTAGACAGGCTGGCAAACGGGATTTGCCCGTTGGCATCCGTGGTCAGGGTCAGCTGCTGGAAGGTGTAGTACGGCGCGGCGTTGAGGATGTTGGACCATTCCTCATCGTAGACCCCGTTCAGGACCGTCTTGATGGTGCTGTCGGACCACCGATCAGACCCGACCGCGTCCATAAACTCCCGCGTCAAGGCCACCAGTTGGGCTCGGGTCACGGTCGCCATCGGCTGCTACTCCCGCGCTTTGGGGGGACGGCCCCGCCGCTTGGGCTGGGACGTGGGGTTGGCGCCATCCAGCACCTCGGCAATGGCCTCCTGCATGGCCTGCTCGGCGGGCTGCACGGCGTTGTACTGAGAAACGAAATCCGTCAGGCGGCGGACCTCGTCCACCGGATATTCCCGGAAGGACTTCTCCAGATAGGCGGGCGCCTCATCCGGGCTGCAGGTCATCGGCAGATAGCCGACAATGTCCATGCTCCGGCTGGGATCGACTTCGTTGGACTGGATCGTGGCCCAGCGCCGGTCGTTCTCCGCCCAACGCATACAGATGGCCCAATGCGCATCGAAGGCTTCGATGTACCGAAGCTCCAGTCGGGGATGCACCTGCCGGAGCCGCCGCTGAATCTCGGACGACGGCTCCGGGGTGCCCCGATGGTTTAACACCATCGGCGCGGTCATCAGTTCTGGACCAGCAGCTCGACGTTCGCCACCAGATCCACCGCCGCCGTGGTGACCGTGTTGTTCGTAGTCACCGTCAGGCGGAGCGTATCGCCGGGAAGCAGTGTCCGCTGCGCCGTGGTCAGCGTCGAGATCAGACTGACCGCCGTCCCCTCATGCGCCGTCAGCGCCTCCAGATCGATGTTGGCGGTCAGCGTCACCGCCGCGTTGGCCGTGCTGTCGTACTTCTCCAGCACCGCCAGAATCGTCCCGCTGGTGGACGCCGGGACGGTCCCCGCCGAGACCATCGCCCGGTTGATGAGGCACGTCGCCGGATGCCCACCGAAGTTGTACGTCGTGGTGGTGTTATTGCCAATCGCTGCGGCGCAGCGACCCACCAGCAGATTCGGCATGACGCCAAACCGGCCAGCCGTTGGGGCAAAGAAGTTGCCCATGAATCACTCCTCAGGAAGGGGGTTGTGGGGAGGAGCCGAAGCCCCTCCCCGTGCCGAGCATCAAACGACGTGCGAGAACCGCGCCGTGTCGGTGTAGCCCGTGATGGACCCGTGCGCGTTACGGGCCAGACAGGCCATGTTCCCGTACCACGCATAGGTCGTCTCGAAGGCATCCCGGCCCTGAATCCAGCGCCACGGCCCGGCGCCCTCGAACTCGACGAAGCCCCAATCCTTCGCATCCACCCACGCGAGCGAGGGGATGTGGAGGAGGTAGATCGTCCCGGCGGGGACGTAGTAGTCCGTCACCATCGGGATGCCGCACACGTTCAGGGCCTTGTAGCCGCCCTTGATCGTGGTGTCGAACCCGTTGCTGTCAAACCGGCGCTGCGCCACGAAGGACTGCATCAGCTTCTGGCCGAGGCCCGGCGTGGTCATGAGCAGGAACTCCTTCGGACGGAGCTGGGCGTCCTTGCCGGAGCGCCCGGCAATCCGCTGGATCAGCACCCAGATGTCGTCCTCAGTCGGCTGGTTCACGTCCGGGGTATCCGTGCCGGCCACCATCCGAATCGCGTCCCAAATGGCGTAGGTCGCGTTCGAGATGTTGTGCAGCGAGGCGTACCCGTTGCCCCGGTTGGTGATGTTGATGAGCCCGTTCATGGCGCTGTTGAAGGACGTGTCGCTGGCGGTCGCCTTGACGATCTTGTCCGTCGCGGCCATGCCGCTGATCGCGGTGCCCAGCGTCAGCGTGGCGTTATCACCGCTGTTGCTGATCGCGGTGATGGACGACCGGCCCAGCACGGCGTCCGACGCCGACGTGTCCAGCACGGCGATGTAGTCGCCTACCGAGAGGAGCAGGCCACCCTGCCCCGCGCCCGACACCCCGTAGGGGGACGAGACGATGATGGACGTGGTGGTCGAGGCGGTGCCGATGATGGCCACCACGCCGTCCGCCTTGTTGTGCAGCGCCTGCTGCATGAGGATCTGGCTGGCCTCCTTGATTTCCTCCATCGTCTTGGTGGCGATGGTGGTGAAGGCGGCATCCTTCGACTGCGTGCCGACGAAGGCGAGGCCGTCGATCTGGCGCGTGGTGTACGCACGCACCACGCCGACGTTGCCCTGCACTTCAGAGGCGGTGGTGTCGGGCGGGAAGTACCCGGCCTGCGAGAACGTGGAGCCGGACGGGCGCCCGACGACCACGTCGAAGAACACGTTGTTGCCGCCCCAGCGCATGTTGCGCGGGCCACCGGCCTTCGCCTTCTGGAGCTGGGCGAGGAGCGGGGTGACCAGATTCTGGACCTTCTCGCGGTACTGGGAATAGACGTTCTTCAGGAGACCCGTCAGTTCCGCATCGGTAATGACTGTAGGTGCTGGCATGGAAAGATTCCTCGACGATTAACGAATGGATGAAAGCACCGACGACAGGGCGCTTTCGACGGCATCGTCTACCGAGACAATGGTCTTCGCCTTGGCTGGCCGGTCAGCGGTCGCCCCGGGTTGCCCCACGGGCTTGAGCTTCTGGCCCACCATGCGCTTGGCCTTCTGCGCCTCGACCTGCGCCCGTTCCAGTTCAGCCGCCGCTTTGGCCTGTTCGGCGGAGCGTTGTGCGACTGGCTGATGGCGCCGGGTATGGGCGGCTTGCGCCCACAAGGCGAGATCCTCGACGATGTACTGCCGGATGGCGTCGTAGCGTGACGGCGGGACGTAGGCCACCCCATTGGGGGCCACCTCGACGTGCGCCTGGAGCGCCATTTGCAACTTGGATTCCAGCTCCTCTGCGGAGAGGGTGGGCAGTGCCTGCTGAATCAACTGCAGGGCTGGCGCCACCTCCGCCTGATAAAACTGTTCTCCGGCCTGACTGATCGACTGCAACTCGTACTCCACGCGCATCGCGGCTTTCTCCGCCTCCACGCGCTCGACCCGCTTCTCCGGGGTGTTCTCGGCGGCATACGCCTCCCGGACGGCATAGAGGAAATCCTCGTCCGTCAGCAGGCGCTCCATCTGCGCCTCGCGCTCCTTGAGCGCCTGCAGCGCCTCCTCGACCTTCCCCTGCGTCTCCTGCTGGAGCTTCTGTTCGCGCTCCTGATTGTACACCCCCCACTGGGCCAGCTTCACCACCTGATCCAGCCGGTCCTGCCGGACCTTCCCGTTCGCCTTGTACTCCACCATCAGCGCCGGGACTTCCACCTCGCCTTCGCCGTCTAAGAGCTTGAACTCGGTGGCGAGTCCTTCGGCCACGGTAGGGACGGCAACGTAGCCGTCTGGCAGCTCCACCGGTGCGTCACTGGGCGCCTCCGCTCCCGCATCATCACCCGAGGCTTCGCCCGCGTCCGGTGCCGGAGCGGGAGCGTCAGCCACGTCGGCTTCAGGCGCGGCGTCATCAGCCGCTTCGGGAGTATCCGGATCTGGCGCAGCGACATCCTCACCCTCGGGTTGCGGGACGGGCATGGCTGACGCGACGGCGTCAGCAATGGCGTCGGCGATGTCCAGCGGAGCAGCAGCTACAGGAGCCGTCATAAATCCTCTACGCCTGCCGGGATAAGCGATCCGCTTGCTGGGCTGCCACCTCCGCTTCCGGCATCCCGGCAAGCGTCTGCTGCATCAGGGGCGCAACCCCGATGGGTGGATTGCCCGACGCGAGCGGCAACTGGCCCGGCGGCAGGTTGGGAACACTGGCGGCGGGGGGTCCGCCTTGGGGTCCGGGGCCAGCACCCGGCGTGGGCGGGACCATCCCGCCCTGCTTCTGCGCGGCTTGGTTGGCCAAGGCGATCCACCGTTCTTGGGCCACCGCCACGATCATCGGATCCAAGTCGTCCTGCAGCAGGATCTCCCGCTCCAGCACGTCCTGATGGATCGCTTCGTTGTCCTGCCACCGGATCTCCGGGATCGGCCCCTGCATCCGGATGGCGTCCGCCACCCGCTTGGCGCGGGCCTCCTGATCCTCGTCCGGGGTGGCAATATCCCGCGCCACGGCAAACATCTGCCGGCGCCGGTACTCCTTGAGATCGATCACGCCCGACTGGAGCCAGTTGTCCAGCAGGTACATCCGGAAGGCCATCGGCATGGGCATCATCGTGGCCGGCTCCACCCGGACATCCGACTGCCCGTCAAAGTCCGACGCACTCACCGCCCGGGCCAGATCGGGGCGTCCCTTGCCCACCGCGCCCAAGGCCCGGGGCACGTCATACCCCCACGCCATGCCCGCCAGCGTCACCTTCGACCAGTCGGTGAAGGCGTTGGCCAGCGCGGTCACGACCGGGCTGAACACCCGCTCCAGCTGCTCGCGGGTGGCAATAATCGCCCGGCCCGACTCGCCCGTGGCCTGTCCTCGGCTGACTTGGTTCCACCCCGAGGCGTTCTCAAACGCCTGCTTCTCCAGCGCCAACGCTTCCTTCACGTCGTTCCCGACAGAGAAGCCGTTGACCGGCTGGATGGAATCGGACATCGGGCCAGCGCCCCGGATTTCGATCATGGAGGTCACCCCGCCCATGAACGTCTCGGTGGCAATGGCGTTGGGGCGGGTCAAGAACCGGCCCCCGGCGTTGACCCGGATGTTCTCCACCCACTTGGAGAGCAGCGCATTGACGCGCATCTGATGGTCGATCCACTGCTCCATCACCGGGCGGGGGTAATACGACGGATCGCTACTGCCGTCGCGCACCGGCACCACCGGGATCGCCCCCCAGAGCAATGGGGCTGGGCCAAACACGACATGGTCCCCGACCACCACCATCTGGAGCCCCTCGGGGAGGACATCCGGATGGGGTGCGAGGTAGACGGTGAAGCGTTCCGTGACTTCCTCGTCCCGCAGTCGCTGCCCCTCGCCAATCGTCGTCTGCGTCAACACCCACGCGCCCATCCCTTCCGAGCCGCTGTAGGTGGGCGTGTTGCCCGTCTGCAGGCTGGACGCGCTGGCATCCAGCCCGGTCAGGCCGTACCGATACGCCGCCTCCTGCCGGGCAATCACTTCCCGGATCACCACCCAATGGGGCGCCTGCGTCGCCGTCGCATTGGGCGAGACGCGGACCTGCTCCACCCGGAGGGTCTGACAGCCAAGATCGCCCAGCGGCTTCCGCTGGCCGGGGCGCTCCCCCAGCCGCTCATCCCACGGGCCTTTGTCTGGATCCCAGTGCAGGTGCCAGAAGCTGACCCCATCCGTCTGCGCCCAGAAGCCCGCTTCCCGCGCCACGCGGAGCATGTTCTGCTGCTCGAACTGGTACTCCAGCGCCAGCTGCTGCGCCTGCGCCTTCCGCTTGTCTTCCGGGTCTTGGGTGGTGGGGGTCACCACAAAGCCCGGCTTCTGGTCCATCATGATCTGGAGGCGCTGGTCGAGCGCCTTGTCCATCATATTGTAGACCACCCGGGCCGCATCCCGGGGCCGACTCGGCTCCCGCCACGGCCCCAGTCCCTGCGCCGAAATCCACTGCTGCCCGGCCCGGAAGAGCCGGTTCCGCTCGACGAGATGGAGGTGCATCTGCACCGCTTCTCGCCGGGACTCCCAGAGCCCCCGGCACCACGCCGCCCAGGCGGGCATATCCTCCCGAAGGGTCGGATCGGCCAGCGGGATGTCATAGCCGTACAGCGCCCGCACCAGCGCCGCCTCCCGCTCCGACATCGGCTCGCCGGTGTCCTCGGGCGGGTTGGGCGCCACCTGCTCGTTCGGGGAGAGCGGGTTGTTCGACAACCCCTCCATGATCCGGGCCAGCTCGTCTTCCATGACGGCGCCCGCAAACACCTCGTTATCCAACGGCGGCATCGTCATGCGTCATCTCTCCGGCCAAGGCCCATCGCGGCTCTCACCTTATTCCAATCCTTGTAGGCGTCGTACTTCTCCCGGATCACCCGGGTCACCTCTTCCTGCGCCCACACTTCGTTCTCCTGCAGCGCGACCGCAATCAGATCGTCCGGGATGTCCACCGCTGCCGGGATCATCCCCGGGGCGGAGGGCATCGGCTCGGCCCGTCTGGCCTTCACCTCGGCCACCTGCTCCCACGCCGAGGCGATCCGGTGCACCGCAAACAGCAGCGCCCCAGAGCAGATCAGCGCCACCACCGGAGCGTCTGTCACCCAGCCACCGGTGCGGGCTGCGCCGCCGCTTCGACCTTCTTCGCAATCGTTAGCGCGGCGTCAGCCGCCCGGATGCCCGCCGCCTTCACGGCGATGTCGCACAGCGCCAAGAGCGCCTGCGCCTCCCCAGCCGTGAAGGTCACCGTCACGTCCGGCGCCACGACCGGCTCGCTCACGGAGCCACCGGGGCCGTCGCCACCGACACATCCGCCGCCGGGACGCCGAGCTTGGCCGCGACCGCCGCACAGAGCTGGTCGTCCGTCCAGTCGGGGGCCAGATCGGCGCTCACCAGCGAGACCTGCGTCCCGACGTAGGTGACACCGATGGAGAGGACGACCGTCTCAATCGAACACTGGCAGTCGGTCGTGCCCGCCGTGTAGTTAATCGTTGCGCTGCTGATGACCACAGGGGTTGCCATAGAAAAATCCTCAGAAAGTTAGGCGTTGGCAATCGTTGTAATTGTTCCCGACGAGCCGCGATACTTCAACGCACCGGCTTCGACATACAACACGCCACCCCCCGTCGGATTGGCCGTCGGGACCGTCGCGTTTGCCAGATGCAGCGTTTTGGCGCTCGACGTTGCGGTTGTCGTCATGCCAACCAGCAGATTGCCCGACGCATCCAGCGTCATCGCGGTTGTAAACGAGATCGCGTTGCCGGCGGTGCCGGATGGGGCGGTGTACCAGATATGCGACCCACCACTTTGTCCGTATTCGGTCGCCGCCGCTGTCGAGATATATCGCCGGTTGGTTCCGTCGTGATAATAGTTTGCGCCGATCAGCGCGTTGGACCCGCCAGAACTCCACAACGATGCGGTGCTTACCTGTAGCGCCTTAAACGATGCGCTCCACGCACTCGGCGTGACCCCGAGGCCGAGGTTGCCGAAGGCGTCGAGGCGCATCCGTTCGCCATACGATCCGTTATAAGACTGCCAAACGAAATCGCCGTAGGTGCTTGCATTTTGGACAAAGCCAAAGAGCCCTTCGTACGCGCCGCTCGCGCTGCTGGCAAACCGGATTCCGGTCGCGTTGCCCGTCGCATTGGCCGCACTTCTCAATGCCAGCGACCAGCCACTGAAGAACGCCGATGCGGAATAGGCGTTTGCTGTCGTCGAAGCGAAAAATGCAGTGTTGGCCGTTGCGCCAGACAGCACGGCAAACCGCGCAAAACTGCTTGGAGAGGTAGTGCCAATGCCAACGCTATCGTTCGTCGCGTCTACTACCAACGTGTTCGTATCCACCACCAGCGTATTGCCGGTCGTGCCGGTGATGGTCACCGTGTCCGCGCTCACGTCATCAAACGTCGGGTCAATCGTGCCCCCGGCCAGCACCCAGCTCTGCAGCTGGTCCAGCGTCATGGCGTATGCATACGCATCGCCCGTATTGTAGAACGGAACCTTATCCCCCCCCGTAATCAGTGCCGTCGGGGTGGTATTTAAGCTGTTGATATCTCGATAATCACTCATCGCTGATCGGCTCCACGTCCGATGATGAAAGAAGTTGCAGCCCCAACCGCCCCATCGCCACCCACGGGTCTTGCGCCGTCACGTCCGCCGCCGCGAACAAGGCCGCGATCTCCGCTGCCGTGACCTCCAACCCCGCCGCCTCACACGCGGCCAGTACGGCGTCCGGATCGCCCGGCGTGCTGCCCGTCTCCGTCCACGTCCCGTCCTCCGCCTGCTCCCACGTCTGGGTCGGCACGATGGCCTGCCAGCCCGCCGGCACCCAGCCCGTCGAAATCCAATGCGTGGCGGGGAGCTGGCCGGTGGCCGACAGCGGCGTGGTCCACATCCCCACGCCACCCGGCGACATCGTCGCGGCCACGGTGCGGGCCAGCGCCACCTCAGCGTCCTCAACGATGAGCGTTAAGAACACATCCCCGACCGGCGGGGCCGGGGCGTCGGGGGCAATCAGCGTCAGGAACGTGTCGCTCATGACTCCTCCGTCAGCAACACGCCCGGTTCCCCGTCCACCGGCAACGCGGTGCAAGTGACTCGCTCAAGCGGCCCATTGGTGGACTGCTGCGCCAGCTGCACCGCCTCGTCTTCCGATTCAGCACGGACCAGCATCGTTAGATAGGCATCCTTCACGATCCAGAGTTTCATATCTGGACCCCCGTCTTGCCGGCCACGAAGCGTTCGGTCTGCTGCACGGTGGCCGTGTCCGTCTGGGCGCCACGGACGATCAGCTGGTACAGGCGACCGTTGAAGGGGAGGGAAGCGTTGTTGCGGCGGGCGATGAACAGGACGTAGGTGCCGAAGGTGCCGGTGCCAGCGTCTGCCGCGCCCTGCGGGTTGTCCTGCTCTACCACTCCGTTAATTCGTGGGATGTTTTCCGTCTCACGGGTTGTTGCGCCAATGTCGAACAAAGCTGCAAAGGTGTTCGTGATCGGCGCAGCAAACGTCGCCGGTCGATAGGTGAATGCCGACGACCCTTCAATAACCGACGCATATGTTGCAGACGCTGCGTCCGCTGGCGCGGTTAGGCTAAAGGATCCGGCTTGGGTGCTATTTCGATTCCCAAGTTCTGCGATAATCCCGTAGCCAGCCGCATCACTCAGCTTCCGCACCCCCGTGACCACGGTCATCTTGTCCGTGCCCACGTCTTGGAACGCCGTCGCGGTGCTGCCGAGTTCGAGCTGGGCGCCCCAGATGAACATGGTGCCGAGCGACCCCGCGTCACGCACTGGGTACACGCGAATACTGGTGCATCCGACTGGCGTCGTAAACGTCAGCGTGATCCGACTCCAGTCCGTGCTGGATGTGCTGCTGTAGTACGATGTCGCCGCGACGATGTCGGCACCGCCCGTGTTGTTGTACACGGAGTATTTGAGGTCAGTCGCCGTTCCACGCCGCGCATAAAAGCTGAACGTGTATTGCGTCGAGGCCGTCACGGTGACCGACTGCCAAATGCCATTGCTGGCCGGATTCGTGTTCGTCGTGACCGTGTCTGCCGTCGTTGTGCCATCCGGCGCAACCGTCGTGTTCGCAGTCACGGTTGCGTTGAACAGATTCCACGCCGCGTTATCAAACGCGCTCGGATACGTCAGCAGGTTGCGCCGCGTCCCGCTCGTCCACGTCGCAAAGTCCACGCTCGCCGCCGTGTACAGCGAATCGTCCACGCCGTCACACGTCAGATACCGGGGCGCCTGCACGTCCGCGTAGTCGCTCGCCGTCACCACCCGCTGGTAGGGGAGCGAGGCGTCGGAACTGAACCGCGAATCGGCGCCCCAGATGAACACGCCATCGGTACCGTTGCCTGCCCACAACGTGTATGTGCCGTTCGTCTGATTGGGGCAAACGGCATAGAAGAACCCATTACTCCCGCCGGTTGCAGGCAACACACACGACAGCAGCCACCAGCCGTTACCCACCGATGTCACACTGGCGTCGGTGACATTGGCCGATGTGAACGCTCCCGTGCTCAGATCCGCTTGCACAAAGTTGGTGCCGGGATTCCCACCGGAGATGCGAATCAGATTCAAACCAGCTGCTTTCGCGTACAGCGAAATACGCACCGTGGTCGCCACATCCCCGATAAAACTCGACCCAAGGTTGTGATATCCGTTGGTCGTGTTTGGAATCAGTTTGTCTGCTGTTGTGGTTCCATCGGGTGCGACCGCCGCGTTTGCCGTAATGGTGACGTTGTTCTTATCGCTCCAGAAGGCATTGTCAAACTGCTCGCTATACGTCAGCCGGTTCACCCGCGCATCGCACGTCGGGCGCGAGGCGCTGGTGGCTTGGATCGCGTGGGCGCCGGGGACGGCACGAACCGAAATGTTGTCAAGGTATGCAAACGCTCCCGTACTTTGACACACAAACTGCAATACGGCGGTTGTACCCGATGCTGTAAAAAACAACGTGCCAAACGTCGTATCCGCGTTGTTTACAGCAACGCCCATTGAGCTGTTGCCGACTGACGTTCCAACATAAATGCGTGTCTGCTGCGCGTTCCCAAGCGACGAGGCATACTGCACAAAGTACCCAACACCGGCAACGGTATTAATCGTCTGATACGCAATGCCAGCGCCGGCTGAGTTCGTGTCCGTAATCTTCAGCCGTCCGCCATTGCCTGCGTCCCACGCCAGTGTGTCGCCGGATTGCGCCGTCCACCCGGTGACATTTGTATCAAACGTGCCGTTCGTGACTAGCTCGCTGCCCAGATTTGCCAGCCCGCCCTTGCTCTTGTCCAGCACCAGCCCGACCGGCTGGCCCAGCGCCATCACCGGGGTCGTCCCGGCGCTGTCTTGATACAGCGCGTGCTGCGGGAACGCCGCGAGGAAGTCCGACGTGAAGTCGGTGATGCGCTGGTAGGCGGTGGCGGTGGGGGCGGCTTCCTCTTGTGCGCCCCACAACAGGAAACCTTTAGTAATGTCGCCCGTATACGATGGGACGCCCGTTGAGGCTGTCGTGCCGTCAGTTGAGGCGATGTACAGTCCACCCGTTGCCGTACTTGTTGACGCCGTGACCGTAATTGAGCAGATATACCACCCGTTCCCACTCGGATGTGGCGTAATCCGCGCCGTGGTATTTGCTCGCTGCAACGCCACGGTACCGTTGCTCAGATTGAAATACGCCCCGTTGTTTACTGGGAAGCCATTGTAATCCAACGCCACAAACACAACGTTGCGTTCAGCCGCTTTCAAATGCACGGTTCCAGTGTACGTCACACCAGCCGTCACCGTGACGCCCTGAAGGAGCGCATGTTCGCCAGTGGCAGTTGTTTCAACCAAACGGTCAGCGGTCGTGGTGCCGTCTGGTGCGACCGCCGTGTTTCCCGTGACCGTTGCGTTGAGTTTCAACCACGCCGCGTTGTCGAACTCCTGCGAATACGTCAGCAGGTTCCGCCGCCAGCTCACCTTCTCCGGCGTCAGGTCGCTCGGGTCGTACCAGCCCCCGGCTTCGCCGTTGGCGTACAGGGCCAGCGGGGAAAACGCCCCGCCGTCCCGTCGCCGGCGGCGCGTACTGGCAAACGGGGCGCTCCCCATCTGCCCCATCGTCAGCCGTCCAGTCCGACCAGCGTCACCGTCGCCGTCCCGCTCGTCCACGCCGTGGCGTTCACCCGCACCGCCAGCGCACCGACCGCCTCGAACCGGAACACGCCGGTCGTGGTGGTGGTCGTGCTGATCGTGCCGGTCGTCACGCTCTGCGTCTGGACGGCGACGTAGTTGGTCCCGTCAATCGTCATCTCGAACTGCAGCGTCCCGCTGAACGTGCCGGTGATCTGCACCCCGATGGCGCCATTGGAGAACTGGCGATAGGGCAGGACCACCGTGCCGGCGTTCGCCGCAATCGATCCGTTGATGCTATTCCGATAGTTTGGCATCAGAGACCATCCGTAAAAGAAAAGGGTATCAGGCGGGTGGGATTCGAACCCACTTCCCCGGGGTCACAGTCCGGTGCTCCTACCGAATGAGCCACGCGCCTGTTGGTGGGCATCAGTCACAGTCCCATGCCCGCAGGCTCTTGTTGATGCGCGAGTTGGGGTCGTTGGCCGTCTTCGCGCTGGTGAGTTTGGCTTTCATGCCTTGCATCCGCTTACAGAAGGCAATCCGGCGCTTCGCTTTGGCTGGGCTTTTCGCCGCTTCCGCCTGCTTCACCGGCGGTTTGATGTCCCGCCCTTCCGCTTTGAGGGAAGCGCGGCCAGCGGCATTTAAGCCGCCGGCTGGATTTTGGCCGGCTTTCCGCTGCCAGACAGGCGTGGAGGGCATTTAGTCCTCCTCGTCCTCCATCGCGTCCTCTTCCTCCATGTCCGACTCGTTTTCGTCCTCCGAGTCGTTCATGCCTTCTTTGAGGAGGGCGAGTTCGGCCTTCAAGTAGCCGATTTTCTCTTCCAGCGCGGCAATCTTCTTCGCCTTGGACATCCCCTCGCCCTTCGAGGCGTCGAGTTCGTCCTTCAGCTCGGGCTTTTCGCCCTTCATGGCGCCCTTCGGGGCGCCCATGGCGATCATGATCGCCACACCGGGCGGGCCTTTGCGCCGGGCCATCATGCGCCGCTTGCCGGTCTTGGCAATCACGGCGTCCATGCCGGAAACTCTTTTCTTCATCGTCAGGACTCCGATAAAACGGCAGTGGCTTTCTTTGCGCGAAGAAGTTGAGCGCGGCGATGGTTTTCTTTTTTCCAGCGTTCACGCTTGCACGGAAGGCATCCTCGCTGACCTGACATCTGAATCAGCTCAGACCCACACCGTTTGCAGTGTGTTTGCTCTGCCTGACGTTTAGCTAAAGCCAAACTGCCTTCGGCCATCAAGTTTTCTCTGTTGGTAACCGCACGGAGATGGTCAGGGTTCACACAACTTGGCTGACGACACAAATGGTCAACAACAAGACCATCAGGGATCGTACCAAAACGCGATTCGTATGATACACGATGCGCTCTGTAGTGACGCCTATTGATCGTAATCTGTCCATAGCCGTTTTTGTCTACATACGCAGTCCAAATCCAGCACCCGATCTCAGGCACTTCCTGAAACTTTGCAAGGAAACGCTGAGAAAGGCTCGCCATCACCACACTCCGGGAAGTTGCGCCGCAAAGTCGCCCGCGATCACCCGCCGACGGTTGTCCACACCGCCGTCCGAGTTGTCCACATCCACATTGGGGTCATCCCCGACAAAACGCAAGCCCGGGGGCGCTTCTGGGACCACCCCTTGCACCCGGTCCCACCCGTACAGGGCCAGCGCCAAGGCCATGACGCCGTCATCATGGAACCCGGAGGGGGCCTCATAGCGCACCCCGGTGGCCGTATACATAAACTCGAACGATTCCAGCTCCCCGATCAGCCACCCGTCCGGAATCGTCAGTTCGGACCCCTGGAACGCCGCCACCAACCGCTGCATCAGGCGCAGTTTGGACGGCTGGGTGAAGACATGGGGGGTCACATCCACCCCCATCCCCTGCAAATCGGCCACGATGGCGTCGCCGACGCCCGTGGCGTCCGCCACGATGGGCGTTTGCCCCACCAGCGCCCGGATTTTGGCCTTGGTTTCGGCCCACGGCGCCTGCCATCGGTCCACACACGCCACTTTCCGGTACGCATCCAGCCCAATCACCACCGTATAGTCCATCGACCGGGCCAAATCGACCCCGTACACGACTGGCTTGTCCGGACTCAGCGGTCCTATCGCCCGCCGGATGGCCTCCAACCCGAAGGGATTGGCGCCATCGTCGGTCGGGATGCCCTCGAACTCCTGCGCAAACACCTCCGGCGGTAGCTCCTTCCGGGCCGATTCGACTTCCTCCGGCGGGATAAACGGGTTGTCCAGCGTTTTGGCCCGGAAACTGGCCCAGTTGGGCTCGTTCGGGTCGTTTCCCCGGTTGAACAGCACGACAAACCCGTGCCGGCGCCCTCGGGGCGTGCCTAAGAACATGGCGCCGCCGGAGAGATCCACCAACGTCGGTCGGATCGCCCGCTGCCAGAGGTCCAGCAGCTCCGGGACGATCCCCGCCTCATCGATGATCGCCAGCTTGTATTTGCGCCCAAGGCCGGGATCCGGGGTATCCATCGTCCACATCTCGATCACCCCGCCCGTCACCAACTCAATCCGGCGCTCCTGATCGTTGGACCGCCCAATCACCGGCTTGAGGCGCTGCAACAGCTCCCGCCACACCTCCAACACGTACTTATACGTCGGCGCAAACCAGCCTACCGGCTGCCCCGCCAAGGCCGCGTCACAGGCCTCCCGGACCCCCAGCGCCGTCTTCCCAAACCGGCGCCCACACATCACCACCTTGAACCGGGCCGGATGCATCACGATCTCCTGCTGCCCCGGATGCCGCCGGGCCAGCACGACCTGCACCTCCCCGCCCGACGGTTTGGCTTTCGATGGCATTGCGCCTCGTTAACTCGTTAACTCGTTTACGTTGGGACTCGCTCGGTACCTCCGCGCTTCTCGCTCCGCTTCGCTTCGCTTCAGCGCTCCGGCTTTACCCTCGCTCGTCCCGGCCCCCCTCCCCCCCACTGGAGGGTATGGGGTGCGCAGAGTGTGTCAAGTAGGCTTCATCAAAACGTAATCAAGTCTTAATCGTTTCCTAATCTATCTTTCGGGTTTTCTCTGGTATGACTGTAGCGTCATACCTGTCATTTCTGACAGAATGCGCAGAAGGGATTGGGTTTACTCTCCGGCCGGTAAGGCCGGCGTCACTACCTGCGCAACCAGCATACTGGACACTTCCGCGCCTATTCGTCGGGCCGTTTCCGGCGTCAGCTTCGGCGCTTCCTCTTCCACCACCTTGACTTGTAACGTCTGGGCGCCCTGATGCTCCACCGTCTGGCGCTCCCCGTACTCCGCCGGGTTGGCCTTCGCCGCCGCCCACTTCAACGTGTCAATCAGCAGCCGATCCGCCGCGCTGGAATGATTCGTGGTCTCCCGCGCCACCTGGATCGCCTCCTCCGCCAGCGCCGCCGCCATCAGCTTCTTCGCCCGCTGGTACCCCTCCACCCACTCCGGGCGCTCATCCACCCAGCGCCGCACCGTCCCGTGCGACACGCCCACGTCCAGCGCCTTCACCGCCTCCTTGAGCGTCTTCCCCTCCGCCATCGCGCTCAACACCGCCGGGACCGCCGCCTCCTTCGCCATCGCCATCCGCGCCTCCTCCGTTGAGTTGTACCACGCGCCCCATGCGCTGAGGCTACACCGCGCCAGCCACCCGCGCTAGCTGCGTTGACTTGTACCACGCGAACACTGGCCGGATGAGGGTGGTGCAGCAATCCGGCGGCCCGCGTCCGGGGGACACCCCCCCCACCCCCGCGCTTGCGCACGCGCCAGCACGCGCCTGCGCACGCCGCGCGTCTTCCGCCCTGCGCCGCGCCCAGCGCCGCGCCGCCCTGACGCGCCCGGGCCGTTTGCCAGCGTTTGCCAGCGAACCAGCCAGCCGAGGGCGCTCGGCGCCATCCTACGGACTCGCGCACGCCCGGGAGGGCCTCGGCCGGGAGGGAGAGCGCCACCGTTCGCCAGCAAGCCAAGCCGTCCACGCGCCAGCCGCGCCACCGATCGCCAACCCGGCGCCCCCTACGTTTGCCAGTCCCCGGCCGGCGCTGGCCATGGCATCCGGAGGGATCCGGCGCTTGCCGTTGATACGATGCGTACCAGCTTTCGAGGATGGCAGAACATTGTACTTGACAAGACACCCGGCCCGGTGCTACCATCTGTCCGGCCCGGGAATCGCCCGGGCCGAGACACTCAACAGGAGCCCCCGCCAACCATGACCCTCGATCGCTACCCTCTCGACACGCTGGCCGGGCTCGTGCCCGGCCGGCAGGTCAAGCTCGGCGCCGCCATCCCCGACGCCCGGGGATGGATGACGCCAACCGCCCCGGCCGACGTACTGGCCACGCTGACAACCTACGGCTACACCGGCACCGTGGATGCCGTGTTGGGCCCATCTGCCCGGTTTCCCGTCACCATCCCGGAGGGTACCCGGGGCATCGTCAGCGCCGTAGAAGATGACGCCCGCTTCGCGTTCGTCGCGTTCGTTTGGAAGACCCCGAAGTCTGGCAAGATCACCGCCGCCATGGTGCAGGTCGAAGCGGCGCACCTTGTGAACCATCGCGGCGCCCCGCCGCTTCCCGGCATGCCGATGCCGTACACCACGCAGTCCACCAACCCCCCCGCCACCGCTCAGGAGCCGCCCACCATGTTTCAGGCATTGACCGCCACCCCGCCCGCCCCCGCCGCCCCGGCGCCGTCCCTCGGCGCCATGGACGCGCTCCTCAACGCCGTGGTGGACGCCCGGGTCGGCGCCCGGATTGCGGCACTGGAGGCCGAACTTGCCAGCCGGCCGACCGGCGCCCCCACGGTCCGGGTCCGGATCAACGACCTCCCGGAGCGCGAGACGGAAGGCACGGCGCATGTGTTGCTTGCCGAGGCGCTGCGCTGGGCCGCATCCACCCGGCGCAACGGGCTCCGGTTCAACGTCGCGCTGGTTGGCGACGCCGGCACCGGCAAGAGCACGCTGGCGGAGCAGGTGGCCGCCGCGCTGGGACTCCGCTTCCATCCCTTTAGCTGCTCCGGGGGCGTCGCGGAGTCCAAGCTGTTCGGCCGCATGACGCCGAACCTAAACACCGGCGAGGAAGTGTACAGAGCGTCCGAGCTGGTGGACTACTTCCGGAACGGTGGCGTCTTCCTGCTCGACGAAATGGACGGGTTGGACGCGAACGTCCTCACCGCCGCGAACGGGATGTTTGAGGCGAAGCGCTGGGCCGCGCCGAGCGGGGAGGTGATCGAGCGGCACCCGGATTTCATCCTGTTCAGCGCTATGAACACGTACGGCACCGGTGCTAGCCGGCTCTACACCGGCCGGTCGCAGCTCGACGCCGCCAGCTTGGACCGCTGGGTTGTGCTCGACTGCGATTACGACGCCGAGCTGGAACGGTCGCTCTGTTCGGTTCCGGCCATCGTGGACACGTTCCACGTGATCCGCGCCAGGGTTCGGAGCTTGGGGCTCCGTCGCTGGGTCACCGGCCGCATGATCGAGCGGGCCGAGATGGCGCACGTGTGCCACGGTGTCCCGGTCGCGGATGCGGTGCGGGCTCAACTCTCCGGATGGACTGACGCGGACCTGAAGGCGTGCGGGGTGGCGTCATGAACCGCACCGTCCATGCCGTCAACGATGCGCTGAAGCTCACCACCACCCGGCTCGACGTGGCCACGCTGGCCACCCTGAGCGCGGCCGACGCCCCGTCGTGCAACCGGGCAGGGTTTGCCAAGGCCGCCGGCCACATGGGCGGCAGCTGGACTGGCTGGCTGGGCAGCGTCGAGGAGGCCCGCCAGCTGTTCGCGGCGGGCTGGCAGGAAGGCGCCGACCGGGCCGAGGAGCTCCGGGACCAACTGGCCGGAGCCATCCCGGCCGGGACCATCACCCGCCGGCGCCGCATCACGGGCGACGAGGGCGAAGAGCTGCGCATAGACGCCGCGCTGGCTGGCAACTGGGATGCCGCATGGACCCGCCGCGCCCCGGTGCGGGTCGATGACCCGGCCGTCATCAGTCTGTCGGCCGGATGGATGGCGAGCGCCGCCGTTGAACACGAGGCGCTTATCTGGAACGCGCTGCAAGCCATCGTCCTCGCCGACGCGCTCGAAGCGGCCGGCTATCGGGTCGAGCTGCGCGCCATCGATGGCACCGTGACTTACAACCGCCACGGCTACACCCAGATGGTGGATATGATGCTCAAGCGGGCCGAGGAGCCGCTACGGGCGGACCTTGTCGCGGCCGTGATCGGACACGCTGGCGTGTATCGGTCGCTGGGATTCCAAACGCTCTGGACCGTTCCAATGGAACAGCAAGAGTCGATGGGCAAGTGTCTGAAGCCGGACGGCATCCGGAAGGCCGTGACCGATGCCGCCGGCGCCGGCATGATCCCGCCGGTGTCCTACGTCCTGCCGCGGGCTGATAGTGCCGACACCGCCCGCGCCAACCTCGCCGCGGCCGTCCGGGAGCTTTTCCCGGACCGCCACGCGGCGGCCGCATGACCGCCCCAACCCGCAACCCGGGGGCCCAGGAACCGCCCCCGGAGCCGCCGCCGCCGCGCAACTGTCCCGCCTGCTGGCTCCCCGTCACCGTCTGCGGATGCCACGAAGAGC
>Ga0209985_10001110_pt1 | contig 27369 bp, 7 predicted proteins | sample NOAtaG_FD_187305 | JGI IMG/M metagenome (GOLD analysis project Ga0209985, IMG submission 187305) | Freshwater lake microbial communities from Lake Erie, under a cyanobacterial bloom - NOAA_Erie_Diel6S_1000h metaG (SPAdes) (version 2) | ecosystem: Environmental > Aquatic > Freshwater > Lake ...
ACAGCTTATGGCTTTTTGTCAACGGGGAAGTCCAATTATAAGCAAAAATTATCACACAAAGTCGAGAAGAGCCAAAAACTTTGCAACAGAACCATACATTTCCCCGCTCGTTGCACATTTCATGGGTCGATAAAAACTAGAGGTAGTACTCTGTCAAGAAAAGAGATTCTGAACGGCCATATAATCGTTCTGCGGGGAGACCAAGATGATTGCAATGGTCAATCAATGCCTGAGATTCTTGGAGTGCTGGACTATCGGCGGTGGGATCCAGACTGGAAATGAACTTGAGCCAGGGTTCCATGCCCATGGCGTAGACACAAACTTGCTCGATATCCAAACTGGAAATAATGGCTTTCGCCCGTTCACAGTTAGAACCATCCAGACGACGGGATTGATCTTTAGAACGTTCAACAGACTCAGGCAGTAAAGTGCCATACATCCAGCTCATAGGCGCACCACGGCACTCCATTCCAATAAATAATGTGTCCACACGGCCTATCAACGGTGTGAGCCGATCGTAGAGGACAGGATCGAGGTTGTTCGAGTCAGCGGCAAAGAGCAGGCGCATTGACTCTGCCTCTACTAACCATGCGGCCTTGCAGCGAATATCAAGATCAGCATGTTCACCTAAGAACGGTAGTGCCTGGATGCGCAAATCACCGGCAATGACATCCTCCATACAACTGACCTCTCGTACAGTCTCAAAGCCGATTGCCTCCAGCACTAGTTTCAACGAAGGATCCACCAGGCTGCCACCCGCAGTTGGGACTAAAACTGTAGAAATTTTGTGACGTAGAGAAAGAAGGGTTTCGATTAGCACATGGTCGGGATGGTTGTGGGTAATGACCACAAAATCGATGTGACTCGGTAGATCCGCCACGGTAAACCGCTCAGGCTCCGCACCACTCTCATAGGCAATCACTGGGTCAACGAGTACAGATTGACCGCCGAAGGTTTCAACTAACACACAGGCATGTCCAAAATATCGCCAGCGCAGTTCAGATGACTTAGGAGTTCTTGCTGGTGCCTCGGATGTGAGAAAGGATTCAAGTAGTGGTTTCTTTTCTGATCTGACCTGAAAAATATCTGTAATCGTGGATAGCGGTTGAGGAATAAACCGCAGAGATGCCAACTTGTCGTAAACAGGATCTCTAAAAGGCCGATCTAAGTAAATGGCATCGGGCAAATCGAGCCGGGGCGTGCTTAACGCGAACGCCCGATGGTCACTCCTGACGCGACGGATCATAGCTCCTTGGATATCTGGATTGTAACAGGGAGATTGGTAAAGTAAAGGCTCAATTGGGCGTATATCAGGAGATCCAGAAGGAGTGTAAACCAATTCAACCGCGCCTCGGAGGGAGTCTGGAAGCTGCTTATAAAGATTGGTCATCCCATGGCCATCGGCCTCATACTTTAGCATTGTCCAGACTTTAGCTAAATCCTCTGCGAGCTGAATCGCTGGCTGCTGACACAGTCTTGTCCAATCGAGGAGCGCACGGACTTCATCTACCCGGCCTCCCTCAAGATCTATAAAAGGGCCCCCTAGCAAGGCAGGATCGCGTGCGGCGGCGGCATGTACTTGGGGCATTGACACGTAGGAGGTCATAATATCTAGGTGTCGGTGAACCACATTCAGAGCCGCAGTCACAGGTGAAATCAACCCTGACCAAGCATGCCAGCGAGCAATTAGAGGCTCGACGACGACATCGGGGCAAAGGTAGTAACTGGGAGATTTCATACAAAAAGCTCTACTTATGACTGGTTGAAATTTGGTTTAGATGAAATTAACAGACGTGCTATTCCCGATCAGTCTGGCGCTCCTTAATTATATCAGCCAAGGCTTGGGGAGTCGGATGTTCAAACAAGTCAAGTAAGGCTATACCGACTGAAAACGTCTCGCGAATAAAGTTTAATAGATTCATAGCCAGGAGAGAATGACCACCACGCTCAAAAAAGTTACTGTCTACAACTGTTGTCGGATCATCCAGAATGCGGCGAAAGGCTTCTAGCAACAACCTAGTGACAGTATCTTGGCTGACGTCGTCGGACCCTGAAACTGTGGAAACTATACCCTCGGTGGGGCGGTTATGGCACTGTAAAAGCTGGCTAAACCGTTTGGTACTGAAAAGATGGTCTGACCCAGCAACGAGAGATTCTAGAGGTCGTACAGAAACAGCTACCCGCGTCTGATCCGAGGTAAGAATACGTCGTAAAACAGTCACGCCTTCTGCCGCCGTTAGCCCTTCATCAGCGGTGGGAGCGGGTATGCTCCATGACTGATACGCTTCTACGGTCATCCCCGCTTCAACCCAGTCGTCCCAGTTAATGGTAACGGTGCGCCAACCCGTGCGGCGTGCTATTGCAACTGCAGCCAAATCCATATATTCATTGGCGGCCGCGTAACCTACCTGGCCAAACTTAGCGATCGGCAGAAACGAGCTGAGGCTCGAACATAACACCAGAAAATCCAAAGAGTGTTGAGAGAGTGCGCGTTCTATGGCCCGTGTGCCTGCCACTTTAGGCGCAAGCACATGCTCTGTATCAGACCTCGATCGCATCTGTACCACACCTGCTAAATCGGCTACTCCAGCACAATGAAAAACGCCAGTAATCGCGCCAAGGCGGGTCTCAACTTGGTTGACCAAGGCTTTAACAGCCCGCTCATCAGCCAGGTCGAGTGCAGCGGTCATCACAATCGCCCCCATCGCTTCAATCTCACGAACTAACTGGAGACGATCCTTCCGAGTCGGAGAGTCGGCACCGTTCTCCCCTAGAGCAGTGCGACCAGTCAACACCAGCTGAATACCCTGTTCCTTAGCTAAATCACGGGCTACAGCTGAGCCTACCCCCCCAAAACCTCCAGTAATCCAAACAACAGCCTTCGGTCTAATCTTGCCAAGACCGTTACGGATACTATTGCCGTTGGAGGAAGCAGGCAAGGCAAGCGGCCAAAATGTAGGAGTCCAGCGTCTCTCACCCCGTAAACCAATAACAACATGCTCACCCTTGCGCATTATTTCGCTGAGAATAGCAGCAGCCATGCTCCGAGGTGACTCTGGCTCAACATCGATGGCTCTCACCGTTAAATTCGGATATTCATAGGGCAACACACGGGCAGCACCAATAGCGGCAGCCAGCTCAGGCCGCAGCACCTCTGTCCCGGTGATTGCAGCCGCTCCATGAGTGACGAGGTCAAGGCGCAGCGCTTGGCTTGACGAGATACCTCCTAGTGATCGCACCAGAGATAGAACAGCATGTACACCTATTTCTTCCAAAGTATCCGCATTGGCATCATCCAATCCCCACAGATGAAGAAAGCGCAAAGGCAGCGTTGGTAACGCTTTAAACAGTTGATAATAATCCTCATCCTGTGCTGGCCGTACCGTGAATCTGTTGTCGCCGAGGGCGGCGTAACCCGCTCCCTGTTCCACAAGAATCGCGGGGTATGGAAGAAGATTCGCGAGCGCCTCTCCGATGCCCCCACGGTCGGACAAGATCATCACTGGACCCGCCAAGGGTTCGGACGGGGAGGGAAGGGCAGGCTGCCAACCTGGCCGATAGAACCACTCGTCCATACACCTGCGTTTGCCAGGCAAAACTTGCTCAGCGGATTCAGACCGCTCCGATAGTTGGGACGGACTTAGACAGGCCTTTGGTTTAAATGGCAAACGTTCAAACGGATAGAGAGGAACATCAACACGCCGACGTGGTTCCGGGTGGAGAGCACTCCAGTTGATCGAAGCTCCTTCCACCCAGAGATTGGCGGCAGCATCCGTTATCCGCGAGCCACCAGTAGGGATCTCAGCCGCATGGGCTAGACTAGGCTGGACAGCGATATCAGTACCCTTGGCCAATATCGTTAAGGTTTGCCCCGGACCACACTCGATCGCCAGCGTAATTCCATCATTTTGCAATGTTGCCAAACCATCGGCAAAGCGAACTGTTTGTAGTAAATGGCGTGCCCAATAGTTCGGATCTATAGCATCTTCTGGGGTGATCCATGTTCCAGTGACGTTTGAGATAAAGCGCCCCTGCGGCCGCTTGGGAGAAAAGCGAGCGACCGCCGCTGCCAGGGGTTCTGCCGCCGCCGTCATCATCGGTGAGTGGAAGGCATGAGACGTATGTAAACGCCGACTAATACAGCCCATCTCTTTCAAGCGCGCCTCGAAAGCCTCAATCGCGTCAAAGGAGCCTGATACGACACAGTTCGTGCTATTGTTTACCGCTGCTAGAGCTAAGTCATCGCTCAGCCAGCCGTGAATCTCAACCTCCGAGCGGGGAACGGCTAGCATTACACCGGGGGGAAGCTCTCCGAGCAAACGGCCCCGTTCGACAACCAGTGCTAGTGCATCTTCGGTCGAAAATACCCCAGCAAGGTGGGCTGCTGCGTATTCGCCCAGGGAATGACCTAAGAATCCGACGGGCTGAATGCCAAGCCCCTGCCAATGCCGTGCCAAGGCAACATCCAGTGCAAAGACTAAGGGCTGAGCCAGTTGGGTAGTTTGTAGTACCTTCGCCTTGTCTTCGCCGCCGCTAAAAAGTAACTCAACAATAGAGAAATCGATCAATGGACGCAGAATTTCTGAATAGGTGTCAAGTTCACGACGAAAAACTCCTCCTGCCTCGTACAGTTGTTGTCCCATGCCTAGATGCTGGCTACCCTGCCCCGGCAACAACAGAGCGACCATAGAAGACCGTTCTATCGGTTTATTGTTCAAGGGGGTTTGATAACTATTAAGCAATACTGCTTCTAAGGCGAGGGCAGCCTCAAGCGAACTGTTCGCTACCACCGCACGACGATGGGGCAGAACAGTTCGGCCACACTGAAGGGTAAAGGCAACATCGGCAATAGGTAGCTCGGGATGAGCGCGCAGGTGAGTAATCAAACGCTCAGTCTGACAATGAAGCACGGCAGCCGTCTGAGCGGACAAAATTACTGCTTGGTTAACATTCACAGGTGCAGCCAGCGATTTATTCGGGACGGGGCGAGCGCAGGGGCTGGCTTCCAAAATAGCATGTACGTTGGTTCCTCCAATGCCGAAGGAACTAATAGCCCCTCTAAGGAGACGACCCCGTTCAGGCCAAGAGCGGGTTCGATCAACCACTTCAAACGGCCCGACGGAGTAATCAATTCGGGGATTGAGCGGTTGCGCGTGCAGACTAGCTGGCAGTTGGCCACGTTCGAGTGCCAGAACTACTTTTAGGAATCCAGCAATACCAGCGGCAGCATCGGCATGACCGATATTGGTCTTCACGGAACCCAGCAGTAGTGGTTCTCTTCGCCCGGTGTAGACCCGTCCCAACGCGGTGACTTCGACGGGGTCGCCTAGAGGAGTACCAGTCCCATGCGCTTCCACATAGTCAACATCGTCCGCTGTCAATCCAGCATCCTCAAGGGCAGCCCGGATGACTTGGGCTTGTCCTGCAACACCCGGAGCGGTGTATCCCATTTTGTTACTGCCATCGTTATTGACAGCGATACCCCGAACGACCGCGAGAATGCGATCACCATCGGTTTTAGCTTGAGAAAGGGGTTTTAGCACAACAACACCTACTCCCGAGCCCGGAACCGTTCCGTTAGCGTCAGCAGAGAAGGCACGACAGTGACCATCAGGTGACAGAATCATTTCAGGTTCGTAGAGGTAGCCACGATTTTGCGGAAACCTGATAGAAACTCCACCGGCCAGTGCCATCTCACACCGTCCCGTCCTCAGGGCATCGATCGCCATTGAAACCGCGACTAACGATGAAGAGCAAGCTGTTTGAATCGTCACCACTGGCCCTTTCAGATCAAGTCGGTAAGCGGCCTGGGATGCGAGAAAGTCTTTATCGTTTGCCGTCAACAGATGGAAGCCCGTAGACCCGGTAATCGTTTCACCGGCGGGCAACAGCACGTCATGGAGCCAAGTATTTTGACCGCTGCTCGCGAACAATCCGATGGAACGATCGGTGGCTTTTGGTGCGTAGCCAGCGTGTTCGAGGGCATGCCAAGCACACTCTAGAAACACGCGGTGCTGTGGATCAAGAATCAAGGCATCCCTAGCACCAATGCCGAACACAGTGGGGTCAAACGCCTCGGCATCATCAATAACTCCCCCCACCGGCACCCAAGCGGGATTATTGATGAGATCGAGAGGCATACCCGACTGAAGCAGGCTTTCCTTATCAAAGCGAGAAATGCCCTCCCGTCCTTCGATCAATAGCTCCCAAAAGGCTTCCAAGTTGGGTGATCCAGGAAAGCGACCGGCTGCGCCAACAACAGCGATCGGTTCAGCGCGGGCAGTCGGTATGCGTTCCGCCGTGCCACCTTCAATTGTTGGTGAGCGTTCCTCCAAAGTAAGCGTGACCTCTTGAGGTAGGAGAAGCTCCACCAAACTATCTAATGTTGGATGGCGGAATAGCTTTGACGAGGAAAGTGACACGCCCAAACGACTATGGATCAGCCCCTGCATTTGAACCAGTAGCAAGGAAGAGCCTCCGATGTCGAAAAAGTTATCGTTAGGATTGATAACGGTACGGCCAAGTAGCTCGCTCCATATTGCCTTGAGGCAGCGGCTAAGGGCGGCGGATTTCGAGTCACCTTTATCGCCAGCCTGCTGCGCCGCTTCAGCCGCCGTCGCTGTTTGCTGTTCCGATGATTCTATTTCGGTCGCTGGTAACCCAGACCAATCCACCTTTCCATTGGGAGTCAGTGGAACTCCTGTAATGAGCATCAAACCTGATGGGACCATATAGCCCGGAAGGGTTTGCCTAATGGAAGCCCGTAGATCCTCAATGATGAGAGTAACGCCGGGTTTGGGTAACACCCAGGCGAACAACCGCTGTTCTCCACGCCGATCCTGGCGCACCGTGCTAAGAGCTTGGGCCACGCCGGGGTAGTTGAGCAGTGTGGCCTCGATCTCACCTAGTTCTATGCGAAACCCGTCGAGCTTGACTTGCCTGTCAAGGCGGCCCAAATAGGTGAGGGTACCGTCAATATCTAATCTGACCCGATCGCCTGTGCGGTAAAACAGCTTGTTAGTTTCGCTTGGATGATCGAGGGCAGGAACCTTCACGAATCGCTTCGCCGTGAGTGCGGGTTGACCGAGATACCCCAGTGCTACCCCTAGACCGCCAATGACTAGCTCGCCCTCACATCCGGCGGGTACTGGCCTGAGATGGGAATCTACGACATGGGTTGAAACATTCGGTATTGCTCGACCAATGGGGAGAGACGTTCCCTCAACACTACCCTCAAAAACCGTGGCACATACGGTTGCCTCGCTCGGACCGTAGGCATTGAAAAACCGTCTGCCCTGCTTCCAACGGCGCGCCAGAGCTACCGGACAGGCTTCCCCCGCACTGACCAGCAGTTTAAGATCGGGATAATTTCCCTCGGGAAGTACGGCCAGCAATGATGGGGGCAGAGTTGCGGCGGTAATGCGATAGGTTCGCAGATAGGTGCCTAGTTCTGGACCGGCCAAGGCATCCTCTCGATTCGGGATGTACAAAGCGGCTCCACTGGCCAGAGCCATTACTGTTTCCCAGATGGACGCGTCGAAAGACAGCGAAGCAAACTGTAGGACACGATCCCCGGGGGCTAGGGAGAAGAGCTCGCGTTGAGATCGTATCAAAGACACCAGACCACGGTGGGATGAAAGCACCCCCTTGGGTTTACCCGTTGAGCCAGAAGTGTAAATAACATAGGCAGGTGTGTCTAGTTCAATTCGCGGCCATGCTTCATCCCTGGACACTGATAACGGTGCATCCGACAGCGTATCTATTAGGAAGATGGCGTTACCTTCGTCGAGAGGCAGAGACGAGCGGTGAACTGTGTTCGTGAGTACCAAGTCCGGAGTACAATCAAGGAGCATAAAGTGCACCCGTTCGGCAGGATAGCCCACATCAATGGGTATTACAGCAGCTCCTACTCTCCAAATCGCCAATATCGCCACTATGGCGGCTGATGACCGGGGCAGTGCCATGGCTATCAGGCTACCGGGTCGAATCCCTGCACTAGTAATTAGATGGGCTGCCAGCGTATTCGCCTGTTCGACCAACTGTCCATAGGTTAGTGTCTCCTCCTTGGAAATGACCGCTGGCATATCTGGCGACAGCTCGGCCCAAGCCGCAATAGTTTCGTGGGCAAGGCTGTGACCCACATCCAATCGTTCTCCAAGACCAAGCAACAGACGGTGCTGCAGTTCATCAGGGGTATAGATGGAAATGTTATCGAGGGGTTTGTCCGCACAACGAACCAGGGATTGCAGTATCTGATGGAGGTGGCGTAGCAGTTGGTTGCTGGCAGCCACGGCCACTAAGTGCCGATCTCGGACGATGGTCAGCCGCGGGCGTTCGGCCCATTCAGCTACAAGGGTGACGGCAAAGCTGGTGGACTCGCTTACTTGTGCGATCGAAACTCGTAGCCCCTCCACATCTAGATTCGTGGTTCTAGGATAGTTTTGGATTAGTACCAGACTGTCGAACGGCAATTTTCCTTCTGCCATTACCGCAGCGATCGCCTGCGGTAATGGCAGCATGGCATAAGCATCGCGGTCTAGTCCCCGCGTCGCTAAAGTCTTCAACCAAGACCTTACAGTAGTGTCGTCAGGGATTTGGATCCGTATCGGTAATGTGTTGATCAGCATGCCGACCATTCGATTCACCCCCGCCAGATCGGGTGGTCGCCCGGAGACTGTCAGGCCAAACAGAACATCGTCAAGGCCAGTGTAACGAGAAAGCAGCAGACCCCAGGCCGCCTGAAGTACTAGTCCCACCGTCACACCGCTGGTGCGTGCCAGTTCCTCAATGGCCTGCACATCGTTGGCAGGCAGTTCCAGATGGTGATGGGCCGGCGCATTCGGTTCCTGCTCATTTGGTGCTAGACCAGATCCGATCAAACAAGTGGGCTCGGCTATGCCACTCAGTTCCTGCTGCCAGAAATGCTCTGCAGCCTGTTTGTCCACCGTATCTAGCCAAGTTAAATATTCTGAAAAGTCGGGGGCACTGCCGAGTGCCGCTGCCATCCCACCGCAGGCTTCTCGGTAGAGTGCCAGCAATTCCTCCATCACTACCGAAACCGACCACCCATCCAGGAGCAGATGATGGGAACTCCAGATCAGATCATGGCGTTCATCGCCAGTTTTCAGCAGGTGAAAACGTAGTAGCGGAGCCTGATGCAGTTCAAAGTTAGTGGCTCGGTCAGCTGCCATGAGAGCCGCGAGTCTCTGGGACTGATGGGTTCTGTCAAAGCCTGTCCAATCTCTCTCGACCCACGTGGGATCAACGTGCTTGTGAATAAACTGAAGCGGTGTGCCATCATCGGCGGTGTGGAAAGAAGCCCGTAGCAACTTGTGGCGCTTAATAAGTTGACACCAGGCGGAGCGAAAAGCGCTAGTGTTGAGGGAACCCTCTAAGACCAAGTGAAGTTGATTAAAATACGTCTCTTCCTGACGGTTGCTATGGAAAAATATCCCAGTTTGTAAAGGGGTGAGGGGCAGAATCTCTTCAATTCCTTGAGGTTTCTCAACGCCAATTTTGGTCGCACGGGCTACCGATGCAATTTCGCTTAGAGCCGCGACAATATCGTCTAGCAGGGCGGCAGCTTCTTCATGGCAGCCCGCTGCACCGGGATAGCCCAATTCCAACCGCAGATGTCCTTCAATTACACCGGCATTTAGCTCAAGTATGTGACTGCGGGGACTACGGGGAGAAATTGTAGGACCGCAGTCATCATCCACTGGCCGAAAATCCGCTTCGTTCCACCCCGGTAGAATACCCACAAAATTGACTAGAATTTCAGCGGGTGGTAGGGCGGCCAGCACCTGACCAGTCTGACTGCTAAGATAGCGCAAGAGACCGTAACTCAGCCCGTCTTGAGGGGTTTCTGTCACCGCTCGTCCAATATCACCCAAAAGTTCGGCAATATCTTCGTGCTTCTGGTTCAGAAGTAGCGGTATCACTGTCGTAAACCAGCCGACAGTGCGGGACAAATCGAAATCTCCAAAGGGGGAAACCCGACCATTTCTTTCTAGATCCACCCGCAGTCGATTGCCGTTACGCTGACGCAGTACTTTTAACAACGCCGCTAGAATCACCTCATCGGAACGAACTGCGAACAGCACAGGTGCCGTGCGCACAATATACTTGGTATCTATAGGGTTTAGTGTCCGTCTAACAGATGCACCTGCGCCATCACAGCCAGGCTGATCGCCTGCTTCGGGCAACAATCGATCTGCAGGATGTGCCAGCCGCTTTAACCAAAACGAAATATCGTCTAGGGCCGGTCCTGCGGCCAACTCGTTCATCCGCTCCGCCCACATTCTGAAGGGAGTACCCGAGGGACTCAACCGAGGCTGTCTGCCCCGACTCACCTCTTCGTAGGCGGTTTCGAGGTCAGTGAGGAGAACATCCCAAGATAGGACATCTACACAGAGATGGTGAATGCACACCAGCAAGCGCCCTTCGTCTGCCAGCAAAACCGCCGCTAGATTACGTCCTTGACCTGGGTCAAGGCTAGACTGCGCTGAGGCAAATGCCTGGGCTCGCCGCTCTAACCTCTCCTCGTTGGGGAAGGTAGATAGATCTAGGGTGATTAATGTTGGTGCTGGGATCGTTTCTGGAATAGCATGACGGAGCTGCTCTGAGGTACCAGAGACCGTTAGACCCAGAATGTCATGGCAGCGAACCAATGCTGTCAAGGCTGTTTGTAGTGCTTGTGCGTCAACTGCTTTGGGAACGGCGAGCACTACAGCCTGATTAAAATGGTGAGAATCGACGGTGATGAATTCGTGAAACCAAGCAGTGATAGGGGTTAGCGGTAATGGGCCGGAACCATTGCTTTGTTCGCTGTCGTTGTAAATGGGAGTGGCCGCTTTAGCGATCGCAGAAATCGTCTGATGCTCAAAAACTGTCCGCACGGTGATTAAAAGACCAGCTCGCCGGGCGCGGGTAACAATCTTAAGGCTGCTGATAGAATCCCCCCCCAATTCAAAAAAGTTGCTGTCCGGTCCAATTTCAGTAACCTGCAGTACATCTGCAAAAATCTCGCCGATGATTTGCTCGTGCCGATCATCAAGGGGCCGCACAGGCGGGGGAGACAGTGGAATGGGGCGTGCCGCGAGAGTTCGGCGATCGAGTTTCCCTGAAGGGGTTTGAGGCAGTTCATCTAGCCGCTCAATCAACCCAGGCACCAGGGCGGCGGGGACATTGTGACTTAACCAACTGCGCACATCAGCCAGAGCTGCCGTGCCGCTATAGAAAGCGCGTAATAGAGTACCACTGGCCCCATCCGGGCGAGCCACCACCGCTGCCAGCGCGATACCAGGACAGGATGCTAACAAGGTTTCAACGCCCGCCGGTTCAATCCGTACCCCGCGCACTTTAACCTGTTCATCGTCACGCCCCTCGAACATCAGGGTGCCATCGGGCCGACATCGCCCCCGATCGCCGGTCCAGAACGCGAGGGTTCCTCCGGGAACGCGAGGGCGAAATCCTGATTTTTCGCGAGTGTGAACATACCCTTGGGCAATTCCAGCACCTTCAATCACAATCTCACCAACCACACCTACAGGGACAGAATTACCTTGGGGATCGACTAGATAAACCTGAACATTGGCAAGTGGTAAGCCTAGCGGTACGGTGGATGCAGTAATGGGTAAAATATCTCGCCCGCAATCGAAGATTGTTGCCGTGATGGTAGTCTCTGTAGGACCATAGCCGCTCAACAACCGTACGGTGGGTGCGAGCATCATCCAACGTCTGACGGCAGAGGTATACACCCGATCACTGCCAGTCACCACCAAGCGCAGGTTAGTTGGGGGAGACGTTGTCTCCTCGTCCAATTTGCTGACCCAAGCGTGCCAGAACGGGGCTGGTAAGTTCACTACGGTAACACCGCTGGCGGTAATTTCATTCTCAAAAGCGTGGAGAGAGTCTGTTACCGCTGGAGATGGTATTACCACGGTGCCTCCGGCAAGCAGCGACGGCCAGATTTCCTCCAACGCCACATCAAAGTTTGGCGCTGCAAACTGTAGTACTCGATCTTGGTGACTCAAATCAAAGGCTTCAATGATGGCTAAGGTATGATTGACCAGAGCCGCGTGGGAGACTTCCACCCCTTTGGGTTGACCGCTTGAACCCGAGGTAAAACAGATATAGGCGAGATCCTGACGAGACCGATTGGAAACGGACACAGGAGATATTATTACTTCTGTAGGTGCTGGTAATATCGGCACAATAGGGTTGACCCCAGTCGGAAGTGGGCGACCGGAATCCGACCCGAAATCGGGAGCTACGATGACGTGAGTTAACCCTACCGACTCAATCAAGCCTTCAAGATACGTTAAGGGTGCGTCCACAGGCAGAACAACAAACGCTTTACCCGCTAACCAGATCGCCAGCATGGAGACCACCAGTTCCGGACTGCGTGGAAGCCAGATCCCCACTAACTGAACGACATCGGTGTCCCAGGATAGCCGGTCAGAGAGCAGGCGTGCCCGGTGCAGCAGTTGACCCGCCGAAACAGCCTCTCCTTCCGTGGTCATTAGGGCGATCGCATTCGGATTGCCAGCAAGACGAGTTATCAGCATCTCATCCAGCGTCTGGTTGGGTCGCGCTCGCTGGGGACCTTGCCATACGGCACGCGTTTCATCCGCGATTACAATTTGGGAGATGGATTGCTCTGGATCCCGGGAGACGGCTTGACAAAAGCTCACAAAATGCTGGACAAAACGCTCAACGGTGGACGGATCGAACAGATCTGGATCGTATTCAAGATATCCTGTAAACGGGGTGTCTGGCGTGGCGGATAGCTCCAGTGCCAGATTGAGATCCACCTCCGGTGCCATAGCTGGCACCGTCAGCGAACGCGCTTCAATGCCAGGCCAAGCTAGCTCGGAGAGGGGCGCGTTTTGCAGAACGAACATCGCCTGGAACAGGGGATTGCGGTTCAAGTAGCGGGGCGGATTGAGTGCATCCACTACCCGGTCAAAGGGCACATCCTGGTGGGTCATCGCCTCTAGACTGACGCGCTTAACCCGCTCCAGCAAAGTAATGAAGCTCGGATCGTCAGATAGATCCAAGCGCAAGGCTACCGTATTTACAAAAAAACCAACCAGATCGTGGGTTTCGTGACGCTCACGACCCCCGATCGGGCAGCCTACTACCACCTCATCTTGCCCTGTCCAACGAACGAGCAGAGCCGAATATACGGCTAGGTAAGCCATAAACGCTGTTGCTCGGTAGTGACTGGCAAGATGCGATAGATTAGCATCTTGCCCTAACGGAAACCGCAAGGATGCGCCGCGCATTCCCCGCGTTCGAGGTCGTGGCCGATCCAAAGGTAGGGCTAATTCAGCTGTTCCTCCAGTCAACGTCTCGCGCCAATACCTAACCCTGCCCTCCAAGGTCGGCTGATCCAGCAGCGCGTGTTGGGAGAGAGCAAAGTCAGAAAACTGTATTGGTAGCACTGGCAGTGCCGCATCTTCACCTGTAACCTCCGCCCGCATGAACGCACTCAAATCGCGAAACAATAGACCCATAGACCAGCGGTCGGAGATGATGTGATGGATATCAATGACAAGCAGACGGTGAGTCTGGGAGAATTCCACCAGTCGAACGAGGAATAACGGACCATTAGCCAGATCGAAAGACGCTTCTGCCTGCTCGTGGATAATCTGCTCAATTTCATTAGGGGAGCCGCGCTTTGGGATAACCTCTTCAAAGGGGGAATCCATGGGCGTTAAAAAGACATCCTCACCCCGCTCTCGAATGGTCGAACGCAGGATTGGGTGGCGGGCCGTTAGGGAGGCGATCGCCTGGTTAAAGGCATCAATATCTAAAGGACCCACCAGTTCCCAGGCTGCCATCATCCGGAACACGGCACTGGTGTTCTCAAGCTTATTCAAAAACCACAACCGCCGTTGGTTATGCGTTACCGGGGCTTCAACCGCTAGACTAGCCCGAGATGCGGCTGGCGATGCGGGCATCCGTAAAATCGCCATCAGTTCCTGCTTACGGGCTGTCAGTTCCACTCGTAAATCTTGGCTAATGGCCTTTACTGGACCCCTTACCCTGAGTAGTTCCCCTTCTATGGCTAAACTAATACCAGCCTGCTCAAGGTCATGCAAAAGCTGGTCAACGGGTCTATTTTTTGGACTCATAGCGTAAATTCCTCCCAGTCATTTTCTTCATCGGATGCAGCTGTGCGAAGCAAGCGCTGTACCAGCGAGGTCATAGAGCGAAGCGTAGGGTTGGCAAACATTTCCCCGATGGGCAACTCAATTCCAAAATGGTCTTCTATTCGCGTCTGAAGCCGAACCAACTGGATGGAATGTCCGCCTAAATCGAAGAAACTGATGTCAAGTCCCACCTGGTTTCTGCCCAGTAGCTCACTCCAAATGGTTGAAAGATCCCGCTCAACCGTAGTGCTATCCCTTTCTACTAAAGAGCACTGAGCCATCTCTGAAATGTTCATGTCAGGGACATTGAGACGATGGAACTCTGCTTTAAGAGACGACCAATCAACTTTTCGATTGGCCGTCAGAGGTACTGCAACAATTTGGACGATGGCTGAGGGTACCAAATGATTTGGCAAATGTTGTTTGAGTGCTTGACGAAGCGTCAAACTATCCAATTTGGCACCAGGCTCACCCACTACCCAAGCCACCAACTGGGGTTCTCCGATCTGATCCGGGCAAACCGACACCAGGGCCTGTGCAACGCCATCACAATTCATCAAATGAGTTTCGACCTCGCCCGGCTCGATGCGGAAACCGCGTAGTTTTAATTGACGATCGATTCGCCCCAGAAAAGTCACCGTGCCATCGGCTTCCATCCTGACTCGATCACCCGTTCGGTAGCGACGCCCCTGCGCTGTTTGCTCAAACCGTTCGGCGGTGAGATCGGGCAACCCTAGGTAGCCCAGCGCGACACCGGGCCCTCCAATAATCAGTTCCCCAGCTACTCCTATCGGCACTAGGTGTCCCGTTGGATCCACAACGGTTAGGGAAGCTCCGCCGAATGGGCGACCGATGGTGCCTGGCCTAGCTCCTTTCTGATAAGTTGCCAATGCTACGGTTACTGTTGCTTCGGTGGGGCCATAGGCAATGAACAAACGGCGATCGCATGACCACGCGTTTGCTGTTTCCGGCGAGCAAACCTCTCCACCGACCGAGACAGTTCTCAATTTTGGGAGAGTACCGGGCTGGGTTGCTGCAAGCACGGCTGCTGGCACTTGCATATGGGTAATGTTGGCCATTGCAAGAGTACGGTTCAAGTGCTTCCCTGGCATCACATCCACGTGCGGGGGTACCACCAATGTTGCCACCGCACTGACTGCCATAGCAATATCCGAAAGCGCCACATCGAAAGCTGGGGAAACCACCTGTAATACCCGATCACCTTGACCCAAGTCATAGGCCATCGACAACGCACATCCTAAGCGGCAAAGGGCGGCCTGAGTAATCATCACGCCTTTAGGGGTGCCGGTCGTTCCGGAGGTGTAGATGATAGCGGCCACGTCATCAGGGTCGGGGGAAGAAACTAGTCCTGCTATCGGTGCGGACGGTACGGCACCCAAGATACTATCAAGACTTAGCTGTGGACAGGGATAGTCGAGCGGAATATCCGTCAGTACCGCTACCACCCCCGCGTCCATGAGCGTAGCGGCGATCCTCTCCCGCGGATAGGTGGGGTCGAGCGGAACAGCAACTGCTCCTAGCCGCCACACCCCGAATAAACTGGCGAGCTGTAGGGGGGAAGGCTGCGCCAGTAGCCCTACTCGGTCTCCCGTCCCTACACCTAGACCTTGAAGTCGTTGAGCCGTGACACTTGCCCGCTGATTCAGCTCGGCATAGGACAGGGATGAGGTCAAGTCCCACACTGCCGTCGCGGCCGGAGAGGTTAGTGCCACATGAGCCAAGACTGCGTCTAGACGAGTTGCAATGGGGCTAGAAGCCGCTTCAGCAGTCAGCACGGCTCCACAATCTGGATTATCAATACTCAAGAGCGGCAGTCGTTCGATTTGTGTGTCTGGCTCAGTAGCCGCTGCCGCCATTAATTGCTCCAGACCCCGCGCTAAGCGTTCAGCCACCGCCCTCGGCACGCGTCGGGTGGCATATTCAATAACCAAGCGCGGTCCGTTAGTCATCTGAGTGACCACAAAAGCAAGATCAACTCGCGCCTCGGGAGAGTTAGGCATAGCGAAGAGACGGCTCGAAAGCTCCGGCAAGCGGAGATCCCAATCGCTGGCATCTTCAACAATCACCATGCTACGAATCGCCTCACTATCTGGTTGAGTAGGCCAGCCCATACCTGTGGCTTGGAGCCAAGGGAGTGGAACATCCTGATACCGCATCGCTGTCAGCAGGGCAGTCTTAGTCGCCTTAAAGGCCTGCCGAAACGTTGGGGCATCGGCAAGATCGACCTTGAGCAGAACCGTGTTGGCTAAAAATCCAACCACAGACTGTAATCCCGGTGTATTTCTGCCAGCTTGAGGAAAGCCTAGAAGAGGATGTTCGGTATCGCCGAAGCGCGTCAGCAAAACCGCCCAGATTGTTAGCATTGATATAAAACGGGTGACCCGTTCTTCCTGAGCTAAGGCTTCAAAGGCTGTGAGAGTATCTGTACCGATCACCACCTGATCCACGGCGACTTGTCCACCCCAGGTCTTATCTGTCGCGATACCTGACACTCGGGGGGATTCACCTCCCATGAGGCTTTGTTGATAATCCTTCAACTGCTTCGCGATCGCGGGACAGACGGTCTGCTGCCACCGAGCGATATCTCCCAGTTGTAGGAGAGGCGGCGGTAAGGCGGTGGTGCTATGGACAGACCACAGGGCTGCCAGTTCTTTAACCAGAACCTGCCCCGACCAGCCATCGCAGGCCACATGGTGGTTTACCCAAATCAAGACATGGCGAACCGGTTCGAGTTTGACCAAATGAACCCGCAGTGGTAATTCCCTCTCCAAAGCAAAAGGGCGACAACGGATATCTGCCAGCAAAGACTCTAAGACCGCTAAGGGATCGACAGCGGCTGATACGTCGTGACGAAAGAGTTCTAGCTCTTCCGAGGTAACTACTTGTACTAGCTCATCATTTTGAATTGCTAGGTGGGTGCGTAACGCGTCGTGACGGGTCACTAAATGCCTGATAGCGCTCTCAAGCTGGGGGACATCGAGCGATCCATTTAACTCATAGGCAATGCAGAGATTGTAGGCACTACTGTTGGGATCGTCCTGATAGTGAGTCCAGAGCCAGCGCTGATTACTAGTGGCAGGGGCTAACCCGGTTTCCAACGATGGACAGGGTGGCGGTAACCCCTCAACATCAGGGGTGATAATACGACGGACGAATGCTCTGAGGCTCGGTGTTTCAAAGAGGGTAGAAACTGCGATCGCAGAATCCATCAGCTCGCTGATCTGGTTGATGGCCATGATCGCTTGCAAAGAGCCGCCGCCACAATCAAAGAAATCGTCGTCAGGGCTATTGATCGGCTGCGCCAGCATCTCAGACCACACATTAGCTACCAGCTCTTCTAACGGATCTAGGATATCAGTCTTAGGAATCTCCGCGTCTGTATCCAGATCCCTGGCAGGACTCGGCAAGGCTGCCAGGTCAATTTTGCCACTCGCATTAAGCGGCAACGCATCCAAAATCACAAATGAGGCCGGAATTAGAGCCCGAGGCAATCGGTGGGAAAGCCAAGCTCTTAAGGAGGCTACTGTCACACCCGCTTCAGCAGCGACGTAGGCTGTCAGCACCATATTATCCTCTGGCGGTGCTACTGTCGCGCTGACATAGGCGGCATCTACCCCAGGATGATCCTCCAGGGTAGCCTCAATTTCAGTGGGTTCAACCCGTACCCCCTGAATTTTGACTTGGCGATCCATCCGACCCAGATACACAAGCCGTCCATCGCCATCCCACAGACCTAAATCACCCGTGGCAAATATTGGTTCGTCTATAGGTTTTTCTGTAGGTTTGTCGTCGTTTAAATTCCGCTGGAAAGCCGAAGAATTGCCGTGGAGATAGCCTCGCGCTACCCCTACCCCACTGATGGCGATCTGGCCAGGTGCACCGACTGGCAGCACCTGACCAGCGCGATCCAAAACGAAGATGCGGTTTCCTTGTATGGGCACACCAATGGGGATCGGGGCTGTGTCTGAGATGTCGACCCTATGCCAGGTTGCATCCGCCGACACCTCGGAAGAACCATAGAAATTTACCAGAGCCGCATCAGGTACAACCATGTAAAAACGCTGAACGAGTTGAACCGGCAAGGTTTCTCCGCTGCTGACACACAGCCGTAGACTTCGCAATTTACTTTCTATGTCTGGTACCCTGTCGAGCATAGCCCGCAGTAGCGACGGCACCATTACAATACGTGAAATTCGCTCTCGGGCAATCAGTGTCGCTAATGCCCTAGGGTTAAGGGCCGTATCCCTATCCGCCACAACAGCCCGAAGCCCCCAAATGAGAGGGCCAAAAATCTCCCCGATGCAATCGACAAACATCAGCGATGTCTTCAGGCAAATCGCCTCATCAGGTTGGACAGGCCACTGACGTTCCATCCAAAGAATACGATTGACCATACCCTTATGGAGTCCCACGACTACCTTGGGGCGACCGGTGGATCCCGATGTATAGATTAAATAAGCAGGATCCTCAGGGCTGACGCGTGGTAAGGATACTAGAGCTTTTGCCGTGTTTTTCGTATCGTAGTCCGTTAGCGTCACAATGGTGACGGCGGCTGACTCGGGCAGCCATACTGGTCGCTGTCGCGCGATCAATCGGGTGGCACCACTGTCCGCTAGCAGGCTGGCAAGCCGCTCTTCAGGCAAATCTGGCTCTAGAAATAACACCGCTCCTCCAGCTAACACCACTGCAACAGCCGCAATCACCAAGTCGATTGATCGATCGAGACAGATAGCGATCGGGAAACCAACCGTGGGTTTCTCCACTGGAGTCTGGGCTACCAGAAAATGTGCAAGGGCTGTGGCCTGCTTGATTAAGGTCTTATAGTCAAGGGTGCGATCGCCTTCACACAGAGCAATCTTATTGGAATGAAGCCGAGCACGTTCCAGCAACAAATCCCCCAAAGACTGATTGATGGTTTCTAGATGGGATGGGTTGAGTCGCTGGGTCAGGGCCGCCGCTGCTTGGGAATCGATTAGCGGCAGCCTATTAAACGCGATGTCAGGCCTTGCCATGGCGGACTGTAGTGTTGTGCTGATGGCGGTAGTAATAGCGATCGCGACGGACTTAGGAACTAAATCCTCACGAACCTCAATCTGGCCAGAAATCCCAACACCGTCGTCCACCAGTTCCAGAGCGATATCAGCTCGAGCGTCAGGGCTAGGGAGTGGCATCAGCGTTGGTAAATCCGCTCCCCCCCTAGCGGGCAAAAAGTTAAAAAGAGCCTGAAATAGAGGAGCAACCCCAGCACGACGCTGAGGTTTGACGAGTGCTACAACATCCGCGTAGCCGATGGTCGTGTGCTTAAAATCTGTCGAACAAACGCGCTGTAGCTTTTGGACAAGCACCTTAAAACTCGGCTCACCAGATAGATCGCAGCGCAGTACCACTAAGTCTGAGAGACAGCCGACAATAGTTTCGGATCCAGGTGTATCGCGATTGTCGATAGCGGTACCAATGCTAACGTCTTCACTCAGGGCAAAACGACCCAAAACCCCAGCATAGGCTGCTAGGAAGACGAAAAACGGTGTTGTTCCGTTCGCTACCGCAAACTGGCGAATATCCCTAACCAGCTGGGGGGCAAAGGTTAGTGCAGTATATGTAGAACGTCTCCCCAGTCCGCGACCAGAACGACGAGCCGCGGGCAAGTCAAGTACAGGCAGCTCACCTGCCAATCTTTCTAACCAATAGGACTGATCAGCCTTAATCTTCACCTCGTTTGATGTAGCCGTTCGCCAATAGTAATAGTCAGCTGGCTGAAAGGGATCGTCGAGCAGGAGGTTCGTGTCATCTGGATTACTGAGTAGCTGCTCTAGCTCCTCAACCAAACGCCCGATCCCAGTCCAATCAATGATGGCATGATGAAAGACTAGCAGTAGCGTATTAGCCGCAGTGGGATCGCTGAAGATAGACGCACGCCAGAGTGGCCCCTCATTCATTCTCAAACGCCTGGCAAGTTGGCGTTCGAGGAGACCGCAATCACTAGAATCTCCCTCAAGATACTCCACATCTTTTGGCGCAACGACATCTATTCGCTCGAACACACCATCGGAGGTCTCCTCAAATCTGGTGCGCAGAGCTTCATGACGCTGAAACAACTTCTCAAAAGCCAAATTGAGTGAAGATGCGGAGAGGGATCGACTAAACCTTACCAGACAACCTAAGGTATTTAGCCCAGGAATACCTTCAGTACGCTCTTGAAGCCAGAAGCGATATTGAGCTGAGCCAGCTAGACGATCACAACGGCTAGATTTTTCGGAACGATTTGACAGGTTGGCATCCAGGATGGTGAATCCGTCTTTCTTTAAAAGTTCTGCGAGCGAAGAGCGTTCATCAAATACCATTCTTTTAATCCTAATTCGTTTTTGATCTCAAGCTTTCTAAATGTTTGGCAACTGCAGACACCAGTCCTTCCTGCTTCTCAATCGCATATAATTCGATGGTTAACGATTCAATGGTAGGGTTTTGAAATATAGAGGCAGACGATAGCTCAACAAAGAATAACTCTGACAATTGACTAGAGAGCTGGCTAGCCAGCAAAGATGTTCCCCCCAGCATAAAAAAGTTGTCATAGATGCTCGGTTGATCGATGCCGAGAATAGACGAGAAAGTTTCGGCCACTAAACGCTCCACCCCATCACGGGGAGCCACCCATCGATCGGTTGCGTGTGATATCATCCCAGCAATGTCAACTTGCCCTTGTGCATCCCGTAGAATTTCTGGCGCATTGCGCACTAAGACCCAAGCCTGGCGCGACAGATTATCCGGATAGCTGAGCACAACAGCAGATTGTTTCCCTTTCACCCAAGCCGTCGGTCGGTTCAGTGGCGCGGGTGTTGTCAGTGCGAAGGCGGCATTAGCGGGGTGCTGGTCGTTGAGACCGACGAGCCAGTGAGTGCCCGGACGCAAGAGGGCAGCTTCGATGACTAACAAACCAGTTTCAGCATCAAGTGGGACAAGCCCATCTGAGCGCACTAAAGCTTCATTGGTTTGACCCTTGCTTAACCCAATATCCATCCAGGAAGAACAAGATAATAGTGAGACCCGAGCACCGCTCATCGTTAGCTTATGTGCTGCCTCAGATAGAGCGGCATGCACGGCAGCATATCCCATAACCCGACCCCCCACCTGACCAACGATCGATCCCATCACTAGCAGTTGGGCGGCTGGTCTTGTTTCCAACAGTGTCGCCAGTGCGGCGAGACCACCAAGGCTAGTACGTTGCATGGTCTCAAGATCGACGCCATTATCATCAGCTAACCGAACAGCACGGCCCGAGCCCGCCGCATGTAAAATACCTGAAAGAGATTGACCCAATGCACATTCTCGCTCATGCACAGCATCCCGTAGTTGATCGAGATCGGCAACATCGGCCTTTATGTATTGGACATCCCCCAAGCGTTCAAGCTGCTTCAATCGACCAGCCCGTTCCGGCGATAAATCGATATTATCCGTGCGACCAATGAGAAGAACGTTTGCCCCGTGGCTCAGTAGCCGCTCACAGATCAAGCTACCCAGTCCTCCCAAACCACCACTAATGAGCCAGAGGCTGCCAGGCGTGATCGCTTCCTGCAACGTAGCCAGCGGCGGCTCAACAACTTCAAAACGAGGAACAAGTGCCTTGCCGTCCCGCCACGCAACGACCGGCTCAAAGCCACAAACACCCTTCAGGATGACGCTCACATCATTAAAACTCGGCATCGGTAGGTCAATTAATTGCCACCGCACTTCTGGTAATTCCAAGGCCAGCGAACGAATTAGCCCAGGTAAAAGGGCGTGATTGTAATTGATGCGCTCGTCAGGATTAGTTGCCACCGCACCGTAGGTCAGAACAACGACAGAGTAAGTTTTTTTGCCTCTCGTGGCTATAGCCCGAGCTAAGGAAAGAAGAGAGCGAGTAGCATGAACAGTCGAATCGGCGGAGTCATTATAGCCCCAGGCATGGAGAATTGTATAGTGCTTACCGTCAAGAGTCGCAATCGCGTCTATCACCTTACCGTGACCGATCGCGTCATCCGAGGCTATTGCCCATGTATTATTGCTCAAACGCTTCGTTTCAGAAGATCTTATGATCTGAACTTGGTAATCATGGGGGTTAGGAACTAACCACTGAAGCTGTTCTTGGTTGCCGACAAATATCAGATCGATGTTCGCTGGATTAATGACAGTTGGCTCCTTCAATCGCACTGGTCGCTCGACCCAGATCTGACGATGCAGTGGTATCTCAGAATAGTCCGAGCTACCCAAAAGGCCGTTCACTCGCTCCTGGATTGCATCATAAACACCCGCTTCCCAATTTTGTCTCAACTTTGTTTTAGAAATCTTACCGATTCCGGTTCGAGGAAAATCCCTAGCCGATAAGAGCAGTAAGGTCTCGATTACCAACCCAAGTTGTAGGGATAACGTATTCCTAATTGCCTTGACAAGCTCTGCTACTATGCTGTCGTCATCAGTAGCCATTTCCGGAATCATACTGAAGAACAGCACAATCTCGTCGGTGGTTGAGTTCTGCGAACGAAATGGTACAGCGGCTACGCAGTTACTATCTATTCCAGACAAGGAGGCCACAATTTGCTCGACCTCAAAGGCGAATATTGTTACTCCGTTGATGTTGATTTTGTCATTTGAACGCCCTGTCAGATATAGATTGCCATTGGCGATAAGACCAGCATCACCCGTATCAAACCAATCCCTAGCAGCGTGGCAATTGCTGGCTCGATCTGGAAACCCATGATACCGAGAAAACAGCTGAGGACTGGCAATCTGCAGGTTGCCAATTTCTCCTTCCTTCACGACTTGCTGCTGGCTGTTAACAATGCGTAGAGAGCTGCCAGCAACTGGACTGCCTAAACTGGAAAGCGATCCTAGCGTTTGACCCAGCTTGCCTAAAACAATACCCGAGCAAGTTTCTGACATACCGAATGTAGGAACTATGATGTCGTCGCGCTCCACACCGTATATTTTCAATACCTCTAGAAACTGCTTCAAAGACTCCTCATTGACTGCCTCACCAGCATTTAAAACGGTTCGCAGGGAAGACACATCCCATGGCTTGGACTGGGCTAACGCTGCTCTAGCAATCAAACTATAGGCGAAATTCGGTGCCCAAGTTCTGCTAACACGAAAATCGGAGACGAAGTCTAACCACCGTGATGAGTCGGCAAGAATGTAGTCTGTACTTGTGTGGATCTGGTCACAACCTGCAAGCATCGGCACTAAACTTGACCATACCAGCGCGCCCACATGATCCAGGGGCATCCAGTTAAAGAAAATGTCCGTCTCGTTTACTTTCAATCCATCGATCCCAAACCCAACCGCCATCGCCAGTATCGCGGCATGGGACAGATGCACCCCCTTGGGGATGCCGGTACTACCTGATGTCAGTAAAATTAAAACTGAATCCACCGACTCACAGCTCACCAAGTTGCAGGCTTCTGGGCACTGTAAGCGAGAAATGTCTAGGGTCTTCACAGATTTAGTATCGTTGCCAAATGAACTTGGCAAAGTAGCTTTAGTTAAAACTGTGGGATGGTCGAGCAGTTGCCAAGCTGCGTTCAGGCGCTCGAAAGTGGCGGGATTAGAATTAGCTTCTGGTACGCCGATGGGGGTCACGATGATGCCGCCAAGTATGCAGGCCCACAGCGCCCCCATAAAGTCCTCAGCATTGGAACTGTCAAGTAGAACGCAATCTCCTTTACCAATCTGGGCATTCTGAAGACCACCGAGGATAGAGAGTGCTCGCTGATACAGTGATGCATATTTTTCATGCCGGTGGGTTCCATTCAATGCACCGTAGATTACGGTTTTGTCATTAGAGGCAGCCCGTTGAATGCCTTCACCAATTGTTCTGGGAAAATTCTTGGGAAATACTAACGAGGGTCCATGGAGCACAGCTAACTGCTCGGATAGACTGTGGCCAACCTCAACCGACTTGACTGGCTTACTAACACCGGATGGCTCACGAAGGCCAAATGGCGTAGAGGCTTTGACTCGATTCGGCACCAGCAAGGATTGTCGGATATGTTTACGAACACTGTTTGGCACAGAAACTACTGCCACATCTTCAACATCTGACAGACTAATGAGTTCATGCCGAATCTGGTCTAGCTCCTGCGCTGTCCATACTGGTAAATACTCAAGTTCCGTGTCGTTTCCCAAACGGTTCACTGGTACAAGGGCATCTAGCTGCCAGCGCAAAGGCAGAGATTTGTTCGATAATCGGCAAGCCCCTGGACCAGCAACATAAGCAATCCGTTTGACAGACGTTTCTTTACGACACACAGATCTCATATCCAAGACCCGAGCTTCGACAATGCCCGGATAGGCGAGCAAAGCCAACTCAATATCACCATACCCCTCACAATCCCCCGAAACCATCGACCTACATAAACTATGACCGAATACCATTTAAACTCTTTTAGTTTGTTAAGTTTAGTCTGTTAAGCTGTCCGTAATTTAAATCGCTGGTTTCGGGGGCTGAACCCCTTGCTATGCTTGGATTACCCTAGAAACCTAGATGCCTAACAGCTTAATGATCAGGATAGCTTACTTAGAGCACTTCAGGTATTTTTTTAATAAAATTTAAGGTTCGCATACAGAAACGTTGAATTTATACATAAAACTTTACGTTTAAATCCCTGAGAACAGGCGTTCGCCCAGGGAGATAAAATCGCTCCTTCGTAAGGCGAGCGGATATTTGCCGACATCCACGACGAGCGATAGCTTCCGCACGGCGCAGACCGTGCCATCAATAGACCTCTTGCAAAAGTTTTTTATGGTATAATGGACGGTTTATCTATTTCGTCTTTGAACTTCTAAATTTATGATCTTTCCACCATTATTTTTCCACAGATACGGTTAATCAACTCTCAATACATTATTCGCACGACAAAGATATCTAGCTTGTTATTCTCAGCTAAATTAAAAGAATATAGTTAGTTTTTTGCTTAGGCTTTTGAACCTAAATCGTTATTGTAAATTCCAGCGATTAAATGACTTCTTAATCCAAATTTATATCGGCGATTTCGATAGGGGTAAGAGAGAATTTTGAAGATTTTTAAACAGCGATTAACATTTTCTACAGCTACTCTTATTCTCCCTAATTCCCGATTATATTTCCTCTGCTCCTCCGAGTAATTCTTTCCTCTTGGTTTCCTAATAGGAATCTCACTTAGTTCATGAATTTTTACAATTCCTTGGTAGCCTTTATCTGCTAATAATTTTATTGTTTTAGGTAATTTTACTTGACTTTTTTGGAATAATTTAAAATCGTGCATTCTTCCTTTTCCATGCCTTAAACACATTATCTTCTTCGTTTTTAAATCAATAATCACCTGCGTCTTCAAAGTATGTTCCTTTTGTTTTCCACTATAAAACCCTTTTTGCCCTTTCTTTGGTCTTTCAATAGGACTTTCCATCACATCGATGACTAGAACGGTGTCTGGGTCGGATAATTTTCTTAATTCTTTTTGTCCAGGTAGGGATAATTTTCCCGATTTTATCAATAAGTTTTCGACTTTATGCACAGTTCGACAAACCATCGACTCTGAGACTCCCCACTCGCACCCAATGTGAAAATAAGTCCGATATTCCCGCCAGTATTGAATAGCTATTAAAACCTGATCTTCTGGGATTAATCTACAAGGACGACCCAGCTTATTCTTCTTTTTTTCGTATTTTTTAATGATGTTAACAATCAGATAGAAAGTTCGGCGACTCATTCCCGTTAAACGCTTAAATTTCTTTCGACATAACCTATTCGTTTCGGCAAATTTCATACTCTTATTCTGTTTTTTATCTATTAAGGACAGATTTTAAACAGTATCACCAAAAAACTCTTTTATTACGCTGGCAACACTATCTCATTGTGGCGATCGCTGTCTCGTGAGAGTATTGGCAAAAATAAATAAGCCTTTATTATATCACGAAAGACTTTTGCAAGAGGTCTATTGGTTAAAACTTCAGGAGAAGATAGCAAGATTACACGAAAAAGTGTCTAATACTCGTAGAGATTGGCACTTTAAATTAAGTCATTACCTTTGCGATTTTGCTGATAATATCTTCGTTGAGGATATTAACTTCGTTTCCTGGTCTAGAGGGATCGTTAGAAAACAATCTCTAGATTCGGGTATCGGTAGTCTTATTAACGAGATACTACCGTTTGTCGCTTGGAAACGGGGAAAATATTATCTTAAAGTCGATAAAAACGGAACTTCCCAGGAGTGTCCGAATTGTGGCGCGATTACCGGCAAAAAGTCGTTATCGGAAAGAGTTCACCGGTGTGATTCTTGCGGTCACATTGAACCGAGAGATACAGCATCAGCAAAAGTAATCGAGAATCGAGGAAAAAATGCGGTCGGACTGACCGTATTAGAAAACCCTTGCGGAGGCGGTCTGGCGGGGGTCGTTCAGTTAAATCTGTTCGATCTAGTCAAGAGCCTATGAATCAAGAATCCCTTGCTACACCGCGCGAGCGGTTAGCGGGGGAGTGTCAAATTAAGCTTGCTCTCCTTAAAGTTGCCATAAAATGGGGGTGATTGCGAAAACATTAAGGAGAAATTTATGATCGGCCTTCTTTTAAATATTCTTGCCACTGCCCTTAGTTTATTAGTGGTTGATATTATCTTCCCCGGCGTTAAAGTCGATAGCTTTATTGTGGCCATGGTTGCGGGGGCAGTTATTGGTTTAGTCAACGGACTGGTTAAACCGATTCTAGGGCTACTTTCCCTACCGATTACTATTCTCACCCTCGGTGGCTTTATCCTTGTTCTCAATGGCTTTTGTTTCTGGTTAGCCTCGATCCTCGTCCCCGGATTTGCGGTTAAGGGTTTAGTGGCTTTTATCGGTGCGCCCATCGTCCTCTCTCTGGTCAACACCCTCTTAAATAAATACTTCGCCGAAAAAGGTTCCAGCGAAGTACCACAATAGTCAGTGACCAGTTATCAGTTATCAGTATCCTTACTATAACACCTTTGATCCCAAAATCATACCTTTGTGCAAAAAAAAGGCCAAAAATAAATACTTCGCCGAAAAGGGTTTCAGCGAAGTACCACAATAGTCAGTGACCAGTTATCAGTTATCAGTATTTTTAGTATAACACCCTTTTTCGATCACTGCAAGACTTTTTTCAAATTTTAGGCCAAGAATTTTGGACCCAAACCGACTTTCGGCGCGTACACCGCCCGATCGCCCA
>Ga0209985_10001113_pt1 | contig 27341 bp, 18 predicted proteins | sample NOAtaG_FD_187305 | JGI IMG/M metagenome (GOLD analysis project Ga0209985, IMG submission 187305) | Freshwater lake microbial communities from Lake Erie, under a cyanobacterial bloom - NOAA_Erie_Diel6S_1000h metaG (SPAdes) (version 2) | ecosystem: Environmental > Aquatic > Freshwater > Lake ...
GGTCGGCGATGCGCCGGGCCTGGTCCCAGGCCGACAGGCGAAGCTGGTTGCCGGCGTAGTCGTCGGCCTTCAGCTCCAGCCCCGGGTAGCGTGGCCATTCCGACGGACCTCCGATCTGCAAAGCCATCGCGTCGAGCTTGGCCAGCGCCTTGGTGCGCGTGGCCGGGGCCATCCAGTCCAGGCCGCGGATGCGCTGGCGCATCGCTTCCTTGACGTCGTCCACCATCGCACTGGCCTTGGCCTGGGCGGTGGCCGAAAACGCGCGGCTGACGTAGAGCTCGCCGATCGCCAGGCCCAGCGGCTCGCCGCCGGTGCGCCCACCCAGCTCCCAGACGACCTGCTCGGACCGCGGTGGTGCCCGCCGGATGCCGCGCACCGCGGTCTCGTGGTACGCGAAGTGGCTGCCGGCCAGAGCCTTGGGCAACTGCGGCGCCAGGTCGTCGAGCAGGCGCACCCGCAGGTAGCGCTGCCAGTCCGCCAGCGGTGCCTGCTGCACCAGCCGGGCCATCGCGGTCGCGAACGCGGGTTGCGACAGCACGAAGCGGCGCTGATCCGGCGGCGTGTTGGCGCTCGTGCCTTGCAGAACCGCGCCCAGGTAGGCCGACCAGTCGAAGCCCGGGGCGCGTTCTGCCAGCGCCTTCAGGTCGCTGCGGTTGTTGGTGGCCTGCGGGTCGCGCCGTTGCACGCGCGTCAGGGTTGCGTCGGCGAGCTGTCGTTCGAAGGCCAGCAGTGCGTCGATCGCGGCCTCGTCGTGCGCGGCACCGGCGGCACGCAGCAGGTTCGCGGCGTGCACACGGTAGGCGGCCGTCACGCGCTGCGTCGTCGTGTCGGTCTTGAAGTAGTCGTCACGGTCGGGCAGGCCCAGGCCTTCGTTGCCCAGATAAAGCTCATGGCGACGCGTGTCTTCGGTGTCCGGGCTGACCCACGCCGTCAGCGGCGCGGCGATGCGGTGGCGGGCCAGGTCCGCCAGCAGCGCCGGCAGCTCGGCCGTGCTCTTCAGCGCCGCGATGCGCGCCAGCCAGGGTGCCACTGCGGCCAGGCCCGCGCGTTCGATGCCGGCTTCGTCCATCGCGGCGCGGTAGGCGCTGGCAAGCAGCTTGAGCCCCGGCGACGTGGCGCGGGCCGGGTCGGCCAGCAGCTCGGCCAGAGCCGTTTCGAGCAGGCGGCTGTTGGCGATGCGCAGCTCGTCGAAGCTGCCGATGCGGCCGCGGTCTTCGGGCAGCACGGTGCGCGCCAGCCAGCCGGCGTTGACGTGGGTGTAGAAGTCCTGGCAGGCGCTGGTGGCCAGGTCGCGTCCGGCGAGGTCGAGCACCGGTGCCTGCGCCGGTGCAGCGGCTGCACTGCACGCGGCGGCCAGCGCCAAGGCCGCGAAGGCGGCGTGGGGGTTGCGGTCAGACATGGGCACGGTGGTCTCCGGTGTTTGGCGCGCCGGGGCTCGACTCGGCCGGCGCGGAAGGCGCGGAAGGCGAGGAAGGCGCAGAGGAGGCGCCGAGGGCGGCCTTCAGGCGCTTGATGCGGTCGAGCGGATTCTCCTTGGGCACCTGCTCTTCGAGCTTCATCTCGGCGATGAAGCGGCTCGGCGTCGCGGCGACAAAACCGTCGCGCCCACGCTTGCGCCGCTTGAGCGTGCTGACCAGCAGGGTCTTCTGCGCGCGTGTGATGCCGACGTACATCAGCCGCCGTTCTTCGGCCAGGCGCTCGGCGGTCATCGCCTCGTCGTCGCTCTTGAACGGCAGCACGCCCTCGTTGACGCCGACCAGCATCACGTGCGGCCACTCCAGGCCCTTTGCGGCGTGCAGGGTGGACAGGGTCACGACATCGGTGTCCTCGCCGCGTTCGGCCAGGCTGATGATGACGCTGATGGTCTGCGCCACCTGCCAGACGCTCTGGCGCTCGGTCTCGAAGGTGGCGGTGTCCTGCTCGATCTCGCCGCCGCAGCGCCGTGCGATCCAGTCGCAGAAGTCGAGCACGTTCTTCCAGCGCGCCGCGGCGAGCTTGTCGCTGTCTTCGCTGTCGTAGAGGTGCTGCTCGTAGGCGATGTCCTTGAGCCAGCCCATCAGCAGCGCGTGCGCATCCTCGCGGCCGGTGGTGGTGCGGGCGCGGTGTTCGAGCTCGTTGACCTCGCGTGCAAACTGCTCCAGGCCGTCGAGCGCGCGACCCTTGAGCACCGCGCTGACGCTGGGCGCGAAGATGGCGCCGAACAGGCTCAGCCGGCCCTTGGACGCGAACTCGCCGAGTGTCGCCAGCGTCGTCGCGCCGATGCCGCGCTTGGGCGTGGCGATGGCGCGCATGAAGGCCGGATCGTCGTCGGCGTTGACCAGCAGGCGCAGCCAGGCGCAGAGGTCGCGGATCTCGGTGCGGTCGAAGAAGCTGGTGCCACCCGACACCTTGTACGGGATCTGTGCCGCACGCAGCTTCTGCTCGAGCACGCGCGACTGGTGGTTGGCGCGGTACAGGACGGCCACGTCCTTGAAGCTCGCGCCGGCGTTTCCGCGCAGTGCCTGCACGCGCGCGACCGCACGTTCGGCCTCGTGCTCCTCGCTGTCGGCCTCGAGCACGCGCACGGGCTCGCCCTCGCCGAGTTCGCTCCAGAGCTTCTTCTCGAACAGCTTGGGGTTGTGCGCGATCACCGCATTGGCCGCGCGCAGGATGTGGCCGGTCGAGCGGTAGTTCTGCTCCAGCGCGATGACCTTCAGCTCCGGGAAGTCCGCCGGCAGCTGCTTGAGGTTGTCCAGCGTCGCGCCGCGCCAGCCGTAGATGCTCTGGTCGTCGTCGCCCACGGCCGTGAAGCGGCGGTGCCGGCCGACCAGTTCCTTCAGCAAGGCGTACTGCACGGCGTTGGTGTCCTGCACCTCGTCGACCAGCACGTGCTCGAACTGCGCCTGCCACTTGGCGCGCGACTCGGCGTCGCGCTGCAACAGCTTCAGCGGCAGCACCAGCAGGTCGTCGAAGTCCACCGCCTGGAAGGCCGCCAGGCGCTCGTGGTACAGGCGCATCACCCGCGCGGCGACGCGCCCTTCGTCGTCGCCTGCAGCGCGTTCGGCGGCATCGGCATCCAGCCCCTGGTTCTTCCAGAGGCTGATCGCCCACTGGCTGCGCCGCGCCGCGGCGTTGTCGCTGTGGCCTCCGACCTCACGCAGCACGCCGAGCACGTCGTCGCTGTCGAGGATGCTGAAGTTCGGCTTCAGGCCGATGCGCTCGCCATCCTCGCGCAGCATGCGCACGCCCAGCGAGTGGAAGGTGCTGACGACCAGCGCCTTGGCCGCGCGCGGCCCGCAGACCGTGCGCGAACGCTCGCGCATCTCGGCCGCGGCCTTGTTGGTGAACGTGATCGCCGCGATGCGCGCCGGCGCCAGCCCGTGCTGCAGCAGCCGCGCGATCTTGTGCACGATGACGCGCGTCTTGCCCGACCCGGCACCGGCGAGCACCAGGCAAGGCCCGCCCAGGTGGTGCACCGCTTCCATCTGGGCGCGGTTCAGGGTCGTGGCAGCAGGGTCGGGCAGGCTCAAGGGCGGCAGTCGGCGGGCAGCGGAACCCGCGATCATCGCCCAGCAGCGCGGCAGAATCCGGGCGATCCACAACACCCGGACAGGGGGAGCACGATGAAGCGGAGATCGTGGTGGCGTGCGGGAGCCGTGCTGGCCCTCGCCTTCTTTGGTGTCTCGGGCACGGGCCGTGCCAGCCCGGAAACGGAGAGCGCCGTTTCCTGGGCTCACGATTGGATGAAGTCGCGCTACCAGCTGCAGCAGGGCTGGCCACTGTCGCCCGGGCTGCGCGAAGCCGGCGAAGCCATGGCCAGGCAGCATCTTGAGCGCATTCGGCCGGTGCTGCATCGCTGGGTCCACGACGAATACGCACGCATCACCGCGGACGCGACCATCGCGGCCAACTCAAGAGCCGGTCCCCTCAGGGCGGCCTTGTACCTGCGAATGCAAAACGAACAGGCGCTGGCCCTGATGGATGCTGCCAGTCCCGAACATGACGCCTGGCGCCTGCGTGTTGTGTCCCAGCCCGGGGTCTGCCGATACTTCTGGAATGCCCACTTCTGGGGCGAGGCGCTGTTGTGGATCGAGCGTCTGCCGGAGTCGGAACGGGCTGCGGCCCTGGCCCATGAACGCACATTGCTCGAGCGCTGGGGCGCGACCCGGCCCGCGGTGCCGGGGCGGCCAGCTTTCGACCTCGACGCCTACGGCCAGGTCTTGGTCGACCGTTTGCGCGCCGACCCACCCGGCGCGAGGCCGCCGCATGCGATGGTGCCCGCGGTGGCCCAGAAGCTCCTGGTCGAGGAACCCCGGCCGCTGGCCGGCAGCGAGGCGAAGGCCCCACCGGCCCGCAACTTCCGTTGCGCGGCACTGCAATGGGCCTTGGCGAATGCACGCGAGGAGCGGGCAGCCGAGCCCGCGGTGCTGTGGTCGGCGTTCCGTCACGCGCTGATCGAGCGCGCCGAAGACGCTGCCGGGTACCGGTGGCGACAGAGCAATGATTGGGTTCCGGCGAAAATCGAAGACGGCGAATACCCTCGCGTCGCGCAACGCCTTGAAGTGACTGGAACGGTGCGCGTCGAGGTTCGTTTCGACGCGGCGGGCAAAGTCGTCGCGGCCAAGGTCGTCGGGCGCAAGCTGGGTGCTCCGGGGCTTTCGGGCGTGCGTCCTCTCTTTGTCGAGACGACACTGGACGAGGGCTCGTTGATGCGCGCCCGCGGTCTCAAGAACGAGGGTGCTGGCACCCGGATCGTGGAGTTCGTATGGAAACTCTCGTGAACGTCTGTCCATGGCTACGCGATGGGTTCTGGCGTACAGCCTGTGGGCTGGCGTTTGCGTTTGCCACCGTATCGGCCTTTGCCCAGGCCCCAGCGGCCCCGGCGCCCACGCTTGACGACCAGGCGGCCACCCATCTCTGGTGGGGCGATTTCGAGGCGCTGGAAAAGCTCCGCCGCGAGATCGACGGTCCCGGCAAGCGCGACGCCAACGGTTTGGCGCTGATCCAGACCTTTCGGTCAGGCGTGGGCCGCGTGATCGCCGATCAGGAGGGCAGCGGCGACCGCTATCTGATCGAACTGGACGCGCTGACCTTGCAATGGGCCACCGAGCGGCCGATGTCGCCGCTGGCGCACGTGCTGCACGCCAGGACTTTGGCGGCGCGGGCCTGGGCCTATCGCGGCGATGGTTTCGCCAACACAGTGGCGCCCGAGAACTTGAAGCTGTTTCGTCTTTACCTTGAGCGCGCGGCGCAGCACCTCTCGTCGGTTGACGCTGTGATTCAAGGGGACTCGTCCGGCCATCGTGAACTCCTGGTGGTGGCACGCGGCCTGAGCCTGGACCTCGAACAGCAGTGGCGCATCGCCGAACGCGGCTTGCGCGCCAATCCCGACGACATCGGCCTGTGGAGCCAGTTGCTCACTGCAACGTTGCCCAAGTGGCTGGGCGACGCCGACGAGGTCGACCGTCTGATCAAGCGTGCGGTGCAGGCCACCCGGGCCCAGCGCGGCGAAGATCTGTATGCGCGCCTGTATGCCGACGCTGCCGACGAGGAGTTTTCGCGTGGGTTGTTCGAAGACTCCCGCGCCGATTGGACACGCATGAAGAAGGGCTTCCGCGACATGCTCGAGCGGTGGCCGAGTTCGGCCTACAACTGGAATCGATTCGCGTACATGGCCTGCCTCGCGCAGGACCGCGAGGCCTTGTCCGAAGCGCTGGACAAGGTCGGCGACAAACCGCAACTGGGTGCCTGGGGCAGCAACGCCCGTCGCACCTTCGAAGGCTGTCAGAAGCTGGCGCGTCGGACTTGAACCCGACGCGTTGCCTGCGCCCGCCTCAGGCGTTCATGAACCCCAGGTTGCGCCGGCCCGCGTCGAATTGCGCCAGCGCGGGGAAGATCTCCAGCAGCTGGCTGTCGGTCAGGCCGAACCAGCGGCCCATCGTCGCCGCGAACTGATCGACCGAGGTCTCGGGCAGCAGGGCGCCGTTGCCGAGCTGGTCGGGGCTGGAGTCGAAGTTGTTGTTGTTGGCGTTCTTGGTGCCCAGGGTCGGGAAGCGGCCGTACAGGTCGCGTCCGCGCACGGCGCCGCCCATCACGAAATGGTGCGCGCCCCAGCCGTGGTCGGTGCCGTCGCCGTTGCTCGTGAAGGTGCGTCCGAAGTCGCTGGCCGTGAAGGTGGTGACGTTGTTGCGCGCGCCGATCGCGCCGAGCGCGGTGTCGAAGTAGCGCATCGCCTGCGCCATCTGGGCCATCAGCCGGCCGTGGTTGCGGTTCTGCAGGTCGTGGGTGTCGAAGCCGCCGAGGCTGACGAAGAACACCTGCCGACGCGCTCCGGTGGCACCGGTCATGCCGGCGTCGACCATGCGGGCGACCACCTGGAGCTGCTGCGCCAGCGGGTTGAAGGCGTTGCTGCCGGTCAGCGGGTTCAGGTACTGCAGCTTGGGGTCGTTGTTCGCGTTGTAGTTGCCGGTCGGCGGCGCGGTGCCGAAGGCCGCGTCGCTGGGCGCGCGCAAGGCCGTGCGCAGGGTTGTTTCGGCGTCGATCGAGCGCTGGCCGATGGCGGCCAGGTCGGCTTCGAGCACATGGGTGCCACGGCTGCTGCCGATGATGCGCTGCAGCGCAGACGCCACGGTGGTGGAGTTGTAGACGCGGCCATTGGCGTCGGCACCGGCGCGGATCGCGCCGTTGGGACCGACCTGGTACTGCTGCACGTTGCGGCCGGCCAGCCAGACCGCGTTGCCCGCCGCGGACACCGAGGTGAACACCGCGCGTCCGTTGGCCGCGACCATCGCGTCGCCCATGCGTCCACCCCAGCCGGTGGTCGCACCTTCCGGCGCCAGCGCCATCCAGGTGTTCTGCTGGTCGTTGTGCGAAAAGAGGCTGGCCGGTCGTGGGTGCTGGCTGCTCGCGAACTGGGCCTTGGTCGTCGGGCGCAGCAACGGGCCGACGTTGGAGACGATGGCCAGGCGGCGGTCGGTCTCGAACATCGTGCGCAACTCGCCGAGCAGCGGGTGCAGCGCGAAGCTGCGCCCCTGGGCATTGGCCGGGACGATGGGCAAGACGCCGCCCAGGCGCGCCGGAGAGCCGGCGGGTGCGCCGGCATCCACCGGCGTGCCCGGGGCCAGCAGCGCGATCGAGTCCGGGGCCTGGTTGCGCGTCGCGGTGTAGGCCTGCAGGCTGGCCGCGTCGGTGGCCAGCACGGTGTTGAACGCGTCGTTGCCGCCGAACAGGAACAGGCAGACCAGGGCCCGGTAGTCGCCGGCGGCTTGCGCCGCCGCGTTGCCCATCGCGGCGAGGTTGATCGCCAGCGGCGCTGCCGTGCCGGCCAGCAGACCGGTGGTGGCCGCATGGCGAAGGAACTCGCGTCGGGCGGCGTTCATGGCGGGGTCGAAGGGGACGTGTTGGCGGCTCATCGCTGCACCTGGAATTCGGGGGACACGGTCACCAGCAGCAGGGCGGTGTTGACACGCAGTCGGCGCAGTTCCTGCACCGACGCGGGGTTGGAGTGGACGATGGAGATCGACGTCACGGCGTTGACGATCTCGGTGCGCAGCTGCGCGGGCACGTTGCCGTAGGTCAGCCGGCCCAGCACGCGGTCCACCAGCGCCTCGGGCTGGTCGGCCAGTGCCACCTCGGCGCTGAAATCGGTCTGCAGGTCGCGCCGGTTCAGCGGCGTGCCGTTGACCGTCGAGTTGAAGCTGCCGACACCGAAGGCGATGTTGTCGCGCATGTAGTTGACGTAGCCGGCGGCCGTCGTCTCGGACGCGATCTGCAACTCCGGCGCGACCAGGCTGGCCGATGCGCTGCGCGAGTTCGGGGCCGTGTAGCCGGGCCGGTAGTAGTTGAACACCGAAGGCGAACGCAGCGGCGTCTGGCCCAGTTGCAGGCCCGGGTTGTCGGTGTTGCCGACCCGCCAGCGACCGGTGTCGCTGGTGTGCGGGAAGGCGCGCAGGTAGGCGCTGAGCTTCAGCACCGGCTCGCGCAGCTTGCCGCTGCGGTCGCTGGTCTGGCGCGCCTCGGGGTGCATCAACACGGCCCTGACCACGGCCTTCATGTCGCCGCGGACGCCCGATCCGTTGTCGTTGAAGGTCCGAGCCACGGCGCGCACGTACTCCGGGCTCGGGTTGCTGGTGACCAGGCGCTGGATCAGCTGTCGACCGACGAACGGGCCGACGTTGGGGTGGCGTGCGAGGGTGTCCAACGCGACGCGGAGGCTGGCCTCGGGATCGGAACGCGTCTGCGCCGCGATCGTCGTGCCGAGGAAGGTCTTGGCATCGGTGCTGTGGTACTGCGGATAACCCAGCATCGACTTGAAGCTGCGGTCCGGGTCGCTCTGGTTGTCGGCGCTGCCGTTGAAGAAGCAGTTGTTGTCCGGCCAGTTCGGGCAGGCCCACGAGAAGCCGGTAAACACCTTCGCCAGACCGGAGACGTCGGCCGGCGTGTAGGTCTCGACCGGCTGGCCGTTGACCTGCCGGACCGTGCCGTCTTCGTTGAGCTCGTGCAGGCCGATCGAGAACAGCTGCATCACCTCACGGGCGTAGTTTTCGTCGGGCACGCGGCCGGTCAGCGCGTTGGCCTTCTGGTTGCGCAGGTGCGACAGGTACACGCCCATCATCGGGTGCAGCGACACCTGCTCCAGGAACTGGCGGTAGTTGCCCAGGCCGTCGCTGCCCAGCGTGTCCAGCCAGGCGGCCAGCGCACGCGGGTTGTTGCCCACGGTGTCGTCGGTGGCCGAAATGACGAAGATCTGGCTCAGCGCAAAGGCGACGCGCTGGCGCAACTGGTCCTGTCCGTTCAGGGCCTGTTTCCAGAAAGACTCCAGCACGCCGTCGAATCCGGCGTTGGCCGTTGGCGTCGCGACCTTGATCAGTCGATCCGCCTCTTCCCAGGCGGCGCGGTGGCTGACCGTGGGCTTGGCAAACTGCTCGTCGATCCAGGCCGCGTAACCGACCTGCATCAGGCGGTCGATGTCGGCCTCGACCGGGCCGAAGGTCGCCTGGGTCAGGAAACGCGCCGCCTCGTTGCGCGTCGCGGGCTTCTCGACGACCACCGGCGGAGGGGCGCCGCCGGCAGGAGGCTGGGCGCCGCCACCGGCATTGCCAGCGCTGTCGCCACCACCGCCGCCACCGCAGGCGGCGAGCAGGACGGTCGAGAGCAGCACTGGCGCGATCCACCGCAGGGCGGCGATGCGAGAGGCAAGCGGAGGATGCGACGATCGATTCATGGGCTGATGACCAGGCAGCGCGGGAGCGCGAGAAGACACTGGAACGCACCGACACCGGATGCTGTGTCGGTTATCGGCAGATGCTGGCCGAACTTTTAGGTCAAAAGCGGCTGAGAAAACAACCGCTTACGAACGGATGCGACTGTGAACTCGCAAATCATCTCCGACACCGGCTTTACCCGGGGATCGCCGCTCGCATCCCTAGTTTGAACCTGCTCAAAGCACCGGCGCAAGCGCTCGCCGGGCGACGTCCAGCGGACGCCCGCTGGCGCTGGCCACGGCTGCAAGCTGGTCCTCGCCGATCTTGCCGACATTGAAGTACGCCGCATCCGGGTGGGCGATGTAGAAGCCGCTGACGCTGGCGGCCGGCGTCATGGCCAGGCTTTCGGTCAGCCCCATGCCGGCCTCGTGCGCCGCCAGCAGCTCGAACATCGCGGCCTTGATGGCGTGGTCCGGGCAGGCCGGGTAGCCTGGTGCGGGCCGGATGCCGCGGTACTGCTCGCCAATCAGCGCCGCGGTGTCCAGCACTTCGCCGGGGGCGTAGGCCCAGAACTCGGTGCGCACGCGCTGGTGCAGGCGCTCGGCCAGCGCTTCGGCCAGCCGGTCGGCCAGGGCCTTGAGCAGGATCGACGAGAAGTCGTCGTGGGCAGCCAGGAACTGTGCGTCCTTCTTGTCGGCGCCCACGCCTGCCGTGACCGCAAACAGGCCGGCATAGTCGGGCTTCGTGCCCTTGGGCGCGACAAAGTCGGCCAGGCTGCGGTTGGGGCGTGCCACGCCCTCCACCACCGGCCGTTCGGTCTGCATGCGCAACGGCTGCCAGCGCAGCAACACCTGGGTGCGCGACTCGTCGGCGTAGAACTCGATGGTGTCGTCGTCCACCGTGTTGGCGGGCAGCAGTGCAAAGACCGCATGCGCCTGCAGCCAGCGGCCGTCGATCAGCTTCTTGAGCATCGCCTGGGCGTCGGCCAGCACGCGCCGGGCCTGCTCGCCGACCACCGCGTCGTCGAGGATCGCGGGGTAGGGACCGGCAAGGTCCCAGGTCTGGAAGAAAGGCGACCAGTCGATGCACGCGGCGATCTCGGCCAGGTCGACGTTCTTCAGCAACCGGCGACCGATGAAGCGCGGCACCGGCGGCGCGTACGCGGCCCAATCCAGCTGTGCCTTGTTCGCGCGGGCAGCGGCCAGACTGACCAGCGGCGTGGCCTTCTTGCCCGCGTGCAGGCGGCGCACACGCTCGTAGTCGGCGGCGGTCTCGGCCACGAACGCGGCCGATCGGTCCTCGCTGAGCAGCTCGCTGCAGACGGCGACGCTGCGCGAAGCATCGGGAACGTAGACCACCGGCCCGCTGTAGTGCGGCGCGATCTTGACCGCGGTGTGCACGCGGCTCGTTGTCGCGCCACCAATCAGCAGCGGCGTGCCACGCTCGACGAACCAGGGGTCGCGCTGCATCTCGGCGGCCACATGCTGCATCTCCTCGAGGCTCGGGGTGATCAGCCCGGACAGGCCGACGATGTGCGCGCCTTCTTCGCGGGCCTTGTCGAGGATCGCCTGGCACGGGACCATCACGCCCATGTTGACGACCTCGAAGTTGTTGCACTGGAGCACGACGGTGACGATGTTCTTGCCGATGTCGTGCACGTCGCCCTTGACGGTGGCGATGACGATCTTGCCCTTGGGCTTGGCGTCGCCGCCCGCGTCGACGAGGGCCTTCTTCTCGGCCTCGATGTAGGGCAGCAGGTGGGCCACGGCCTGCTTCATCACGCGGGCGCTCTTCACGACCTGGGGCAGGAACATCTTGCCGGCGCCGAACAGGTCGCCGACGACGTTCATGCCCGCCATCAGCGGCCCTTCGATGACGTGCAGCGGCCGCCCGCCGGGCCGGCGCTGGATCTCCTGCCAGGCTTCTTCGGTGTCCTCGACGATGAACTCGACGATGCCGTTGACCAGCGCGTGGCTGAGCCGCTCGCCCACCGTGCCGGCGCGCCAGGCCAGGCGGGTGGTTTCGTCTTTGGCCGCGCCCTTGGCCGATTCAGCGACCTCGATCAGCCGCTCGGCGGCGTCGGGCCGGCGATTCAGCACCACGTCCTCGACCCGTTCACGAAGATCGGGCTCAAGCTCGTCGTAGACCCCGACCATGCCGGCGTTGACGATACCCATGTCCATCCCGGCGCGAATGGCGTGGTACAGGAACACGGTGTGGATCGCCTCGCGCACCGGATCGTTGCCGCGGAAGCTGAACGACACGTTGCTGACGCCACCCGAGACCTTGGCGCCGGGCAGGTTCTGCTTGATCCAGCGTGTGGCCTCGATGAAGTCGACCGCGTAGTTGGCGTGTTCCTCGATGCCGGTCGCGATGGCGAAGATGTTGGGATCGAAGACGATGTCCTCGGCCGGAAAGCCGACCCGGTCCACCAGGATGCGATAGGCGCGCTCGCAGATCTGCGTCTTGCGCTCGAAGCTGTCGGCCTGGCCCTGCTCGTCGAACGCCATCACGACCGCTGCCGCGCCATAGCGGCGCACCAGCGTGGCCTGACGGATGAACTCGGCCTCGCCCTCCTTCAGCGAGATCGAGTTGACGATGCCCTTGCCCTGGATGCACTTGAGGCCGGTCTCGATCACCGACCACTTGGACGAGTCGATCATGATCGGCACGCGCGAGATCTCGGGCTCGCTGGCGACGAGCTTGAGGAAGCGCTCCATCGCCGCGGCCGAGTCGAGCATGGCCTCGTCCATGTTGATGTCGATGACCTGGGCGCCGTTCTCGACCTGCTGGCGCGCGACCGCGAGGCCGTCCTCGTAGCGACCCTCGAGGATCATCTTCGCGAAGGCGCGGCTGCCGGTGACGTTGGTGCGTTCGCCGATGTTGACGAACAGCGAGCCGGCGCCGACGACCAAGGGCTCGAGGCCGGAGAGCCGCATCGCAGGCGGAGCGGCTGGGGCGATGGCCACCGCGGGATCGGCAGGATCGACGGGATCGAAAGGAGCGGTCATGGCCTCGGCAGCAGACGTGAAGAAAAGGCCGCGAGCGCGCCGGCCGGGTGCCGGTCCTCGGCAGTCCCAGGGCAAAGCCGGATTCTAGGGTTCGAGGGCCGCGCGATCAGCCGCGACCGGACCAGCGAAGCAGGCCGTCGAGCAGTTTGGTCGCATCGATCGGCTTGGTCAGGAAGTCGTCCATGCCCGCCGCAAGCGCCTGCTCGCGCTCGCCGACCAGGGCGGCCGCGGTGACCGCGATGATCGGCAGTCGTACGCCCTCCTGGCGCAGGACCCGCGTGGCTTCGTAGCCACTCATCGTGGGCATCTGGATGTCCATCAGCACCAGGTCCAGGGGCTCGGCCTTGCCATCGCGGGCCGCGCGAACGGCCTGCACCGCCAGTGCACCGTCGGTGGCTTGAACGACGTCCGCGCCCCAGCGCTCGAGCATGGCCACGGCGATCAGCATGTTCACCGGGTGGTCCTCGACCATCAGCACCCGAAGCCCGGCCAGCGGGCGAAGGGCGCCGTCCAGTGCGCTGCGACCGGCCGGCTGTGCCGGTGGATCGGCGGCCGGCCTGGCCTGCGGCAGGGGCACCTCAAGCCAGAAGCGTGCGCCCTGGTCGGGCTCGCTCTCGACGCCGACTTCGCCACCCATCAGGCGGGCGAGCTGCCGACAGATCGCCAGTCCGAGGCCGGCGCCACCGTGGCGACGGGTTGTCGAATCGTCGGCCTGGCTGAACGGCTTGAACAGCCGGGCCTTCGTCTCGTCATCGATGCCACGACCGGAGTCGGAGACGACAAAGCGCATGCCCTGCGCCATGCCGGAGGGTTCATCAGAGCCGTGGCCTGCGATGCGTTCGACGCTCAGCCGCACCTGCCCGCCTTCGGTGAACTTCAAGGCGTTGTTCAGGTAGATCGTCAGCACTTGGCCGAGCCGAAGGGAGTCACCCTGCACCCGACCGTCGCAATCCGACGCGATGTCCAGCGCAAAGCCCAGGCCCCGCTCGGCGGCCTGGGCGCTGAAGTTGCGATGCATGCAGCGCAAGAGCTGGCCGAGGTCGAAGTCCGCGTGCTCGATCGCGATCTTGCCGGCCTCGATGCGAGACAGGTCCAGGATGTCATTGATCACGCTCGACAGCATCTGCGCGCTGCCGACGATCTGGTCCAGATAGTGCTGGCGCTTGTCTTCCGACAGTGAAGGCTCGCGCGCGAGCTGGGCCAGACCGAGGATCCCGTTGAGCGGGGTGCGCAGCTCGTGGCTGGTGTTGGCCAGGAAGGCGCTCTTGGCCCGGCTGGCGGCCTCGGCCTCGTCGCGGGCCCGCGCGAGTTGCTGTTCGAACTGGCGCCGCTCGGTGATGTCCTCGATGATCCAGACGAAGCCGGTTTCGATCATGCGTGCGGGCTGCACCGCGCGACCGTGGATGCTGGCCAGGAAGCGGCTGCCGTCTCGGCGGCGCAGCTCATGCTCGACCGCGACCGACTCTCCGCGTTCGAGGGCCGGCACGAGGACTGCCACCGCCCTGTCGAAAGCTTCGGCGTCGGCCCAGTTCACCGAGGTCGGTTGTCCGACCAGGCCCCCGGGAGGCCAGCCCAGCATCTCTTCGAGGCGTCTGTTCGCGTTGGCGATGACGCGCCGGCGCGTGACCGCGATGCCCACCGAAGCGCTGTCCAGGATCGCCTCGTGTTCCAGGCGCTGGCGCTCGCTTTCCGTGACGTCGCGGCCGTTGATGACCAGGTACTCGCGGCCATCGAGGACGAAGCGCGCCGCCGACACCAGCAACCGCAGTTCCCGACCGTCGCGATTCCGGAATGCGATCGGCCGGTTGGGCTCTGCGGCGCCGATGCGGATGGCGTCGACGAAGGCTTCGCGTTCCTCGGGGGTGTGCCAGATTTCCAGGTCGGCTGACGTCCGGCCCACAGCCTCGCCGGCGCTCCAGCCGCTGAACCTCTCGAAGCTGCGATTGACCATCACGTACCGGCCGGTGGTGGCCTCGGTCAGCGTGATCAGGTCCGGGCTGGTGGCGACCAGGTGTTCGAGCAGCGCCTTGGAGCCCCGCAGTTGTTCCTCGGCCGCGCGGCGCTCGGTGTCGTCGGCCATGATCGTCATGATCGCCGGGCCGCCATCGGTGTCGACCAGCACCGCCGTCGAGCGAAGGGCCAGCTCGCGGTCACCGACCTTCAGGTGGTACACCGTGACGGGCAAAGCGCTGCCCACGGGCTGCGTCTCCAGCCAGGCCAGTCGCTCGCGCGCACGTTGGACCTCGGGACCCGGCTCGAAGGTGGCCAGGAGTTCATGGCCAAAGGCTTGCGCCAAGCTCGTGAATCCAAGCAGTTGCAGCGCCGCCGGATTGGCGTCGAGCACGCGCCCGCGCCGATGCAGCACCAGCGGGCTGGGATTGCGTCCGAAGAGCTCCTGATAGCGCGAGCGGGTCCTGGCCAGTTCAGACTCGGCGCGCCGCAGTTGCGTGACCTCGGTGGCGACGCCCCAGTAGCCGGTGCAGATCCCTTTGGCATCGTGCCGAGGCTCGCCGCTGACCGCCCAATGGCGAGGCGGTGCGCCGGGCTCGGCGAAGGCCAGCGGGACGCCGGCAAAGGCTTCGTCGCGACCGATGTCGGCCAGCAGGGTGTCCAAGGCATCGGCATCGATCGCGACACCGGGCAGGCGCCACGGCAATTGCCCGAGAAAACGCTGGGCATTCGGCACCGGTTCGCCACTGCGGGCGTAGGCGAGCACGACGATCCGGTGCTGGCGGTCGCTCTCCCAGTAGAGATCGGCGGCGACGCCCAGCAGTTGGCGGAAGCGCGCCTCGCGATCGTCGCTCAGCCGGGTTTGGCGCTCGATCAGGCGCACCGCCACCCAACCACCGAACGTGCCCGCTGCCAAGCCCAGCAGCTGGGCGCCCAGACCGACCGGCAGGCCGTCGGCCAAGGGCGGTGGTGCCCAGGGAGAAAGGTGCACCACGGCGAGGCAGGCCAACGCGACTGCGGCCCCGAACACGCCGGCGCGGCGACCGGCTGCACTGAAGAGAAGGTAGACCATCAGCCCGTACAGCGGCAGGCCGTGTGGGGCACGGGGGCCTTCGAGGGCCAGCGCGATCACGGCAATCAGGACCATGCCGAAGACCGTGCTCAGGGTCATCGCCAGGGCCAGCCGGTGCTTGGGCGTGGCCAAGGCCGCCAGCGATGCAAGGCCGTTCAGAACCAGCAGTGCGGCGACGGTCCCGCTGTGGGCGCCCATCTGCGTCCCGGCGACCAATGCCGCTGCCACCAGGGACACCACGCAGGTGCAACCGAAGAACCCACGCGCCAGCGGCGCGTGCAGCACCCCCAGCGGCAGTCGTTCAGGAGCGCGCGGGCCTGGCAGCGCGAGATCCGGGTCGTCGCTCATGGCCGGCCCGGATGTGCCTTAGACGCCGCCGCTTGTGCCGGCCTGCACGCCAGCCTTGGCCGACTGCAACTGGGCGCGGGTCACCTCAGCTGCGGCTCGAGCGGCTTCGGCGAAGTCGGAACCAGCGCCGGCGTACAGGATCGCACGCGAGGAGTTCACCGCCACCGGGGCCTCGACGCCCCAGGCGGCCCGGACCACCGCGGCGGCATCGCCACCCTGGGCGCCGACGCCGGGCACCAGCAGCGGCAGCGTCGGCGCCAGTTCACGGACCCGGGCCAGCTCGGCCGGCCAGGTGGCTCCGACAACGAGGCCGATCTGGCCGCTGGCGTTCCAGGGCCCGGCGGCCAGCCGGGCGACCTGCTCGAACAGCAACTCGCCGTTGGCCAGCCGCTGGCCCTGCAATTCGGCGGCGCCAGGGTTGGACGTCCGGCACAGCAGGATCAGCCCCTTGTCCGGCCACCGCAGGTAAGGCTCGATCGAGTCGAACCCGAGGTAGGGCGACAGCGTGACGGCATCGGCTCCGTAGCGCTCGAAGGCTTCACGGGCGTAGAGCTCGGCGGTCGAGCCGATGTCGCCGCGCTTGGCGTCCAGGATCACCGGCACCGAAGGCGCAACACGTCGGATGTGGCCGATCAGCCGCTCAAGTTGGGCCTCGGCCGCACAGGCCGCGAAGTGCGCGATCTGGGGCTTGAAGGCGATGGCGAGATCGGCCGTCGCGTCGACGATCGCGGCGCAGAACTCGAAGATGCGCGACGGATCACCGCGCCAGTCGCCCGGCAGCCGAGACGGCTCCGGGTCCAGGCCGATGCAGAGCAGGGACTGGTTGCGCTCTTCAGCGGCTTGCAGGCGAGCGCGGAAATTCATCACTTCATTCTAGGGATGCTGCCCGGGACGGACCCAGCGGCGGTCGGACCTTCAGACCTGACGTGCAAGCGCCTCGGCGGCGCCCGTGTACCGCGCCGGGGTCAGGGCCAGAAGCCGCGCCTTCTCCGCCTCGGGCAAGGCCAACGCGGCGATGAAGTCCTGCATGCCTTGCCGCGTGATGGCCTGGCCGCGGGTGGCCGCCTTCAGCTTCTCGTAGGGCTCGGGCAGGCCGTGTCGGCGCATGGCCGTCTGCACCGCCTCGGCCAGGACCTCCCAGCTGGAGTCGAGGTCCTCGGCCAGCGCGGCGCCGTTGACCTCCAGCTTGCCGAGCCCGCGGGCGAGCGAGTCGTGGGCGAGCAGCGTGTAGCCCAGCGCTACACCCATGTTGCGCAGCACGGTGCTGTCGGTCAGGTCGCGCTGCATGCGGCTGATCGGCAGCTTGCCGCTCATGTGGACGAGCAGCGCGTTGGCGAGGCCGTAGTTGCCCTCGGCGTTCTCGAAGTCGATCGGGTTGACCTTGTGCGGCATCGTCGACGAGCCGACCTCGCCTGCCCGCGTGCGCTGCTTGAAGTAGCCCAGCGAGATGTAGCTCCAGACGTCGCGGCAGAAGTCGATCAGCACCGTGTTGCAGCGGGCCACGGCGTCGAACAGTTCGGCGATGCCGTCGTGCGGTTCGATCTGGATCGTGTGCGGGTTGAAGTCCAGTCCCAGACGTTCTTCGACGACGCGGCGGCTGAAGGCCGGCCAGTCGAAGTCCGGCCAGGCGGCGAGGTGGGCGTTGTAGTTGCCGACGGCACCGTTCATCTTGGCCGGCAGCTCGACGCTGGCGATCCGGCTGCGCGCCCGGACGAGCCGCGCGACCACGTTGGCCAGCTCCTTGCCCACCGTGGTCGGGCTCGCGGTCTGGCCGTGCGTGCGCGCCAGCATCGGCAGCGCGGCGTGTTCATGCGCCATCGCGCGCAGTGTCGCGACCAGGCCGTCCAGGGCCGGCAGCAGCACCTCTCGGCGTGCGGCGCCCAGCATGAGCGCGTGGCTGGTGTTGTTGATGTCCTCGCTGGTGCAGGCGAAGTGCAGGAACTCGGCGTTGCGGGCGAGCTCCGGGCTGGCGGTGGCCTCGGCGCAGCGGGCCTTCAGCCAGTACTCGACCGCCTTCACGTCGTGGTTGGTCGTGCGTTCGATGTCCTTGATGGCCTGCGCGTCGCTTTCAGAGAACCGGCTGACCAGGCCCCGCAGATGCGTGCAGGCGGCGTCGCCGAGCGGCGGAAACTCCGCGAAGCCGGCTTCCGACAGCGCGATGAACCATTCCACCTCGACCTGCACCCGCCGATGCATCAGCGCGAATTCGGACAGCAATGGCCGCAGCGCGGCGAGCTTGGGCGCGTAGCGACCGTCCAGCGGCGACAGGGCCAGCAGCGGCGAGGGCGATGCATTCATGTCCGGAATTCTAGGGAGGGACCTTGGAGGCGCCCGCGGTGGTCGCGCAGAGAATCCGGGCCATCACCAACACTGCTCCCAGGGAGGGAGACCATGGACACCGAGAGCCCCATCTCTGCGGCCGCGCCCGCGCCCGCCTTGCCCACACGCCATGAGCACGCGTTGCGTTTCGTCGGCTCGGGCAGCGAATACTTCAGGATCTGGATCGTCAACCTGCTGCTGACGCTGGTGACCTTTGGCCTGTACTACCCGTTTGCCAAGGTGCGGCGGCTGAAGTACTTCCATGGGGCGACCGAGCTTGCCGGCCAGCCGTTTGCCTTCCATGCCGACCCCTGGAAGATGTTTCGCGGCTATGTGCTGATCGCGGTGATGCTGATCGTGTACTCGGCGGCCGGGCACTTTTCGCCGATGGCCGGCTTGATCGCGTTTGTCATCGTCGCCGCCGTCTGGCCCGCGTTGTGGCATTCGTCGCTGCGCTTCCGCCTGGCCAACACCAGCTGGCGCGGGCTGAGGTTCCACTTTCGCGGGACGGCCGGTGGCGCCTACCGCGTGATGGCCTGGCCCGCCGTGGCGTCGCTCGTGCTCGTGGGCGCCTCGATCGCGATGGCGCCGGCGGACGAAAACAGCCAGCCGAGCACCGCGCTGGCGATCGTGTTCTTCGCCGTGTTGCTGGCGTTCTGGGCCGCCTTCCCGGCCTTTCTGTGGTTGATCCACCGCTACCGCCACGACCACATGGCTCTGGGGCGCGAGCACACGCGCTACAACGCCAGGGTCGGCCGCTACTACATGCTGTCGCTGAAGAGCATGCTGATCTCAGGCGGGCCCCTGGTGGTGCTGGGCATCGTTGCCGCCATCGTGATTCCGGCGATGCAGGCCAGCACCGCCGGTATCGCCCAGCGGGCCGACGCCGGGGCGGGTGCTGCCTTTGGCGTCGGAATGGTCGTCGGCATGGCGCTGTTCTACGTCGTGCTGATCGCCGTGGCCGGCGGCTACTGGACGGCCCGCATGCAGGCGGTGATGTGGAACGGCACCGCCAGTGCCCACATCGGTTTTGCCAGCAGCCTGCGCGCGCGTCCGATGATCGGCCTGTGGATCAAGAACGGCCTGCTGATCATTGTCACGCTCGGGCTCTACTTCCCGTTTGCGCAGGTGGCCACGGCGCGGATGCGCTTGCACGCGATGACGGTCACGAGCACGCTGGCGCTGGACGACCTGACGGCACGTCTGGGGTTGGAGAGCGAGTCCGCGGCCGGCGACGCCGCGGGCGATCTGCTCGGATTCGACATCGGTCTCTGACGGGCGGTTGAAGGTGCAGGCGCTCTACTTCGACGGCCACAGCGCCCGCGCCACCCCGGTGCGGCTGCATGTCACCGAGGCGGCGCTGCACGCGGTGGCCGCCGATCCGGGTGGCAACGCCGGTGCCGAAGCCGCAACGGCCTGGCAATGGCCGCTGACCGAGCTGGTCTGGCCCGAGCGCACACGCCATGGCCAGCGGACGATCGAGTTGAAGGGCGGCGGCACGCTGGTCGCCACCGACGCCGTCGCGTTTGATGCCTGGCGCGCTCGCCATGGGCATCGCGATGGCTGGATCGTGCGCGCCCAGCAGCATTGGCGCGGCGTGGCGCTGGCGCTGATGCTGCTGGTCGCCACCGTCGCCGGCGGCTACCGCTGGGGCGTGCCGCTGATCGCCCGCGGCATCGTTGCCGTCGTCCCGCAGGCGGCCGACCAGGCCCTGGGTGATGCGGCCCTGGCGAGCCTGGACCGCCAGTGGCTGGCGCCCAGCCGCATCGACGCCGCGCGGCAGGACGAGTGGCGGGCGCGCTTCGGGGCCTTGATGGACCAGGCGATGCCCGATGCCGGCCGTCGCCTGGCCTGGCAGCTGCACTTTCGCAGTGGTGGAGAGTCGCTCGGCGCCAACGCGCTGGCACTGCCGGGTGGGCACATCGTCATCACCGACGAGATGCTGGCGCTGCTCGTCGGCCATGAAGACACCGTGCTGGGCGTGCTGGCGCACGAATACGGCCACATCGAGCACCGCCACGGCATGCATGCCGTGGCGCGGCTGACCCTGGTCTCGCTGGCGGTGTCGGTTGCGCTCGGAGACTTCAGCAGCGTCATCGTTGCGGTACCGGTGCTGCTGGCCCAGGCCGGCTACTCCCGCGAGGCCGAGCGCGAGGCCGACGCCGCCGCGGCCCGGCTGCTGCGCGCCAGCGGCCGGTCGCCCGAGGTGATGGTGCTGCTGTTCGAGAAGATGGGCCAGCAGCGCGACGACAAGAAGAAGTCCGAGTCGTCTGCCTCGCGCACGCCAAACCTGCCGATCGCCTTCGCCAGTCACCCACAGGACGACGAGCGCATCCGCTTCTTCCGCGAGGCGGCACGGTGATCGCCTGTTTGGCGGGTGTCGTGGGGGGGCCTGAACGCCTACGATGGGCTCCTCTCCCCAGTGAGCGGCCGTCCATGACCAAGATGAATAGCCCCGCGGACATCGCCAGTCGCCTGGTCCCCGGACGTTCCATCCCGAAGCTCGCACGCCGCGGCGACATGCTGGCACTGAGCAAGGCGCTTCTTGCCGAGGCGCGCGAGACCTATGCCATCCCCGAGTCGGCGCAAACCGTCGCGGTCGGCTGGACCGGGTTCCCGGGCCTCGAAGCCAGGCGCTTCGTCGGGGCGTCGCGCTCGATCCGCGCAAGGACCTTGCTGCCGACTCCCGTCGACCACATCATGGCGCCCCGCTCGAATGCCCAGTTCCTCGATCACGCCGAGCAGGACGTGGCCAACGCCTTCATCGACGCGATCCAGGCCGTCGGCGGCGGCTCGGCGCTCGATGGCGAGTGGCTGCGTGTCGCGATATCGCACGCCAAAGGTCCTTGCAGCGCCTGTGTGCAGGGCCTGACCGATCGCCAGATGGATCCTGGGGTCCTGGCGCAGCTGAGCCGCCGCTTTCCCGGCTTGACGGTGACCTTGTTGTGGGTCTCCGAAGGCGGCCGTCTGCACCATGCCATCCTGCAAGGCGGCGAGCGGCTTTGAGCAGGCGATCGCTGTCATGAGACCGTATCGCGCGCTGCTGTTCGATGTCTTCGGCACCGTCGTCGACTGGTTCGGCAGCGTCAGTGCCGAGCTGCGCGCCAGCGGGCTGGCGCTGGACCCGGTGGCCTTCACGCAGGCCTGGCGACGGGGTTACGGCCCCGCGATGCAGCAGGTGCGCAGCGGTGAGCTGCCATGGACGAACATCGACGGCCTGCATCGGCGCATCCTGGACGGGCTGCTGGCCGAAAACGGCCTCGTACCGGGGCGCGACCTGAGCGAGGCCCAGGCCGCGGACCTGAACCGGGCATGGCACCGGCTTGCGCCCTGGCCGGACAGCGTCGACGGCATCACGCGCCTGAAGCGCCGCTTTGTCGTCGCGCCGCTCAGCAACGGCAATGTCTCGCTGCTCGTCGACCTGGCCCGCCACGGCGGCCTGCCCTGGGACGCGATCTTCAGCGCCGAGCTGTTCGGCCACTACAAGCCTGATCCCGAAACCTACCTCGGCGCCTGCCGCCTGCTGGGCCTTCAGCCCGCACAGGTGCTGATGGTGGCGGCCCACCCGAGCGACCTGCGTGGTGCAGCAGCCGCCGGCCTGGCCACGGCCTACGTCCCGCGCCCTGCCGAGCAGGGGCCCGGGGGCATGATGGAGCCCTGGACGGCGGGCGAGTTCGACCTCGTGGCGCACGACTTCATCGACCTCGCCTCGCAGCTCGGCGCCTGAGCCTGCCCATCCGTCCTCTGTTGCCCCTGTCGACCGAACCGATGACCCCCCATTCCACCGACTACCTCGTCGTCGGCGCCGGCACCGCCGGGTTGGCTTTTGCCGACACGCTGATCGCCCAGGATCCGAACGCCCATGTGACCCTGGTGGACCGCCGCGGCAAGGCCGGCGGGCACTGGAACGATGCCTACCCGTTCGTCACGCTGCACCAGCCGTCGGCGTTCTATGGCGTCGCGTCGTTGCCGCTGGGCAGCGGCCGGATCGACAGCGTCGGCCTGAACGCGGGCCTGGCCGAACTGGCCTCGGGCGCCGAGGTCTGCGCCTATTTCGATCGCGTGGTCCACCAGAGCCTGCTCGCCAGCGGCCGTGTCGCCTACTGCCCGATGCACGAGCACCTGGGCGATGGCCTGATCGAGTCCCTGCTGTCGGGCGAGCGCACTCAGCTTCAGGTGCGCCGGCGCATCGTCGACGCCAGCCACCAGGGCCCCTCGATCCCGTCCAACCACCGCCCGCGCTTCGAGGTCGCCGATGGCGTGCGCCTGGTGCCGCCCAACGCCTTGCCGCAGCTCTGGCAGCGCGCCGCAAGGGGCGAGTCGCTGCCGCGGCGCTTTGTCGTCGTGGGTGCCGGCAAGACGGCGATGGACAGCGTGAGCTGGCTGCTCGGCGCCGGCGCGCCGGCCGCGGCCATCCAGTGGCTGGTGCCACGCGATTCGTGGCTCGTCAACCGCGTGACGACCCAGAACGGCGCGGAGTTCTTCGATGCCGCCATCGGCGGGCAGGCCGACCAGATGCAGGCCTTTGCCGAAGCCGAGTCGGTCGAGGACCTGTTCCTGCGGCTGGAGGCGGCTGGCGTGCTGTTGCGCATCCACCGCGACCGCTGGCCGACGATGTTCCACCTCGCGACGATGACCCCGGCCGAAGCCGCATGGCTGGCCCGTGTGCAAGACGTGGTGCGCCTGGGCCACGTGCGCCGCCTCGAACCCGCGGCCATCGAGCTCGAACACGGCCGGATCGCGGTCGACGATCCGGCGGCGACGCTGTTCGTGGATTGCACCGCGTCGGCCGTGGAGCCGCGGCCGCTGCTGCCGGTGTTCCAGGACGGGCGCATCGTCCTGCAGATGCTGCGCCTGCCGCTGCCGGCCTTCAGCGCCGCGCTGACCGCCTGGATCGAGGTCCACGGCCGCGACGACAAGCACCGCAACGCGCTGGCCGCACCGGTGCCGTTCCCGCACAGCCTGGCCGACTACCCCAAGGCGATGGCCGTCGGCATGTGGAACCAGGCGCAGTGGGGCCAGGAGCCGGCGCTGCGCCAGTGGATGCGCGAGTGCCGGCTCGACGGTTTCAGCAAGCTGATGGCCAGCGCCTCGCGCGACAACCCGGCCCAGCAGGCCATCATCGCCCGCTTCAAGCAGCACGCCATGGCGGCGATGGCCAACCTGCCGCGGTTGATCGCATCGGCGGCCTGAGCGCGGCTCTTCAAGCCAGCAGCGCCCACAGCAGCACCAGCACCATCGCCAGCGTGAGGGCGAAGATCTGCAGCATCAGCACCGTGCCGGCGCGCAGCAGTCGCCAGCCGAGTCGGCCGCCGTAGACGCGGCGCATGGCCACGATGGCGTAGATCGGCATCGCGGCGAAGGCGGCAAAGCTCAGCCACGGGACGTTGAACAGGCTCAGCGCCAGCATCGCGAACCAGAACGCGTGCACGTGCAGCGCGAACACGAGGTGCTCGGTGTAGTGCAGGCGGCGGCTCCAGTAGACGAGCTTGAGCCACAGCGCAAAGCTCGGCAGCAGCACGAACATGCCCAGGCCCAGGTTGGCGAGCAGTCGTTCGCCGACGTTGTGCATCACCTGTTGAAGCTCTTGCGGGTTGCTGGCGCGCACCCGTTCCAGCCGCTTGCAGACCCAGCCCGGGAGGCCCTCGCAGAACCATTCGCCCTTGCGCATGCCGGCGCCGGTGCCTTCGCCCAGGGCGAGCAGGTTGTAGTTGAGCTGTTTGGGTTCCTTGGGCATGTCGCCGGCGTCGATCTGCATCGCGCCGTCGATGCTGGCGACGCCGACGATGCGGATCGCCAACAGCACGACCAGGCTGATCGTCAGGTACAGCCGCAGCGGCAGGACGTAATGCTTGCGCCGGCCGGCGAGGTACTGGCGCGTCAGCTCGCCGGGCTTGAACAGCAGCAGCTTCAGCGTGCGCCACAGCGCGCCCTCGGTGGCGAGGTAGGCGCCGCCGAACTGCTGCAGGAACTCACCCAGCCGCGGCGCGCGGATGCGCGTTTCCTGGCCGCATTGCGGGCAGAACGGCGGCACCGGTGCCGCCAGCTCGTGGCCGCAGTTGGTGCAGGGGCGGGGGCCGGCGTCAGGGTCCATCGGGTACCGCGGCAGCGCTCAGCGCCTGGGCAAACGCGGCCAGGCGCGATGCGTCCAGTCGACCTTCGGTGCGCAGGCTGCTGCACAGGTCGACGCCGTGCGGCTGCACCGCGGCCACGGCGGCGCCGACATTCCCGGCATTCAGCCCACCGGCCAGCCACAGCGGCAACGGGAACACGGCGTCGCGGATGCGTCGGCTCAGTGCCCAGTCGTGCGTGCGGCCGGTGCCGCCGAGCTCCTTGATGACGGCCTGCGGGTTGCCGCTGTCGAGCAGGATCGCGTCGACCTCGGGCGCCACCGCCAGGGCCTCGGCCAGCGAGGCCTCGCCCAGCACATGCACCACCTGCACCAGCTCGACACGGGGGCACAGATCGCGCAGCGCCCGCAGCTCGCTCCTGGGCACGTGGTCGACCAGTTGCAGCGTCGTCGGCCGCACCTGACGCCATTGCGCCGCAATGCCCGCGGCCGTGGTGCGCGCGGTGAGCAGGAAGGTCTTGACCGGCAGGCCGCGCATGGCCTTGGCGACGACCGCGGCGCGGCGCTCGTCGATCGCCCCCGGCCCGCTGGGCATGGGCGAGACCAGGCCCAGTGCCGCGGCACCGGCGGACAGGGCCATCCGCGCTTCGTCGGTGTCGGCGATGCAGCAGACCTTGAGCGCAGTGCGATGCACGCCGGCGCTCATGGCGCGCTCCCCGTGCGCAGGCGACGCGCCGCCGCGGCCAGCAAGGCACGCGAGTAGCGGTCGTGCAGGCCGAGCAGGGCCGTGAACAGGCGGCCGGAACGGCGCTCGCCGATCGCCCGGTCCCCACGGGGCAGCAGCGCGGATCCGAAACGCAGCACGGTCTCGCGGCCTGCGGCATCCGGCTCGACCATCAGCCACAAGCGCGTGCGGCCGGTCCGCTCGACGAGCAGCAACTGGCCTTCGGCCCGTGCCTCGACGCGCCAGACGGCAAAGCGCTCGCCGCGGCCCTCGCCGAGCGCCCGCGCGTCATCGTCCGTCGACGGGGCACCGGCCAGCGCGAGCACGGCACGTTCCAGCTTGAACAGAGGCGTCGTGTAGAAGGCGGCGACAAAGTCAGCCAGCACGATGCGGCCCGGCACGGTGCTGCGGTAGCTGTCGGTGAAAGCGCCTTCGGCGCAGTGGCGCTGGAGCAGCGCGCCGGCCGGGAGTTCGCAGGGAGTGACGGACATCGGGAGGGATTCAGGTGTGGATGACCCCGCGGCCCTGCGTCTGCAACGCTGCGGGCGCGATGCCGGGCACGAGTGTGCAGGCCGCCAGCACGGCAGCGCTGGCGGCGGCGGCGCTGGACTCGTCCGCGGCATGCACCCAGGCCAGCGCTTCGCCACGGGCCACGGGCGCCGCCAGTGCCTTCACGTTCGCAAGGCCGACCCGCGGGTCGATGCGGTCCCCCGGCTTGATGCGGCCACCGCCCAACGCCACGACCGCAAGGCCGAGCGAGCGGACGTCCCAGGCGGCGATGTGGCCGTCGGCGGGTGCGGGCACCGGACGCTGCACCGGCGCCGTGGGCAGGCCAAAGCCGGTGGCCAGCACATCGGCCGGCCCGCCCAGCGCGGCGACCATGCGCGCAAAGCGTTCGGCGGCGCGCCCTTCGGCCAACGCCGCCGTGGCCCGGTCGCGGGCCGCTGCCACCGTGGCCGCCAGACCGCCGGCATGCAGCAACCCGGCGCACAGGTCCAGCGTCAGCGCGAGCAGTCGCGGCTCCTGGCGCTCGCCCTTCAGGAAGGCCAATGCCTCGGCGACTTCGAGCGCGTTGCCGGCGTGGTGGCCGAGCACCTGGTTCATGTCCGACAGCAGCGCGCGCGTCGGCAGGCCGGCGGCGGTGGCGACATCGACCAGCGCCTCGGCCAGGGCCGCGGCCTGGGCGTGTTCGACCATGAAGGCGCCGGAGCCGAACTTGACATCCATGACCAGCGCGTCCAGGCCGGCGGCGCGCTTCTTGGACAGGATCGAGGCCACGATCAGCGGCAGGCTCTCGACCGTGGCGGTGACGTCGCGCAGCGCGTACAGCCGCTTGTCGGCCGGTGCCAGGGTCGGGCCGGCGCCGATGATCGCGCAGCCGGCCTCGCGCAGCGCGCGGTGCAGCGTCGCCCGGTCGGGGTCGACGCGATAGCCCGGCAGGGCCTCCAGCTTGTCGAGCGTGCCGCCGCTGTGGCCCAGGCCGCGGCCGCTGATCATCGGCACCAGACCCCCGCAGGCGGCGACGATCGGCGCGAGCATCAGGCTGACCTTGTCGCCGACGCCGCCGGTGCTGTGCTTGTCGAGCACCGGCCGGTCGGCAAAGCCGGCGGCGCGCCAATCGAGCACCTCGCCGGAGTGGGTCATCGCGTCGGTCAGCGCGGTGGTCTCGTGGCGGTCCATGCCGCGCCAGACGATGGCCATCGCGAGTGCGGCCGATTGCGCGTCGCTCCAGCTGCCGTCGACCAATCCACGCACAAAGGCGCCGATCTGCGCCGCGTCGAGCGCGCCGCCGTCGCGCTTGGTGCGGATGACCTCGGCCGGCAGCATCGTCGGACGCGTCGCTCGGTGCTCAATCCACCAGCGTGACGCGCGGCGTCGGGTCCGGCGCCGGGGTGTTGGCCGTCAGGAAGGCGATCAACGCGTCGACGTCCTGCGCCCCGCCCAGGCGATTGCGGCCCTGCACCAGCATGCGCACGCCGTCGCCCCCCTCGGCGAGAAAGCTGTTGACGGTGAAACGCACGTTGCGATCCAGTGCCACGGGCTGACCCGCAAGGCGCAGGTTCTGCACCCGTTGGCCGTGCGCGGCGGAGGCCTTCCAGTCGTAGGTCAGCGACGACGACGGAATCAGGAACGACGGCCGTTCACGCCCGGGTGCCTGCTGGTCCTCGAGCATCTGCTTGAGCTCGGCGCCGGTCAGCGTCATCACGACCAGGCTGTTGCCGAAAGGCTGCATCGAGAACACCTCGCCGTAGCTGACGCTGCACGGCGGCGTGGCGCCGCCGGCGCAGCGCAGATCGGTGCGCACGCCGCCGGGGTTCATCAGCGCGAACTCGGCCCCGCCGCGCTCGGGCGTGCGCGTGGCGGCCCATTGCGCGTCGGCCACCAGGCGCCCGGCACTGGCGTCGCTGCGCGCGCTGCGGTCGAAGTTGCCGGCAATGCGCCCGACCGGGCGCTGCGCGCGTGGTGCGGCGGCGGCGGCGTAGGCGGCCACGCGCTCGGCCACCGCGGCCACGGGCTGCGCGTTCTTCAGCGCACTGGCCCAGGGCTCGGGCTCGGCGGAGATGATCGCGGCCTTCAGCGTCGCATCGCTGCGGTCGTTGAAGACCGGCAGGTTGCGGTGCTGGGTTTTCGTGCGGTCGACGTCGCCGGTCTTGGGGTCGAGCAC
>Ga0209985_10001118_pt1 | contig 27288 bp, 13 predicted proteins | sample NOAtaG_FD_187305 | JGI IMG/M metagenome (GOLD analysis project Ga0209985, IMG submission 187305) | Freshwater lake microbial communities from Lake Erie, under a cyanobacterial bloom - NOAA_Erie_Diel6S_1000h metaG (SPAdes) (version 2) | ecosystem: Environmental > Aquatic > Freshwater > Lake ...
GCTGCCGGCGTCACTCGGCGGCTATACAGTGGGGGTGCTGGTACAAACGAATTTTGGAGGCATCCTTCAGGTAGATGGGGTGCCGGTAGGGGAAGAGCTGGGTAAATTTTACCTCAAAGAACAACTGGATGCCTCCCCGGATGGTTCCTGCATGATCGTAGTAGCGACCGATGCCCCCCTCGATGCCCGCAACCTGAAGCGCCTGGCGCAACGGGCCATGCTCGGACTCGGCAAAACGGGTGGAATCGCATCGAACGGGAGTGGAGATTATGTGCTTGCTTTTTCCACAGACCCCGGGCTAAGGATACCTTTCGATATGGAAAATCCCATGCTGGAGCAAAAAGTCTTGCATAATGATGCTGTTTCGCCCCTTTTTCTCGCGGTCATCGAAGCTACCGAGGAGGCCATCATCAATTCGCTCTTTGCAGCCACTACTATGGAAGCCAACGGAATCCGCGTGGAGGAACTGCCAGTGGATAGCGTACTGGAGATCCTGCGCAAATATGGCCGATGAAACACGCCGGGCCTTAACTTTGTTACCTTGAGGGATAAAGACAATCCAGACGATGAAAGGGTCACACGACAACATCGCGCTGCCCGCCGCCATACTGCTGGCCGCAGGCAGTGCCAGCCGGATGGGGCTGCCCAAACAATTGCTTGAATACGAAGGGAAAACACTGCTCGAGTGGGCCGTAGGCAAGGCCCTGGCATCAGGCTATGGGCCAGTAGTGGTCGTTGGAGGAGCATATTCTCCGGCGATAGCACAAATATGTGCTACGCTGGGGCCCAAAGTACATTTTTGCCACTATGCAGAATGGGCAAAAGGAATGGGCGGCAGTATAGCCTGCGGCATGCAATACCTGCTGGAATTAGCGCCCCTAATACCGGGAGTATTGATATTCCTGGCTGACCAGCCATGGGTCGGAGTCGAACACCTGAAAGGGCTCCACCACGCCTGGGTGGCAGAAAAGCCACCTTACGCCGCCGCGTGGTACAACGACAAACCGGGTGCCCCCGCAATTTTTTCCCGGGAAGTATTCGCAGATTTACTCGCCTGCTCAGGCGACCAGGGAGCCAGAATGCTTTTCCGGGAATATCCGGGGCTACATTACCCGCTTCCCCAGGCAGCATTCGATATTGATACCCCCGAAGATTGGAAAATATTTACCAAAAATAAATAAGCGATTATGCATAAAATTGACCACCTGCGTATGGAATATGGCGAAAAGCCACTGGAGCCAGCCGATATGCTGGACGACCCCTTCATGCAATTTGCAGATTGGCTGCAGGAAGCAATCAATGCAGAAGTATTGGAGCCAAATGCAATGACCCTGGCAACAGTCGGGCCCACCGGCCGCCCTTCCGGCCGCATCGTCCTCCTGAAAGGATTCGGCCACCAGGGCTTTGTCTTTTACACCAACTACCTGAGCCGCAAAGGAGAAGAACTCGCGCAAAACCCTTATGCGGCCCTGGTCTTTTTTTGGGGCCCCCTCGAACGACAGGTAAGAATCGAAGGAAGCATAGAAAAAACAGACCGGGAAAGCTCGGAAATCTATTTTTCGTCCCGACCAGTCAGCAGCCAGATCGGGGCGGCTGCATCCCCACAAAGCAGCGTAATCCCATCAAGAAATATCCTGGAACATGAAATGAAAGCGCTGGCTCATGCGTTTGAAAAGCATGGCACTGTACCCTGCCCGGAACACTGGGGCGGCTATCGCATGGTCCCCGATATGTTCGAATTCTGGCAGGGTCGCAGGAGCCGCCTGCACGACCGCATCCGCTATCAACTCAGTGACCACGGAAAATGGAAAAAGGAAAGGCTGGCGCCCTGAAAGATGCCCCCGAAGTTCTTATCCTCTTTATTGCTAAAACCAAAACCTAATGCCTTGCCGCATGGCATTCGCTGCTGTTGTGTAGAAAGATGCTTTTGTGCAGGGCGACCCCATTTTGTATGAAAAATCAAACCCTCATTTGCTTTGTTTTTGCGTGCTTTCCGGTATTTCTAAATGCCCAATACCTCACAGGAATCGAAGCACTCAACGCGCAGCGGTTCCCTGAAGCCCTGGGCTATTTTCAGCAAGCCGGCACAAAAATCCCTGCTCTGGAACAATTGGGTATGGCCCGCTACTTTTTGGCAGCAGGTAACCCGGCCTATCATCCCGACTCTGCATATTCGCGCGTACTATCGGGGATAAAGGCTTACCGAAGCCTGGACGACAAAAAACAAGAGACTGTCAAAAAAGAACTGGGAAAGGACAGTCCGGTTAAAATCAAGCGGGAAATCGAAAAAATCTGGTCTGCTGAAGTGATGGCACTGAAAGACCTGCAAGCCATAAACCGGTTTTTGGCTGTTGCGAAAAACGCCCTTCCCGAACAGCTCGATACCGTTATCACCCTACGGGACCAGCTCGCCTTTGAAGAAGCTTACGCCCAAAATACCCATCAGGCACTGTACCAGCTATTGTCAATTTACGGCCAAAGCCTGCGCTCGACCAGTCCCACCCTTCTGCAAAAAGCCGGGATACGCCTCTTTGAAATGTTTATCCAGGAGAACGGCTGGCCGGAACAGGGGAAATTCAAAGCTGCTTACCCCGACGCAAGCTTTGCGCAGGATACCCTCCTGACCGCTATGAAGGCCGCGTCCAATATGGCCGTCCGCAACAGGCCGGAGGGCTGGCAGTCTTTTGTCCGGCGCTACAGCGGTACGGTATTCGAAGGGATTGGAATGGATTCCCTGTCCGGGTTTATCCTTCAAAAGGGGAGCATGGTCCAGTGCGAACAATACCTCAGGACCTGGACAAATGGCCCGCAAAGGGCGCGTATCTGGGAACGCCTCTATCAACTGTATCGCACCAGCCAGCCCGATCCCTCGGGTTTACAGTCTTTTGCCGCCCGTTTCCCCGATTTCCCGTTCCCGGAACGCCTTCGGCAGGACCAAAAGACCGCTCTGGAGTTTTTCTACGAGGCCACCATGCGCAGCGACAGTGTGGAGCGCATGGGTCGGTTTCTGCAGGGCTACCCTTCGTACCCCAAAGCCGATTCGGTATGGCTTCGCTATTATACCCTCGTGCGTGCGCGCGCAAGGTCCCCACGGGAAGTCGATGCTTTCTTAAATGCCAATCCAGGGATACCGGCCGCCCTGCGCGATAGCGCGATCTTGGAAAAAAAAGTGTGGGAAGACCGCATCCAGCTACAAACTTATGAGCGCCTGGTAGCAGCAGGCCACCCAACGCCCTTACTGCGTTATGCCACCAAACAACCGCCGCTGAAGTATGCGAAAGCGGCACAGGAAAAACTACCGGAAATCCTGCTTAAATCCGACTCCGCAGAAGCCATACGGTTATTCCTGAAAGAACTGCCAGGCCACCCCGAACGCCAGCGCGTAATGGAGCGCCTTTATATGGTCACCAATGCCAACAAAAGCCTGGAAAGTATAAATGCTTTTGCCCAAGCCTATCCGGATTTCGATAGCGTCCGCATTAAAGTGGACCGCGCCGGGATGCTCAAGGGACTGTATTCCGAAGACCGCCAGACGGAATTTTCGCAATATATAAAAGCGTATGCCCCCTCCGACGAAGCATTTTTTATCCTGCAAAAAATGATGCACAAGGACTTCTCGGAAGGCAACTGGCAAGGAGTTGAAGATACCCTGAAGCAGTATGCACCATTCTTCGCACAAAAAAATACTGCCTTCCAGGATTTTTACGACCGGACACAGCGAAAAGAACTTGAAAAGAGAAAGTCCCCCCTGAAATGGGAAGACGGCAGGGATTACGAGGGATATTCCCCGGAACTCACCGGAAACGGCAAACACCTCTATTTCACCAGAATGGGGGTGGAAAGCGAAACGGAAGACGTGTTCTACACCCAATATTCCGATAAGGGATGGTCGGCACCAGTACCCGTCACCAGCCTCAATACCCCGACAAAAAACGAAGCCGTGCAGAATATTAGCACTAATGGGACAGAAATGCTCCTTTTTGTGGACGGGGATATCTATGAAAGCAAAAAAACGGCGCAAGGCTGGAAAGCAGCGGGGCTTCTACCGGGCGGTATCAATACGCCTTACTGGGACGGAGACCCCCGCTATTTTGGAAAGGGACTGACCTTTGTTTCGGCAAAAGGCGGAGACATGGATATCTACATTGCGTTGTATGGGGCCGATGGCGCTACCCTCCAGGCCCCTCTCCCCATCGGGAACGCCATCAATACCCCGGGCAACGAGCGCAACCCCTTCCTCCACCCCGACATGAAAACCCTCTATTTCGCCTCCGATGGGCACGATGGCTTTGGTGGCTTCGACCTCTACATCAGCACACGCCTGGACGATACCTGGCGCAATTGGAGCAAACCGCGCAACCTCGGTCTATTATTTAACTCCAGCAGCGATGACTGGCACTTATTCGTTACGACCGATGGCTCCAGGGCTTATTCGGTTTCTAATGAGCAGGGGGACAACCACATTACCTACATGGATATTCCGCAATCTTACAAGCCGGAGCCCGTTTATACGTTCGAGACCACAGTATTGGATGCCAGCGGCAAACCCGTAGAGGGAGAAGTCGTCATCCAGGACCTGGAGACCGGAAAGATCGTACAAATCGTCCGACCTGACCCGCTGACCGGTGAAGTGTTTATCCCTGTATCGGAGAAAAAGAACTACCGGGCCGAGCTACGCAAAACCGCTGCACCGCCCGTTTCGTTGCAGCTAAGTTTCGCACAGGATACCGCGAAAGGCATCGTAGAAAATCCCGTGATCATATCCACAACAGAAGACCTCAGGCGCTCGGGAGCGAGTATAATCCTCAATAACCTATTCTTCGAAACGGGCTCCTATACCCTCCTCGACCAATCCAGATTTGAGCTCGACGCCATGGCCAAATACCTCAAAGACAACCTCCTGGCTATCGAAATACAGGGCCATACCGATGATGTCGGCAGTGCTTACAGCAACCAGTTGCTCTCAGAAAACCGGGCTTCCGCCGTTCGGGATTACCTGATCGCCAAAGGTTGCGACCCTGAAAAAATCCAGGCTACCGGATATGGCGAGACCCAGCCTACCGTGCCCAACAATGATGAAAAGTCGCGGCAGAAGAACCGGAGGGTCGTGTTTCGGTTATTATAGCACAAGGGGCCCATCGCTTAACGCAGCGGGGTGACCTGGCCGTTCTTCATTTCGACAAGGAAAGCTCCGGGAAAGCCGGATGACCTTACAAGGGGCAACGCGTTGCGGGCATCTTGTGCGGTCCTGAAACCGCCGAGTAACTTCAGGGTAAATTGTCCTTTGCGAAAATCAATAATCGGCCCCACGCTCAACAACGCACCAGGGCTGAAATTGCTTGGGTTGACATACGCCCCGAGCTGTATCATCACCTCTGATACAGGTAGCTGGGGTCCTGGTATCGCCGGTGCTACCAGCGGCACCGACGGTACCTCTACCGATCCCGTTTCCGTAGCGATGAAAGCACCAGTGAACCCCTTTTTCCGTAACGCAGGGAGGAGCTGCGCCGCCAGGGCATAAGTCTGATAGGGACCTACCCGCACCTTGTGCTTGCCATCTGCAAACACACTATAGACAGGGCCGATGCCACCGACCTTTGCGGTAAACGCTGCCATATCCGGTGCGCCGTTCATCGCAGAGATTTGAATGGAGAAACCTTGTGAGGGAGAAGCAGAAGAAGGCTCAAAGATTGTACCCGGTCCTGTACCTGGTCCTGTACCCGGTCCTATAACTGGTCCTGTAACTGGTCCTGTAACTGGCCCCGGCGCATCGAGCGGGAACAGTGCGGTATTGCCCAGGATATTGCGGTTAAGACCTCCCGCCGTATTCACGGTCACCATTTTTTCGCGGAAGCCCTGGGCGGAGAAGCTGACCTGAAATGTCGAATTGGCCGAAAGGCTCATGGCCACTTGCCCACGTTGATCGGTATAGGCCCTTGCCACTGCACCGGTAGCGAGGTTCTGGGCAACTACGGACACCCCCGACAAGGGTTGTTGGTTCTGTCCATTATAGACCGCGCCATAGTAATCTTCCCCTTTTCGCGTCAGCGCGACCTCAATTTCGCGGTTTCCGCCCGCAGTGGCCCCATAAAGGGAAATACGGTTCTCGTTGAAGCCTTCTTTTACCACGACGACATCGCAGTTGGTGTTCGCGGAGAGGGGCAGCACATAAATGCCTGCAGTATTCGTAGTAACGATATTCCGGGTGAAATTGGGGTTACATGCGGAAAGGTCAATAGATGCCCCGGTCACCGGAGACCCATCCAGCGCGTTGATCACTTTGATGGACAGCCCCCCGCCCTGGCTGAGGGGCGTACCTTTCGTCACGCGGAAAATATCCTCGGCACCCTGTGATCCGCTCCGGTTGGAGGTCAGATAACCGATATTGCGCCCGGCATCGAAGACGAAACCATAATCATCGGAAGAAGTGTTGAGCGGGACACCGAGGTTGTTCACCTTTGTCCACTTGCCCCCCTGCTGTTCTGCACGGAAAATATCCATACCCCCAAACCCCTGGTGCCAGTCTGAGGCAAAAAACAGACCGTTCCCATCGTAGAAAGGCGAAATTTCATTTCCGGGAGTATTCACCGTAGCCCCGAGGTTGACCGGCTTGGTCCAGGAATTATCTTTGCGGTAAGAAACATACAGATCATAGCCTCCATAGCCCTCCTGCCCTGCATCGCTGGCAAAGAACATCACCATGCCGTCGGCAGAGAAAGCAGGATATCCAGTCATATTTTTTTTGGAATTAAAAGGGAACAGCCGTTCGTTGACCCAATTCCCACTGGCAGTAGCCTCGGCGGTTACGATACGCAGCTCGGCACCTGTGGAAGGAATCTGGCGGACCCCCGTCAGGAAGCTATTCGAAGTATAAGCCACGTAGCGCCCGTCAGCTGAAAAGGTCACTGGCCCCAAACCCGGCCGGGTATTCAAAAAAGTCGAAGTGGAAAGATAGCTGTCAGGGCCGATCCGGGCGGTAAACAGCACGCTCTGGGCGCTGCCGTCCCAACCGACAGGACGCTGAACATCGGTGCGCTGCGAAGCAAAAATCAACTGGTCCCCTACGAGGACCGGGCCAAAGTCGGCAGCAGAGGAGTTGATCCGTCGTTCCTCGGAAACGGTATATTCCCCGGCCTGGGATTGTTGATAGCGCGCAAAATCGCAGGTCGCAGCAAAATGATTGCCGATAGAAGGGTCGGATTTTGCATATTCGCCATAATACCGCTTCGCTTCTTCATAACGCCCCATGGATTTGAGCACGTGCGCAAAAGCCAGCAGATAGCGTGGAGTTATGGACTCTTTCTGAGTCTGAATCAACGTGGCATAGTACTTGAAAGCATCCTCCATCTTATTAATACTCCAGTAACAATCCGCAATTTTGGCCAGTGCTTCTTCCTCAGATGGATATTGCGTCAGGATTTTTTTGTAGCTCTCGATTGCCTGAGCATAGGCTTTTGCTTCATGCTGCAAATTAGCGCTCCGGAGCTGGCTCCGGAGGCTCTGGCCCCAGGCGGGGCTGCCCAGCAAAACAAAGAGGATGATCAGCAAGGGTTTGTTGTTTGTCCGCATAGTTGTTTTTTTTCGGTTAGAAGGTTTAACGTTTTGCAGTGGAACCACCACATCATTTTAGGCGGCCCTTTTAGTAGTTCAAATCAAAAATACAAAAATTGCAGCGAAAAAACATACTTGTTTTGAAAAGGCAGTATGCAGGGCAGAACGAGTTATTCCGCGTCTATGCGTAGGCTTTTCAAGCGCATAGACGATGCGGTCGCAGCTGCCGGGCCAGCCCCATAAAATCGGTATGTGTAAAAAGTCGCGGGGCTGTCCTTTTCGGCGTAAGCAATCAATACTTCGGACAGCGTACCTGGTAGCGTTCTTTAGCCGGATGAAAGTAGGTTAGGGCAATTTCAAATGCGCCCCGGCTATAGTTGGAGCGCCGCAAGGAAGACGCGGTGACATCATAACTAAAGCCGAGATTCCACCGTTCCAGTTCGAATACCGCGACAAACACCAGAGCGTCCAGCCCGGGTGATGGGTCAATGGCGGCGGATTGGTTGGAAAGATGGGCCCAAAGGCCGGAACGCAGGGCCAGGTCGCGCCAATAAGGGTTGGCGTAGCGGATATTCATACCTGCTGTGGCACTCAGGGAAGGCCCCTGACTGGCCACCATAACTGCAGGTAATGCAGAGAGTTCTTTGGTGAAAGGGATTTCCCCGCCGCCATGTGCCGTCCAGCGCCTGAACAATTGCACACCGTCCCCATCCAGCAGGGAAACATCGGGCTCGAGGATGTGGTGCAGGGCAGCACCGGCATAAACGCTGGCATTTTCATCAAAAACCGCATACCAGAGCAAGCCGGCCTGCAGATCGGGGTTGACCCTTCGCAAAGTGCCTGATATGGGTTCCCCGGAAGGCAGACCCCGGTCAACCCGGTTTTCACCCCGGTTATATTGGCTCGAAAACCAAAGTCCATCTCCCTGTAAAGCATGCTGTAGCAGGCCTGCCTGTGCCCCGGCTACCAGATATTGCTCTGCTGACGCACCCCGGCCACCGCTCAACTGCTTCAGAAAAGAAGCCCCAACCATGAAACTTCCGCGCTCAAACCCGGCCACACCTGCTTCGTCCTGCTGGACAGCTACCCCAAAACCTGCATAGTCGCGGTTGACAACTTTTGCCCTCCATTCAAAACTCCCGGAATATGTCCGGAATGGACGGTCCGAAAATAAGGTCGGATAAAGTACCCGATAATTTAGGGCACCCCGATAGCGCCCCTCGAATACTCCACATAGTGCCGGGTTTACCTGCATCGGTGCAGCATAAAACTGAGACAGTCGGGGATCCTGCCCCTCAAGGCTACCCGGTAGCAGGTTCACCGCCTGCAGGATCAGCAAAACAAAAATCTTGTTTATTCTTAATGGCATAAAATATGTGATTAAACAGACTTGCTGCGACGGGTTAACGTAGTGGAAAAATGAGCTGTTCTTTGCCACCATGAAAGCTTTTTGAAGGAACATAGCCGGGCTGCGTGACCAGAAAAGCAATGCCCTCATGATATCGTGGCAGCGACCTATCTGACCAGGGTCGTTTGCCCCCTTCTGGTTTCTTTATACCCATCAATATATTCTGCTTCCATGAACCATACAAATACGCCGGGATTCAGGGGCTGGCCGCGAAATGTGCCATCCCACCCAATCGCGGGGTCATTGACCACAAAATCCGACCGCTCGTACACCAGCTCGCCCCAGCGGTCAAACACCCGGAAGCTGAGAATCCGGGTACCGCTTAGGCCGTGTACCAGCAGCAGGTCGTTATTGCCATCTCCATTGGGGCTGAACCCTGTAGGCACCAGGATATCCCGGTCTTTGCTCACGTTCACAGTGATACGGTCGCGTGCCTCGCAGCCCACGCTGTCGGTCGCATTGAGTACATAGGAAATGGTATTCCGGGTCAGAACGACGGTCGAGTCACACTGGGTACAGCTCAGCGTGCCGGGAAAGTCAGGTATCCAGGTATATTTGACTTTGCCCTGTGCACCCTGGGCCACCGCTTTCAGCACCAGGGTATCGCCGAGCTTGATACGGAGATTGGAAGGGCCTGCATCCACTGTAAAGGGTAAAGGCTCGCCCAGACGGGCAGTCGTGGACGCAGTGCAACCATTTGCATCTTGTACCGTTACGGTGTACTGGGCCGCCCCGAGGCCGATAATAGTAGGGGAAGGACGGAAATTTTTTCCATCAATACTGTATTGAACAGGTGGCCTGCCCCCCACCACAGCAATTTGGAGTACCCCGTCGCGGCCTCCGTTACATGTGACGTTTTGAATACCCAGGCGGATATCCAGCGGGGCGGGGGGGGTCAAAATTGCTGGGCTGCTAAGCCTGCAGCCCTTTGAATCGGTGAGAACTACCTCGTATGCGCCTGCCGCCAGTCCTGTTTTCACTGCCCCGGCACTCCCGTCAGGCCAGGTAAAGCGGTAAGGAGGCGTGCCGCCATTCCCAAATACCTGTGCCACCCCGGTACTGTCGCCAAAACAGCGGTTGCCCGTCAAAGCGAATTGCAGAGAAAGCGCGGGCGGCTGGCCAACTACTGCCTGTGCCTCACCAGTACAATTGAACTCGTCGGTGACCGTTACCCGGTAAATCCCTGCAGCAACACCTGTAATACTGCGGGTGCTGCCACTACCCGGAACGTTCCACGCATACCTGAAAATACGGGTGTCGGCATCAATTGCAGCAATGGAAGCGCTCCCGTCGCGACCACCAAAACAACTGGTATTAGACGCTGTGAGCGATACGGAAACCGGGCGCGGCTGCCGCACATAGCGGGTCACGATAGCGGTACAACCTTGCGGGTCTGTGACCGTCACTGCATACTCCTGTTCGCCCCGAAGCCCGCCGACGGTTGTGCCCGTGGCCCCGGTACTCCACACAAATCGGAAAGCGGAAAGGTCTGCACCCGGCCTACCCCCCACAAAGTTGATGCCGATAGCGCCATCACTCCCGTTGAAACAAGACGGCAGGCGCACAATCATATTCGGCAGAATCGGCGGCAGATCGGTTATCTTTATAGTCCCGGCCGCCTTACACCCTTTACTGTCAGATACAGTGACGGAATAATCCAGGGAATCCAGTCCACCGACCTGGGCAGTAGTTGCCCCGTTGGACCATAGATAGGTATAGCTACCGGCATTTCCACCTGAAATGCGCGTTCCTGCTGTATTCTTTTTTTCCCCCAGGCATCCTCTGGCATCCTGAAAGACCTCCAGGAGCAGGTCTGCCGGGGGCTCTCCGACCGTTATCTGCCCCGATTCCTTACAGCCTTTTGCATCTGTGACCGTGAGCTGGTAGCCACCTGCTGCCAATCCGGTAGGGTTGGTCCTGGTATCCCCGTTGCTCCAGTTGTATGTATAGGGAGCCGTACCGCCAGCGATGCGGGCAGTAATCCCTCCGCTCAGTTCGCCCCTGCAATTTGCGGGCAGGGCCGTAAGCTCCACCTGTATAGGCGCAGGCCCTGGCACCAGGGCCGTCTGAGCTATTGTGCAACCCCGGGCGTCTCTTATGCGAAGGCCCACTATACCTGCCCTGAGCATGGTAGCCTGCCGACCTGCCTGCCCGAGGGGATCTGACCAAAAATAGCTATAGGGAGAAGTACCCCCGCTGACCCAAGCCGTAGCCGCGCCATTGCTGCCGCCGGGACAATCCACCGCTGTGAAGGTCACAGAATCCAGCACCAGCGGTGGGGGGGCGGTCAACGTAAAACATTCCCGCACTTCACAATTCCGGCGATCGCTGACCGTAACACAATACCGCCCCGGCCCCAGCCCCGAAATATTGGAGACCGCTGCCCCTGTATCCCATTGATACCTCAACGCCCCTGTCCCGCCGCTTGCTATGGCATTCAAAAACCCATCAGCATTAACGCTGCAGGAGGGCCCATTGCCGGAGAGCTGCAGGCTCAGCACCGGCGGTGCCTGCATCCGGATACTGTCCGTATAGGTACAGGCACGCGCGTCGCTCACCGTAACACGGTAAACGCCTCCGCCGAGGCTATCCAACCTGGCCGTCTGCCGTCCGTTAGACCAGGAGAAACGATATGGGGCCGTGCCGCCACTGACAAAAGCCTCCGCAGCCCCATCCGTCCGTCCACCACAGGAGATAAGTTCCATAAGGCGGATTTCCGCAGTCAGACCGGGAGGCTCGGCAATCGCAAAAAAAACAGTATCTGCACAAAAATCCTCATCCTGCACAACCACAAAGTACTGCCCGGGACCAAGACTGTCGAATACCGGACTGGCCTGGAAAAGACCATCGCCATTGAGCTGAAAACCATACCGCCCGGTGCCGTTCTGTGCTTGTAGTTCTACCCTGGCATTGCGTTGGCCAAAACACGTAACCTCCGTTCGGGAGGCTATACGCGCTTCTACGGCACATACCTTAAAAACACATGAAGATGTACCCTCCTTCGCGCCACAAAATACGCTGCCGGGTCCTGCCCGGGCCCGCACCCGAATGCGCAGCATATCCCCCGGTTGGAGGTTTGACCTGCTGAAACCCGTTTGAAGCGCAGACAGGACAAAGCTACTGTCGCGGCCGTTCATTGAAAGAATTACTGCATAGCCATCGGCTTCAGGAACAGGAGTCCAGGAAAACCGTGCAACGCCTTGATCGTCGAAGCCACAGATCACCTTCGGGGCCTCCAGGCTATCCCTGATCACGATCCTTAAACTATCGTTGATAAGGCAGCCCCGGGCCGTTTCGATTTTCACCTGATAAACCGTTGTGCGGACTGGCCGGAGCACAGGAAAAGGACAATCCGTACAAGATGCCCCTGCGGCAGGCGACCAGGTATAACGCACACTGTCCCGTGCCACAAAAGCGATCGTCCAGGATTCCACACGGCCAAAGCGCAATGGATCAAAACCATCGGATACCAGCAAGGCCCAGTCGCCGTTGACCGGTGCCCCACGAAGCGCATTCCACGAGCCCTCCGGCATAAAGGTGCCGCTAAAAGGCGCGTTGCCCGCTGTTACCGGAAGATTTGCGGAAGGGGAAAAGCAGGTATTGCGATAATCGTCAAATCCGCCCCCGTTGCCCGTGGTCAGTTCCAGCAAACTACCATCCGGAGCACGCAGGTAGATATCCAGATCCTCTACCCAATCCGTCGAAATATCCAGGCATACCTTCTGGATTTGTGCCAGCGGATTATCCAGGGTTTTCAGGGGTATGCCACGTACAGGCAGGACTGCTGCATAAGGATTGGGATGCGGATGGTTGCTAAAACCAAGCATATATTGCGGGTTAGACTTAAATGCGGACACGCTGTCCGAAGATATATCCAACCTGGCGTTGGCCGTAAGACTATCGCCGGCACAAAGCGCAGCCTCCCGCGCAAAAGGCACTGCTGTCCGGCAGGCCCCACAATCCGGGCTGCCGGCTGGAAATACCGGGATACCAACCGAATTTTCAGTTTTACATCCATAAATATCCTCAGCCGTCATCAGAAAAGTGACCAAACCGGCGGTATCGGTCACTGCGGCAATCGAATCCTGTAGCTGAAAAATCACCCCCGGCTGAAAACGCCAACGCAAGGTAGAAATCTCTACCCTGAAAACGGCATCGTCGCCGATCAACAGTTCGCCGGGCAGCACATTCACCAAACGGCTGGTATCAATACGACCTACCGAGGCCGAAAGCCGGACCGTATCCCCCGCACATACGGGGTCTGGAGCGCGCGGGAAAGAAAATATCGGCTTTGGCGATACCTGTACAGCGGGGAAAGCAAACTGAAAGCGACAACCACGGATATCCTGCGCCCTTAGTGAAAAAACCGGAAGCCCACCCTCTAAGGGCAGGTAAGTCAATTCCCGTCCGCTACGAACCGAGTCCCCATCCAGGAGCCATTTGAATTGAGTACTAAAATCTGATTGGTTATAAACCCTCCCATTATTGGGATAGCTCCCGCTAATCCGCACAAAAATGGACTGTCCCGGGCATCCTGTCAGGGTCCTGCCGTCCCGGGCCAGGGTAAGCCCGGCAATGGTATCTATATTTATCCCCATAGGCTGGCAGGGCAATCCGCAACCCAGTACAGCGCCCCAGCCACTCCCCTGCTCCGTCCCGTTCGACGAAAAAACCACCCGCAGGCAACCCGAAGGATTATTGACCGTTGCCTGAAAATACAGGGAATCCTTTTGCCAGCCAGCAGTGATACAGCCTAAAAGCGCAGCACCAGGCCCATCGCCGTCAAAAATACACAGCGAGTCGCCCAAACGGATATCCAGGCCACCAAATGCAATACGCATGGCCCCCCCGCCAGGCACAGGGCACAAGACTACTGCATAGCGTTCGCCAGGACCATAGTTGCCGGCAGGACCGCCGCTGTCGAAAAGCAGCCCTGAACAGGCACTCACCGTAGTATCTGATGATGGCCGAAGCTGCCCCCATAATGATCCAATTCCAACAGCACAACAAATGAACAGCGCGAAAAAACGCCTTTTATCCATATACAATTCCATGGTTTTTTGATCAAACAGCCTTGCAAACCAGCGTGAGGCAAGGCAACAAAAGAAAAATATCTTCTGAAAAACACGGCCTACCCCCTCCCGGCCCATTTCCGCCTGCCCGCCGGATGAATCCCAAAGTAATAATAACGCAATAAAAATCCGCTTTTGCACGTGCATAAATATAATTCCGCTTTGTTATTGTTAGCGTAGAACGCACAAAAAATGTACTTTTATCGTTTAAAGAACAATTATTGAACGATGAACCTGATTGACGGAAAAAAAATAGCCTCGGAAATCATCGCGGAACTACGCGAGGCTGTTGCCCGAATCCAATCCCAAAACGGTAAAATACCGCATTTGGCAGCCGTCCTGATCGGGGAAGACCCCGCGAGCCAGGCTTACGTAAAAAACAAGGTCCGTTCTTGTGAAGCGGTAGGTTTTGCTTCCACCCTGATCCGTCAACCTGCGGATATCAGCGAAGCAGCGCTCTTGAAAATCGTAGAAGACCTTAACCATAACAGCGATATTGATGGGTTTATTGTCCAGTTGCCCCTGCCGCGACATATTGACGAGCAAAAAATCACGCTGGCGATCCGACCGGAAAAAGATGTAGATGGCTTCCATCCGGTCAACGTTGGCCGAATGGCACAGGGCCTCCCTTGCTACCTGCCGGCCACCCCGATGGGTATCCTCGAGATGTTGAAACGCTGCGAAATCCCCACTGCCGGCAAGGAGGTTGTCGTACTGGGCAGGAGCAATATCGTAGGTACGCCCATCGCTATCCTCCTGTCGCGAAAAGGATACCCCGGAGATGCCACGGTCACCATCTGCCATAGCAGGACGGAAAACCTGTCCGCCCATACCCGCCGTGCAGATATCCTGATCGCCGCCATTGGCCGTGCCGAAATGGTGACCGGGGAAATGGTAAAGCCTGGCGCCGTTGTGATTGATGTCGGCATAAACCGCGTGGACGATCCCACCCACCCGAAAGGATACCGCCTTGCCGGCGATGTCCACTTCGAAAGTGTCGCGCCGGTCTGTTCCTGGATTACCCCGGTGCCCGGTGGCGTTGGCCAGCTTACGGTCGTATCCCTGCTCCAGAATACGCTCAGCGCCAGCCTGAAAAGTGTCTTCGGCTAAGATTCCGTGGAGTAATCCAGGCACTCCCCCCCTGAACGCCTCCACCGGCATGCCTGAAAATACCGGAATTGGCACGACAGCACAACCGAAGCTGTCGCATCGGTCACGGGGTGTACAAATCGTGTCAAGGCTGTCCCCGGGTAGCGAAAGCACCTTTTTACACCACCTGATGAACAACAGCCCTGATTTATTTCTAAAACAATAGGGCCGTAAAATAGCTTCTCATTATTAAACGGGTATTTTGCCCTTTTCACCGATATGGACGCAAAAACAGGACTTTTACATCTGCACCGCCAAACTATGGAGATACTTGCACAAATCAGTGCAGAGGACTATTCCACGCCGCTCGAATTATTTAACGGTGCTACCCTGGGACAGCATTTCCGGCATATCCTTGATTTTTTCCAGTGCCTTGCCGATGCAGCAACCAGTGGTGTCGTGGACTATGCACGACGGCAACGCGACCCCGTGCCCGAGAATGACCCCGGGGCCGCGGCGACCTTGTTTCAGCAGGTCCTTGACCAGATCGGAAAAATGACCGAAGGCAGTACGCTGTATATGCGTGCGGATTTCATGCACGCCACCGAAGCCGGCAGACCGCTGTACGCCTCTTCCGCAGGCAGGGAAATGACTTTTGTCCACGATCATGCCATCCACCACATGGCTATGATACAAATGGGGATCCGGGAATATTTCCCTTATATTGTGCGTTCTGCGCATTTTGGCGTTGCGCCATCCACTGTTAAATTCCGTATGGAACAAGAATAAATTATGGACTCCTGGCAATTTTTTTTTCCTATTGAACCCGAGCGGTCAGACCTTTTGCTGGCCTGGCTCGAAGATTTCCCATTCGATGCTTTTCAGGAAACCGGGGATGGTTTGTTTGCCTTTCTTTCAGCGGATGAGGATCCCGAGGCCATTGCTGTGCAGCTCGATCCACTACTGCGCGAGCTCGGGATTACCTGCAAGCGGGAAATAATCCCTGCACAAAATTGGAATGCCCTTTGGGAAAGTAATTTCAGCCCGGTGCAGGTCGGTATGTTCTGTGGTATCCGGGCGGATTTTCATGCCCCCTTCCAGGATGTCCGCCACGAATTGGTCATCCAACCGAAGATGGCTTTTGGTACTGGTCACCATGAAACAACCTATATGATGATTGCATTTATGGAAACCCTGCCTTTTCAGGGTGCCCATGTGCTCGACTTTGGGTGTGGGACGGGTATCCTCGCAATACTCGCTGCAAAACTCGGCGCCCTGCACATTGATGCAGTAGATATCGAGGAGGCTGCGACAGAAAACACCATCGAAAATGCCTCTGTCAACCAGGTCGCCGGCCAGATCGCGGTCTTTACCGGAACCCTCGAGGCCGTTCCGGAAAGACTGTACGATATCCTGCTGGCAAATATCAACCGCAACGTAATTTTAGCTACTTTACCCTCGTTATATCAGAGGCTCAGCAACGGCGGGACCTTACTGATCTCCGGGATACTGGAGACTGATCGCGCCCACGTCTTTGAAGCGGCACAAAATGCCGGTTTTCAAATTAACCGATTTACAGGAAGGGGGAACTGGATCGCCGCAAGCCTGCTCCGACCCTGAATACCCCGGTAAGCAAACGAACGTTATGCGCATTTCCTTTTTTATTGCCCTGATTGTGATTTTTTGTATCCAGGTACCCGTACCGGGCTTGTGTCACAAATCATTTGAAGCCCCGTTCAGGGAAAATATCATGGGTGGACATATTGTTTTATCCCGAAATACGCCCCTACCCTTTCCAAAAAACACGCTTTCCTTTATCCAAAGCGCCGATACCTTTCCACCCGATCCATTGCGTTTTATCGCCGCCCTTGAAAGCTTTATTTTAGCGGGCAAAAACGAGGCGGCGACCGCGGCGTTCAAAGCGGCCGAGCCTTTGATCCGGGCAGCAGGGAAAAATGCCGACGAATTCAATCTCATCTACCGTACCTGTACGCTGATGCAGTCGCGGCGGTTGAGCGCCAGCCCATATTTCAAAAGATATCTGGAGGTCCTCCCTACCCTACGCAACCTCCAGACGGGCGCAGAAACTTCCCGGCAATGGCACCTTATCGTGGAACACCTGCTTCAGCCCGGGCAGAACAACAACATCGGGGATTTCAACAATTTTCTCAGTTTCTCGGAAGCCCTGTTTACCCGGCAATCGTTCACCCTTGCCACCGGTGCTTCCCTGCAGTGGCGCCTGGAAGTCCCGACCTGGAAACTGGGGCTCCTCGACGGAGACCCTGTGCTGCAAGTCGCACAAACCTCGCTGCTGGCCTGGCGGATGAAAGATTCCATGCGTATCTCGGCAACCTCGGGGGATTATTTCCCGCTTCAAAACCTTTGGAAAGGGAAATCAGGAAAAGCAAGCTGGGAACGCGCCGGGCTCGGCCCCGATGTTTTCGTCGAACTCGACACCTATTCCATTGATATTCGAAGGGGCACCTATAGCACCAGCAATGCCTTGCTCACCTATCCCCAGCTACTCGGGGCCCGGAAAATACGGGGTACCTTCACCGACCGCATCTCAGCGGAAGCAGGTGAAGGTTTGGGGTCTTATCCCAAGTTTGAAGCCAACGGGGAGTTTGTAGAGATAAAAAATTTAGGCGACGGGGTGCAATTTGGCGGCAGTTTTCGCCTGGAGGGAAAAACCTTTACGGGCATCGCCGCGAATGGGCGCAGGGCGCAGGTCAGCATTTATACCCCCCGAAAAGCCCTGGTATTTTATGGAGAGGGCGACCGCTTCTCCGTTCGGAAAGGCGAAGTGTTAAGTGCCGAACGTGTGCGGGCAGTTTTTTACAACCAGGGCGATTCCATCACCCACCCTTCCGTAAATATTCAGTTTAACATTCCCAGTGGCCAGCTCCGCATGTATCGCGGAGAAACAGGAAACGCCCGAAACCCCTTTTTCAGCGCCCTTCACCAGGTGAATATTTTTGCCGAGGATATCATCGCCGGGCTTGAGACGGATTCGGTTATTATCGGCAAACCCACGATCAGCGTGGCACAGAAGGAAGCGGTCCGAATAGAATCCCTCGATTTTTTCAATAAAGCGGAATACGCCCAGATACAGAGTATTGCTTCCTTTAACCCCGTCGGGCTGATTAAAGCTACCGCAGAACGCGAAGGTTCCCGCATCCTCGACTCGGAAAAACTCGCGAAGGGCATCAACCCAAATTATTCCGCGCAGAATATCTCCGGCCTCCTTTTCGACCTCGCCGAAGAAGGCTTCATCAGCTATGACAGCGAAACCAGGCGGGTCGAAATCAAAGACAAGATATTTCACTACGTCAATGCCGATAACGGGAAAACCGATTTTGACGTCCTGCGCATCCTCTCCAATACAGACAGCGTCAACGCCATTCTGGACCTCCGCAGCAAAAACATTTTGCTGCGCGGCTTAAAAATCATCCCTTTGAGCCCCTGGCAGCAGGTCTCGTTCCTGCCCGATTCCGGCAGAGCAGTCCTGGGTCCCAACCGCACACTGCGGTTCGATGGCAAAATCCAGGCAGGTTTCAGCGAAATCATGGGCAGTAAGTTCAGGTTCAACTACCCCGATTTCACCATCCGTCTGGATTCTGTCAAGACCCTGCGCCTCTTTGCACCGGAAACGCGGCCTTCAGAAACGCCGGACCTGCAGCCATTCGAATTGACCTCTACGATCGAGCGGTTCAGCGGGGTATTGCATATTGACGCACCGGACAACAAAAGCAACCGAAAAAAGATCCCTGCCTACCCTGCACTCCAAAGTACGACCAAAAGTTATGTGTTTTATGACGGGCCTTTTGCTAAAGATACCGTGTATAAACGGGATTCTTTCTTTTTCGAGCTGGATACCTTCCGTTTCGACCAACTCGACAATTACATAAAAAGCGAAATTTCCCTGAAAGGCCGGCTATATTCAGGTAGCGTCTTCCCCGATTTCAGGGAGTCGCTGCGGGTGAGGCCAGATTACTCGCTTGGCTTTGAACACCGCGTGCCCAGTGCCGGCTACCAGGTATTTCAGAAAAAAGGGCTGTTCAACGGAATCCTCGATCTCAGCAACCGTGGGCTTTTCGGTAAAGGCACCCTCAAGTATCTCGGTGCTGCCCTCGACAGCGAAGACTTCCAGTTCCGACCGGGGCAGGCCCTCGGCAGCGCCAAAGAATTTGCGCTTCAGGAAGTGCGGGGCAACAACCCCGTGCCCGGTATTACCGGACAAAGCGTCAGCATTGACTGGCGGCCCGAGGCGGATAGTATGTACATTTCCTCGGCAGATGCCGCTTTCCGTCTTTTTAAAGAAGGAGTCCATACCCTTAATGGCAGGATTATCCTTACTCCCGGAGGGCTCAAAGGTATCGGGACCCTGGAATGGCCCGAGGCCAGGATCAACTCTCCGCAATTCTCTTTTGGCGCTTTCTCGGCAAGCGCTGATACGATGGAGCTGGAAATCAAATCAGCGGGCAGTGGCGATGCTGCCATCAAGACCGGTAATATCCGGGGGACGGTAGATTTTGACGAAAAAAAGGGGGTATTCCGCAGCAATCAGGAATTCCTCAAAACCGCGCTCCCTTATAACCGCTACGAAACCACTATGAACGAGTTTGACTGGGACATGGCGGCACAAAATATCGTCTTCAAATCCGATGAAAAGAAACCCGGTACTTTTACTGCGACACAGCCCGACCGGGATACCCTTACCTTCCAGGGTACCACCGCATCCTATAGCCTGAAAGACTATTCGCTGCGCATCGGCGGCATCCCATACATCAAATCCGCCGACGCCTTCATCTATCCGGATAGCGGGCGTGCGGACATCCGCACCGGCGGGGAAATGACCGTACTGGAAAATGCAACGATTATCTGTGATACCCTCACCCGGAACCACCGTATCAACCGGGCCACAGTCACCATCCTGGGGCGCAAGGAGTACCGCGCTACAGGATTTTACGAATACAATATCGGGGATAAAAAACAGGAAATCGCTTTTGGCGATATCCGTGGAACGAGGGTTGGAAAGGGTGCTATGAGCCAGAAACCTACTGCTACCCTCGCCAACGGCATCATAGAAAAAAGCGATCTTTTCCTGATTGATGCCAAAACCGCATTCTATGGGGATATCAGCCTGGGCTCCGAGTCGGCCAACCTGAAATTCGATGGCTTCGCCCGGCTCGAAAGCGAGGCGCTACCCGAACGCAACTGGTTTAATATCAGTAGTGAAGGAGATAAAAAACAACTCGCTATCCGCATCAAAAACCCCAAGAGCGAAGAAGGTTTCCCCCTGGCCAACGGGTTATTCCTGAGCAAGGAAGTAGCCAATATCTACCCCCGGGTCATGATGCCGCTATTCTTTCGCAAAGACCGTCCCATCTTTCCCGCCGAGGGGGTTTTCCTCTATGATAAAAAACGGGACGCGTTCCTGCTGGGCGATTCTGCCCGTATTGTCGGGAATGTGATGCGCGGAAACCTGCTGACCTTCTTTTCCGCTACCGGAAAGGTCGAAGCCGAGGGTACGTTCAACCTTTGCAGCGGGCTGAAGTATTACAACGTCAAAGCAGCAGGGAAGGCAAATACAGAATTCCAAAACCTCCCCGACAGCGTCCTGATGGACACCCCTCCCCCACCGGTGGATTTCGACTTGTTCGCCGGACTGACCTTCCCCATCCCGGAGAAACTCATCCGCCTCATCCAGAATGAAATCGCTGCTGCCAGCTTCGGCACCAACCCTATCGCCTATCTCGCCGACCTGGATTATTATAAAAAAGGACTTACAAATATCTTTCCCGACTCCCGGGAATTCCAGGATGCCCTAAATACTATGGGCAATGGTATCGTAGAGCTACCTAAAGCGTCCAATACCTTTACTTTCTTTTTCAGCAACCTTAAAATGCGCTGGGATAAAGACTACCAGTCGCTCGTCACCCTGCAGCCCGAAGCCGGGCTGATCAGCATGCTCGGCCAGCCAATAAACCTCAAAGTCACTTGCTATGCCGAATTCAAAATGCCCTCGAACGAAGACGACAGGGTTTATTTCTACCTGAAGCTGCCAAACGAAATCTATTATTATATCGGATACCGAAACGGAATCCTCGAGCTGAACTCCAACGATTCCCGTTTCATGGGTGAGGCCTCGAAACTCAAAGCCACAGAATTGTTACTCAAGATGCCCGACGGGGAAAATTATGAGATTCAACTGGTGGAGGCCAACCGCGCCACGGCTTTCGTCCGAAGGGCGCAGGCTGTAGGGAAATAATCTATTTCATAGGGTGTTTAAAAAAAATGGGGCTGTCCCAAATATCCTTTGGCGGCTTGCGCCGCCAAAGGACTTTTTCTTAAAACGCTGATTTTGTTCATTTTGCTTCGCAAAATGAACAAAATCAGCGTTTTAAGAAATTCTATGCGTTTGTGTGAAAAGTATTCCGCCGCCTTCGGCGGCGAAAGAAAGTTTTAGACGAACACTGTTTTCATTGATTTTGCTTTGCAAAATCAATGAAAACAGTATTCGTCTAAAATATCATTTAGCGGCTGACGCCGCCAAATGACAGCACCAGACTTTTTATACAACCCCATGCAGAATACTTATGAGGCAGCGTCATAAAAAATTTCACCCTTATCTATGAGTCCACCCCGGTATAGTTAAACGGGGTCAATGCCATCAACGACGCTTTCACCGCTTGCGGGACATCGAGCCCCCCGATAAAGGCATGGATCTCTTTCTGCCCGACATGGACCTTGCCCCGGGTAAGCGCTTTGAGTGCTTCATAGGGTTGCGGAAAGCCCTCGCGGCGCAAAATCGTCTGGATACCCTCTGCCACCACCATCCAGTTCGCTTCGAGATCTTCCTGCAGGCGGGGGGCATTCAGAATGATTTTGTCCATGCCCTTGAGCAGTGACTGCAATGCGATGAGCGAGTGTGCTACCGGTACCCCCAGGTTGCGCAGCACGGTGCTGTCGGTCAGGTCGCGCTGGAGCCGGGAAATGGGTAATTTATCTGCGAAATGGGCGAACAGGGCGTTGGCTATTCCGAGGTTGCCCTCTGCGTTCTCGAAATCAATTGGATTAACCTTGTGGGGCATTGCAGAAGAGCCTACTTCGCCCGCTACCGTCTTCTGCTGAAAATACTCCATGGAGATATACGTCCAGATATCCCTGCAAAAGCCGATCAGGACCGTATTGATCCGCATCATAGCGTGGCACTGGGCAGCAAGGTGATCGTAGGGCTCGATCTGGGTAGTTGGTGCAGTGCGCTCAAGCCCCAGGGAAGCGACGAAGTGCGCTGCAAAAGCGTGCCAGTCTATTTCGGGATACGCCACGGCGTGTGCGTTAAAGTTCCCGGTTGCGCCCCCAAATTTTGCACGGTGCGGAATATCCCTTAAGTGTTGCAGCTGCCCTTCCAGACGGGAGCGGAAGACCTCCATTTCCTTCCCCAGGCGCGTTGGGGAAGCTGGCTGGCCATGTGTCCGGGCCAACATAGGCACCGCTGACCATGCCTCTACCCTTGTGCGCAGGACCTCCAAGAGTGCCTGAAGCCTGGGCAGGTAAACATCGGCAAGGGCATCCCGGAACAACATTGGGACAGCCGTATTGTTGATGTCCTGGGAAGTGAGGCCAAAGTGTACAAATTCTGCATACCCTTCCAATCCAAGCGCGGCAAATTTTGCCTTCAGGAAATACTCGACAGCTTTTACATCGTGATTGGTCACGCGCTCGCCGGCCTTTATCTGTTCTGCATCTTCCAGACCAAATAACCCGGGGAAGCGCTCCAGTTCGTCCAGTGCAGCGGGAGGTATCCCTGAGAGCTGAGGAAGAGGGAGCCTGCACAAAGCGATGAAATACTTTATCTCCACCAGCACCCTGTAGCGGATGAGGGCAAACTCGGAAAAATAAGCCTGTAGCGCTGCCGTCTGGGCTGCATACCTGCCATCAATGGGGGAAATGGATGTCAGCACGGTTTTTTATGGGCTTAAAGGTAAGGAAATCCATACTTTCAGGAAGGGGGAAATTTATGCCCGCAGTACCTCCGTCCTATTCCCCGAGGTGAAACTGCCCGATCAGCGCATCAAAATTGACATGCTGGCGCACCAAATCAATTGCCCTGCGGGATTTCCATGGGGTACGGCTATTGATTTTAACCTCGATCCGGCTGATCTTGACCACGGAGCCATACGTATCCAGTGTTGTCGTTATGACTGGTATCTTATACTTCGCCAGATAGGGGTTGTTGATATCTGCCTGCTCGTACCACTTTGCCTGCCGGCCATCGCTCGTCACGATCACCCCGGACAGCGGGCAATCTTTAAGCCCTTTTATCTGGGAGACGGATTCCACTTTTTCCAGGGCCTGGTTGAGGCGTTTCATGCTCGTCACCAGAAGAATATTGCCGAAGGTATTGAATTCGTCCACATCCACCAGCGACCCGGCGATGATATCTTCCACCCGGTTGTTCATATATTCCTCGTTGAGCATGATTTTGCCATTGACTGCCTGGCGGATTGTTTCCATAATCGGGAGGGAAAGGGTATTGTCGAAAGGCAGGACGCCAAGCATCGGCACCCCCATATCGGAGAGCTTCCGGGAGAGGTAGTATTCCACTTCCTCCATCTTTTCCGGCTTCACCTTATTGACAATTACGCCAAGTACCGGCACTTTTTCTTCCCGAAACAAAGCAGTACACATGTTTAACATATCTATTGTACTCCCGATACCTCCTTCTACGACCATGATGACCCCGGCATTGAGCAGGCGGGCTGTTTTCGCATTAGAGAGATCCACCACGCTTCCAACACCCGGATGCCCGGTACCTTCATAAACGACCAGGTCGTAGCGTTCCTGCAGTACCTCGCTTGCCCTGGCGAGGCGGGCCTCAAAGTTGAAGCTGGCTTTATCCTCGATATAATCCCGCGTCACCCCTTTGCCGATAATCACCGGGCTATGAATTTCAGGCCGGATATCGAAGCCGATCACTTCTGAAAACAGTACGGCGTCCTTATCCGCGACCTGCCCGTCGAAAGAAACGAATTTCTGGCCCACTGGTTTGCAATATCCCGTATTGATCCCGAGGTCCACCAGGTTGGCGACCAGGCCGAGGGTGAACGTCGTTTTACCAACATGCTGGCTCGAAGCAGCGACATAAATGTTCTTCATTTGATTTTTATTTGGTACGGTTACCGGATAAACCATCAGAGGGGTTATGTCCTACGGGATACCGAAGGAGCGGAAAACAGACTTGCCGGGGTGTATAAAAAGTCAATAGCTGTTTTTCATTCCACGGTGGCCTGCCGCAATATTCCAGTTTCATCGCTAAGAAAATATTGATGCCCCATTCCCGAAAATTTTTACTTTTGCGGGGACTTTAGGGAGCTTTAACTTCCCAATGAACATCAATTAATATGCTCAGGCACTAAATTCCATGGCCATGCCCAAGAATTTACTTATAGTCGAATCTCCTGCGAAAGCAAAAACGATAGAAAAATACCTTGGATCCGACTTTACGGTCAAGTCCAGCTACGGCCATGTCCGGGACCTCGAAAAAGGCCCGAAGGCTGTGGACGTGGACAATCACTTTTCGCCAAAGTACGTCATTTCCCCGGAAAAAAACAAAGTTGTCAAAGAATTGCGGGATTGGGTAAAGAAAGTGGACGAAGTATGGCTCGCGACCGATGAAGACCGGGAGGGGGAAGCGATCTCGTGGCACCTTTGCGAAGTACTCGGACTCAACCCCATCACTACCAAACGGATTGTTTTCCGGGAAATCACCAAGCCGGCCATAGAAAAAGCTGTCCAGAGGCCACGTGCCCTCGATCTCAACCTGGTCAATGCGCAACAAGCGCGAAGGGTACTGGACCGACTTGTCGGTTTTGAGCTTTCCGAGATTTTATGGAAAAAAATCCGGGGCGGGCTCTCTGCAGGGCGCGTACAGTCCGTTGCTGTAAAACTTATCGTGGAAAAAGAGCGCGAAATCCAGCAGTTCAAAAGCCAGGCTTTCTTTCGCATCGAAGCACAGTTCAATGTGCATAACGAACAGGGGAAGCCCGTTGTACTCAAAGCGGAATCCCCGCTGAAATTCAATGTGGAGCGCGATGCGGAAACATTTCTGCGCCGCTGCACCGGTGCTGCTTTCCCCATTGGAAAAATCGAGGTGCGCCCTCAAAAAAGGCGGCCTGCCGCGCCATTCACGACCTCTACCCTACAGCAGGAAGCCAGCCGTAAGTTTGGTTTTTCCGTACAACGCACGATGAATGTGGCACAGGGGCTGTATGAAGCCGGCCATATCACCTATATGCGTACCGATTCTACCAATCTCAGCGAAACCGCTATTGCTGCTATTGCGCAAAGCATCGAACAAACCTACGGTGCCAAATATGTGGAGGTGCGTCGTTTCAAAAGCAAATCCGCCAATGCCCAGGAGGCGCACGAGGCCATCCGCCCGACGTACATCCAGGTGCAGAACATCAGCGGAAACCGCGACGAGCAGCGGTTGTACGAACTGATCTGGAAGCGCACCATCGCTTCCCAGATGGCGGATGCAGAACTCGAAAAAACCGTGGTCACCATTGGGATCTCTACCATCCCGGATGCCACCCTGGTTGCCGAAGGGGAAGTTCTGAAATTCGACGGCTTCCTGAAAGTGTACCTGGAATCCAACGATGATGAGGAGGAAGAAGAAACCAAAGGTATGCTCCCCCCGCTAAAAACCGGTCAGATCCTGCCTCTTCGGGAAATGACGGCTACCGAGCGCTTCACGCGACCGCCGGCACGCTACACTGAGGCCGGGCTGGTAAAAAAACTGGAAGAACTTGGCATCGGTCGTCCTTCTACCTACGCACCTACGATTAGTAAAATCATGGAAGACGCGCGGGGCTATGTCGTGAAGGAAAGCCGCCCGGGCATCCACCGGCCTTACCAGATCCTGTGCCTGCAAAATGGGCAGATTACCAAAACCCAGGGCAGCGAAATCGTGGGTGCCGTACAGAACCGGCTCTTCCCAACCGACATGGGCGCTACCGTAAGCGATTTTCTCGATACACATTTCGAGCAGATCATGGATTATCAGTTTACGGCAGGTATTGAAAAAGTATTCGACGATATTGCAGCAGGCGAAAAGGAATGGACCACCATGCTCGGGGATTTTTACTGGCCTTTCCACCGCGAGGTCGAGGCTACCATCGAATCGGCAGTGCGGCCCACCCGGGAGCGCATCCTGGGTAAAGATCCCTCCTCGGGGCTCACCCTCATCACGCGCATGACCCGGCTCGGCCCAGTTGTACAAATCGGCGTACCGGAAGAACTGGGCGAAGAAGGAAAGCCCAGATATGCCAACCTCCGCAACGGACAGTCTATCGAGACCATTTCCTTCGAAGAAGCATTAAAATTATTTGAACTCCCCAAAGTACTCGGTACCTACCAGGAACAGGAAGTCGGCGTCGGCGTCGGCAAATATGGCCCTTATGTCCGGCTCGGCGAAAAGTTTATCGCCCTGCCCCGAGGCGAAGACCCCCTTACCGTCAACCTCGACCGCGCTATAGCGATTATCCAGGATAAAGAAAAAGGCGATGCCCCGGTCGGCACCTTTCAGGGAAAACCGATTACCAAAGGCAAAGGCAGGTTTGGACCTTTCCTCAAATGGAATGATATCTTCATCAATGTGCCGGCAAAATACGATTTCAACCACCTCACCCAGGGCCAGATGGAAACCCTGATTACCGATAAGCTCAATAAGGAAGCTAACCGGTATGTCGCTCATTGGCAGGAAGAACAAATCGCCATCGAAAACGGCCGATGGGGGCCTTTTATCCGTTTTAAAAAGGAAAGTATCCCCTTCCCCAAAACCAATGGCGAGCGGATGACACCGGAACAAGCCGCACAACTTAGCCTTGAAGCCGTAAAAGCACTGATCGTAGAGAAAATCCCCGATGCTTTTCAAAAGCCGGCAGCAAAAAAGAAAAAAGTAAAACAACAGAGCGTTTCGAAAAAATGAACGGGCTGTTTCAAAGATTAGGGACTGTGTGAAAAGAGGAGGCTGGCGGCACAAGTCCTTTGGCGGCTTGTGCCGCCTTATTCTGCCACCTTCCACGGCAAAGTACGAGACAGCCGCTGAAAGAAAATATTGTTCGGCAGCACAAGCAGCCGAATGACATTCCGGAGGCTTTT
>Ga0209985_10001119_pt1 | contig 27271 bp, 25 predicted proteins | sample NOAtaG_FD_187305 | JGI IMG/M metagenome (GOLD analysis project Ga0209985, IMG submission 187305) | Freshwater lake microbial communities from Lake Erie, under a cyanobacterial bloom - NOAA_Erie_Diel6S_1000h metaG (SPAdes) (version 2) | ecosystem: Environmental > Aquatic > Freshwater > Lake ...
TCCCGTCCCCCGTCCCCCGTCCCCCGTCCACCGTCCACCGTCCACCGTCCACCGTCCCTTGGGGAATTCATTTCCATACACTACCTTTGCGCTACCATAGGGGCTTTCCCCTTATAATATTGAATTACGCATAGTTAAGCCATGAATTTGTCAGATCGCATCAGGGAATCGGAATCTATCTTTCCGGAGTGGAAGGTACTGGACCAAACCGGGCAACTGGAGCAATTGCAGGAAGCATCGCACCGGAAGCCGGTGGTCATCTTTAAGCACAGCACGCGCTGTGGGATTAGTGCCCACGCTAAGTTCAGGTTGGAGCGGGAATGGAGCTTTGCCCCGGAAGACCTCGATTTTTACTATCTCGACCTGATCGCCTACCGCCAGGTTTCCAATCAGGTCGCAGAAACCTTACAGGTGACCCACCAGTCGCCCCAAATCATTTTACTGCGCGAAGGAAAGGCCATCTACGATAGCTCCCACCACATGATCAGTGTAGAGGAATTGAAAAAAGCGATGGAAGGATAAGCTGAGGCTGACCTCAGCCAAGTCTTAGAAAGGGATCACCTACGCGGATTTCCATGGGGGTATCGCAATTATCCCAACAGGCATTTGCGCCAAAGATGACGTTGTTCCCTTTTTTTCGGAAGGTGGAAAGGGTTTTCAGGGGTTCTTTTCCTTCCGCGCCGGTAGAAGGGTCAATCGTGACGACGGTACAGCGGGCACAGGGCTTGGGAGTACGGAATACCGCACGGCCTATCTGGATGGTTTTCCAATCATCCTCTTCCCAGGGCTCGGTACCGCGGAGGACGATGTTTGGACGAAAACGCAGCATCTCTGCATGCATCCGGCCTTTCAGGTGTGCGTTTAAATCCGCCAAAGACGATTCGGAGGCGATAAGGTAGGGGTATCCATCAGAAAAGGCTGCAATATCCCCTGCCTGTGCATAGTTCAAATCAACTTGTCGCGCTGTCGTCTCGGGCATATATACCAGACGACAGGGGGTTTGCAATACGCTTTTAAACCATGCGTCCGCCTCGCTGCCTACTATCTCAGCGTCCACCCAATCCATCCAGATTTGTGCACGTGCTTTTTTCCGGAGGTCTCCGTTGAGGGGCAGTACCAGGTCATCCTGTCTGCCTCTGAGGTCGCGTACGCGCAGGGCACCATCGGCGATAGATGCTTGCAATAAAACCATTTCGGGTAATTCCCGTTGGGAGAGAAAAACTCCGTCTGGATCTATGAGCATCCAACGACGGTCATTTTCCAACCCTCGTCTGCCGAGTTGTGCAGATTCCATCCGGGTACCCGACAGGCCTTTTACCGGGAAAATATGGATTTCGGAGATTGTTGCCATAATTTTACCTTTTTGGGGTAATTGCGTGACTTTTAAACAGCATCAGCCCATTGGTTTATAAGCATCCGATGGAGTTTCCCATCAACTTTGCTGTAAAAATAGCTAATAAAAACCCAAATTTGGCGACGCAAAGCGATATTTATCTCATAGCCTTGTTACAACGGGTCAGGGTGTAGGGAAAAAAAGCTCATTTTTACCGCATGCTGATCCCATCGCAACAAGTCTAAAGTTAACGATATGCAGAGGAAGACCTACAACGCCCTGTTCTTCGCCCTGGCCGGGGCTTTATTTTTTCTCCCTTTTCTCGGAGGGGTACATCTTTTCGATTGGGACGAGATCAACTTTGCGGAGATCAGCCGGGAGATGGTGGTACTCGGCGAGTATGTACGGGTGTATATCAATTTTGAGCCCTTCTGGGAGAAACCGCCGCTTTTCTTTTGGCTTCAGGCCATGGCGATGTCCGTTTTTGGCATAGGCGAATATGCAGCCCGTTTCCCCAATGCGGTTTGTGGCATGATCACCCTTCCGCTGTTATTTCACCTTGGCAGCCGGATCTATGACCAGCGCATGGGACTGCTCTGGGCAGGGGCCTATCTGGGTTCTGTTCTTCCTTTTCTCTACTTCAAATCCGGTATTATTGACCCCTGGTTTAACCTCTTTATTTTTCTGGGGCTCTACTTTTTTATCCTCGGGTACTGGAAACGCGGGGAGATGCAAGGTGTTCAACTACCGTGCACCCAATGGGTTTATTTCATCGCAGCAGGTGCAGCGGTGGGGCTGGGCGTGCTTACCAAGGGCCCTGTGGCCTATCTGATACCAGTACTGTGCATGGCGGTATATTGGGTGTCCCGGGGTTTTCGGATGTACGTACACATTCCGCAGTTTCTCGTGTTTTCCGGTTCGGTGTTAGTGGTGGCTTCTTTGTGGTACTCTTTCTTCTTTGCAGATAATTTTCAGGAATTTATCGCGTATCAGTACCGTTTGCTCAGCACGCCGGATGCAGGCCACGGCGGCTTCCCCGGCTACCATTTCGTCGTCCTGCTCATCGGTTGCTTCCCGGCATCGGTTTTTGCCGTCCAGGCCTTTTTCGACCGTCAATCCAGAGATTCAGGGGCGCAGCAGGACTTCCGCAAGTGGATGAAAATCCTGTTCTGGACGGTTTTGATCCTCTTCAGCCTGGTGCGCTCGAAGATTGTTCACTATTCTTCCCTGGCCTATTTTCCGCTTACTTTTCTGGCTGCATATACGCTGCACCAAATCTGGACGGCCAACAGGAAACCTTCAAGATGGGAAATCGCCGGAACAGCCGCTATCGGCGGCCTGTATATCCTGCTCCTTCTGATCGTCCCTTTTGCCGGTACCCATCTCGAAATGTTCGCGCCGCTGTTTAGCAAGGACCCTTTTGCTATGGCCAACCTGGAAGCAAGGGTACACTGGACTGGTTGGGAGTCTCTACCCGCTCTGGTCCTGGTTATTGCGATAACTTTATTTATCCGGAAAATACATAGCGGACAGGTCGGCAGTGGCGTCGCTCTCCTTTTCGGGGGGACGGCCCTTTTCGTCATGCTTACCCTGATTGCTCTCGTAAAGCGTATCGAAGGATATTCCCAGCGTGCAGCGATCGAATTTTTTAAGGAAAGAAAAGGGGAGGATTGCTACCTGCTCCCTTATGGGTATAAGTCCTATGCACACCTTTTCTACGCTGCCCCTCAACGTGCAGGACGCGCCTGCTTCCTCTCGGACGAATGCCAGGAGTATGTCCTGAATGGCAGGATTGACAAACCTGCTTACGTCGTGGCTAAAATCCATAAAGCCGCTGAGCTTTCCGGTTATCCCGGTCTACAGGAAATCCGGCGCAAAAACGGGTTTGTTTTTTTTAAACGTGTGCCGGAATAAATACTGGGGTTATGTAAAAAGTATTTTGCCGCCGCGGCGGCAAAATTAATATTTTCAGCGCTGCGTTTTCAACGATTTTGCGAAGCAAAATCGTTGAAAACGCAGCGCTGAAAATATTATTTGGCGGCGTCAGCCGCCAAAGGACTTGTGAGACAGCCTCATGCTTTTCGGACAGCCTCATCTGTTTCTTAATCCCGTATAACCGGGCTTTCGCACAAATCGCCGGTCGCAGCCATCAATATGGCTGAGGTTAAAATCCAGCTTGTTGCCACAAAAATGGATCATGCCTAAAGTCAACGGGATTTGTGGCGTGGTTAGCACGCGAAAATCCCAGGGCATCGTCACATTGTAAACCTTCCAGGTGGCAGTCTCTATTATAACGCCGTTTTTTTTCACCTCGAGGGTGTGATCCGCTTTGAATTCGATGACCACCACTGACTGGCTGTCCACATGCCACCGGATGTGTTGCCAATAACACCAGTAGGATTCCCACTCCCATACCCCTACCAATCCTTTAACCACCCGGAGGGAGTCCCATTTGCCGTTTTCGTGGCATTGGATGAAATTGGAATAGTCGGTCTCGGGAAGGTATTTCTTCTTGGTTTCAGTGATATCACAGGAGCTGATGAGCATGGCAGCCGACAGCAGAATGGAAATGATGCCTAAGGTTTTCATTGTTACTTAGTTTAGTTTGGAATATGAATTTAACGTATTCGAAGCATAATTATTAACTGCATGCAGCTTTTTGAAAAAAAAAACAGCATCGGATTTGCTGCTGCAGGATCATTTTTCATATAAATTACCTACGGAAAATGTTTTTGACGGTGGGTGCAGACTTACAGGGAAATCCCCGGGGCTTTTCACACAACCCCGTTTAAAATTTTATGCTGTTGCCGGAGGCGTTAAAATACGTATGAGACAGCCTCAAAAGAGGGCTGGCTTTTCGGATCAGGTCCGAAGGACAATTTCCCCTATTTTAATCGTATTTGCAGCGGCAAAAATCTTATATTTGCCCGCTGAAAACAAAATACCTACCCAGATGGGACGTGCATTTGAATTCCGTAAAGAAAGAAAATTCAAACGCTGGGCCAATATGGCCAAAGTGTTTACAAAAATTGGCAGGGAAATTGCCATCGCTGTAAAGGAAGGCGGGGCTGATCCGAATTATAATTCCCGCCTCCGCATGGCGATGCAAAATGCCAAGACGGCCAATATGCCTAAGGCCAACGTGGAAAATGCCATTAAAAAGGCTTCTTCCAAAGAAGCGGAAAATTACGACGAGATTGTTTACGAAGGCTACGCCCCGCACGGCGTGGCCATGATCGTAGAAACCGCCACCAACAACGTCAACCGCACTGTGGCCAATGTGCGGGCCATCTTCAATAAATACGGCGGCTCCCTGAGCACTTCCGGTTCGGTGGATTATATGTTCACCCGCCTCGGGGTCTTTAAGGTAAAACCCCAGGGCCTGGACCTGGAATCCCTCGAACTCGACCTGATTGACCACGGTCTCCAGGAAATCAAAGAGGAAGATGGCTTAATCGCTCTTTACTGCAATTTCGAAGATTTTGGAAACCTCTCCAAAGCACTCGAAGAGAAAGGGCTGGAGATAGAAAGCTCCGAATTAGTGCGCATCCCCTCCCATACTAAAACACTCCCCGAAGATCAGGTGGAAGAGGTTATTACCCTCCTGGATAAAATGGAGGATGACGAAGATGTGGTCAACGTCTTCCATAATATGGATATGAACTAAGGGCTTGTGTGAAAATTTTCTTTCGCCGCTCTCGGCAGTAAAAGAAAATTTTCAACGGGCGCTATATGCTTTGATCTTGCGTCGTAAAATCAAAGTATATGGCGCCCGTTCAAATAATCTCTGGCAGCGCCAGCCGCTGCATCACTTCTTTCGCTCATCCAGCACCTTTTTAAAATAGCGCCAGCTCGTCATATTTGGACTGATAAACGTCGCCGGGGCTTTCGCGTATTCCGGATGCCGGTCAAGAACATATTGTTTGAGCTTGCCAGGTAATTTTTCGAAGGCCCCGCCCATAATCTTATATCCACGGCATTGATATACCAGGTATCCGGGCTTGTCTGCCATACGCATCCAGGGCAGGAAATCACTGATGCGCGTCCAGCCAACCTCATTATAAACCGATTTCTTTTTGGGATTGTCCAGGTCGGCTTTGTTCATGAAAAACTGAAATAGTTCAGCAGCCTGGTACTGGTCGGAACGGCTGTTTTCCGGGTATTCCGCTTTGGGGAGAGGAGAAGGGTAGAGGAGGAAAATATCGGAGAACATCGAAACCCTGCCATCGCCCTGATCCATATACGGGATGCCCCAGTCGCCCCGTGGGCTTTTAAGCATAAACTTCTGGTTGACCGGGTCGTTCCAGACATGAATGACTTCAACGGTGTCTTTGATAAAGGGATTATACCACTTTTCAAGGTATTCGCCTGTTTTCAGGTCGCGGTACAGGGCTACTTCGCGGGTGAGCATTTCGTAGCCGCCTTCTACAGGCTTTGTAATAGCAATATTGTACGCTTCCATTTCAAACAACGGCACGCTGCGTTCTCCTGGAATAAAGCTGTAAATCAATCCTTTCCAATAATATACCACTTCCTCGTTGGGGTCGAGGGAGCCCCGCATTTTGATATAGGCCGTCATATTATCGGTCGGATCGGCAAGATTGAGGGATTTCTGGGCGTGGCCGGCACTGCTGGTGATCAAAATCCCCAGCAGCAGGATAAAGATAGTTTTTTGCATAAGGTTATTTTTTAATGTGAATGAAAGATTGTCGCTTTTATTTTTTGGGGTTATGTGAAAAGTATGGACTTGTGAGAAAGCCTCAACATCCTTCGCCTATTCATTCGGAAAAAGGAATTCCAGCTTCCTAACCGGCTGGTGCGTTGTGGTTTTCTTTTCTATAATCTGCCACCGGCAGCCAGTGGTATCGGAAAATACGAAGCAGCGCTCTCCAAATTCGTTTTTTTGGATGTCGCCGACGCGCAGGCGCTTGTCTTTTATAGCAAGCTGGTACACAAAATCGAGTTTTGGGGTATAAAAAGAATGCAGGGTAATCCCCAGCTCACCTGGTCGCTGATGTGCTGACCGGTCGGGCTTGGAATCCCGGGGCAGGAAGAATTTGAGTTTGCCACAGATGTTGTTGGGCGAGACGAAACCCCAGTAGTGGTGGCTGTAGCCAGGCTCCATCATAAAGACCCGTCTAGGCCCGCGCAGCCAGTCGCCGTCAATTTCGGGGGTCTTTTCAGGCTGCAACCCGAGTACCTCATACAGGTAGCTCAGGGCCTCAATGCTGTCCCCCTGGATAAAGAAGTCGTGGTGTGTAAATTCGCTCGTTTTCAATGGTGCTTTGTCATTAATATACCCATAGCCTGGGATCTCATATCCATACCGCTGGAAAAAGACATGGTTGAAATATTCGCCATAGACGGCATTTTCCCGCACCAGTACGGGGCGTTTGAAAAAGTCGTTTTTTCCGGGCTGGTTGAGGCCGAAGAGATCGTCGGCGATTGGCTCGGTAGGGAGCCAGGGCTGCCCGCCATCGCGGGCAGCAGAATAAATATCGTAGATGCGCATGATGTCTTTCGTCTTCATGACGGCCATCCGCGAGCCGATAGTTTCCGGGGGGCCATAGCCAACTCCAGGTCCGAGGGGTTTTTCCCATATCCAAAGGCGGAGCAGACCGTGGCTGTCAATCCCGCCGTTTTGCAGGCGATAGGCTTTGAGGCGGGAAGGTACTCCATAGAGTTTCATGGCTTCCGCTTCTGAAAATTCCGCGCTGTCCACTACAGTGAAGCCATATTCTCCAAAATAGCGTTTGGCGTATAGGGCATCGGCAGCGGCAAAAAAGACTTCATAAAGCCCTGAAATACCTGTTTCCGGCAGATTGACCTTCATCTGCGCTGCTAACTGCCCCGACAGGAACAGGACAGCAACCAAAAGTATCTTTTTCATAGTTCCATTATTTTAGGGGCTTAACGTCCTCTTTTTAAATACTGACCTTGTGGCGTCCCAAGTACCTGGCCGTTTTCAAAGATTAAATTTCCTCTTAAAAAGGTTGCCCTGACTTTTCCCTGGAGGGTCATCCCTTCGAATGGGGTGTAGCCCTGGGCGGATTCCGATTCAGCGGCACGGACGGTGAAAGACTCCCGCGGGTCAATCAGGACCAGGTCGGCATCGTAGCCGGGGGCAATATCCCCTTTCTCCCGCAACCCGTAGCGTTTAGCGGGGTTCCAGGAAAGCAATTCGGCCATTTGCGGGTAGGACATCCCCCTTTTGCTGCCTTCGGAGAACAAACCCGAGAGGAGGTATTCCGTACCCCCAAACCCCGATTTTGCGAGGAAGATATTGTCCGGGTTTCTTTTGTCGAGTTTAAACTCCTCCGAACAACAGGCGTGGTCGCTGCAGACCCAGTCGAGCTTGCGGTCCAGCAGGCACTTCCATAGATATTCGACATCTTCCCGCTCCCGGATGGGGGGGTTCACTTTGGCGTGGCCGGCACTGGGGGCGTCCACGTCGAGGAGTAAATGCCCAATGGTGACTTCCCTCCGGAAGTTGACGTGGGGGAATACTTCCGCCATCATAAGCGCGGCATCCACCGCCTTTTTGCTGCTGAGGTGCAAAAGGTTGATATTGGCGCATTCGGTTTCGTGGGCGAGATAGGAGGCGATAAAAATTGCCAGCCCTTCGGAGTGCGGCGGGCGGCTTGCGGAATATGCACGCAGCCCGCTGAGCTTGCCCTCCCTTTCCACAATGCCCGTGTATGCCCGCATGATTTCTGCCGTTTCACAGTGCATGCTCAGACTGATCTCGTCCTGGAGTTCAGGAAACCGCTGCATGGCCTTTTGTATGCCGCGCATGATGAACTCGAAGTGTGCGATATCGTACCGTTCCCCCGCAGGCGTCATCAGAAAATCATTTTGGCTGTCGGATTTGCCATGTAGCCCGTGACTCCCGTAGAACATAAAGATTTTGAAAGAAGTAACGCCAAATTTTTCGATGAGCATTTCGATCTCGTCAATATGGCTGTACATGATAGGGGCGAGGTGGTAGCCGTAGTCCACATGGAACTTACCGTCCGAGATTTCCAGGACTTCAGGAAAAAACTCTGCATAAGGCCCGGTTTTGTTGAGATAATACTGTCCGGTGCGCATGTAGTTCAGGCTGCTGGTCACGCCACCCATCGCTGCGGCCCGGCTTTCTGTGATGGCATCCTGGGCAAGCGGGGAATAGATGCCGGTGTGCATGTGTGCATCCACCAGACCGGGGAAGGCCAGCAGGTTCTTGCCGTCATATACTTTTTTCCCCTCCTCCGGGAATATTTCGGGGGCAAGGCGCACGAACTTTCCATCCCGGATACCCAGGTCGAGTAGTTCTACGGCTGTTTTGTTGGGTCTTACGACGCGTACGTTTTTTACGATGAGATCGAGCATGATGGAACGAATATTATATGGTTTAAAATGGTGGTTAATTGGTTACGGGGGGGTGTGCCTCTTAAGGTGCGGCAATGACCTTCGACTGTACCAGTTCGTTAATTTCTTCTGGCGAATATCCGAATTGCAGCAAGAGCGCCCGGCTGTGCTCGCCGATTTGAGGCGGATGCAGCCTTAGGCCTGGATCTGTACTGCCGTATTCCAGCGGAAATGCGGGCAATTTGGTGTGTATGCCATTGGGTAGTATGGTTGGCAGGAGGCGCTGCCCCTGGTTGAGCTGGGGGTCTTCGAATAGGTCTTCGGGGTGGGCAATCGGGGCAAAGGGGACGTCCGCTCCCGCACAGCGGGCGATGATCTCCGCTTTGTCAAATGCCTGGAAGCGTTTTTCTACTTCCGGGATAAACCATTGCCGCTGTTCGATGCGTGTATTGTTGGTCTGAAGCCGCGGGTCTTCGAGAAAGTCCTTCCAGTCGAAAGCGTGGCAAAGTCGTTCCCAGTGTTTTTCGCTGATTACCCCTACGAAAACCTGCTCTCCATCCCTGGAGCTGAAGGTTCGGTAGATACTCCAGGCACTGACCCTGGCGGGCATGGGGGGTACCGGTCCGTCGCTCAGGGCAGCATAGGCCATGTGCTGACCCATCAAAAAGGCTGTCGTCTCAAATAGTGCTGCCCTGACCTGTTTGCCTTGTCCCGTTTGCTGCCGTTCATAGAGGGCAAGCAGGATACCGATATACCCAAACATACCACCGGTAATGTCCACAATAGAGGTACCTGCCCGCAAGGGGTCACCCGGGCGACCGGTCATGTATGCCAAACCGCCCATCATCTGCACGACTTCATCCATCGCGTGCCGTTTTTCATAAGGTCCGCTGAGAAATCCTTTGAGTGAACAATAAATCAGACGGGGATTGATGGCATTGAGTTTTTCATAGGAAAAACCGAGCTTGTCCATCGTGCCGGGACCGAAATTTTCGACAACGATATCTGCTTTTTCGGTAATGCGATATACCAGCGCTTTACCCTCTCCGGTTTTGAGGTCAACGGCAAGGCTTTTTTTGTTTCTGCTGTAGAAGGCAAAATACCCCGATCCAAATCCTTTCAGCCGTCTTGTGCTGTCTCCCTCGGGTGGTTCGATGTGAATGACCTCTGCACCCATATCGGCAAGCAGGAGGCCGGTCGTCGGCCCCATCACGGCATGCGTAAATTCAAGTACGGTTAATCCTTCAAGGGGCAGTGCCTGCATACGGGATAATTTAAGATTAAGTTTGAGGGGGAGTGGAAAATCTTTTTGCTAGTGAAGGCAGCGCGGTCACGCGTGTATTCCCACTTCCCCATAATCCCCGTATTTTTTTAGAAAAGGAACCAGGCCGCCTTCCTGCAGGATGCGGATCATAACCTCCGGCATCGGGTTGGCCTGATAGCTTTTCCGGCGTGTCAGGTTAATCACCTTTCCCAGACGTAAATCAACATCGAGCTCGTCGCCATCCTGAATATCGTGACCGGGGATTTCCAGGAGGGGCAGCCCGATATTGATGGCATTTCGGTAAAAAATCCGGGCAAAATAGCGGGCGATAACACAGGAAACTCCGGCCAGCTTGAGGGCTATGGGCGCCTGTTCGCGCGAGGATCCGCAGCCAAAGTTGTCGCCGGCAGCAATCACATCGCCCTCCCGGACACGCTCCCGAAAGCTGGGGTCCAGGTCCTCCAGCACGTGGGCTACCCAGGATTGCCGATCCAGCGTTTTGGTATATTTGCCCGGGATAATCCGGTCGGTATCAATATTGTCGCCGTAAACGAACGCTTTTGGTTTCTGGCTCATAGCTCGACATAATTCAGGTCTTTATGAAAGGTTTCCTCTAGCTGGCGATAGGCCCAGAATGCGATGGCAATAGACAAAATACCTACAACCGCCGCAGCCTTCGCCGCTCCGATGCTGTACGTCAGCAGGTTGAACAGTGTGGCCTGCGGGATTACAGATGCACGCAGCAGGTTCAGCGAGGATGTGGTGACAAGTGAACGGACGTTGGTGCCAAACATCTCGGCACCATTGGTGATGAGCACGATGGTATAACCAACGCTGATGCCCATGAGGAAGAAAATAGTATAATATACCTGTACCGAACGATGGCCAAAAATAAAATAAGCCAGCATGAGTACGGCGAAGGCCGAAAGATACCTGAAAATCGCTTTCTTCCTGCTTTGCAGCCATTGGCTGAGGAGCCCGCAGGAAAAGTCGCCAAAGGTAAAGCCGATGAAAAATACCGTAAAGACCATGCTTACCGAGGGGATTTCCTGCATACCCATCCCGGCGGCAATCTCCGGCGTAAAGGTCATTACTACGCCGTTGACGAACCATCCCGGGAAACCCATCAATATAATGGCACAATATTTGGTCAGTTGCTTCCTGTCACTCAAAACGAGCCATAGATCGCCCTGGCGTACCTGTTTTTCCTGTAACTGGCGGTATAGGCCCGATTCCATTACCCCCAGGCGCAGTAAGAGCAATACCAGGCCCATCCCCCCACCGAGCTGGTAGGTAAATTGCCAGGAATAATGCCCGCCAATATAAGCTCCCGCAACTGCCCCCAACATCCCGAAAGAACCAATAATGGCCGGGCCCATACCGCGCCACCGGGGTGGCATTTGCTCACTTACCAGGGTCACCGCAGCTCCTAATTCGCCGGCCAGCCCTACCCCTGCAAGAAAGCGCAGCAGCAGGTAAACCTCATAATTGGGGGCGTAGGCATGTAGAAAGGTCATCGTGGAATAGAGAGCGATAGAACCAAAAAGCACCGATAGCCGTCCCTTTTTATCCCCCAGCATTCCCCAGAGAAACCCGCCTACCAGCATCCCGGCCATCTGGACGTTGAGGAGCAAAACTCCCTTTGACTGAAGGTCCGATACTGCTACACCCAGATCGAGCAGACTGTTCCGCCGGACTACGCTGACGATAATAATGTCGTAAAGATCTACGAAAAATCCCAGCGAAGAGGCAATAATGGCTAATACTACCCTGCGATGCCGGATTAATGCTTGTATCATGGACATATTTTAGTCTATTTAATGTGGTTCGGACGCGTTATCTTTCCGCATAAGGCAGAAGCGGCCACAGTAGCCGGAGAAGCCAGGAAAATCCTGGCGTTGGGATTGCCCATCCGCCCCTTGAAATTCCGGTTTGCCGCAGAAATGACGGTTTCCCCATCACCGGGAACGCCTTCGTGGCTGCCAACGCATGGGCCGCATCCCGGGGTGATAATCGTCGCCCCTGCTGCCACGAGGGTATATGCAGTGCCGTCGAGCATCGCATCCAAAAGGACGCTCCTGGACGCGGGTGCAATCACAAGGCGGACGCCTGCCGGTATTTTTTTATCTTTAAGGATTGCTGCCGCTGCCTGTAAGTCTTCCAGCCTTCCATTGCCGCAGGTGCCGATAAAGGCATATTGGACCGGGGTGCCTTCGAAAGCAGAAATGTCACAGGTATTGTCAGGGGATTCCGGCGCAGCCAGCTGTGGCCCCAGGCCATTTACATCAAATTCCAGCTCCCGGGTATAAGCGGCATCGGCATCCGGAAATACCGGGGAAAAAGCATAGGGTAGGCGTAGCCCGTCCGGATGCACAAAACCCGTCTTTGCGCCCATTTCTGCCAGTAGATTGGCTACGCTCATGCGTTCTGCAAGACGCATTGAACGAAAGGCCTCCCCTTCAAATTCGACAGATTGGTAAGTAGCCCCGGAAATCGTCAGTTGACCGACAAGAAAAAGGGCAAGATCCTTGGCACTGGTCTCCGCTGCGAGTTTTCCATGGCAGCGGATGCGGATACTCGCGGGCACTTTTAGCCAGATTTTCCCGGTAAGCATAACTGCGGCGAGATCTGTACTGCCCACCCCGCACGCAAGCGCATTGAGCGCACCATAAGTAGGGGTATGGGAATCAGCGCCTATAAATACCTGCCCAGGTTGAACGTGGCGATTTTCAACCATGACCTGGTGACAGATGCCCTCCCCGATTTCATACAGGCGAATACCCTGACCGGCAGCAAAGGTCCGCATGAATTTATGCAGATTGGCAACGCGCTCATTAGGGGCCGGTGCGGCGTGGTCAATGACCAGGGCGCACCGGGAGGGGTCCCATACTTTTTTCCCACCCATCTCTTCGAAGGCCTGTATGGCAAGGGATGCCGTTGTATCCGTAGCCATAATGCCATCTACCTGGGTGATGACCAACTCCCCTGCAAATACACGGCGGCCCACGTGGGCCGACAAAATTTTTTCTACGGTCGTCTGACCATCAGGTACACCGGGCATAAGGGATGGTTTGCCTGCATTAAACTATATGACCATACGGCCTCTTCACAATAACTTTAATTATCTTTTGCTACCAGAGGGTAGAGCATTCCCGGTAGCGGATGACCCAGCCATCCTGCTGCTGCTATGGATACCTTGGCAACCCCGGAGATGTCAATTCCGGTCGTAAACCCTGCCTGATGGAGCATGTGGGCGGTATCTTCGGTGGCGATATTTCCCGTAGCGCTACGGATAAACGGACAGCCCCCGAGTCCGCCAAAAGCGGTGTCGAATTGTCGTATGCCGGCATCCATCGCGGCAAAAACATTGGCAAGCCCCTTGTTCTCGGTGTTGTGAAGATGCAATGCCACAGGGACTTGCCCACACAGGGCCAGTACCTCTTCCATCATCTCGCGCACCTGCCAGGGATTGGCCATACCGGTCGAATCGGCAAGGGCAATTTCTTCGACCCCACTATCGAGGTGGTGGCGGACAAGGTCGTACACCCGTTCGCGGGGGATTGCCCCCTCATAGCGGCAACCAAAAGCACATTGAATGCCGCTCCGCACAACGATATTATTTTTCCTGGCGAGTTTTACATTCCGGACAAAATCAGCCTTTGCTGTTTCGATATCCATCCGGGTGTTTTTCAGGCTATGGGTGTTGCTCGCAGAAAGGGAAATGGCCAGATGCCTGACCCCTGACGCAACGGCCCTTTCTACCCCTTTATGGTTGAGGGCAAGGGCACTGTACACAACGCCGGGTTGCTGCTCAAGCGCCCTGAAAATTATTTCGGCATCGGCCATTTGGGGCAACAGTCCGGGATGGACAAAAGCAGCGATTTGAAGGCGTTTAAGCCCCGCACGTACCAGGCTCGATATCCATTCCAGCTTTATTTCCGTAGGTACTGGCTGAGGCAGCATCTGAAGCCCATCCCTCAAGCCCTGTTCTTCCAGGATAATATGTCCCCTCCGGACCTGATGGCTAGTGGTTGACTGTTGCATACGAGGTGTATAATTTTTTGGGCTGGTGTAAAAGCCCCTGGCTGGTCATTTGACGACTTGCGCCGCCCAATAATATTTTTCCAGAGCTGTGTTTTCAACGATTTTGCGAAGCAAAATCGTTGAAAACACAGCTCTGGAAAATTTAATTTTGCCGCCGTAGGCGGCAAAATACTTTTTACACACCCAGACTTCAGATTTTGTCAAAAATTATACGACAGCGTCACCATGACCCTACCTGGCAACTGGGTGTAGCCGTGGGCCAGGAGATTGGTGAAAGTTGGGTTGCGCTGCTTGTTCAGCAGGACCGTATCGTTATCGGCTACGCCGGCGATACCTTGTATGGCCTCGGCATTTAAAAGGTTGCGTGCCTGGATGCCGAGCCGGACATCCTGGTTGTTGCGTATCGGCAGACGGGCATAAGCACCGACGTTGATAATGGTCAGTGTGCCGAGTTCGATGATATTTGTCGCGTCTGCGTAGCGGCCAGCATTGACATTGGCGCTGAAATCAAGGCCGAAGTATTTGTATTCATAATTGGCGACAAAGTTCCAGATCAGGTTGGGCACGCCGGGAATCCTTTTGTCCTTCAGGTCAATCGAATAATTGTTGTTGCCTTCGTTGATCAATGTATTGCCATAGAGGTTACCGCTTGGGTTAACGTTGGGATTAGTACCTGTTTTGGAGACGGGGATTTTGAAGTCGGCAAAGCGTCCATCCTGGAAGGTAAGTGCTGACCGGACAAACAGCCCGCGGATTCCGGTGAACGAGATACTGGCTTCGGCACCCTGGATGCGGTTCTGGCCGAGGGGCTTGGAAACGAGGAGACCATCCTCGAAGATAGAGGCCAGACGGTTGTCAATGTTGGTGTAAAACAGCGCCACGTCAAAGCCAAAACCCTCAAAACCGGTACGCACCCCGAGTTCAGTGTTGAATATCACTTCGTTTTCGGCGAGGCCGTCGGGCAGGCGCAGGAATTTGCCGTCAGCCCGTCTTTCCAGGGAGGTAAATGCCGAATAATCGGGCATCCGATAGGCGCGGATTACGTTGCCGTATAGCGCCGACCGATCGGAAAGGAGATAGTTGGCACCTAAAGAAGCTGACCAATCACTGAATGATTCATTACGGGTGAGGGTCTTGTCATAAGGGATTTTGGTCTCTTCCATATCGAGGTCAAGCATGTCCATCCGGGCACCGATATTGATGGTGAGGCGGTTGTCAAACTTTATCTCGTCGCCGATGAAAAATGCTGTAACATTCTCATCATAATCGCCCCGGCGGGTAATAGAGCCGGTTGTCGGGGCGGGCGAACCAGCCGGGAAGATACCTGAAGCCCGGATATTCTTCGGATCGGTAGTAGAGTTATACAGGTAGCTGTACGTCGTCGGTTTTTGGTTGATGGTCGAATAGTACACTCCTGCGCTTAGTAAATGCTGATTATTCCCCGATTCGATCCTTTTATTAATCCTGAACTCGTTGATGAGGTCTTTATCTACGGCATCGCCATCGAGATAGAGGCGCAAGACTGTAGTTGGAGCATAGAATGACGGTAAGGCAAAGCCATATTTTACCCCAGTTTCAATGGTCTGATACCGGAAATGGTTGTTGAGCGACCAGCCGGAACCCAGGTTGTGGTCTAGTTTGAAACCAGCCTGGTTGATGCGGCCATAGCTGCCACCAGCCATTGCCTGGCCAAGGTTGCGGGTAATCTGCCGGCCATTTGCATCGAGTACAAATCGGCGTGTGGCGCCTGAGCCTTCTACGATAGTGAAGTTGATCCCGGTGAGGTTCTGCGATTGGTAGGTGTCGGTATTTTTCCAGCCGGGGGCAAGCATCAGGGTATTCGGATTAAGCGCTACATCGCTGAGGTTCTGAAAGTTGAAATCGGAAACCATGCCATAGACCCTGAGGCTTCCTCTGTTGTCGGGGATGAGCCAGTCAATATTACCCCTGACCTGGTATCCTTCATCCTTGTAGCCCGTATTGCGGAAGCCATCGTCCTGCATAGTCCATCCTCCTACATTGAACCGCAGATTCTTCGCGAGCGGCCCGTTGAGGTTGAAATCCGCACGATAGTTGAAATTGCCCGTCCCGAGAATATCGTTGTATGAAGTGAGCCGCACAGCACCGCCCAGCTTTTCCCCGCCGGTGCGGGTAATCACGTTTACTACCCCTGCCGCTGAAGCACGCCCGAAAATCGTAGCAGCACTTCCTCTTACCACTTCTACCCGCTCTACGTTGAGGTCAAAACCAAAACCTGCCTCCGGGACTTTACCTGGTGTGCCAAGGGTCGGGATCCCGTCCAGCATGATCCCCGTATAGACCAGACCACCCGTGGGGGAGCCATCGGGAAAGCCCCGCGTGACTACAAAGCCCCGGCGGCCCTGGGAGGTATTGGTGAACACCCCCGGTGCGGAAGTGATAGCCTCCAGAATACCCTCCGGCTTGCTGCGCTGGAGTTGCTTTGAGCCGATAATTTCCACCGCCGTTGTCGTCTCCAGTTTCCTTACCGCCTGCCGGCTGGCCGTGACCACTACATCCGAAAATGTCGAATAATCAGACTCCATAACTACGTTAACTACCGTCTGTTTTCCTACGGTTACTTCCACATTTCGCAAACCAACATAGGAAAAAATCAAGATTGCCTCAGGTCCGCTCACCTGAATACTGTAATTACCTGATTCGTCGGAAACTACCCCGGAATTCGTCCCTTTCTGAATAACGGAAACGCCGATCAACGCAGAACGGTCCTCAGCGGAGGTCACGCGTCCGCTAACGGTACTTTGAGCCCACACGCCTGCCGAGATGAACAGCATCAGCAGTATGGACAATAAATTTTTGTACATGTTTCTTCCCATGGCATTGGTTTTTTGTTTCGAAAAAAATAAAAAAAGCAGAAGAACCTTTATCTTTGTAAAGATAAATGATTAATTTTGTTAACCATTAAATTTATGAATTATTTTTTGTCCGTATTATGAAAAATCTTCGACTTTTTCCAAAGCATACCGGTATTTGGGAAGGGGTTTACCGGCGTATTTCTTCTGAGGGCACGTTGCTCGGGCAGTGGAACAGCCGTCTCAGCATCCGTATGTCAGCGGACGGGAGCTACCGGCAGGTCAATGAATATTTCTGGGCAGACGGGCATTACGAATGCCATGATTTTGGCACCTGTCATTTTAATCAGGAGGGCATCCTGGTCTTTGACAACCCAAGGATCAAGGGCCATTCCTGGGAAACCCAAAACTCCGTATGCCTGATCTGGGAATATCTCGACCGCCCCGGCTCAAAGCTTTATGAGATGATTGACCTCATCGGCCCTGAAGAAAAACACCGTATCAGGGTTTGGAAATGGAGCTATTTCGATACCTTCGAAGGGCTCACCATGATCGAAGAGCGAAAAACAGCGACCCAGGAAGAAATCCCGGATGATTTTTGGGCTTCGGCCGGGGAAAAACGGTTCAAAGGGGTGTCGAGGTCCAACCGCTGATAGTGCGGTCTTCATACCTTCGTCCGAAACAATTCATTTGAGCCTGTCCTGTAAGTCCTTTGGCGGCATTCGCCACCAAAGAATTTTTTTAAAACGCTGATTTTGGGCATTTTAAGAAGCAAAATGCCCAAAATCAGCGTTTTAAAAAATAGTATGGACAGGCGCTTCAGCTTTTAAATACGATTCTCCACAGATGGCAACAGGAATGACGATCACCGAAAAAATTATGGCCAGAAACAGCGGGCGCGACCGGGTAGTCCCCGGCGAACTGGTCTGGACGGATGTACATACGGTAATGACGATGGATTATCTGGGCAAACAGACTTTTTCCAAGCTGCACGAACTGGGTGTGGGGCAGGTCTTCGATAAAGACCGGGTAATCTGTGTGTCCGACCATCTCATCCCACCACCCACAGAACAGTTTGCTACTATGCTCAACGAGTGGCGGAAAGTAGTACGCGAACACGACATCACCCATTTTTACGACCTTGGCCGCCAGGGCATCGCACATCAGATCATGGTTGAACAAGGCCATGTACTCCCGGGCACAATTAGCATCGGTACGGATTCCCATGCAAATACCTACGGGGCGGTCGGCGCAGTGGGCAATGCCGTCGGCGTGACCGATGCCGCAGTGGCCATGGCAATCGGAAAGGCCTGGTTCCGCGTGCCGGAATCCGTTAAGTTCCACGTCACGGGCCAATGGCAGCCCTGGGTGATGGCCAAAGACCTAAGCCTGCATATCATGGGCATGATGCACTGGAACGGCCACCTGATCTATAAATCCCTCGAATTTTGTGGCCCTTCCATCGAGGCCCTGGGAATGGCCGGCCGCATGACCCTCTGCAACATGACCGTGGACCTTGGTGCAAAAAATGGGATCGTCGCTCCCGATGCTGTTACCGCTCAATACCTCGAAGGACGTGCAAAAGGCGCATGGACGCCCGTTACCAGCGATCCGGATGCGCATTACGATGCTGAATATGAGGTGGATATTACTAATCTCGGTCCAACGGTTGCGCTTCCCGATAAGCTCGACGATATCGCCCCGGTCGAACAGGTGGCAGGACGAAAATTCAATAAAGCGTTTGTCGGCACTTGTACGAACGGACGCCTGGAGGATATGGAAATGATGGCCCGTATCCTGGAGGGCAAACAAATCCACCGCGATGTCAATATGTTGGTAGTACCTGCCAGTCAGGATGTATTCCTGGAATCCATGAAACGCGGATACCTGCAAATCCTCGTGGCCGCAGGTGCTGCTATTGATACGCCCTCCTGCGCGGCTTGTGCCGGTATCCATACAGGGGTCGCCGGCGACGGGGATATCGTCCTGAGCGCGGGCAACCGGAATATGAAAGGAAGGATGGGCAGTAAAAATGCACAAATCTACCTGACCAGCCCCGCTGTAGTAGCTGCTTCTGCAATCTATGGGGTGATTACCGACCCCAGGGAGCTACCGTAAGCTTTTCACATATTCGTTGAAATCAAAAAAAACTGCTGTATGTCCGTCATTCAGGGAAAAGTTTGGGTGGCCAGGGATTATGTGATGGCCTATGATATTATCGTCCAGCGGTTCTGGACGGCGCCTATTGATCCGGTAGAAAATGCAAAATGGGTCATGGCAGGGGTTGATCCGGCATTCGACCGCGAGAATGGCTTCACCGACCAGGGCTATACGTTTATCGTGGCAGCACACAATTTTGCAGGTGGAGGGAAGAGTATCGAGCACGTCATCGCTGGCCTGATGGGTGCTGGTATCCGTGCAGTTTTTGCGGATAGCTTCGCCAGGCTGCAATTCCGGAATGCCATCAACTATGGCCTGCCTTTTGTGACCTGCAGGGATATTGCAAAGGGATGCGCTACAGGCGATATGCTTTCCTGGGACACTGCAACCGGAATAGTCACTAACCTGACGAATGGCCAGGTGTTCCAAACGGTACCCGTGGCTCCTTTTGTTGAGGAAGTAGCGGCAGCTGGTGGATTGATGGCGTTTGTGCGCCGCGTGATTGCCGAGGGCAGGGTGGGGGAGTTATCGTGAGGGTTTAAAATACACACAATGCAGGAAAATAAGGTAAAAACAAAAATGTTGTCCGGCCAGGCAGTCTTCGGGGCTATTTCCCCTACTTCTGACCCGGTAATCTGTGAGTACCTCGGATGGTCGGGGCTGGATTTTTATATGATTGACGGCGAACACGGCCCACTGACCCCCTCTGAAGTGACCCACCTCGTGCGGGCATGTGAAATCGCCGGGATTACGCCGCTGGCCAGGGTCCGCAGCCTGGATGAAAAGCTCATCCTGCAATTTCTCGATGCGGGGGTCATGGGTATTATGATGCCGGGCGTTCAAACGCTTGCAGATATCGAAAAGCTGGTCAGCGCGGTGCGCTATCCCCCGATTGGGCTTCGGGGGGTCGGTCCTGTACGTTCGGCAAACTACATGATGGGGCCAATGGACCAGGCAACGTATGTGGCGTTTGCAAACACCCAAATCCTCATCCTCCCGCAGGTGGAGGATTTGGAAGCAGTAAGCAACCTGAAAGAGATGGCCCGGCACCCGGAGGTGGACGGCTTCATCATCGGCCCCCGCGATCTTGCCATGAGCATGGGCTTTGTGGATGGCCCTAATCATCCCGAAGTAAAGGCGGTGATTGATCAAATCTTCGATATTGCCCTCGAGGAGGGTAAACTGGTCGGAACGGTCGCTGCTACCGCTGCACAGGCCAGGAGCCTCGTAGATAAAGGGGCACGGCTGATCCTCAATTCCGTACAGGGCCTGCTTTCTGCAGGTTCCAGTGCTTTTTTGAATCATTAAACCATCAAAATATGGCATCTACGATACTCGTCGTCCTTTTCAACCTGAAGCCAGGAGTAACCCCTGAGGCTTACGAGCGTTTTGCAAAAGAAATGGATATCCCGACGGTAAAACGCCTCGCTTCGGTGGATGGCTTCCGGGTATTCAGGTCTTCGGGCCTCTTTGGTGCGGAAGGCCCCGCACCGTTCCAATACGTAGAAGTTATCGAAGTGAACAATCTCGACGGCCTTATTGCCGATGTGGGCAATCCTGCAGTCGGTAAGGTCGTGGCGGCTTTCCGCGATTATGCAGAAAATCCGATATTTATGATGACCGATGAAATTTAGGCGCTCCACCATAATATTCATTGACTTTCAGAACCATTCCAGATGTACCAGCTTGAAGGTAAAACGGCAATCGTTACAGGGGCAGGGCGCCGAAAAGGCATCGGCGAGGCAATCGTCATGCGCCTGGCCGCCGAGGGATGCAATATCGTGCTGAGCGACCTCGGTATTCCGAAAGGGACTTCGTTCAGCACCGATCACATCGGCACTACAGAGGAAATGGAAGCGATTGCCGAAGATGCCCGCAACTGCGGGGGGAAGGTGATTTGTGTTCCCTGCGACGTACGGGTGGAAGAAGAAGTGTCCGCTTTAGTGCGCCAGACAGTCGGGGCATTTGGCCAGCTCGAACTCCTGGTCAATAATGCCGGTGTGGGCTATCTGATGGAGCCTTTCGCAGAATTTAAGGAAAGTAGCTGGGACGCAGTACTCGACGTGAACCTCAAGGGGGCTTTTCTTTGCTCAAAACATGCGGCCATCCAGTTTATGGCCCAGGGGAAAGGGGGCAATATCATCAATATCGCCAGCCAGGCAGCCAAGTCCGGCTTCCCGTTTGCCGCTGCCTACACCGCATCCAAGCATGGCCTGATTGGCCTCACCCGCTCGAATGCCGTGGAACTCGGCCGCTACGGCATCCGGGTAAATGCGGTCTGCCCCAACCATATCACTACAGGACTCGGCGACTGGCAAAACCGTTTCTTCAGCGAAAAACTGGGCCTGGACTACGACACCTACCTCCAGGGTATCCGGGACCGCAACCCGCTGGGGCGTACCGGCTTCACCGAGGATATCGCCAAAGCGGTCGCTTTTCTGGCTTCCGACCAATCGGCCTACATCACCGGCGAAGCGATGAACGTCAGCGGTGGGGAGGAATACCATTAATTTTTTAAAATGAAAATTGGAATTGATATCGGGGGTACTTTTACAGACCTGGTCTTGCTGTACCCGCATACCGGCGAGCTTGCTTTTGCGAAAACCCTCACCACATATCCCGACCCTACCGAAGGCATCCTGAACGGCATCCGTGAAATCCTGGAGGCCAACGGGCTAAGGGCTTCCGAAATCCATACAATCGTGCATGGGACGACGCTGGTGACGAATGCCGTTATCGAACGCAAAGGCGCCAAAACAGCACTGATCACCACAGCAGGGTTTGAAGATGTCCTGGAAATCGGCAGGGAGCTGCGCTATGATATTTACGATATCTTCCTGGATATGCCCAAACCCCTGGTGCCGAGGAACCTCCGCTTTGGGGTGATGGAAAGGCTGGACAGGCATGGCCATATTTTGAGCCCGCTGAATGAGGCAGAGGTTCTGCGCTTGTTGGGGCAGCTCGCAGGTGACGGGGTAGAGAGCGTCGCGGTTTGCCTCCTGCACGCTTTTGCCAACCCCGCTCATGAACAGCGTATCGGGGAGCTGGTACAGGTACATTATCCCCACTTGTTTTGCAGCCTTTCCAGCGAAATTATGCCGGAAATCAGAGAATATGAACGGAGCAGCGCCACGGTCATGAATGCCACGGTCATGCCGTTGACCAGCCGTTACCTGGCGACCCTGGAGGCTGCTTTAAAGGCGCTCGGGTTCAACGGCACCATACAGATTATGGTCTCCAGCGGGCGCCTGACAACCATAGAAGAGGCCCGCAGGAAGCCGGTGCAGCTATTGGAATCAGGCCCTGCAGGTGGTGCTAAGGCTAGTGTATTCTTTGGCAGGCTTGTGGAAGAACCCCATCTTCTGGCTTTTGATATGGGGGGGACTACGGCTAAGGCGTCTTTGGTAAACGAATACACTCCGGAGATTACCCATCATTTTGAAGCCGCGCGGGTGAGGCGGTTTAAAAAGGGCAGTGGCCTGCCCGTGCGTATCCCGGTGATTGATTTGATCGAAATTGGTGCTGGTGGTGGCAGCATTGCACGGGTAAATGCCCTTGGGCTGATGCAGGTAGGGCCGGAAAGCGCGGCCTCCAACCCCGGCCCGGCAGCGTATGGGCTGGGGGGGCGCCTCCCTACTGTTACGGATGCAGATCTGGTGCTGGGGTATATCAACGAGCACTATTTCCTTGGCGGTACAATGATGCTGAATCGGGAAAAAGCCCGTTTGTCAATTGCCGATATGCTGGCTACCCCATTGGGAATTTCTATCGAAGCAGCAGCGATGGGCGTCTTTCGGATTGTAAACGAGAATATGGCCAATGCTGCCCGTGTCCATATCCTGGAAAAAGGACTGGACCCGCGCAAATATACGATGATTGCTTTCGGTGGTGCCGGCCCGGTACATGCCTTCCAGGTCGCCCGCCTCCTCCGCCTGCCCCGGCTGATTATTCCGGTTGCAGCAGGGGTGGCTTCGGCATTGGGCTTTCTGGTATCGCCGGTAGCAAGCGAATTTTTGTTCAGCTACGTTCATGACCTGGATCAAATGGATTGGGCACGCGTCAACCGCTTTCTGGAAGAAAAAGAAGCGGAAGGGATGGATTTTCTTGCGAAAAACGGGGTCGAGCCTGCGCAGGCCCGCGTGTACCGGGTAGCGGATATGCGCTATGCCGGCCAGGGGCATGAAATTGCTGTCCAGATCCCGGGCGGAACCCTCGGCGAAAATGCGCTGAAGGAGATTAAAGCAAATTTTAATGCGGCTTATGCGCTGCGCTACAACCGGGGTATCGCTGATATCCCTATGGAAACGGTCACCTGGCGTACCGTAGTCAGTGGCCCCGAACCACATTTTTTTCCCCGGCAGGTGATTTCGGAAAGTAATGGCGTGGTACAAAAAGGGACACGCAGTATTTATTTTCCAGGTGGGGATGGGCCTTGCAACGTGCCGGTATTCGACCGATACCAGCTATCGCCGGGCACAGAGCTGATGGGCCCCGCAATTGTGGAAGAGAAAGAAAGTACAACCGTGGTTGGGCTGGACAGCCGCCTTCGGGTTGATGCCTTCCGCAATTTGATTATTGATTTATCCTATCCTGAAGATTGAAATATGGAACCCAGCCTTTCTCCACCCGGTCAGTTTGATCCAATTACCCTGAGCATCCTCTGGGCGCGCCTGATTTCCATTGTGGACGAGGCGGGTACCACCCTTCAACGGACCGCCTTTTCTACCGTCACCCGCGAAAGCAATGATTTTGCCGTAGTGCTGATGGATAGGGACGGGAGGTCGTTGGCACAGTCGAGTATTAGCGTTCCTTCTTTTCTAGGGGTATTACCTATGCTTACCAAGGCCCTGCTACGGGATTATTTTCCGGCAGATACCTGGGTAGAAGGGGATGCGGTGCTGACCAACGACCCCTGGTTGTGCGCTGGTCACAAGCCGGATATCGGGATTGTTTCCCCCATTTTTTATCAGGGAAGGTTAATCGGGTTCATCGGCACCATTGCACACTCCCCGGATATGGGTGGGGCCTTGTGGGGAGCGGGAGCCCGCGACCTCTATGAAGAGGGGTTGATGGTACCCCCGACAAAAATCACCGTGGCAGGGCAGCCTAACGAAACTTTGTTTCGCATTATTGAGGCTAATGTCCGCGCAGCCCGGCAGACAATTGGGGACATTCGCGCACAGATCGCCGCCAACGACCAGGGTATCCGCTCCCTGATGCGGCTCATGCAGGAATATGGCTTAAAAGATCTGCAGGCCCTGGGGGAACAGATTATCAGTGCCAGTGAAAAGGCGATGCGCGAAGCCATCCGTAGGGCTCCCGATGGAAGCTATCGCTATACGTATGCCGCAGACGGCGACGGGTTGGGGGAGGGGGTCCTCCTGGTGGCGGAGGTACAAATTAAGGGCGATGAGATCATGATAGACTGGGAGGGGACGTCTGCGGCCCACTCCCTGGCAATCAATGCAGTGATGAATTATACCTATGCATACACCGCATATCCCGTCAAATGTATTTTTAGCCCGGAGGTGCCTAATAATGAAGGGGCTTTCCGCCCAATCCACGTCAAGGCCCCCAGGGGCAGTCTGCTCCACGCCCAGAAACCCTCTCCGCTCGGGGCGCGCAATATTACAGGTAATATCCTTCATTCGGTGGTTTTCGGGGCTTTGGCGCAGGCTGTACCTGAACAGGTCCAGGCGGATTGCGGTAGTGCCTGCTGGTGTGTAGTTCTCAATGGTACAGACGACCAGGGGCGGGAATATGTAGAATACTTTTTTCTCAATGGTGGCTATGGAGCAAGGCCCGATCGCGACGGAGCGCATACCCTCAGCTTCCCGACCAACGTCGCAAATGTCCCCGTCGAGGTCCTGGAAAACAGCGCGCCTGTGCTGGTGACCAGAAAGGCGCTCGCCCCGGGTTCCGGGGGGGGCGGGACTTACCGCGGCGGGCTGGGGCAAATCTTTGCTTTCAAAAATATCGGTACAAAACCCATCAACCTTTCCCTACTTACCGAAAAAACCCAAACCTCGGCGCATGGTCTGCTCGGTGGAGAAAACGGTGCCTCAGGGATGATCCGCCTGCACCCTCACCGTCCCCTTGCCCCGAAAGGCCTCGATAAACTTTTTCCCGGTGAAGTTCTCGAACTGACCCTGCCCGGCGGTGGCGGATTTGGCCCACCACAGGAAAGAGACCCCAGGGCAATTGAACAAGATACCCGGTTAGGCTATTGATGAGAAAATAAGACTTGTTGTTCATCAAAAATATTCCACTATGTCGCAGAACCTGCCTCCCGTCTGGTCAAAGATCGCCAGACATGACCTTCTGCCCGATACGACCCACGACGAGCGGGCACGCTTCAATTTCCTCGCCAACCTGAACAAACACCTGGCTGCTGTAGTGTCGCCCGGCAATAAACCGGCGTATGAACTCCGGGTGCGGCCAGATTTCATTAAGCGCAAGGGCCGCGATTTCGAGACCCGCGAAGAAGTGCGCGAAGCGATGAAGTCCGACCCCCACTACCAGGCCTGGAGCGCCCTGCGCCGGTCGGCAATGGAAATGCGGCAGCAGGCTGGTCGCTCCCTGGTATTGCGACAGGCGCACGAACTGGCAGAACGGGCCGCCGCCCTCAACGACGGCAAAGCGACCCTGGAACTGCATCCGGAAATGCCCCTGCCTCCGTATATAACTATTATGGACAATCACCTCATGCCCGGGAGCTACCATGGGGAACTGTTCGAGGGCGATGTCTCCAATGCCGCAAACTATGATGCCGGCCTCTTCGTAACTACAGCCGGAATGCTCGGAAGGCTGAATGACGGCGGCGGAAAAGCAATCGCCGCTTATGTCCGCGAAACTTATCCGGATTTTAAGCCCCGGCGCATCCTCGATATCGGCTGTGGGCTGGGGCATAATGTATTGCCTATCGCCCAGGCTTTTCCCGAAGCCGAGGTAATCGCCATTGATACCGGTGCGCCGATGCTGCGCTATGGCCACGCCCGCGCGGTAGCCCTCGGCGTGAAAAACGTGCACTTTATTCAGATGAACTGCGAATCCACCCCTTTTGAAGCCGGGTCTTTCGATTGGGTACAAAGTACGATGTTCCTGCACGAGACGGCAGGTAAAGCCATCTTCAGGATTATGGAAGAAGTACATCGTTTGTTGCGTCCCGGAGGACTCACCTTACACATCGAGCAGCCGCAATATACGCCGGATATGGACCTGTACGAGCAGTTCATCCGCGACTGGGACGCGTACTACAACAACGAGCCGTTCTGGTCCAAAATGCACGATATTGACCCTTGCGATCTGATGGTCCATGCGGGTTTCCGGGCAGAAGATTTCATGCAAGTCGGGGTAAAAGCCGTCAATGACCTGGCCAATCCCGGTGAAAAACCCAAAGACGAGCCAGAAGACCACGGTCGTAGCCCCAAATGGAACGTTTTCGGAGCCTGGAAAAAATAGCCAAATCTAAAATCAGAACTTTATGGAACCCGTTGATTATATTAAACTGGCCGGCACCAAAGCAAAAGGTGGACGCCCTTATTTTTTTCAGGATCCCGCCGTAGAGCGCGTGCTGAACATCACCATGGCGGTTGCCGGGGAGCTGGCGGTCATGCGCGAAAGAATGGATACCCTGGAGCGCCTGCTCGCCGATAAAGGCCTGCTGGACCAGTCTGCTATTGAAGCGTATGTACCGGACGAAGCAGCAGGAGCCGAACGCCAGCAATGGCATGCCGAATACATCGCCCGGGTGCTGCGCATCGTCCAGCAGGAATTGGAAGCTATGGCACATCCTGAGCATAATATCCCCCTGGAAAAAATCGCGGACGAACTCGAATCTCTTTAAATTATTATGATGCCGGCAAGTACCGTCCATGATTTTTTTCAGGCAATCATCGCCAAAGATGCCGATGTGATCATGTCGTTTTATGACCCTTCTCCAGGGACTTATGTCATCCTGGAGGGTCCACGCCTGAGTACGCTCGGCTTTGACCGTATCAAAAAAGGATGGGGGGACTTTGTCCAATCCCCAATTTCCCTGGAATCCATTTTTTGGGAAGAAGGACCATTCTATGAAGAATCGGAGCAAATGGCCTGGGTGGCCGGAATCATCCGGCTGCGCGTGGTAATCAGGGAAAAGGTTTTCGAACAGGTTTTTCGGGGCTCTTTTGTCCTGAAAAAATCAGATGGCCGATGGGTAATCTGCCACGAACACGTCTCCGGCGCTTTACAAGATCCTTACGGAATCGGGGATTGGCTTAAGCAATAGAATATTCTTTGGCGGCACAAGCC
>Ga0209985_10001122_pt1 | contig 27246 bp, 16 predicted proteins | sample NOAtaG_FD_187305 | JGI IMG/M metagenome (GOLD analysis project Ga0209985, IMG submission 187305) | Freshwater lake microbial communities from Lake Erie, under a cyanobacterial bloom - NOAA_Erie_Diel6S_1000h metaG (SPAdes) (version 2) | ecosystem: Environmental > Aquatic > Freshwater > Lake ...
ACCAGCAGGCGCTGCCGCATCCGCCTTCGGCTCGTCCTGACCCATCACAGGCCGCAGAAAACTGCCGCCCGGAGACATCAGCGCCAAACCAGCCACCACCACAAATAACACCGATCGAAAACCAACCGACCAGCGTCCAATATCAACGACGTGTTTCATCTGTCAGATTCTCCAGGAATACCCGAGTCACCACTAAGGCCTGGGCCGGATCAGGAAATTGACTGCACAATCTAGGCAAGTTTCCAGGAACTCGCCACCGTGAACCCCCGTCCAGACGACGGATTGTTTCAGCTATTGCTTCGCCCAGCGACTGTTCGGATACGAATTCGTCAGACGCGCACGCGCATCGTCCGCCCGATTCTGATACCCCGCCGGACCCCATAACGTCGCCAGATGATACAGCGATTCCGCATGCGCACCCGGCTCAGACGAATACAGCACATCCACATGCAGATAAGCCATCAACGCGTCCTTCGGCAAACCCTTCTCGCGATAACAGTCACCCTTCAGCAGCCACGCCCGAGCCAGCGTTTTCGTCTCCGATTCCGAGGCCTTCGCAAACACCTCCGTCAAAGTCGCCAGGGCCTCGTCCGGCCTGCCCGCCACCTTCTGACACAACGCCTTCCCCAGCTGACCATCAAACAACGCAGCCGCTGCCGCAGCGTCCCCCAAACTCTCCTGCACCACCTTCTCAAATGCCGCCTGCGCTCCGTCCGTGTCCTGACCCGCCAGCAACAACATTCCCAGCTGCACTCCAGCCTGCAAACGAAATCCCTTCACACTCGTCTGCTGAACCTCTGACAATAACCCCTTTGCCGCCTCCGCCTTTCCCGCATCCGCCCCCAGCAACTCCGCCTCCAGCAGAGTTGCCTCCAAATACCGGAAATTCGCCCGATTCTCACTGCGAAATGCCGCAATCGCCTTCTCCGCAGCTGCCGACTCCGCAGGATTCGCCTGAGCCATGCGAACCAGCGTTCGAGCAATCAGGAACTTCAGCTCCGCCACCACTCGCTTGTCTTCACCACTGTACTCCGTCTGAATCAAACGGTACTTCTCCAGGGCTGTCCCCAGGGCCCCGCTGCGCTCGTTCGACTGCGCCTGAGACAACGTCGGAGGCTCCATGTCAAAACGCACCAGCAAGACATCCGACACCGGAATCTCAGACTCCTGGCCGTTCTGCAGCTTCATCTTCAAAGCCGTCGGACTCAACTCCGTCAGCTCACCACGCAGCACCACGCGGTCGCTGCGGCGAGTCACCTGGTCAGCAGCCTGCAAACCACCAGCCAGTGTCAGCACCAGCACACTCAACACACACCAAATACTTCTCATGGCTTGTTCCCGCTGCTCTTCACTCACAACCCACACGGCTTCACACACGGCTTCACAATCAACCACAAGCTGAAATCACACCTCAACCTCCCGCGCCGCCCTGCCCTTCGCCCTCGGGCTTCGGCACACGCGGCGGTCGAGCCGGTCGACCCTCACCCGGAGGCCTCGGCTCACCAGCCGGTCGCCCCTCACCAGCCGGTCGCGACTCACCCGGAGGCCTCGGCTTCGACGCCGCTCCACCCTCAGCAGGTCGCGGACGCGGTTTCACGGCCCCACCCGCCGCATCCGCACCACCCGCCACCGGTCTCACCCCAGGCTTCGCTGCCGGCTTTCCCGCCGCACGCGACGAACGACCGCCCACTCCCGGCAACGCCGCCAATTGAGCAAAATCGAGTTCCGGCGGAGCCTCGATCTGCAGGTCCCCAGGAAACCCCGCAGCCGAAGACTCCGGTACTGCCACCGAAATCTTCGCCACCCGATTCGCACTCGCCAGCGGCAACTTCGCCTTCGGCCGACGCATCATCACAAACAAACCACCCGCCAGTGCCAGACCCAGCACCGACACAATCACCGCCGTCAGACCGCCCGCACCCTGAGCCGCCGGTGCCGCTGCCGTCAATGCCGCCGGTGCACCACCAGCGGCAGCTCCCGCGGCGGCCACAGACACCGGCTCAGCTGCCGGCTCCGGCTCATTCGCCGGAGATGCCTGAGCCAGCGGAGTCGGCGATTCGCCCAAATCCGCCTGCAAATCCTGATAAAGTCGGTCAAACCGAGCATACGTGGCTGGCTCCAGATCCCGATACGCCTGCACCAGACTGGCCAGCTCCGCCATCGCTGACTTCAGCTGCGCTGTCCCCGCAGCCTTGTCCGGCAACACGCGAGCCAGTCGGCGACGAGCATTCCCCAGCTCATACCGCGCCTCAAAAAATCGCGGCCGAAACTCAGACTTCGGATCCTTCATCACCAGCTGACGCAGACGCTTCGACAGCGGTGCCCAGCCCCACACCACCGCCGGCTTCCCGCCCGTCGCCGGAGGACCAAGGATCGCCTGCTTCAATCGCTCCGGCTCCGACTTCTCACCCCAGTCACTCAGAACATGCGCCGCCTCGAACTGCACGTCCAGATTCATCGCATTCGCCGCCAGTATCGTCTCCACCAGCTGCATCGCCTCTGTGAACTGCCCCTGTCGACGACGACACCGCGCCAGACGCAACTGCACCGCCGGTGCACCGTCCGCTGACACCAGACTCTGCTGCAGTATCTCAGAATACGCATTCCCCGCTTTTTCAAAATAACCCTCTGCCGCTGACGGATCCGCCGCTACCCCCAGACCCAGGCCGTAATAGGTCTCACCAATCCACAGCAGCGAATTAAAATCCGACTTGTTCCGCGACTCGTAAACCTTCCCCAGAAACTGCTCAAATGACGTTCGCACCTGCCCCAGTCGCTCTGCCTCTCCCGCCGCCTGCAGCCGCCGCAGCTCTTCCTGAAGCTCCATGCCCAACTGCGTGTAAGCCTGCAATATGTCGTCACCACCCACCTTCTCAAGCTGGGACATCGACTGCAAAGCCTGATCGATCTGCTGAGTCCCCACGTACGCCCGCAACAGCAGTCGCCACGCCAGTCCCGCAAAAGAACGACTCTGAATTCCTGCCTCCGGACGCTCAGAACCCTCCGGCAGCTCAATCGCCGCCATCACCGAATTCTCGGCATTCGCCGTCAGACGCGCAATCGCTCCCGCAAAATCCCCCTCCTGGTTCAGAATCGCCGCCAGTGACACCTCGGCAGCCGCCAGCTCCTCCCCAGGCAGACTCATGCTGCCTACCTTCGCCCGAGTCAGGTCGATGCCCTGAATCAGCAGCGCCTTCGCCTCAGTCTTCCACCGCGCCACCTCCTCAGCCGAAATCGCCGGCTCAGCTCCCGGCTCCACCATGGTTGCGGCATTCTGAGTCCACGTGGCCCAGTACGACTGACCAGCCGCTATCCGCGCCGAAGCATACTGAGGATCCGACTCCGGAACCTCCAGAAACCACTTCACTGCCTCCAGCGGCTGCTGCAGCGTCCGATACACATTGCCCAGACGCATCCGCGCCTCTCCCGCTCGACTGGACTGCGGATACAATGTCAGAATCTGCTGACAGACATCCTTCAGCAGACGCGTCTCAAAGTCCCGATCACCCTCAGCCCTGTTCCACGCTGCCACCGCTGCCGCCATCGCCACTTCGGTACAGTTCAAAGCTGTCTCCGGAGCCGATTTCTGGTCCTGAGCCATCGTGTAGGTTGACAGCACAATCGCATCCAGAGCATTGCCCTGACGCAGCATGACGTAACTGAGCAGATAGCGAGTATCAGCGACCGCCTTTGCATCACTGCCCGGTTCCCGCAGATCCAGAGCCAGACGCAGCAGCCGCGCAACCTCGCCCAGATGATTGTCCAGGGCCGCCCGCTTCGCCGCTCGCTCAGCATCGTCGGCCGCCCGAGCCACCTCGTCGCTGTACTCCTGAATCTGCGAAATCATCCCCCGCGCACGCTCAAAGGCCGTCGCAAAATCACGCGGCTCCCGGTCCTTTTCACCCAGCACAACCTTCAGCCGTCGAGCCATCGACAGCGCCGGCTCACGAAACGCCCCCGGGTACTTCGCCACCTGCTCCGCATGATTCAGCGCAAACTGCAGCAGATCCGTTTTTTCCTTCTCAGGCAGCTCGCGAGTCTGAGATTTCTTCTCCTCAGCAATCGCCTGCTCCCACAAAATCCCCAAACCATAGGACGTCGTCGTCAGCTGACGATTGGCCTGCGACCACTGCAGAGCCTCCTGAATCACCACGTCATGATCGCTCCGCTGCGGGTCGTTCAGACAGATCAGACGAAAATGCTTCGCCGTACCACGCAGCGACTGCATGAATGGCTTGTCCGAAGGATGTCCCAGGATTTCATTGTAGATGCCCAGCGCTCGGCCAATGTCGTCCTGCTCCTGAAAACATTTGCCCTCCATCAATCGCGCATACAACCCCACCGAATTCGTACGCCGGCTGGTATGAATGTCCTCAAATTCCTTCGCAGCCTGCATCAGAGTCTGCTTGCGCTCTTCCGAACCCCTGTCAAATGTCTGACCACGCTCGTAAGTACAGCGAGCCAGGTTCAGCAGCGCCCGCAGGTAACGGTTCTCAGCCTCCTGACGCTGCAGCAGCAGCTCCTCGTCCTTCGACTCATCGATGAACTTCGGAAACTTTTCGTACTGCACCTTGTACTGGTCATGAGCCGTCTGAAAGATGCCCCGCGCCTGATCAATCAGCCCGCGAGCCTCAGCCTGGAGCGGCGCTCTGGCCTCGGCCGACTCCTGCTCCAGTGTCTTCCAGATCAGTGACTCAGACCGATTGAACAACAACTCTCCCAGCAGACTGTTGGCCATCGCCGCCTGCGGATGCTGACCATGCTGCGCCAAAAACGCCTGCAATGCCGCAGCAGCGTCCGTCAGCGCCTTCTCACGCTCGTCCTCCACGCGCGAAGCCGCACCAAACTGCTGCAGCGTCACACCCCGCTCAAGATCCAGTACCTCCCGCACTTCCGCCGGCAGGTCGGTACGAGTCTTAAGGGAGTCCAGATACTCGAGCGCCGTGTCGTAATAACCACGCTGCCGCAGCCCCTCAGCAAACTGCAGGAAAGGCTCCTGCCCCAGCACCGAAGCCGCACTGACAGACAGCAACAGACACGAAACAACCCCCACGAATCGGCCAAAAGCCGATCTCGCAGCCCCGGATGCCCCGGCCCCTGATGCCGCCCGGTTGACAGATTCCATGGCAAATCCCCGGTGAAACAGCCGACAAAAAACAGCCCGCCAACGGCACGCTGTTCTGCCTGAACCCCGCCAGCAAACACTGAAAATTGACCTGCGCCAACACAAACGCCCTGTTTTTCGGCAGAATCGCCGAGCAAATCAGCGGGGGCCCGAGCAGAACGGAGCACGGCAGAAGCCCGCAGCTCACACCGCCCCGGCACCCTTTACACAAAGCCCCAGCATATGCAGCCGCAGCCGAAGTGGCAACGATCCGGCAGAAATCGGGGATTTCTCTGGGGCCAAAACCGGCCATTCGCTAAGATTCCCTGCTGTTTCGACAACCCGCCGCCCGCGCCGCGGTCCCATCTGGCAGGCTTTCGCAGGATTTCACTGTGACCGACAACATCAATATGGCAGATACCGATCGGGATCTGCCGAAGCACGTGAAAAACGGCTTCATGAGGTATCGGGACTTCAAACCACTCACTCAGGGTGGCGAAGCCATTCTCAGAACCTGCGTCGACGAAAACCTCGGACGCACCGTCGTCATGAAAACCCTGCAGCCACAGTTCCAGAACCTTGAAACCTACCAGAAACGGTTTCTCCGCGAAGCCCGCGTTACCGCTCAGATCCCGCACCCCTGCACCATCCCAGTCTACGAACTCAGCCGCGACTCCGAAGGCAATGCCTACTTCACCATGAAGAAGCTCCGCGGACGCGATCTCAGCGATATCCTCGATCGCATCGCCGAAAACGACGCCGACACCATCCGCAAATACCCCATCCCCGAACTGCTTCAGGTACTGGTCAAATGCGCCCAGTGCCTGTCCTTCGCACACAATCAGGGTGTCATCCACCGCGATATGAAACCCGCCAATATCATGATCGGCGACTACGGCGAAATCATGGTGCTCGACTGGGGGCTCGCCAAAGTCTCAAACCTCCGCGATGACGACGAAGTTGATCAGCTCATCCGCAGCGGACAGCAAACCATCCCCGGAAGACTGACCGGACGCGGAGATGTTCAGGGAACACCCTTTTATATGTCGCCGGAACAAGCCGTCGAAACCGGTAACGTCGACGAACGCTCCGATATCTTCAACATGGGCGTCATCCTCTTCGAAGTACTCACCGGGCAAAGCTTCATGTCCGGTCGCAATTTCCGCGAAATCCGCAAAAAACTGACCGACGATCCACCGCGATCGCCCCGCACCGCTGCCCCCGAAAGAAAAATCTCACACCAGCTCAATGCCATCTGCGTCAAAGCCATCCAGGTCAACCCTGATGACCGCTACCAGAAAATGGCACTCTTCGAACAGGACCTTCGCGCCGCTCTCAGCGGACAACATGTTTCAGTCTGCCCGGAATCCGCCATGGGCAAACTGCTGAAATCCGGCAACCAGCAAATCATTTCACCTGTCGCCATCCTCTGGATGCTGGTCGGTGCCCTGCTGGTCGTCGCCGCACAATTGCTGTTCTTCGCTCTGTTCTGAACCTGACTTCCTGTCACTCAGAACGATGCGCCGAATAGCCAGCCACCAGTTCCAGCAGCCGACGCTCCTCACTGTCCGGAAACTGTCGCAGACATCGCACGGCCCGCTCCGCAAATCGCTCACAGGACTGCTGAGCTGACTCAATGCCCCGCTGCAGCAGGCCCGACTCCCGCAGCACACGCTGATCCGACGCATCCGCCGAAAACAGCAGGCCACGAATCCGCTCACGCTCCTCCGCACTGCCCAGACGCAGCGCCCGCAATATCGGCAGCGTCATCCGATGGTTCGCCAGATCGTTCGCACTGTCCTTCCCCGTTGACTCCTGCGTCTCCGTCAGGTCCAGCACATCATCTGCGATCTGAAACGCAATCCCCAGTCGGCCGCCGAACAGACTCAGCTGACTCTGCAGACGCTCGGATGCACCGCCCGCACGAGCCCCCAGTCGGCAGCTCACCGAAAACAGCTGCGCTGTCTTCCCCTGCACCACTCGGAAATAATCCCGCTCAGAAACTGATTGCTCAAGTCGAGCACCAATCTGGTTCAGTTCTCCCTCACACGTGCGGTTCGTCGCCCGACCAATCAATCGACAGGCTTCCGCATCCCCCGTTGTCGCTGCCAGATGAAACGCTCGCGAAAACAGATAATCCCCGAACAAAACGCTTGTCTCTGTGTTCCAGCGACGATGCACTGTTGAGACATGCCGCCGCAGATCCGAATCGTCAATCACGTCGTCATGCACCAGCGTCGCAGCGTGAATCATCTCAACCACCGCCGCCAGTACCGCCGCACGCCGACGCTCATGCTGTCCAATCCCGCTCACACGGGCTGACAGCAGCAGCAGAATCGGTCGTATCTGCTTACCCTGAAATCTGCTGACATGCTCCGCCACGTCCTGCACAAACATGCTGGGACTGCGAAACTGCCGTGACAGCTCCTCACGCACTGCAGACAAATCCTCCGCCAGCACATCCACAATGCGCTGCTTCAGACGGGCTCGAGTTGTTTCAATGACTGTCATCTGTCAGGCCTTTTCGGAACCTCGGAGATAATGCCCGGAACGACCACCAGACTTTTCCAGCAACCTGATGCCGCTGATCTCCATCCCCCGATCCGCCGACTTCGCCATGTCATAAATGGTCAGACAGGCCGTCGAAACAGCGGTCAGCGCCTCCATCTCTACTCCCGTCCTCCCCTCGGCCGAAACTTCCGCTTCCACAAGAATCATACCCTCTTCCGGAAACGAAAATCGCACCGACACCGACTCCAGCAGCAGTGAGTGACACAGCGGAATCAGCGACGAAGTTTGCTTCGCACCCATGATCCCCGCCAGACGCGCTGTCTCCAGCACGTCGCCCTTCACCGCCGATCGGTCCCGGATCAACCGCAAAGTGCCCGGCTGCATTAACACGCGGCCCTCGGCGCGCGCCAGACGGCGAGTCGACGGCTTGCCGCCCACATCCACCATCCGCACTGCACCGTCCGGAGAAAAGTGAGAAAACTCAGGCATTTTCCGCACCGCCGCCGTGGTCAGGTCCGCAGGCCAGATCCCCCACAGCCCCCTTCAGTCGTCACTCAATCCCCTGAGACGCCAGCCAGCGCTCACAGTCCAGCGCCGCCATACAACCCGTCCCCGCCGCCGTAATCGCCTGACGAAAATAATCGTCCGCCACGTCGCCGGCCGCAAATACACCTTCCACACTGGTGTACGTACGATGCCCCGTCGTCCACACAATGTAGCCCTTCTCGTTCGTTCGCACCTGACCACGCAGGAATTCGGTGTTCGGAGTATGCCCGATCGCCGCAAAATACCCCGTCGCCTCCAGCACCTCCGTCTGCTCCGGATTCGTCGTACTGCGAATCCGCACACCCGTCACACCGTTCTTCTCATCACCCAGCACCTCGTCTATCGCCGAATTCCACTTCACCTGAATCTTGTGGTTGTTCAATGCCCGGTCCGCCATAATCCGACTGGCCCTGAACGAATCGCGACGATGCACGATGTACACCACCGAAGCGAACTTCGTCAGAAAATTCGCCTCCTCCATCGCACTGTCACCACCACCTACCACCACCACCGGACGGTTGCGGAAACGCGGCAGAGCCCCGTCGCAGACGGCACACGCCGAAACACCCCGGTTCTTGTACAGCTCCTCAGACGGCAGTCCCAGATAATTGGCCCGCGCACCCGTCGCCAGAATGATGGATTCCGACTGAAAGGTCGTGCCACTCAACGTCTTCAATGTGAACGGACGCTGCGACAGATCCACGTCGACAATGTCGTCCGTGACCACTCGAGCCCCAAAGTTGACGGCCTGCTGCCGCATCAGCTCCATCAGCTCCGGACCACTGACGCCCTGTTTGTGATGCGGTGCCATGTAACGACGCTTCTGCTCGGCAATTGATGAGTCGAGATAGGCGGTCATGTCACCAGCCGGAAACCCGGGAAAATTCTCGACTTCCGTGGTCAGCGACAGCTGGCCCAGCGGCAGAGTCCCCTTCAAACGGTTCTCTTCCGTCTCCGCACCTTCGTACACCAGCGGCTTCAGCTCAGCCCGAGCAGCATAAATCGCAGCTGTCCAGCCCGCAGGACCCGAACCGATAATCGTTACTTTTTCGGTCATTACCAAACCCGCTCTCTGCTTCACTCGTCGAAAAAGACCCGCCCCAGCCCGCTGCGGACCGCGACCCGTAAACGCCCCAGGATAACGAAGCAGCCGCAGCGAAACAACACAGCACCACAACACACGGCAGCGTCCCGGCGAAAGGGAATCCCTGACTCAACCGGCACTCCCGGCATCCGCCCGCCATAATTCGCCGCAACACACAGCTCGCGCCCAGGACACTGCAGGCTCCAAAATCGCCCCACAGCGGGGACACACCATTCAAACCTGCGACGAGGCAGGGACACACCACTGAGGGCAGGGGGCACCGGCGGCAGGGACACACCACTCAAATCGGCCACGAGAAGGGGACAAAACATCAGAACCTGCCGGCAGTGAATGAACCGGCGGGGACACACCACCTCGGGCAGCGAAGGCGCCCCAGAGCTGGGACACACCGCCAAATCACCCAAAAGGGACACACCACTCGGGCCGGCCAGCACTCGGCACCACAACCAACAACATCAAAGCCTCTGAACCACTCAAACAATCCAGCGCTCCGTGGGCACTTCACCAGACAATACGCCAGTCAGCAGCCATTGGCTGAAATCGGTACTCATCCGTGACGAAAGTCGACCGGCAGCTCCCCCGGCGTAAGAAACACACTGTACAATCCCCGAAATTGACGCCGGGCTGGCCTGTTCAGGCCCTGCCACACTATTCTTATCACTTATCGACCGTCTGACCTCGTTCCCTCATCTGCCCCGGATCGCCTCAAGGCTCACTCCGCAGTTCAATCCCCGGAAATCAGCACAGCCCGCCATGACGCCAGCAATCCCCCATATCACACTCGCCCTGCTCCTGCTCACCTCGCTGCTGCCGGCTGCGGCACAGCAGCCAGACTCGGCTCAGCCCGCCAGCACCTCGGCAGCCGCCGCACGGCCCATCCGCGCCCTGCTGATCACCGGTGGCTGCTGCCACGAATACGACCGACAAAAACTGATCCTGACCCGCGGTATCTCCGCTCGCGCCAACGTCGTCTGGACCGTCGTGCACCAGGGAGGTACCTCCACCGATACCAAAATCCCTTTCTACAACGACCCGAACTGGGCCGACGGCTTCGACATCGTCGTCCACAACGAATGTTTCGCTGACGTGAAAGACCCGGACTTTGTCGATGGCATCCTGCGTCCACACCGGCAGGGTGTCCCCGCCATCCTCATCCACTGCGCCATGCACTGTTACCGCGTCGGTGATGACCGCTGGTTCGAATTCTGCGGAATTCAGTCGCCCGGACATGGCCCCCACTACTCCTACACCATCGACAATCTGCAGCCCGAAAACCCCATCATGGCAGGATTCGGGGAACGCTTCGTGGTTCCTAAAGGCGAGCTCTACCACGCTGCCAAAGTCTTCGATACCGCCACACCACTCGCCTCCGCCCGACGCCAGGACAACAACGAACCCCAGGTCTGCGTCTGGACCAATAACTACCGCGGCACCAAAGTCTTCGCCACAACCGTCGGACACTACAGCGAAACCATGGCGGAACCCGTCTACCTCGACATGCTGACCCGCGGTCTGCTGTGGGCCACCGGACGCAGCCCCGATCAGCACTTCGCACCCGCCACCCCCGAACAGGATCAGCAGGTCCGTGCCCTGATCACAGCACCGCTCAACGACAACTCCCCCGTACTTACCCAGGGCTGCTGCGGTGAAGGCAATCTTGTCTTCAATCGCAAAGCCACCGCCTCCAGCGAAGAAACTTCCAAAAACAACTTCGCTCCCAATGCTGTTGACGGTCGCCTTGACACCCGCTGGTGCGCCGCCGGCCCCGCCGCCGATGAAACTCTGACCATCGATATGGAGACCCCGCAAAGCATTCGCAATATCCGGGTTCACTGGGAACAGCCGCAAACCGCCTACCGCTACCGCATCGCAGCCTCACCCGACGGTACCGACTGGTCAACACTGGCCGATCACGCCGAAAACCGCTCCCGCAACGGACTCTCCACCGATGCCGTCAAAGCCGACAACGTCCGCTGGCTCAGAATCACCTTCCTCGGATCCAGCAGCGGAGGCTGGGGCAGCATCCGGGAAGTCGAAGCCACAGCCGGCGATCTCCCACCGCTGCCCCCCGGAATCTCCGCCGGCACAGAAGCTTCCGCATCCGCTGCAGACGTCAAATCCCCCGCCGGATTCCGCAGTGTCGTGTTCGCCGCTCCACCCGAAGTCACCTACCCGGTCTGCCTGACCACATCACCCGCCGGTGAAGTTTTTGTGGGAGTCGACGAACAGGGCTCACTCGGAAAAGACCCCGGACGCGGCAAAGTCGTCCGCTGCATCGACACCGACGGAGACGGCAGGGCCGACCGCTTCAATGATTTCGCCCGCATGGATCACCCCCGCGGACTGGTCTGGGACAACGGCTCACTCTGGGTCCTGCACCCCCCGCTCCTGTCCGTCTTCCGCGACCTGAACAATGACGGCACCGCCGATGAAAGCCAGGTCCTCATCGAAGGCATCAGCACCGCAGAAGTCGAAAAACGCGGTGCAGACCACACCACCAATGGAATCCGCCTCGGAATCGATGGCTGGATCTATATCGCCGTCGGCGACTTCGGCTTTCAAAAAGCCGTGGGCCGCGATGGCACCACACTCGGACGCCGCGGTGGCGGGGTTGTACGAGTCCGCCCGGACGGCACCGAGATGGAATTCTTCAGCTGGGGACAACGCAACATCGTCGATATTGCCATCGACCCATACCTCAATGTCTTCACTCGCGACAACACCAATGACGGCGGCGGCTGGGATATCCGACTGTCGCACGTCATGCAGACCGCCAACTACGGCTACCCGTCTCAGTACATCAACTTCACCCAGGAAATCATGCCGCCCCTGGCGGACTACGGTGGCGGGTCGGGTTGCGGAGCCCTGTATTTTCAGGATGCCCGCTGGCCGCAGTCGCACAGCGACATGCTGCTGACCTGCGACTGGGGCCGCAGCGAAGTGTTCAGCCACCGATTGCCTCGACACGGTGCCACCTTCGATGCGCAGCAGGATACCTTCCTCAATATCCCGCGTCCGACGGATGCTGATGCCGACGCCAGTGGTCGACTGTTCGTCTCCAGCTGGAAAAATGGCGGCTTCTCCTTCGATCGCCCCGATGTGGGCTTCGTCGCCCTGATCACGCCCGAGGACTTTATTCCACGCCCCGCACCGGTGTTCTCTGAACTGACCGACGAACAGCTGGTCGCCGCCCTTGCACACCCCGCCGATGCCGGACGACTGCACGCCCAGCGGGAAATTCTGCGACGCCCGTCCATCACCGCTGCAGCACTCCTGGCAGCCGCGCGACACACCACCAGCCCGGCATACGCTCGCGTCGCCGCACTCTGGACACTCAGACAAAAAGACTGGGATGGCTTCCGCAGCGCGTTCGCCACACTGCTCATCGATCCGCTGCTCCGCGAACATGCTGTTCGCGCAGCCACCGATCGACGCACACAGCTGGACAAATCCCTGTTCGCACCGATCTTCAGCAAACTGGATGATCCGGATCCGCGAGTTCAGGCGGCCACCATCGTGGCACTCGGTCGCTGCGGTGACCTCCGCGCCGCTCAGGGACTGCTCCAGGCCGCACAGCGCACGGAAGCCGCTCCCGCCGGACACGCTGACGCCTGGCGGAATCCGGATCCTGGTCGAGTCCTGCAGCACCTCGCCGTTCAGGCCCTCGCTGACCTGCAGGCCGTGGACGCCTGCCTCGCCGCTATCGGAACCCCGCTCGAACAGCACGCACTCGCAGCCCTGCAGCGAATTCATCAGCCTGCCACCGTCGACGGCCTGTTCCGGAAACTGGGCAGTACCTGGGATCCCCGCCGCCGCAGCGAACTCTGGACCGCCCTCATTCGCCTCTATCACCGCGAAGGCGAATTCACAGCCGACAGCCCCCAGTGGTGGGGCACGCGGCCTGATACCAGCGGACCATACTACGACCGACAGAAATGGGCAGAATCCGACCGCATTGCCGCAGCCGTCAAAACAGCCCTGCAGGACGGCAATGAGGCTCAGAAGGCCGAACTGCAGGCCATCCTGAAACGGCATGTCGTCAATCTGGAAGGCGTGTCCGACCAGGCCGCCGCGATGGTCGCGGACAAGCCCATCGAACTGCCCAAAGCTGACCCCGGCGACCCGAACCTGATCGCCAACCTGCCCTGGGAACAGGTGCTGGCTCGCACAATTGCGGCCGGTGCCGGCGACCCGGAAAAAGGGCGCCTGCTGTTCCGCCAGCAGGCCTGCATCAACTGCCACTCCTTCGCCAACGGACAGCAGCCCCGCGGACCACACCTCGTCGATATCACCAAACGCTACAAACGCGAAGAACTGATCGAATCCATCGTACAACCCAGCCGCCGCATCGCTCAGGGCTTCGATACCTGGGCCATCGCCATGCAAAGCGGTCAGGTGCACACCGGCTTCATCGTCCTTGAAAGTGCGGAAACTGTAACACTCAGAGACACCACGGGCATCGCCCGAGACCTGATTCAGGATGAGATCGAAGATCGAGTTCGGCAGGAGATTTCCGTGATGCCGGCCGGAGTTGTCGGGAACCTGACCCCCCAACAACTGGCCGACCTGCTGGCGTGGCTGGAAACACTGCACTGAAGCTCCCCCCAAGCCCCGCACACCCCGCAGCGCACGCTCGGGCTGAAAAGCCCGAGCCGTGGAAACACCAACTCAGCAGCGCAAGTCTTCCCGCAAAGCCACGAAGAAAAAAACCGCCCAAACTGGCAACTGAAAACACAAAATCCTCCCCTCGCCCCCGCAGGGGAAGAGGGGTCGGGGGTGAGGGGGCAATGGCATCCCTGCCATAGAGAGGAGAAAATAGAAAGTAGAAAGGAGACACAAAAAATCGCCAGCCCCTCCTCTGTGACCTCTGTGTCCTCTGTGGTTAAAAAAACATCCCTGAAAAGCAACCCCGCCAGGCAGATCTCGGGCTAAAGCCCAGGCTACGGCACACGCGAATCAGGGGCAATTCACCCCTCACCCCCGACCCCTCTCCCCTTCCAGGGGCGAGGGGTGCTATGCACCATTCCCTGTCAGGTGCCAGGGGTACCAGACGCTTTCTGCAACTCAAAAACACAAAATCATCCCCTCGCCCCCGCAGTCGCCACCAACTGAAAACCGGCAACCAAAATCCTCCACAAGCCCGCGCCGCTTCACAGCAGATCCACCATCCGCTAAGCTCCCGTACTGTCAACCTGCCCGGCGCCCCTGCACCCCAAACACACACACCAGTCCTCATCACTGCTGACTCATCCCCGTATCCCTGTGGTGAAACAAACACCACGGAACCTTGCTCGGGCCGGAAGCTCAGGCTGCTCAAACGCACCGCATTCCCGCTCACGATCTGAACACAGAATTCACACAGCCTTCAAACGTTCTTCATCAGCAGCCGCGATCATTTCCGCAGGTTCGGAAGGACACTGAAGTCTTTGCACTTCGGGATCCGCACCTGCCAGCTTGCTCCTCGGCACCATTCCCTGCAGGGCCGCATGAAATGCGGTGCTCCGAGGCATCATGAGCTCCGGCTTTTTTCTTGCCTGTTGAAGGAAGGTGTTCAGTGAAGAATTTTCGTACACAACCGCAGAGCCGCCCCGGTTCGCGGCAGGGCTTCACCCTGATCGAACTGCTTGTCGTCATCGCCATCATTGCCATCCTCGTCTCGCTGCTGCTGCCCGCTGTGCAGCAGGCCCGCGAATCCGCTCGCCGCACACAGTGCAAGAACAACCTCAAGCAGCTCGGTCTGGCAGTTCACAACTTCGAAAGCACCTACGGTCGTTTGCCGCACTCCGGCCAGTGCGACAGCACAGGCGCCGCCACAACAACTTACATGACTCAGTCAACCCCCACCCTGCTGCTGCCGTACATTGAGCAGGTGAATGTCTACCAGCAGATGGATCATCAGCTGAAATTTGCCGACATGACTGCTGCCGGGTACAACGTGGGCGTGCTCAACACAAACTCCGTCGGAGCAGTCTACAACGACCCCAACTTCCCCAATACCGTTGCCGCTGCGAAGACACAGATCCCATCTTTCGTCTGCCCCAGCACTCCGATTGATACAGCCCGACGCGCACCGGACGGTTTTGGTCTGTGGGACTACATGTTTATCGCCACAACCGACATCGAAGACGGTTCAGCCGGAGCAGTAAGTCCAACCGGAACCCGCCCGACAACCACCGCTCGTCGCATCGAAATGACCGTCGCCTCTGCCCTGTCCTGCGACCCAAAAAGAAAGTTCAGTGCTCTTACCGACGGAACTTCCAACACCATTCTGTGTATCGAAGACGCCGGCCGAGCTCACCCGGCAGCCGGCGCCCTCGGGTCACTCTCCAGCCGACCCTCGCCCAATGGCGAAGGCCCGGCATGGTCCGGCGGAACTTCAGGCGGTCGCCGTATGTACGCCTGGGCCGACCCGGATGCCGGCAGCAACGGACTGTCCGGACCCAGCAATGCCCTGTCACCGGCGTCTCGAGTTGCTCGACCAAACAACTACAATGCTCCGCTCGGTGGTCCTCCGGAATGCCGCTGGGTTAACAACAACTGCGGCCCGAATGACGAACCATTCAGCTGGCACACCGGTGGTGTGCAGGTCGTTATGGCTGACGGCTCCGTTCGCTTCCTCAGCGAAAACATTGACGTTCTTACCATGAAGTACCTCGCTGGTGCTGACGACGGTCGCATCATCGGTGACTTCTGATCGGCACTCGCCCAAAACGGCCTGCTGCCATTGCAAAGTCTGCCGGGAGGCCTCACTGTGCCTCCCGGCTTTTTTATTCCACCTGCTCCGCTCAGGAACACCATCCCATGAAACGTCTCATGACCCTCCTGCTGGCCACTGTTGCAGGCTGCAGTCAGAATGTCCCGGTAGGCACCAACCCGGAACCCGTGAACGTGTCCGTCAGCGTCACGCTTGCCGGAGCCCCCGTGGACGGACTGAAATTCAATTTCCAGCCCATCGGCGACGGGCTGCCAGCCGTCCTCGACATCAAAAACGGCTCAGCCAGCGCTCCCGTCACCCCCGGCAGCTACACCTGGTACATCTCAGGATCCGAAAAGGACCTGGCAGATCGGAAGATTCCTGAACAGTACCTGGAAGGAGCTATGGATCGCAAAGTTGATATCAAGGGTGGCGAAACCATCGACGCCAAACTGGACTGAACGCCCGTCGTTCGGCCGCAAACCAGTCAGCAGCCGACGGTCCCACGACCGCCGGCTGCTTCTGTTTTCAAATCCCTCCCCACCCCCAACCCTCGCACCACACCGGCATTGATGTCCATTCGTGGTTCAAAACCCTGCCGCACCCGTAAGCTACTGCCCGGGGCTCACCTCACTGACCACTGTTCCCACGGCATGAACGAAAAAAACCCGGGAAGCCGCCTTCCCGGGTCTGTCAAATTCACACCATCACAGAACAGCCGGCTGTGAATTTCTCAGTACTACACCACCGCAGCCGGGTTGATCAGCCGCCACAGAGCCTCGTCGATCAATTGCTGCTCCATCGACTGCTCGCCGGGAACTCCCGGAACATTCGTCGGCACAATCTTAGCGACAGGTTCCACCGGAGCCACCTCGGAATACCCGTGGTCAACTGCTACAGCCTCATTGGCAGCCCGTCGCACCTCAGGTCGCTCCGCACGCTGCGGCAAAGATGCCAGCAGCGTCTGACCGGGCAAAGCTGCCAGTGGCTGATCAGCCGGTTTTTCGGCAGCCGTCACCCGAATCACGAACGTACCAGCGTTGCTCCAGCCGCCAGATGCCCCCATCGAGTTGAAGGCCCGCGCCCACCAGCGATAAGTGCTGTTACGCAGCGCCATGTTGTCGGGCAAGGTGTAGAACGCCTGAGTCCCCTCGGGGTTCACACCGAATGAAGACACCTGCAGGACTATGTTTTCGTTCCGCTCGAGGTCCCGAATCAGGACTTCATATCGGAAGCTGGCCTTGTCGTGAGTCCAGTTCAACAGCGGAGTGTTGTCGTTCAGAGTACCTGCTGGCCCCAGCAGGGTCGGAGTCACCGGATCCGGAACGTCAATCCGAATGCGGTAATCACTGCTCCAGTTGCTGTAGTCGCCAGAGACGTTATAGGCTCGTACACGAGCTACATAGCTCTGCTCCTTCAGACGCTTGTCGAACGGAATTGTGAAGGACTTCTGAGTCAGGCCGAATTGATTGATGTAGATCGACAACTGGCTGGTTCGAGGGTTCACTTCGTAGAGCAGGAACTGATAGAACGGAGCATCCACACCCATTCGCCAGGTAAAGGTCGGGTTGGCGTTATCCACCGAACCCGCAGGATTAATCGCCGGACCGGTGATCACGGGTATCTGCGGAGTCGGCTCGTCGATCGTGAATGTGTAGACGTTGCTCCACTCTCCCACCTCGTTGGCCGAGTTGATCGCCCGCACCCAGCAGCGGTAGAAGCCCTGAGTCAGATTGGCCAGGGATGTGAACGTCGTGTCTTTGATGTCGCTGCGACGAATAATCTGCAGCTGACCAGTCGTCACGTTGTTCGCCCACAGCTCGTAGCGCACCGCACGAATCGCCGATGTCCACCGGAATGTCGGATTCAGAGTCGTGATCAGGGTCGACTTGTCAGGGTTCACCGGGCCCTGGATTGTGACTTTCCCCGGAGGCAGTACGTCCACAGTGAATGTCAGCGGAGCACTCCACTTGCCGGCCACGTTGTTGCCATTCACACCGCGCAGCCAGGCTGTATACACGCCCTGATCAAAGAACGGCGGGTCATAGAAATTGTCTGTTCCAGGGATGTCGGTCTTCCGCAGAACCTGAGTCTTCCCGGTAGTCCTGTTGTTGACCCACAGATCGTAATAGGCCGCACTCTCAATCAGATCCCAGGTGAAACGCGGATTCTGGCTGGTCGTAATGACGTTCGGAGACTTCAACACAGGAGCACCCGGGATCGGCGCTTTGATGGTGAATTCAACACGCCGGCTCCAGCTGCTGAATTCTCCGATCGCATTGCCCGCTCGCACCTCAGCCGTGTAATTGCCGTCTGGGATAGGCACAAAGTGAATGTACGTGGTGCCGATGTAATTTGTCTTGTAGATCACCCGTTCGCCGGTGTCCACGTTCATCACCAGCAGCTCATAAGAACTGGCATTCGCCGGCTTCGTCCACTCAAACACCGGCAGAGACAACCCGATTTCGCCAATCGGACGCAGAATACTGGGAGTTCCCGGTGAAGGAATGTCGACCGAGAACGTGACGTAGTTGCTCCACTCAGACTTCAAGCCACCAGTCGTTACTGCTCGAACTCGTGCCTGAAAGTCACCCTCCGCGAATTGCGTCAGTGCCTGATGCAGGGTCGCCACCTCTGTGGCCGTGTAATAACGCTGCACGTTTCTCGTCAGATCGTCAACTTCCAGTTCGTACGACGCTGCGTTGGATGCCACAGTCCAGATGAAACTTGGCAGCGGTTCACTGACCACTCCCGTCGGTGCCACCATCGTCGGAATCGACGGCAGTGGGTTGAAACTGCCAGTCACGGTGTACTGACCAACCGCCCCGTTCTCATCAACTGATGTCACTTCCAGCAGGTACTTGCCACGAGCAACCGTCAGATTCAAAACCCCGCCAAAACTGTTCTGCGGGTCGTCCTCCAGCAGCAACGTTCCGGACTCCGAGTACAGCCGTACAATCGAATCAAGATTCGTACCCGGGTTCAAATTCAGCCCCGGATATCGAAGATTCAGATCCAAAGTTGAAACGGTCACAGACAACGGCCCCGCATCAGCCTCGATCAGGAAAAAATCGCTGTCCGTATTGGTCTCCAGAATACCACTGACGTCGATTGAGCCATTCGTGGCCGGAATCGACGCCGCTGCAGCGCCAGTCGAAGCGAAGTCGTCCTGACGAAATCGAAATGTCTGGTTGGCCGTCCGAGTCATCACGGCCATGTCGTCCTGAATCACGTTGGCCCCAGGAGAACTGGGACCGATGTCCCACACGTCACGCAATGACTGGTCCGAAAAACCCATAATCGGGCCCAGCCGCAAAGTCCCCTGACGGTACTCGTCCGTCTTGTTGCCATTCGCGTCAAAACTGCTCTGGTGCTGCAGTCCAAAACAGTGACCGGCCTCATGCGAAATCGTGTTCGAAATGTGCTTCGGATTTTGATCAAGTTCCGGGAACACAAACACCGTATTGGAAAACGAAGCAACCGAAAACCCGTTCAGAATCGCAACTCCCACCGCACCACCGCCAAACCACGCTCCGTTACCGCCTATCACCACACGAATCGACTCAAAATCATTGATGGCAGCCGGAGCAACCGTTGTGACATTAACGGCAAATGGAGCAAAGTCCTCGGAGACCCGATACCACATCTCCTCTATCCGACGCAGTTCTTCCGTGCTGAAGTCCGCACGGTCCGTGTCCAGAGAATACGCCGGAGTATCGATCGAATTGCCGTTGTTCCAGTTCGGATGGGTCTCAATATGGCCATCAAAATCGAGGTAAACGTTCACCGGAGCATTCGGCAGGCTGTTCAGAACGGGAACAACCAGAGCGGGTACAATTCGCTGCTCCAGCACATCCACCGCCGACGTACGCCGCACTATTGACCTGCGACGCTGCGACGCACCAGGAAAAACGGACCGAAATAATTGCCGGACGCCAGAATTTGATCCCATCGTTCAGTCCCGACAAACGTCACTGAAAAATTCACCACCGGGCAAAACCGCCGCCCGCCAACCACTGCCGCTACTCCGCTCGACCTCACCCCCGAATGCACATCGTCTGAAGCTCTCTCAACGACGCACATTGGGCGCAACCGGAATCTCCGCAGTTACACTCCTCGTTACTATCGGACGTGCAGGCCGGGCAAAAACCAACAGAACATTTTCCTCAGGCACGATTATGGAATCTCCCCGCCAGGCACTCGCGATACGTACGATCAAAAAAACCAGAGAATCTGGGAAAAATGTACCACCTAAGCCGCTTTTCAGGAAGAAACCGAGCGTCCCGGAGAAAAACAATCCGAATTCTCAACTTTCCTTCACCTCACCTCTTTGTACCCCGTCCCGGAACTTTTCCTGAAATAATCCCCACACCCCGCTCATCTGAGTTACATCGCAGGAGGTTTGGCTGATTTGACAACGGTTGGTCCACAACCCTCTGATGATCAAAATGCTCCGATCGGCTCACCACCGCCGGATGCACCAGACCCCCGCGCCGAAGTCGAAGCAGCCTGCCTGCAGCTCCAGAAAACACTCAAACTGTTCCTCCTCGGACTGCTCAGACAGCCTCAACTCGCAGAAGATGCCTATCAGAGAACTTTTGTACAGGCAATTCAGGCCGCTCAGGCCGTCCGACTGCCAACCCTCAAAGGCTGGCTGTTCCGAATCGCCCTCAATGAAGCTCGAGGAATCCTCCGCGAACAAAAACGGCTGAACTCACCGCTCCCAAACAGCAGTGAGGGCTCAGTCAGCCCCGAACTCCTCAGCACTCACTCCGGCCTCGCCGGAACTGCTGAACCTGAACCACAACAACTCCTGCTCCGTGAAGAAGTCCGACAGGCCGTCCGAGAATCGCTCAAAAGCCTGCCGGCAGATCAGCAGCAGGTCATTCATCGCCGTATCTATGAAGGAAAAACGTTCGCCGAAATTGCTGCAGACATGAATCTGCCACTCGGCACCGTGCTCACATGGATGCGGCGTGGTCTTCTCAGACTTCGCGAAGACCGAAAACTCAAACAGTTCCTTGACGAATAACCACACACAATTCCTTCTGATGACCAGCGGAATTGACATGCCGTACAACCCGACCACATCCTCCGACCTGTCCTGGCTGCTGGCCCGCTGCGCCCTCGGGGAACTCTCCCCTGAACAGCAGGAACACCTCGAAGATCGGCTGCTGCACGACGAACAGCTCTGCCTGGAACTGGCCGGCACTGTCGAACTCCTGCAGACGCTCCGACAGACTCCTGCGACACAGACGCCCGCTTCCAGCCATCCGCTGTCAGCCACCTCGCCCCGCCGGCGAAATGCTCGCACCCGCACACTCTCAGCCACCGCGACGCTCGCTGCACTCGCTGCACTCGCACTCCTGCTCACCGCACCCGGCTCCGGTCACCCCGAAAACCTCGGCGATGCCGTCACCCTGTCCTCGCTGCTGCAGTCTGAAAACCACGAACAACGCTCAAATGACAGCGACTCGTGGACCTCCGAGACCGATCTGCCGGAACCACCGGACTGGCTGCTCACCGCACTTGATCTCGATGAACAGACCTCCGAGAACGCTGCCCCCGCTGTTGATGATGAAGACGAAGCCCTGTTCTGAACCTGTCCAAGGCACCCGGTCCCCAGCATGCTGTACTCACCATTCCTGATCACACTCACCCTGCTCACACTGCTGACCGCCTCTGCCCGGGCCCAGCAGTCGGGCCCCGTCGTGGCCACCCCGCAGCGACCACCAGTCACCGAACAGGACCGCACCGAAGCTCAGAAGTTTGTCGCTGAGCATCACCCCGAACTGGCCAGCCTGCTCAGCCAGCTGCAGAAATCACGGCCTGCGGAATTCGAACGAGCCCTCCGGGAACTGGTGCCGCAGACTCAGGCCATCCAGCGTTCCAAAGAACGCAGCCCCGCTCGCTACGAATCTCAATTGGCCGCATGGAAAGTCGATTCCCAGATCCGCGTGCTGATGGCCCGCTGGTCCCGCAAACAGGACCCCGAAACCGAAACCAAAGTTCGTGAACTGATCGCCCATCGACAGCAGCTGCGACGGGAACAGACTCAGGCCGAAAAACAACGGCTCACAGAGCAGCTGCAGAAAATCGACGAACAACTGCAGAATCTTGACCAGCCGGAAACCCAGCGAATCCAGGCCGAATGGGAACAGCTCTCACGCAGAGCCACCACAGTGGCCAAACAGACTGCCAAACAGAAAACCACACCGACCACCACCAAATCGCCCACCGCAAAACAGAACTCGACAAAGGATCCCGCAGCAGCAGCACAGCCCTGACCGGGCCTGGCTCTGATGCCACTGCCGTTCGCAGCCGTCGTCCGCCGCGAACAGCAGTTTCCAATCACGGACGACAGCCCACTGACATATGCGGCAGCCGGTTGCGGCAGCCTGAAAATTCAGTCTGAGACTGAGGTCACTCATGCAATTCCACAAGTCCTTCGCACCGCTCGCCACCCTGTTCACCACCCTGCTGGCAGCCGTCACCACACCGCTGCCTGCCGATGAACCCGCGGCACCCGTCACGGCGTCGGCTGCTCAGCGGTTCGCCGCCGCCGATGTCGCGGAAGTCCCGGACTTCCAAAAACACATCGTCCCGCTGCTCGGAAAACTCGGCTGCAACGGTCGCGCCTGCCATGGATCATTCCAGGGTCGCGGCGGATTTCGGCTGTCTCTGTTCGGATACGACTTCGCCACCGACCACGACGAGCTTTACGGCCGCGTGGATACCGAAACGGCAGCTCAAAGCCTGATCCTGCAGAAGGGTCTGATGGAAATCCAGCACGAAGGTGGTCAGCGGCTGAAACCCGGCAGCTGGGAACATCACCTGATGCTGCGCTGGGTGCAGGCCGGAGCTCCCCCTCGCGTCCCCGACCCGCCCGCACTGCTCAAACTTGAAGTCACACCAGCGGAAATCCTGTTCACCGCCACAGGACAGCAGCAGCCGCTGACTGCCATTGCCGTCTGGTCCAACGGTGTCCGTGAAGACGTCACCGCGCTGTGCCGGTTCCAGACCAATGACGACCAGATCGCTGATATCACTCAGCATGGACTCGTGACTGCCGCCGAACCTGGGGACACACACGTCGTCGCCTTCTACGACAGCGCCGTCGTCCCGGTCCCGGTGATCCGCCCGGTCACGCCGCAGTACGGCGATCAGTATCCGCAGGTCGCAGCCCCCACAAAGATTGACGAACTGGTGGTGCAAAAACTGCGAAAGATCGGAGTCGTCCAGTCCGAGACCTGCACGGACGCTGAATTCCTGCGCCGCGCCAGCCTCGATGTCACCGGCACCCTGCCAACCCCCGCGGAAATCCGCGAATTCCTCGCTGACCAGTCCCCGGACAAACGCGCTCGCAAGATCGACCAGCTGCTCGAACGACCTGGGTACGTCGCCTGGTGGACCACAAAAATCTGTGACATCACCGGCAACAGCGACGACAAGCTGAACAACGTCACCCCGGTGCAGGCCGAAGCCTCAAAGCAGTGGTACGAATGGGTGGAAAAACGCGTCCGCGAAAACATGCCCTGGGACCGCATCGTTGAGGGCATCGTCATGGCCAACAGCCGTAACCCGGGTGAAACCTATCAGCAGTACTGTGAAAACGTTTCGAAGCTCTACCACAAGGATGGCCCCGGGGCATCCGGGTATGCCGAGCGTCAGGGTCTGGCACATTTCTGGGCCCGCCAGAACTTCCAGACGTCGGAAGATCGAGTCATTGCATTTGCGTACACGTTTCTCGGCACCCGCATCCAGTGTGCTCAGTGCCACAAACATCCGTTCGACCAGTGGACACAGGATGACTTCAAACAGTTTGAGGGCTTCTTCAAAGCCACGGTCGGTCGCCAGAACGCTCGGCCGGACGCCAAAGCCGACTATGAAAAAATGCTGGCTGAACTTTCGGGGACGGAGGGCCTGAAGGGCAATGACCTGCGGCGAGTCCTGGCGGAGCAGCTGGCGAAGGGCGCCACCGTGCCACTGGGCGAAGTCTACACCACCAAAGTGCAGGCCCGTGCGGCAGCTCGCAACCGCCCTGCTCCGGCCGCCCAGCGACGCGGCAGCGCACCAGCACCGGCCACCGCCAAAATCCTCGCCGGACCTGTTGTTGATCTCACAGCATTCGAAGATGCCCGCCAGCCACTGATGGACTGGCTGCGGTCACCGGAAAATCCACTGTTCGCCAAAGCCTTCGTCAACCGCGTCTGGGCGTCCTACTTCAATGTGGGTATCGTGCAGCCTGCCGACGACCTGAACCTGGCAAATCCGCCGGTCAACGCCCCGCTGCTGGATTACCTCGCCAAAGGCTTCATCGAACATCAGTTCGACATGAAGTGGCTGCATCGCGAAATTCTCAACAGCCGAACGTATCAGCTCAGCTGGATCCCGAATTCCACCAATCGGCAGGATGAACGCAACTTCAGTCGCGCTGTACCGCGACGGCTGCCGGCGGAAATTGCCTGGGACATCATGATGCAGGCATCACTCAGCACCGAAAAGAATTCCGAATTCGTCACCGCGCTGGACAAACGAGCTCTTTCGATCCCGGGATCCGGGCTGCGGCAGCGAAATCGCAATCCCGCAGACTACGCATTGACGGTCTTCGGACGTTCGATTCGCGAAAGCAACTGCGATTGCGATCGCTCAGATGAACCCAGCCTGCTGCAGACCATCTTCGTGCAGAACGATGGCCAGGTGCTGTCGATGCTGGATGCACAGGACGGCTGGCTGGCCGAAACCTGCAAACAAAACGGCCTGCAGTTCACTCGCAAAAGCAGTGATGACGCTGCTGCCGCTCAGCAGGCTCGAGCCCGCACGCAGCTGAAGACGCGATTCAAAGAACAGCTCAAAAAGCTGGAAGACCAGCTGGCAGCCGCCGAAGAGAAGCAGTCAGCCAGACAGATCGAGTCCCTGAAAACGCAGATTCGCAAATTGCGGGACCAGGCGATTGCTCGCGGAGTCATTGAAGCGGATCCACAGCAGGACAGCCAGCCGGCCGACGCACCTGCTGCAACTGCTCCAGCACAGCTTAACACCGACTCCATCATCACAGATGCCTGGCTCAGGACTTTGTCCCGTCTGCCCACCGACGCTGAGCTGCAGACGGCCAGGACCTGGATCTCAGAATCCAAAGACCCGGTCGAAGGGATTCGCGGAGTCCTCTGGGCACTGCTGAACACCCGCGAATTCATCGTCAACCACTAACACCCCCAAACCCGTAGCTCGGGCTTTCCAGCCCGAGCACACAACTCCACACACGGCATCCCGTTTTTTTCCGGAGCACTTCAATGGCAATCTTCAAAAACTGTGACGGCACTACCCGACGTGACTTTCTGCGAGCCGGCGTGTTTGGCACCACCGGACTGACTCTCGCCAGCTACTCACAGCTGGCCGCCGCCAGTCATGTCAACCCGAATGCCAAAGGCAAAGCGGCCATCTTTGTCAATCTGAATGGTGGTCCGTCGCACATGGACACCTTCGACCTGAAGCCCGATGCTCCGTCCGAATACCGCGGCGAATTCAATCCGATCCAGACGTGTCTGTCGGGAGTCACGATATCCGAGCATTTGCCGAAGCTGGCGGCCTGCATGGACAAATTCACGCTGCTCCGCGGAGTGTCGCACTCGGTGGCCGCCCACGAGCTGGGTACAAAATACGTCAACACCGGCAACCGTCCGCTGCCTTCTCTGGAATTCCCTGGTTATGGCGCAGTGATTACGAAGGAGCGACCTGGGCATGAAGAGCTGCCGTCGTTCGTGGCCATTCCGAACAGTTCGCAGCGGCCTGGATATCTGGGCGTCAAGTATGCTCCGATGAACACCACCTCCACACCGGTGGTGGGTCAGGCGTATCGAGTCCGCGGAATCACGATGGCCGGCGGTCTGACGGTTGAGGACCTTGAACGTCGCCGCGGCCTGCTGACTCAGATTGACCGCACTTTCAGTGACGTTGAGAAGGACAGTCAGCTGCTGGACGGCATGGATGAATTTGGCCGTCAGGCTCACACCGTGATTTCCTCCACGAAGGCTCGCGAGGCATTTGATATTTCGAAGGAGTCCCCTGAGTTTTCCAAAGCATTTGGTGCTACTCCGCTGGGTGCCAGCTGTCTGCTGGCACTGCGACTGGTGGAATCGGGAGTTCGTTTTGTGACGGTCAGCAATGGTGGCTGGGACACACACAACGACAACTGGACGGCCCTGAAGACTCGTCAGCTGCCACCGCTGGATGAAGCCTTGTCAGCGTTGTTCACTGGACTGGCTGCTCGCGGCCTGCTGGATTCCACGGTGGTCTACGTCACCGGGGAATTCGGACGTACACCGAAGATCAACTCCACTCGCAACGGTCGCGACCATTATCCGCGCAACATGTTCATGCTGCTGGGTGGTGGCGGGGTGCGAGGTGGTCAGGTGCTGGGTGAAAGCGACGAGACGGCATCGATGCCGAAGCACGAAGGCTATTCACCGGACGACGTGGCCGCCAGCTTCTACCATGCGATGGGCATCGATCACACGTATGAGTATCACACATCGACCGGACGTCCGGTGATGATCGTGCGTGACGGCCGAGTGATCCCGCAGCTGTTCAGCTGAGGACTAACCTAAGGTATAACCCACAGCAGCCGGCGTCACACCGCCGGCTGTTTTTTTGTTTGCCCGAGCCCCGCTGCCCTGCACCCGCGGCACCCGCGGACTCCCGTCCGCGGCTCGCCACTGTACCGACGTGGGCAGCAGGACCTGCTGATCTTATGGGCCTTATGGGTCCCATAACACCCATAGGGCCTTCATAACCCATCAAACGCCCCCACATTCGTGTCCATTCGTGTCCATTCGTGTCCATTCGTGGTTCAAACCACCACCCGCATTCGTGTCCATTCGTGGTTCAACCCCGCCCCCGCATTCGTGTTCATTCGTGGTTCAAAACCACCCCCGCATTCGTGTTCATTCGTGTCCATTCGTGGTTCAAACCACCCCCGCATTCGTGTCCATTCGTGGTTCCCGCGGCACCCGCGGACTCCCGTCCGCGGCTCGCCACTGTACCGCCATGGGCAGCAGGACCTGCTGATCTTACGGGTCTTATGGGTCCCATAAGACTCATAGGGCCTTCATAACCCATAAAACGCCCCCACATTCGTGTCCATTCGTGTCCATTCGTGTCCATTCGTGTCCATTCGTGTCCATTCGTGGTTCAAAACCACCCCCCGCATTCGTGTCCATTCGTGGTTCAAAACCACCCCCGCATCCGTGTCCATTCGTGGTTCAAACCACCCCTGCATTCGTGTCC
>Ga0209985_10001124_pt1 | contig 27243 bp, 17 predicted proteins | sample NOAtaG_FD_187305 | JGI IMG/M metagenome (GOLD analysis project Ga0209985, IMG submission 187305) | Freshwater lake microbial communities from Lake Erie, under a cyanobacterial bloom - NOAA_Erie_Diel6S_1000h metaG (SPAdes) (version 2) | ecosystem: Environmental > Aquatic > Freshwater > Lake ...
GACGCCGAGCTGACCCGCGTACCAGCCGGGCGAGAGCGGTGCGCCGTCGCGCAGCGTGCTGCGGTGCACGCCGTAGCCGGCGAAGACCGCGTAGCCGACGAGGAGCCAGAGCACGAGTCGCAGCCACGTGTCGGCAGGCAAACCGATCATGACCCACACGCAGGCGATCGCGCCCGCGACACCGACGAACCACGGCCAGCGCACCTTGAAGGGGCGCGCCTGATCGGGGTTGCTGCGGCGCAGGAGCGGCACACCGAGGCAGACGAGCACGAAGGCGAGCAGCGTGCCGATCGAGACGAGCTCGCCGACGATGTGCATCGGAAAGACGCCGCCCGCGAGCGCGACGAAGACGCCGGTGACGATCGTGGCGATGTGCGGCGTCTTGTAGACCTCGTGCGTGCGCTGGAACCACGGGAGCAGACCATCCGTGCTCATCGCGTAGAAGATGCGGGTCTGGCCCAGCATCATGACGAGGATCACGCTCGTCAGGCCGCTCAGCGCGCCGAGCTTGATGATCGCGGTGAAGCTGCCGCGCGCCGCATCGCTCCAGCCGCGCAGCTCGACGATGCGGTCGATGCCGACGGCGATCGGCGCAGGCACACCGAGGTCGGTGTAGTGCACGACACCCGTGAGGGTCACCGCGACGAGGATGTAGAGGACCGTGCAGATGACCAGCGAGCCGAGGATGCCGATCGGCAGGTCGCGCTGCGGGTTCTTCGCCTCCTGCGCGGTGGTCGAGACCGCATCGAAGCCGATGTAGGCGAAGAAGACGACGCCGGCGCCGGTGAGCACGCCCCCGAGGCCCCAGCCGAAGTGGCTGCTCCCATCGGCGCCCGTCACCGCCGCGGGCACGAGCTGGAAGGGGCCCCACGCGTCGGGGTTCACGAAGAGGTGATCGCCGCTGACGAGGCCGATGCCGAGCAGGATGAAGACGCAGACGATGACGACCTTCACCACGACGATGAGGTTGTTCACCCACGCGCTCTCGGTGATGCCGCGGTAGAGGACGCTCGCGCAGGCCACACCCACCAGCGTCGCGGGGATGTTCCAGAGGCCGTGCACCGTCTCGCCGGTCGAGAGTTCCACGGTCTCGAAGGGGCCCTTGGTGAACAGCAGCGCCCCATCGGGCAGCGTGAACGCGCCAGGCCAGATGGCGTCGAGCGAGTGCAGGAGCTGCACGAGGTAGCCCGACCACGCGATCGAGACGACGACTGCGCCGAAGGCGTACTCGAGGACGAGGTCCCAGCCGATGACCCACGCCACGAGCTCGCCCATCGTCGTGTACGCGTAGGCATAGGCGGAGCCCGCGACCGGGATCATCGAGGCGAGTTCCGCGTAGCAGAGGCCCGCGAAGGCGCAGAGGATGCCGCCGATCACGAAGCTGTACGCGATGCCGGGGCCGGCGTAGTTCGCCGCGGCCGAGCCGGTGAGCGAGAAGATGCCCGCGCCGATGATCGCGCCGATGCCGAGCATGGTGAGGTGGAAGGCGCCGAGCGAGCGCTTGAGCCCGCCTTTCCTTCCGTCGTGACCGCCCTCGGCGAGGTGGGGGTCGTTGGCCTCGGCGATGACGCGGGCGAGGTCTTTCTTGACGAAGAGGCTCATGGAGCTCCGAAATCCGGGAGGAGGCAGGCGGACGTCGCCCGCGACGAAGCCGGCATCTTCGCCAGAAACGTGGGCCGAAGCAACGATGCGCTGGGCCTGGTGCGGGCTTGGCCCCCCCCAGGCCAGGCGCTATGCCTGGCCGCCGTGTCTGGTCCCTCGAACCCCGTGCGCGTGCGCCCCGCTGGACCACGCGGAGGGCCGCCGCGCCGCGCGATGGGAGCCGGGATCGCGCCGTGAGCGCGCGGGTGCGTGGCGCGCTGCTCGCGGCGGGCGCCTTCCTCGGCGGCGCGGTGATCGCCGCGCCCTTCGCCGGCCCCGAGCTCGCGCGGCGGCACCTCCGCTCGGTCCTTTCCGAGCGGAGCGGCCTCGGTGCGGAGCTCGACGCGGTGTCGCTCGGCTGGGGAGAGGCCGAGCTGCGGGGCGTGCGGCTTCGCGGACGGCGGGCGAACCTGGACATCGAGGCGAACCTGGATGGCGTTCGCGTCGCGTTCGATCCCATGGCGGTCGCGAGCGGCCTCCTCGCCGCGGTGGACCAGATCGACATCGCCGGGGGAACCCTCTCGCTCACCACGACGGCCGGCGCGCTGCGCGGCGAAGGCGCGGAGAGCGAGACCCCACGCTCGAGCTCGTCGCTGCCGCCGCTGTCGCTCGAGGACGTCTCGCTCACGCTGGCCGACGCAGAGGGGGTGCTCGTCCGCGCGGAACGGATCTCGGCGCACTACGACGCCCGCGAGATGAGCGGCACCGCGAGCAGCATACGGATCGAAGGAGGTCCGACATGGTCGCTCGCCGAGGCGCACGTCGCGCTCGTGCGCGCGGAGGGACGCTGGGCGCTTCGCGAACTCGCCGCGCGGCAAGGCGAGCTGCCCGTGCGAGGCAGCGAGACGGAGCGACGGGGCCGGCTCCGAGCCCTCGTGGACGTGCTGCGAGGCCGGTCCGCGAACCCGGACGGGGACGACGAACGGGACGACGGCACGGGCGGGCGCGGGCTCGCAGCCCGGCTCGCGAGCGATTTCTCCGCGACGCTGACTGGGATCGCGATCGCGGTGGCGCCCGGGGCGGAGTCCGAGGACCTGGCGACGCTGCCCGTCGGCGTCCGCGCGCTCACTGCCAGCGTCGAGCGGCGCGGCGAGTCCTTCGTCACCGAAGGGGACGCGACTCCGGAGGAGGGCGGCCGCATCGCCTGGGACCTCGAGGTCGAGCCGGAGGCCCTGCTCGCGAGCGGCGAGATCGAGCTCGACGCGATCTCGGTGGCGGTGCTTGCGCCCCTCTTGCCCGAGCTGCCCTTCGACGCACCGGAGCGCGCCTCGGTGTCGGGGGCGCTGCGCCTCGAGCGCGCCGGGCTCGACGAGGTCCGCGGCTCGGGATCGCTCGAGGTGCAGGGGCTCGGCTTCTCGCATCCACGGCTCGCGGCGAGCCCGGTCCGCGGCATCGATCTCGGCCTGCGGGGCGCCGCTGCATGGACGCCTGCGACCCGCACGCTCTCCGTCGAGGAGCTCTTCGTGCGCGCTCCGAGCCCCTCGGGCGGCGGCGTCGAGGTGCGGCTCGATGGCTCGGTCACGTGGCAACCGGAGCGCTACGCGTGCGAGCTGCACGCGCGGCTCCCGAGCACCCGCTGCGACGACGCCGTGCACGCGATCCCCACCGACGTACTCGGCGAGCTCGCGGCGATGCGCCTCGAGGGACGCATCGGCGGTGCGCTCGACCTGACGGTGGACTCGGCCGATCTCGCCGCGACGACGCTGCGGGTGCAGGTGAACGACGCATGCCGCTTCGTCGGCGTTCCGCCCTTCGCCGAACCCGCGCGCTTCGCCGCACCCTTCCATCACCGCGCGGTGGAGAACGACGGCGACGTCTTCGAGATGGACACCGGCCCAGGCACCCTCGCATGGACACCGATCGCGGCGGTGAGCCCGTTCCTGCTCCACGCGGTGCTCGCGCACGAGGACGCTTCGTTCTTCCGCCACCACGGCTTCGCCCCCTGGGCGATCCGCGACGCCCTCGTCGAGAACCTTCGCGCAGGCCGCTATGTGCGCGGGGCTTCGACCATCACCATGCAGCTGGTCAAGAACGCCTTCCTGCACCGCGAAAAGACCCTCGTGCGCAAGGTGCAAGAAGTCTTGCTCACGTGGTGGGTCGAGACGGCCATGACGAAGGAGCAGATCCTCGAGCTGTACCTGAACGTGATCGAGCTCGGCGACGGCGTGTACGGGATCCGTGAGGCGGCCCGGTCCTGGTTCGGGCACGAGCCGGCCGAACTCTCCGCCGCGGAGTCGGTGTACCTCGCGCTCATCCTGCCCAACCCACCGGCCTTCTCCGCCGAGCACCGACTCGACGCTTCCCCACCAGCGGCGTTCCGACGGCGCATGGCCGGCTTCCTCCGTCACCTCGGCCGAGAGGGACGCTACGACGCGGCGGCCGTCGAGGCCGGCCTCGGAGAGCTCGAGACGCTGCGCTTCGCATCGCCGGACGAGTCTCCGCGTGAGCCCCGCACCCCGGTCGGCTCGTGCGCGCCGCTGCCCATCGAGGGCCTCGAGGGCCCGCTCGCAGAAGGTCCGTCGACGGCGTACGAAGCCGAGGCAGGCGACGACGACGCGGCCTCCGAGGAGGCGAGCTGGGATCGCTGGGAAGAGGTCGTGCCATGACGCGGAGGAACGAGTGAGCCAGCAGGAACGAGAGCACAGCGGAGCGGCGAAGGTGGTGCGCGCACGAAGGCCCCTCCTCGCCTTGCTCGGCGCGCTCACCGTGCTCGCGCTCACCCAGCTGCCTCGGCTCGAGTCGCGCTTTGCGCCCGAGGAGCTCGTCGCGCCGGACGAGAGCGCGCGCGCCGATGCCGAGCGCGCCCGTACCGAGTTCGGCGCCGAGGGTGAAGCGATCGTGCTGCTCGTCGAGGGCGAGGACGTGCTCGCGAGCGAGCCCCTGGCGTGGATCCACCGGGCGGCGCGCGCGCTCGAGGCAGCGCCGGAGATCGAGCGCGTGCTCGGTCCGACGACCGTGCCGATGGCCCGGCGCCGGGCGGCCGAGGTCGAGGACGAAGGCGACCTCGACACGCTGGACCTCGACACGCTGGAGCTCGACACGCTGGGCGAGGCCGACGTGGGTGCGCCCGATGCGCTCGACCCGCGCCTCACTGCCCTCTCCGAGGTCGCGATGGCGCATCCAGGCCGCTTCCCGCTCGGCCTCACCTCGCTCCTCAACGAGGGCGCAGAGGTGCGGGTGCAGCCGCTCGTCGCCGGCGAGACCCCGACCGAGGCGGAGCGGCTCGCGATCACCGAGGAGCTCGGGCGCTCACCGCTGTTCCGCCGGCGGCTCGTCTCGGACGACCGGCGCGTCGCCGCGATCGCGGCGCTCCTTCGCCCGGGGACGAGCGAGGCGGGCATCGCATCCGCCCTCGCGGTCGCGCGCCAGGTCGCGGATGCGCCGGGAGGCGGCCTGCGGGTGAGGCTCACCGGGCTGCCCGCGATCCGCGCCGAGATGATCGAGGCGCTGCACCGGGATCAGATCCTGCTGGTCACGGTGGCCGCCCTGCTGAGCCTCCTCGTGCTGATCGTCGGGATGCGTAGCGTCGCCGGGGTCGCGCTCCCGTTCGGGACGGTCGGGATGACGGTGGCGATGACCGTGGGCGCGATGGCCTGGGCGGGCGAGCCCATCAACTTGCTGACGAACATGATCCCGCCGCTGCTCCTCACGATCGGGATGGCCGAGGCGGTGCACATGGTCCTTCGCTGGGAGGAGGAGGTCGCGGGCGGCCTCTCGCGCCTCGACGCGGCGATCGAGACCCTGCGGCACATGTGGCTGCCCTGCTTCGTCACGACCTTCACGACCGCCATCGGCTTCGGCGCGCTGATCCTCCAGGAGACCGCGATCCTGCGGCGCTTCGGGCTCATCGCCGGCCTCGCCTCGATGCTCGCCTACGTCGTCACCGTCACCTTCGTCCCCGCGATGCTTCCGTCCTCGACCCCGCGGCGGGCCCGCGCGACGAGCGGCGAGGACGATCTCCTCGAGCGGCTGATGGTCGGGATCGCGAAGGTCACCTCGACCGAGTGGCGCTGGGTGCTCATCGGCTCGGCGCTCCTCTTCCTCGCGGGCGCGAGCGTCGCGCGGGACATCGAGGTCGACAGCCGCCTCATGGACCAGTTCGCACGGGGCTCCGAGGTGGCCGAGACGACGCGCCTGCTCGAGACCTCCCTCGACGGGGTGCGCGCGCTCGACGTCGTGCTCGAGGCGGGCCCCGGCCACTTCCTCGAGCCCGGCGGCATCGACGACCTCGACGCCCTCACCGAGCACCTCCGCGCGCAGCCCGGCGTACTGCGGGTGACGAGCGAAGCGGACTGGCTGCGCGAGCTACGGGGCGCGCTGGTGCCCGACGCGCCGCGCGAGGCGTCCTTCGCGACCGCAGGCGAGGTGCGCGCGCTCCGCGACCTCGCCGAGTCCGAACCGAGCGCGCCCCTCGAGCGCTTCGTGACGCCCGACGGCGCACGTGCACGCCTCGAAGTGCGGCTGGCCGACCGGGGCGCGAGTCGGATCCTCGCGATGCTCGACGTGACGCGCGAGGTCGCGGAGGCGCGGGGGCTTCACATCCGCTTCTCGGGCGAGGCCTATGACGCCTCGCGCGGCCTCGATCGCATCGTGCGCTCCCTCGGGAGCCTGGGCGCTGCGGTGGCGATGATCTTCCTCGTCATGACGCTGCTCTTCCGCAGCCTGCGCCTCGGCCTGCTCTCGATCCCGCCCAACGCGCTGCCGCTGGTCCTCACGCTCGCCTACATGGTGCTGCGCGGCATCCCGCTGCATGCCGCGACGGTGATCGTGTTCACCGTCACGGTGGGCCTCTCGGTGGACGGCGCTACGCACGTGATCGCGCGCTTCCAGGAAGAGGCGAAGAGCGGCCTCTCCGCGCGCGAGATCGTACTCCGCACCGTTCGCTCGAGCGGACGCGGGGTGGTGCTCTCCGCAGCGACGCTCCTCTTCGGCTACCTCGCGTTGCTCTTCTCCGCCTTCGAGCCGGTCCGGCTCTTCGGCGAGCTTTCGCTCGTCGCGATCTTCGGCGCGCTGGTCGCCCAGATCGTCCTCTTGCCCGCGCTCCTCGCGGTCTTCGCGATGCCGCGCGGGGCAGCCTCGAGCGCGGCCGACGCCCCGACCCCGTGAGCTTCCTGGTCGACCGCGAGGATCTCGTCGGCAGGCTGTTCTTTCCCACGCCCGTCACTTCCCAGACGCCCGCGGGCGCGGTCGACACGTTGCTCCCGGTCCGCGGCGCGACGCTGCACCTGCGGCGGCATGCCGCGGCACGGAAAGACATGATCCTGCTCTGCCACGGCAACGGCGAGACGCTGGCGGCGTGGGACGCGGCGGGACAAGCGTTCGCGGCCAGAGGTTGGTCGCTCGTGGCGTGGGACTACCGCGGCTACGGACGCAGCACCGGCACGAGCACGTTCCGGCGCATGCTCGAGGACGGCGCGCAGGTGCTCGAAGCGGTGCAACGCTGGACACCCCACCGCCTGGTGCTCTTGGGCCGCTCACTCGGCAGCCGCGCCGCGTGGGAGCTCGCAGCGGGGGCGGACGCGGTGGTGATCGACAGCGGCTTCACCGACGTCGATGCCTTCGTGCGGCGACGTGGTCTCCCTCCGGCAGCGCTGCCTGCCGGCGAGCGCGCGCTCATCGACCCGATGGAGCGCATCCGCGCCGTCTCGTGCGCCGTGCTGCTGCTCCATGGCGAGGAAGATCGCGCGATCTCCGTCGAGGAGGCCGAGCGCGCGCGCGAGGGCTGCGGAGGCGAGCTGGTTCGCCTGCCCGGCGTGGGCCACGACGACCTCTACCGCCATCCGGGCTACGACGCCGCGCTCGGCCGTTTTCTCGCCGCCGTCCCCACGCGCTGATGCGCGGGACCGCCCCGCTCCGAGGTGCTCGTTGGTGGTTCATATTGACGATTGTCAATACGGGTGGGACCTTCCGCGGCGTGGAACGTGACGTCGCCATGATCTGCCGGGCCGATGTGCTGAAGAAGGCGCGGCCGCGGAGGCCCTCGCGGTCGGCGGAGCAGGTCGCCGCGCTGCTGAAGGCCGCGGCCGACCCGACCCGCCTCACCATGCTCGCGCTCCTCGCGGCCGACCCCGATCCGACCTGCGTCTGCCACCTCGAAGCGCATTTCCGCCTCGCGCAGCCGACCATCTCGCACCACCTCAAGGTGCTGCGCGAGGCGGGCCTCGTGACGAGCGAGCGGCGCGGCGCGTGGGTGCACTACGCGCTCGATCGCGCTCGCGTGGAGGCGCAGCCGGGTCTCGCGGCCCTGATCGCCTCCATCGACGGCGTCGGCGCGGGCCGGGGGTGCTGCCCGTGAGCGCGCGGGTCCTCGCCGCCGAAGCCCTCGGGACCGGGATGCTCCTCGCCGTCGTGGTCGGCTCGGGCGTGATGGCGGAGACGCTCGCCGGGGGCAACGTCGCCATCGCGCTGCTCGCGAATTCCCTCGCCACCGCGCTCGGCCTCTTCGTGCTCGTGCTCGTCTTCGCGCCGATCTCGGGGGCGCACTTCAACCCGGTCGTATCGGCGGTGGACGCGTGGCGGGCCGGAACCCCGAGGGCAGCCCTGCCCCGGATCCTCGCGCAGCTCGTGGGCGCGCCCCTCGGCGTCGTGCTGGCGCACGCGATGTTCGCGCTCCCGCTCATGCAGACCTCGACGCACGCGCGCGCGGGCGCCGGCCTGTGGCTCGGCGAGATCGTCGCGACCGCGGGCCTGCTCGGTGTGGTGCTCGTCGTGCCGCGTCACCGCCCGGATGCGACGGCCCTCGCGGTGGGCGCCTACGTCGGCTCCGCGTACTGGTTCACCTCCTCGACCTCGTTCGCGAACCCGGCGGTGACGCTCGCGCGGACGCTCACCGACACGTTCACCGGCATCCTGCCCGCCGACGCGCCTGCCTTCGTCGCGGCGCAGCTCCTCGGCGCAGCGATCGGCGCCGGGTTCTTCGGGTGGCTGCTCGCCGACGGGCGAGCGAAGGAGTCGACATGAAGCCGCGCTTGCTCTTTCTCTGCGTCGCGAACTCGGCCCGCAGCCAGATGGCGGAGGGCCTGGCCCGGGCCCGCTGGGGCGACGCGGTGGTGGTGCAGAGCGCAGGGAGCCAGCCCTCGCGGGTAAACCCTTACGCGATCGAGGTGATGGCCGAGCTCGGCATCGACCTCGCCGCGCACCACAGCAAGTCGGTGGACACGATCGACCCCGCGGGCGTGACGGCGGTCGTCACGCTGTGCGCAGAAGAGGTGTGTCCCGTGTTCCTCGGCGGCGCCCACCGCCGGCACCTGCCAATCACCGATCCGGCCGGACCCGATCTCGGGCGGCAGGAGATGCTGCAGCGCTTTCGCACCGCGCGGGACGCGATCGCCGCGCGCTTGCCCGAGCTCGATGCACTCGTCGGCGCGTCGCGCTGACTCCGCCGTTCCCTGACCCCGCACTCCGAGGAGACACCGTGCCCGAGACGACGAAGGAAGCCATCCGCGAGCAGGTCCGCGAACACTACGGCCGGATCGCCCAGGCCCCCGCAGCGAAGCGCGCGGGTCCGAGCTGCTGCGCGCCGAGCACCGGTGATGCGAGCCTCGCGCTCGGCTACTCGCCGGGCGAGCTCGCCGCGGTGCCGCAGGGCGCGGATCTCGGCCTCGGCTGCGGCAATCCGCAGGCCATCGCGGGGCTCGCGGCCGGAGAGACCGTGCTCGACCTCGGGAGCGGTGCGGGGTTCGACTGCTTCCTCGCCGCGCGGGCGGTCGGTCCGACGGGCCGGGTGATCGGCGTCGACATGACGCCTGCGATGCTCACCAAAGCGCGCCAGAACGCCGCGACGGTCGACGCGCACAACGTCGAGTTCCGCATGGGCGAGATCGAGCACCTGCCCGTCGCCGACGGGGAGATCGACGTGGTGATGTCGAATTGCGTGGTGAACCTCTCGCCCGACAAGCCGGCCGTGTACCGCGAGGCGTTCCGGGTGCTGAAGCCCGGCGGGCGCATCGCGATCTCCGACGTGGTGCTGCTGCGTCCCCTCCCCGCGCACCTCGCGGCCGAGACCCTCGCGCTCTCGGCCTGCATCGCCGGCGCGGCGAGCGTGCCCGAGCTGGAGACGACCCTGCGCGAGGCGGGCTTTCAGGGCATCGAGATCGCCGTGAGCGAGCAGAGCCGCGGGTTCATCTCGGGCTGGATGCCGGGATCGCGGGCCGAGGATCACGTCGCGTCCGCCTCGATCCGGGCGGTGAAGCCGGGCGGGCTCCCCGCCGAGGGCAAGGCCGCGTGCGGACCGCCCGGCTGCTGCGACTGACCTCGGCCCCCTGACGCACGAAGCCCACCGGCCTCTCGGCGCGGTGGGCTTCGTCGTTCCTGGTTCCGGGAGCCGGCCTTATTCGACCAGCGCTTCGGAGCGGTTGACGATGCGCGGGGTGAGGAAGATCAGCAGCTCGCTCCGCTCGTCCCGCACCCGGCGGCGCTGGAAGAGCACGCCGAGGATCGGGATGTCGCCGAAGAACGGGATCGAGTCGACGGTGCGGCCCGTGCTGCGGGTGTAGATGCCGCCGATGACCGCGGTGTGCCCGTCCTCGATGAGGAGATCGGTCTCCGCTTCCCGCTTCAGGATGGTCGGGTCACCACGGGCCGAGGTCCGGGTGAAGTCGGGCTCGTCGCGGGTGAGCTTCACGTGCATCGAGACCGATCCGTCCGCGGTCACGTGCGGGCGGACGCGCAGCTCGAGCTGGGCCTGCTGGAAGGCGGTCTGCACGCCCTGAGCGCTCACCTGCGAGTACGGGATCAAGGTGCCTTGCGAGATGTGCGCCTCGTGGTTGTCGAGCGTGAGGATGCGCGGGCTCGAGATGATGCGGACGACGCCGTTCGCCTCGGCCGCCGACAGCCGGACCGCGATGTTCACCGCGCCGCCGAGCGAACCGAGCGTGAGGCCCAGCGCACCACCGGCGCCGGTGCCGGTCGTCGCGGGCAGGTTCACCGCGTAGTTCGGCGTCGGGACGATCCGGGTGAACGGCGAGAGACCGGAGGTGGGCGAATCGGGGTCGTAGTTGCCGCCGATCACCCCGAGGCTCGACGGGAAGACGAGGCCGGTGGGGTTTCCGGTCGCGGTGCTCATCGTCACGTCGCCGCCCCACTGGATGCCGACGTCGCGGACGTACTGACTCGTCGCCTCGACGACGCGGGCCTCGACGAGGACCTGCGGCGTCTGGGTGTCGAGCGTGCGGACCAGCTCCTCGACGTCGTCGAGGTTCTCGGCGATGTCGCGGGCGATGAGCACGTTCGTCCGCTCGTCGAACGACACGCTGCCGCGCTCGCTGAGCAGTTCCTCGACCCGCGGCTCGAGATCCGCCGCCGTCGCGTAGCTCACCGGCACGAGGCGGGTCTCGAGCGGCTCGAGCTCTTCGAGCTGCTTGCGGCGGGCGATCGCGAGTTCGCGCTCCTTCTCCAGCGTCTCGAGCGGCGCGACGCGGATCAAGTTGCCGCGGCGCACCATCCCCAGGCCTTTGGCCTGCAGGATCACCTCGAGGGCCTGATCCCACGGTACGTTCCGCATGCGGATGGTCACCGCGCCGCTCACGTCGTCGCTGGTGACGATGTTCACACCGCCCACTTCGGCGAGCAGCCGCAGGATGTTGTGGATGTCGGCGTTGTTGAAGTCGAGGTCGATGCGCCGGCCGCGGTAGCGCCGGCGACCGCGTGCCTCGTCGACCTGGAGCGGGACGTCGGTGAGGAAGGCCGCGGCCTCGTCGCCGGTGATCTCCTCGGTCTCGGCGATGCCCACGCCCGCCGCGACGAGCTCGTCGGCGCCGATGATCTCGTCGATGCCCTCGGTGGGGTCGTCCTCGCGGGCGATGACGCGGGAGCGCGGCCCGCGCTCTTCTTCGACCTCGCCGGGCGCGAAGAGCCAGACGATGCGGTCGCCCTCGCGGATCGCGGTACCCGTCGCTCCCTCGACGCGCTCGACCTCGATCACCGTGCGACCCTCCTCGGCGCGCACCCGGACGCCCTCGACGAGGCGGCCCTCGGAGGCCGGGATGTCGAGGTCGCGGTCGGCGTCTTCACCGACCGCGGCGCCGTCGATGGCGAGGCGCGCCGGACCGCCGTCGCTGGGCAATAGGCGGAACTCCGCGGTGCGCGAGAGGCGCACGATGACGCGATCGCGATCGTCGCGGCGCTCGACCGCCACGCCCTCGACGACGAGCGACGCGACCGCGGCCTCGTCGGCGCCGGTGCGGGGCTCACGGGCGCTGCGCACCACGGGGATCTCGTCGTCCTCGCCTTCGGGCACCGGCTCGAGCCGGATCTCGATGCGGCCCGACGTCGTGCGGGCTCGGTAGGCGACCGGCTCGGCGAGCTCGAGCTCGATCCGCGCGCCCCGGGCGGTGGCAGCGCTGCTCGCGCCCACCACGAGCCCCGCGTGTCCGTTCACCGGCAGACCCGCCTCGGGGATCGACGCGTCCTCGATGTCGATCACCACGATGCGGCCGCGGTCCCGGCTCAGGATCGAGTATTCGGGGATCCCGAGGGAGCCACGGATGACGATGTCGGCCCGCGCGTCGGAGCCGCGCACCGAGAGGCGGCGGATCCGGCGCGAAGCGCGCCGGCGCGAGCTGCTCTCGGCGCTGGAGTCGTCGTCCTGGGCGGACGCGAAGCCGGGCGCGCCCAGGGCGAGCACGGCGATCATCGCGGCTGCGATGGGCGAGAAACGTTGTGACGTCACGGTGGGCATGAGGACTCCCGGTGGTCTGCCGCAGCAGCATCGGCGGCCTCGGGAGCCCTGTCCAAAAAGCCGCAGGCATCGCCGCGCGGCGCGGAGCGGGACGAGCGCGCTCGCCCCGATGGCGCGGCGCTACTCGGCGGGGGAGCCGGCCGGCGAGGACGATCGGTCGGCCTCGGCCTCGGTCTCGGGAGGCGCCGCCGGCACGCTACGCGAGAAGAAGCGGTCGAGCGGTCCGAAGACGAGGCGGCCGAGGCGGGCCAGGCCGCGCGTGAGCCGGGAGTGCGACGCGTCGTCGAGCCAGCTGTACACGACCGGGGTCGCGAGGAGCGTGAGCAGGAGCGAGAGCGTCTGTCCCCCCATGACGACCGTGCCGATCGAGCGGTTCGTGCCCGATCCCGCTCCGGTCGAGAGCACGAGCGGCACCATCCCGGCGACGAACGCGATCGTCGTCATCAGGATGGGCCGGAGCCGGTCGCGGTTGCCGATCATCACCGCGTCGGCGCGGCTCAGGCCCTTGCGCCGCAGCTCCCGGATGTGGTCGACCTGCAGGATCGAGTTCTTCTTCACGATGCCGAAGAGCACGAGGATCCCCAGCGCCGAGTACATGTTCAGCGAGCCCCCGAGCACGAGGAGGGAGAGCAGCGCGAAGGGCACCGTGAGCGGCAGCGACATGAGGATCGTGATCGGGTGGATCCAGCTCTCGAATTGTGCCGCGAGCACCAGGTACATGAAGAGGAGCGAGAGGCCGACCGCCGTCAAGAACGCGCCCATGGCCCGGCCCATCTCCCGTGAGCGGCCGGTGAGCGAGGCCCGGTAGGCCGGCGGCATCCCGAGCTCGGCACGCGCCGACTCGAGGGCCTCGATGACCGCGGACTCCGAGCCGCCCGGCCCGACGTTGCAGTACACCGTGACCCGCCGCTGCCGCGCGAGGTGCTGGATGAAGGCCGGGCCCGTGCCCTCGGAGATCGAGGCGACGTCGGAGAGACGCACCGCCGCGCCCGTTCGCGAGGGCACGGTGATCCGCGAGAGCGCCTCGGGACTCGCTCGCGCATCGAGCGGAGCACGGACCCGTACGTCGTAGCGCTCGCCGCCCTCGGTGTAGCTCGACACCTCGACGCCCCCGACGAGCAGGCGCAAGGCGTTCGCGATGTCGGCGACCGTCACACCGAGATCGGCCGCCCGGGCCCGATCGATGTGCACCTCGTAGCTCGGCCGCCCGGTCACCAGGCTCACGTCCGCATCGACGACGCTCGGCAGCTCGCGGAGGCGATCGAGGAGCGCGTGTGAATAGGTATCGAGGCGATCGATGTCGGGGCCGCTCAGCACGTACTGGATCGAGGCCGAGTCAGCACCGCCGCCGCCGAAGCCGCCGAGCGCGTTCACGATCGTACGCAGGCCGAGCGCCGAGAAGCGGGGCAGGATCTCCGTCCGCACCCGCCCCATGATCTCCTGCTCCGAGAGCTCGCGCTCGGCGACCGGGACGAGCTGCACGTAGATGGTCGCGGCGTTCGGGCCCCGACCGCTCACGTCGCCCGAGGGGCTGCCCACCGTGCTGAGCGTGTACGCCACGCCAGGCAGCTCACGGATCGCCCGCGCGATCCGCTCGGTGATGATCCGGCCCTCGGGAAGGGCCGTCCCCTCCGGCGCACGGACGCTCACCTCGAAACGCGAGCCGTCGTCGACCGGCAGGAACGATTTCCCGAGCGCGCGACCGAGCGGCACGATCGCCGCGAGCACGGCGACGAGCACGATCCCGACCACCCAGCGCCGACGCATCGAGGCCGCGAGCATCCGCAGGTAGAGGCGCTCGAGGGCCCGGTACAGGCGGCCGCCCTCTTCATGGCCCTTCGTCCCGGTGACGCTCGCGACCGTGCGCTCACCCCGCGCCCACGCGGCGAACTGGGCGAGCTCCTCGGCGCGATCCCCCGGCGGCGGATCGACCCGAGCGCCCTCGTCCACCTCGGGCTCGACCGGCGGGGCCTTGGGCCGGATGGGACCCTTCAGCCAGCGCGACGCGAGCATCGGCGTGAGCGTGAAGGACACCAGCAGCGAGACGAGGATGGCGAACGACATCGTGAGGCCGAAGCCCGACATGAAGCGGCCCACGATGCCGCTCATGAACGCGATCGGCAGGAAGACCGCGACGAGGGAGAAGGTCGTCGCGAGGACGGCGAGGCCGATCTCCTTCGTCGCGAGCACCGCGGCCCGCGCCGGAGAGACCCCCTTCTCCTCCACCCAGCGCACGATGTTCTCGAGGACGACGATGGCGTCGTCGATGACGATGCCCACCGAGAGCGTGAGCGCGAGCAGCGTGATCGTGTTGAGCGTCATGCCCATCACGCGCAGGAGCGCGAAGGTCGCGATGATCGAGCTCGGGATCGCGAGCGCGGCGATGATCGTGGAGCGCCCGTTCCAGAGAAAGAGCAGTACGACGAGGGCCGCGAGGATGCCGCCGACGACGAGGTGCTCCTCGACCGCGTGGATGGCGTTGCGGATCGACTCGCTCTCGTCCCGCACCACGCGCAGCTCGTAGGCAGCGGGAAGCCCGGCCCGGATCGTAGCGACCCGCTCGAGCACCCGATCGACCACCGCGACGGTGTTCTCGCCCGACTGTTTCGAGATCGAGATCACCACGACGTCACGGCCATCGAGCATCGCCGCGCTGGTCGTCTCTTCCTCGCCGTCCCGCACGTCGGCGACGTCCCGCAGCCGGACGATGCGGCCGGCGCGCGTGCCCACCGCGATCTCTCCGAAGGCCTCCGGGCTCTCGATGCGGCCGAGCACCCGCACCTGCACGGTGCGCGCGCCCTCGTCGAGGTCGCCGCCCGGAAGCTCGACGTTCTCGCGGAGCAGCGCGGCCTGCACCTCGGCGACGGTCATCCCCACCGCGGCCAGACGCGCCGGATCGACGATCACCTCGACCTCGCGCTCCCGGCCGCCGAGCACCGTCACCGAGCCCACCCCGCCGAGCGACTCGAGCTGGCGGGCCACGACCCGGTCGGCGAAGTCGGTCACCTCGCGGGGCGAGCGGTCCGAGAGAAGCGCGAGGTAGAGGACCGGCGAGGCGCCCGGGTCGATACGGAGCACCTGCGGCGTCCCCGCGTCGTCGGGCAGCGAATTGGCGATGCGGCTCACGCGGTCCCGCACGTCGTCGGCCGCGTCGCCGATCTCGCGCTCGAGGGTGAAGCGCGCCGAGACGACCGAGAGACCCTCGTACGAGCTCGAATTCAGCTCGTCGATGCCCGCGACCGAATTGAGCGCTTCCTCGAGCCGGTTCGTCACCTCCGACTCCACCGTCTCCGGCGAAGCGCCCGGCAGCGGGGTGAGGACGAGGACGACCGGAAAGTCGATCTTCGGAAACCGGTCGACGCCGAGCGAGCCGAAGCTCGCGACGCCGACGACGACCAGCGTCAGCACGAGCACCCAGGTGAAGACCGGGCGCCGGACGCAGACCTCGGCGAGCCACTGCACGTCAGCCGCCCTCGCCCGCAGCGGCCCCGCCCGGGGCACCTGCGACCGGCGGCGCCGCGGGCGCGAGGACCATCCCGTCCGCGAGCGACTCGAGACGCTCGATCGCGACCGACTCGCCCGGGCGCACGCCGGCCTCGAGCAGCACGGTGCCCCCTTCGCGCGCGCGCAGCTCGATGATCCGCTCCTCGACCGCGCCGCCCGCGACCACGAACGCCCGGCTCACGCCGGCCTCGGTGAGGACGGCGTTCTCGGGGACCGCGACGACCGTGCGCCGCGTGCCGAGATCGATCGTCACCCGCCCGAACATCCCCGGGCGCAGCTCCCCCGCGCCGTTCGGCACCAGCGCCTCGACGACGAGGCCGCGGCTCTCGCGGCGCACCGATGCGCTCACGTAGCGGATCGTGCCCTCGAAGCTGCGGCCGGGGAACGCGTCGACCGCGATCCGCACGGCGAGCCCGCTACGCACGTGCGACAGCAGGGCCTGCGGCACGATCACCTCGGCCCGCAGCGGGTCGGTCCGCACGAGGGTGACGAGTGGTGTCGCGAGCGACACGTACTCGCCCACCGACACGCTCCGCTCGGCGATCTCCCCGGCGAACGGCGCGGTGACCGTCGACTCGCGGAGCGCCGTCGTGGCGGTACCGAGCGCCGAGCGGGCCGACTCGAGTCCGGCGATCGAGGCCCGGATCGCGTTGATCGCCGCAGCATGCGCCTCCCGCGCACGGAGGGCGCGGCTCCGGGCCTCGTCGAGCTGCTGCACCGAGTAGACGCCGCGGCCCGCGAGCTCCTCGGCGCGGCGCAGGGCCTCGTCGGCCGCCGCCATCTCCGCCGCGGCGCTCCGCACCTCGGGCGTGGCCTCGGGGGCGGGGGCGGCCGCCTCGGGGTCGATGCCGAGCCGTGCCGCGGCGGCCTCGACCGAGGCACGCGCGGTGCGGGCCTGCAGCCGGTAGTCGACGTCGCGGAGGCGTACGAGGGGATCGCCCGCCTCGACGTGCGCGCCGCGCTCGACCAGCACCTCGACCACCCGCCCCGGCACGATCGGCGTCACCTGCGAGTCCTCGTCGGCCGCGAGCGTCGCGTCGAGGATCAGCGTGTCGGCGACCTCGCGCCCCTCGGCCACCGCGAGCTGGGGCATCGCGACTGGATCGTCGGCAGCGCCCGCGGCAGCCGGCGCGGCGCGGCCGCCGCACGCGGCGCTCGAGAGAAAAAGCAGCGCCGTCAGCGCGCAACACAGGGTCGTTCGTTCACGCAGCACGGTGTCGTTCCTTCGCGGCGCGGCGGCGGGTCGGCCGGTTCGCAAGCGTCTTCGTCGTGGCCTTCGAGGAGGCGGCGCGGGCGCGGGTCGGCTCCGCGGCCGGGCGGAGCACGCGGAGGACCGTGTCGGCCGACACGACCGGCAACGCCGCGGCTGGGGCGGGGCTCGAGCGTACGAAGAAGCGCATCGTGCCGAGCCCGCGCAGCATCGCGACGATGGCGAGGGCCAGCTCCTCGGCGCGCTCGTCGTCCGCGGCCTCCCCGGCCCGCTGTGCCGCCCGCACGAGCTCCACGATCCGCTCGTAGGTGGACCAGCCCTGCCGCAAGAGGCGCTGGCGGGTCGCGGGGGGCAAGCTCTCGCCGAGCAGCGCCTGCGAGAAGAGCACCGCGAGCTCGGGCCGCTCGGCCGTCCGGGCGAGCAGCAGGCCGACGAGGGTGCGCAGCCGCTCGAGGGGCCCGCTCCCGGCGTCCACGGCGGCCGCGGAGCGCAGCGGAGAGCGCTCGACGATCTCGTCGACGAGACCGGCATAGACCTCGTCCTTGCTCCGGAAGTAGTGATAGAGAAGCCCGTGCGAGAGGCCCGCCTCGGCGGCGATGTCGGAGATCTTCGTCGCCGCGAAACCCTTCTTCGCGAACACGCGCCCCGCGGCGCCCAGGATCTCCTCCCGGCGCGCGGCGCGGATCAGCTCGTTGTCTTGCGGGGAGCGCGGCATGGTCGCGGTGCGGTTGCTTGACTGGTCAGTCAATAGAACCATACTCGGCCCCGGTCAAGCAGCGCGATGCGTCTCCTTTCCTCCCTCCTCGCCTCCTCGCTCGGGCTGCTCGCCGCGGCGCCCGGCCATGCGCAGCAGCCCCTCGAGGACTTCCTCGCCGCCGCTGACACGCACTCGACCGATCTCCGCGAAGTGCGGGAGCTCGCGCGGAGCCTCGATGGCGCGGCCGCCGAGGCCCGGGGGCGTCTCCTGCCGAGCGCGAGCGCGAGCGGCACCTACACGCGCAACGAGCGCGAGGTGGTGGTGAACCTCGGCCCCGATCGGATGGCGGTCCTCTCGCCCTTCGATCAGCTCGACGCCCGCTTCACCCTGACCATGCCGCTCCTCGACGTGGCCGCCTGGGAAGGGCTCTTCGCGGCCGAGGCGCTCGCCGACGCGGCCGACGCGCGGACCGAGCTCGCGGAGGACACCGTGCGCCTGACGATCGTGCAGACCTGGCACGGGCTCGTCGGAGCGCGGGCCGTGCTCGACGCCGCGAACGCCGCCGTCCTCGCGGCCGAGCACGCGCGGAGCGCTGCGGCCGCGCGGGTGGAGGTCGGGGTCGCGCCTGCCGCCGAGCTGGCCCGGGCCGAAGCCGAGCTCGCGCGCGCCCAGCAAGCCCGCGCCGAAGCGCAGCTCGCGGCGCGGCTCGCGGCGCAGACCCTCACCGTGATCACCGGGCTCACACCGGACGATCGGCGCGTCGAGCTCGCCGACGATCTCGCGGCCGAGCCCGCGGTGGACACCTTCCTCGCGGGGATCGACGCGCTCCCGGCGGTCGCGGCGGCGAGCCACGACGTGCGGGCAGCGGAGCGCGCGCGCGACGGCGCGTGGGCCGCCCTGCTCCCGACGATCGGCGGGAGCCTCACCGAGCGCCTCACGAACGCCGCGGGCTTCGGACCGAACTCGGTGTGGGCCCTGAGCGTGAGCGCGACCTGGACGCTCGACCTCGTGCGCCCCTTCGCCATCGAGACCCGCGAGGGCTCCCTGGCCGCCGCCCGCACCCGCGCGGAGGAAGCCCGGCTCGTCGCCGAAGCCGCGATCATCGAGGCCTGGGAGCGCGTCGCCTCGCTGCGCGAGCGGGCTGCAGCGGCCGAGGCGGCCCTCGCCGCGAGCGCGCGGGCGGAGCTCGATGCGCGGGCCCGCTTCGAGGCGGGCGCGGGCACGCAGATCGAGGCGATCCTCAGCGAGCGCGACCGCTTCTCTGCGGAGGTCGGACGCATCCAGGCCCTCGCCGAGCTGCGCGTCGCGCGGGCCGCGCTGCGCACGCGGGCCGGACTGCCGCTCGACTGAGGGAGCGCGCGTCGGCGCCTGGGCGGGCGCGTGATAGTGCTTCGGTGATGAACGGACGCCGTTCCGAGCTCGCCGTCGCGGCGATGGCCGGCCTCACCGCCCTGGCCTTCGTCTACGCGATGGTGGTCTCCGAGCGGGCTGCCCTCGACCACGCGCTGCAGCTCGCCGCCCCCGAGACCGCGAGGCCGGGCGACGACGTCCCGCTGCGCGCGTTCGTGCTCGAGGGCATCGGCCTCGGCGAGGTCCCCTCGCTCACCGAGGCCGAGGTGCGGGTCGAGCTCCGCATGGGCGAGAGCCTGCGCGCTTCGCTCGTTCTCGACGCCTCGGCGACCCGCACCTCGGAGGGCACGCTCCGGGCGCCCTCGGAGGCCGGCCACTTCGAGCTCTTCGCCGAGGCGCGGATCGGCGGAGAGCGGGTCGCGACCGTACGCCGCCCGCTCGCCGTGACCGCGGACGCCCCGGCCGCTCCGAGCCTCGCGCACCTCACCTCGCCGCTCGCGCAGTTCGCGCTCGGTCCGCTCGTCGTCGAGCCCTCGGCCCTGCCGCCGCCCCGCTTCGAGGTGCGGGTCGCGGGCGGCGCGTGCGTGCCCGATCAACCCTGCGGGCTGCTGGTGGACTTCGGAGAGGACGGCCACGACCTGCGCGTCGTGCCGGGGGCCGCAGTGCGCGAGGCCGGCTCCATCGCGCGCGAGGGCCGCACACTGCGGGCGTCCGTGCAGGTGACCGGTCCCGAGGGGGACCTCGAGCTCGTCGCGCTCACCGGCGGCCTGCCGGTGGCGCGGCGCAGCGTGCGCCTGCCGGTCGCGCTCGCGACGCCATGGCTCTCGCTTCCCGAACCCTTCGTGCGCGGCGGACGGCTGGTGATGGAGGTCGCGCCGCCGCCCGGCCGCAGCGCCCTCATCGCGGACGTGTCGCGGGACGGACGATTCGTCCGCTCCGTCACGCTGCCCGAGGGCACCCTCGACGGCGCGGGCCGACGCAGCGCCGAGCTCTCCTTCGAGGGCCTGCCCGACGGGCTCTACCGGGTGAGCCTGCGGGCCGACCCCTTCCCGACCGATCACGTCGCCGACCGCCTCGTCCGCCTCGGGCCCGCCGCCGCGCCTCCCTTCGACGTCGAGGGGCCGCTCGCGTTCGCGTTCGCCGCGGCCGAGCTCGAGGACGAAGGCCTCGCGCTGCCCGCGCCGGTGAGCGGCCTCGAGGACGATCGCGCCGCGCTCGAGGACCGCCGCCGCCTCGTGCGGGGTCTCGCCGTCGCAGCGATGCTGGTGGCGGCGATCGTGCTCGTGATCGCGGTGATGCGGCGAGGCCTCGAGAGCGACGCGGTCGCGGCGGCGGTGCTGCGCGAGGCGGGCGCCGACGATCACGGCGCGCGGCGCCAACGCCTCACGCTCGCGCTGACGATCGCCGCCCTCGCCTTCGCGCTCCTCGCCGGCGTCGCCCTCCTCACGGTGCGGAGCTTCCTCGAGTGAGCGGAGCGCGGCCGCCGCATCCGGGAAGATGCGGCCCTGCGGCGGGGTTGCCTGCCTCGCCGCGCGTGGACGGCCACCCCGATGTGGCCTAGGCTGCCAGCCCTTCGAAAAAGGCCCCGATGTTCGAGCAGATCCTCCGCTTCTTCTTCAAGACCAGCCACGAGCGGCAGATCCGCAAGATCCAGCCTCGCGTCGCCGCCATCAACGAGCTCGAGAGCAAGATCAAGGGGCTCTCCGACGAGCAGCTCAAGGCCAAGACCGCCGAGTTCCGCCAGAAGCTCGACAACGGCGCCACGCTCGACTCGCTGCTCGTCGAGGCCTTCGCGGTCTGCCGCGAAGGCGGCCGGCGGGCGCTCGGGATGCGGCACTACGACGTGCAGCTCATCGGCGGCATCGTGCTGCACGAGGGGAAGATCGCCGAGATGAAGACCGGCGAGGGCAAGACGCTGGTCGCGACCCTCGCCTGCTACCTCAACGCGCTCGAGGGCAAGGGCGTGCACGTCGTCACGGTGAACGACTACCTCGCGCGCCGCGACGCCGAGTGGATGGGGCGCCTCTACAACTTCCTCGGCCTCAGCGTGGGCGTGATCGTCCCGCAGCAGCGCGACGTGGAGAAGAAGGCGGCGTACCGCGCGGACATCACCTACGGCCAGAACAACGAGTTCGGCTTCGATTACCTCCGCGACAACATGAAGTTCTCCATCCACGACTACGCGCAGCGCGAGCTGAACTTCGCGATCGTGGACGAGGTGGACTCCATCCTCGTCGACGAGGCGCGCACCCCGCTGATCATCTCGGGCGAGGGGCACGTCGCCTCGGAAAAGTACGTGAAGATCGCGGCGGTGATGCCGCGCCTGCGCAAGGACGAGCACTACCAGCTCGACGAGAAGAACCACAGCGTCGCGCTCACCGAGGAGGGCATCGAGCTCGCCCAGCGCCTCTTCGCCGAGAAGGGCCTCATCGAGGGCAAGAACCTCTTCGACCCGGTCAACCTCGAGTCGCTCCACATCCTGCAGCAGTCGCTCCGGGCCAGCACCCTCTACAAGCGCGACCAGCACTACATGGTCACGCCCGACCAGAAGGTCGTGATCGTCGACGAGTTCACCGGCCGCGTGCTCGCGGGCCGGCGCTGGTCCGACGGCCTGCACCAGGCGGTCGAGGCGAAGGAGGGCGTGGCGATCCAGGCCGAGAACCGCACCGTCGCCACGATCTCGTTCCAGAACCTGTTCCGCCTCTACAAGAAGCTCTCGGGCATGACCGGCACGGCCGACACCGAGGCCTCCGAGTTCCACAAGATCTACAACCTCGACGTCGTCGTCATCCCGACGAACAAGAGCATCTCGCGCAAGGACGCCGACGACCTCGTCTTCAAGACCGAGCGCGAGAAGTTCAAGGCGGTCTGCGAGGACATCCTCGACTGCCACCAGAACGGGCAGCCGGTCCTCGTCGGCACGACCAGCGTCGAGAAGTCCGAGGCCCTCGCGAAGGTCCTCGAGAAGCACTCGGTCCCCTTCCACGTGCTCAACGCCAAGCAGCACGAGCGCGAGGCGTACATCGTCGCGCAGGCGGGCCGAAAGGGCTCGGTCACCATCGCGACGAACATGGCCGGCCGCGGCACGGACATCCTGCTCGGCGGCAACCCGGAGATGCTCGCGCGCTTCGAGACGATCGCCGAGGCGCAGCGCACCGGCGACGCCGCGCTGCTCCAGGACAAGGCCGCCCTCGAGGCCGCCATCAAGACGAAGCAGGGCGAGCTCGAGAAGCTCTGCGCCGCCGAGAAGAAGGAGGTCCTCTCGAGCGGGGGCCTGCAGATCATCGGCACCGAGCGGCACGAAAGCCGCCGCATCGACAACCAGCTCCGCGGCCGCGCTGGCCGCCAGGGCGATCCCGGGGCGAGCCGCTTCTACCTGTCCCTCGAGGACGACCTGATGCGCATCTTCGCCGGCGACCGGATCCAGTCGATGATGGAGACGCTCGGCATGGAGGAGGGCGTGCCGATCGAGCACCGCTGGGTGACCCAGGCGGTCGAGAACGCCCAGAAGAAGGTCGAGGAGCGGAACTTCGACGTCCGCAAGAACCTCCTCGACTACGACGACGTGATGAACCAGCAGCGCAAGACCATCTACGCGCTGCGCCGTCAGGTCCTCGAGGGGCAGTACCGAACCGTCCCGAGCGACGAGGAGCGCAAGCAGGGCATCCTGCCGCAGCCCATCGCGAAGGAGACCCGCGCCGACTACAAGAAGCGCGTCGAGGGCGTGCTCGAGCAGATGATCAAGCTGCACGGCGCGAACGACGCGCCGCCGCCCCTGCCGCCGGTCGGGGCGCGCCCCGAGGAGATGGAGGCCTACCGCTTCTCCGTCGAGGAGTGGCGCAAGGTCGCCCTCGCGGCGTCGCTCGGCAGCCAGAAGCTCGTGCGCCCGAGCATCGAGCGCGAGCTCTACGATCGCTTCGGCTGCCGCATCTCCACCGAGAAGCTCAGCAAGGAACCGCGCAAGCTGCTCGAGTTCCTCGAGGCCGAGGTCGCGCTCTCGCTCACCGAGCAGAAGGAGCGCCTGCTCGACCTGATCGACAGCCTCGTCGGCTCTCTGATGGAGCGCCACGCCCCGCCGGACAAGCACTTCGAAGACTGGGATCTCGACGCCCTCGCGCGCTCCTTCAAGGCCGAGTTCGGCATCGAGGCCACGGGCCTGAGCAAGTACGGCGACGCGAGCGACCTCGCGCACCGGCTCTTCAGCGACGCCGAAGCGGTGCTCGAGAAGAAGGAGAAGGAGTCGGGGCCGGAGAACTTCCTCCGCGCGTTCCGCACCATCTACCTCCGCGAGATCGACCGGCAGTGGCTCGAGCACCTCACCACGATGGAGCAGCTGCGCGACGGCATCGGCCTCCGGGCCTGGGGCCAGCGCGACCCGAAGAAGGAATACAAGAAAGAAGGCTACGAGATTTTCGTCGCGATGATGACGGGCATCAAGGCGACCGTGGCCCAGCAGATCTTCCGCCTCGAGGTGCTGCGCGACGAGGACGTGCGCCGGCTCGAGGAGATGCGGCGGCGCGACTTCGAGGCGCAGCAGCAGCGGATGCGGATGGGCGCTCCGTCCGCCGGTGCGGCCGCGCAGGCGCCCGCAGGGGCCCTGCCCGCGGGCGCCCTGCCCGGCGCGCAGCCCGGTCAGCCGATGCGGCTGACGGCGGCGCAGGTCCAGGCGCTGCAGAAGCTGGCGCAGGAGCGGGGCCTGCGGCTCGAGATCCGCCCCGCGGGCGGCAGCCCGAGCCTGCCCCCCGAAGCACGCCCGAGCGCGGCAGGTGCGGGCGCCGTGATCCCCGCGAACGCCCCTCTGCGCGTGCCCACCGCGCCGAAGGCGACCCCGGCCTCCGCCGCTCCCGCGGCCGCCCGCCCCTCGGGCGCGCCCGAGCGGGCTCCGGCGGCACCGAAGGCCGAGACGGTTCGCCGCGACAAACCGAAGGTCGGGCGCAACGACCCGTGCTGGTGCGGCAGCGGCAAGAAGTACAAGAGCTGCCACATGAAGGCCGACGAGCGCGGCGCGGAGCCGGCCGCCGATGCGGCGGGCGACGCCAGCGACGACGCAGGCTGACCCGGGAGCGGACCGCAGGGGCACCCGCTCCTTCGCCGTGGAACCGGCGCGGTCTTCACGCGGCGTCCATCCTCGGCGGCCGAAGCGTCCGAGGATGGGGTACGATGCGCGCATGGTCGGGGGGCGCCTTCGAGCGGACGGCAGCAGCGCGGCGTGACCGGGTCGAGGGTCATCGTCGTCGGCGACGTACACGGCTGCCTCGAGGAGCTCGACGAGCTCGTGGGTGAGCTCGCGCCAGGCCCCGGCGATCGCCTCGTCTTCCTCGGCGATCTCCTCGACCGCGGCCCCGATCCGATCGGCGTGCTGCGCCGCGTGCGCGCGCTCGGCGCCGAGTGCCTGCTCGGCAACCACGAGGAGAAGCACCTCCGGTACGCCCGGCACGAGGCCAAGGTGCGGGCCATCGCGGGCTACGCGAACCCGATGCGCCCGTTCACGGGCGAGCTGCTCGCGCAGCACCGCGCCCTCACCCAGGACGACCTCGCGTGGATGGAACGCCTCCCGGTCGTGCTGCGGCTCGCGCCCGGCTGGCTCGCGGTCCACGGGGGACTCGAGCCCGGTCGGCCGCTCGACCGCCAGAAGACGCCGCTCGTGCTTCGGCTGCGGCACGTGAACGCATCCGGACGGTTCGTCGGAGGCGATGATCCCACCGTCGCGCCGCCCGGCTCGCGTCCCTGGGCGAGCGCGTGGCGCGGCCCCGACAGCGTCGTGTACGGCCACCAGGTCCACGACCTGAAGGTGCCGCGGCGTGATCGGGATCGGGGCTCGGGCGCGGAGTGCTGGGGGATCGACACGGGCTGCTGCTTCGGCGGACACCTCACCGCGCTCGTCCTGCCGGAGCGGCGAGTCGTGCAGGTGCAGGCGCGGCGGGCCTACCAGCCGCTCGCGCAGGAGGCCTCCGAGGGCAGCGGAGAATGACCCGCTCCCGGCCGGCGTTTGGGCCGCCGAGGGCGGCGGGCTACGCTCTGCCCGAGAGGAACTGCCATGCTCGACTCCGCCTCCGTCTGGACCCGCACGCACGCCAACCCGAACGACATCATCTCGGATCGCGCCTACAACGCGGTCATCGGCGGGGTGCTGCTCTGGGGCTTCGCGATGAACTGGGTCACGGTGCAGCTCATCAGCCCGGCGATCTTCACGGTCGTGCCGCCGCTGGTGTTCCTCATCGGCTACGTGGTCTGCACCTTCGCCGGCATCTACACGTTCCAGAAGTCGTCGAACCCGCTCGTCTCCTTCCTCGGCTACAACCTCGTCGTCGGCCCGATCGGCCTCTTGCTCGTGCTCGCGCTCGCTGGGGTCCCGGCCCTCATCGTCTATCGCGCGCTCATCGCGACCGCCGGCGTCACCGGGACGATGATGATGCTCGGGACGTTGTTCCCCGCCTTCTTCCTCGGGCTCGGGCGCACGCTCTTCATCGCCCTCACGATCGGCCTGCTCGCGCAGCTCGGCCTGATGCTCTTCGGCATGGGCGTCCCGACGTTCTTCGACGGGCTCTTCGTCCTCATCTTCTCCGGCTACATCGGCTACGACTGGGCGCGAGCCAACCGGCTGCCCAAGACCCTGGACAACGCGATCGACTCGGCCGCGGCGCTCTACCTCGACATCATCAACCTGTTCCTCCGCCTGCTCCGCATGATGCGCCGGCGCTGACGGCGGCCGCAGCCGCCGCGGCTCAACCCACCAGCTCGATCCGTACGCGCTCGTCGCGGTGATCGGCGAGGACGAGGTCGTTCCGCTCGGTGATCACGACGCGGTGAACGGTCTCGCCGTGGACCCTCATTCCGTTCGTCGAGGCGAGGTCGATGGCCTCGAGCCCGCCCTCGACCTTCCGCAGCGCGACGTGCATGCGCGAGACGTGTTCGGAGAAGACCTGCTTGCCCGCCGTGCAGCGATCGTAGCGGCCGAGGATGACCGTGCCCTCGAGCTGCGCGGCGTCGAGCGCGAGCGAGAGGCGCCCGCGGTTTCCGAGCAAGGTCAGGCGCGCGACGATCGGCCCAGCAGACGGGGGCAGGGAGTCCACGTGCTGCGGACGCAGCGACGGCGTGATGGTGGCGCCCTTCGTCGCGTGCTCCGCGAGCTGCTCGCGGAGCCGCTCCCGGGGCAGGACCTCGGAGACCTCCGGCCGGCGCGCGGGCACGTCGTCGGCGTCGGCGACGTCGTCGAAGGTGGTGGGATCGGGGCGGTCGGCGCGGCCCGGCCCCCCGTGGGGCGGCAGCGGCGCACAGCCGTCGAAGGGCAATGCGCAGAAGGCGTGGCTGCCGACGCGCGCGCAGACCTCGCCCTCGGCGACGAACGAAAAGTGCGGCTGCAGATCGCCCTCGATGCAGGTCCCGATCGGCGCGAGCAGGTCCGTCATGCGCAGCGCGACGCCGCCGGCCGCCGTGATCTCGGCGCGCAAGATCGCGTGGCGCAGGGCGACCGTGGGATCGTCGAGCAGCCGGATGTGGGCCCGCGAGTGCCGTCCAAGGATGGCGAAGCCGCCCTCGACCGCGACGAGATCGCGGTGCCGCAGCGCGCCACGCTCGGTCCAGAACACGCGGTAGCCGCGCTCCTGTCCGTAGCGCGGCGTGGCCGGCAGGCCCCGCACGACGCGGGCATAGAGCGCCGACAGCTCGGTGATCGACGAGGTCGGCATGCACGAGACCGAGGCGATCGTGCGGGCATCCGAGAGGCGCGGCATGGCGGATCCTTTCGTGAGCGGGTCGACGAAGCGGCGGCGGACGGCGTGGGCGAACGAGCCCCAAGCCTCGCGCCGGCCGGGCGCAGGGCAAGGCGAGCCCGCGACCCGGCTGCGACGAACGACCGGGTCGGGGCGATGCCCACCTTGACGCACCCGCCCGCCGCGACTGACACCGGGGGCCCGGAAACGACGAAACCCCGCAAAAAGCGGGGTTCTCGGAGTGCCCAGAGCCGGAATCGAACCAGCGACACGGGGATTTTCAATCCCCTGCTCTACCAACTGAGCTATCTGGGCGGTGGGGCGCGGGAAGGTACCGGAAGCTCGGCGGGATGCAAGCGCGGTAGGAGGAAACTTGCGCCTTCGCGGTTCGGTCCCGATACGATGGGTTCTCCGTGGAACACGACCGACAGCTCGCGGCCCTGCGTCGCCT
>Ga0209985_10001125_pt1 | contig 27233 bp, 23 predicted proteins | sample NOAtaG_FD_187305 | JGI IMG/M metagenome (GOLD analysis project Ga0209985, IMG submission 187305) | Freshwater lake microbial communities from Lake Erie, under a cyanobacterial bloom - NOAA_Erie_Diel6S_1000h metaG (SPAdes) (version 2) | ecosystem: Environmental > Aquatic > Freshwater > Lake ...
TCGACCAATGCTCATCCGTGAGCAGTAATCGTGGCATGGCAAACTCGCTATTTTGTTTTTCGCAAAACCACAATACGAGTTTGTCCCCACTTTTCAATCACTTATCTCAAACGTCAACAGGCCCTAACCAAATCCAACAAGAGGTCCGCGCCTCATCACCGGCGAGATGATTCCTGTACCAGACCACGACGTGAAGGTCACAGAGCCTGTCCTGTTGAGCAAATTTACTCGCTAATACCAGGACTTCCAAGCGGGCCTTGTTCCTCTTGATAAGATTGAGGACCATCGGAATGTCCTACAGACCGATCAGAACCAATTAGGTCACATTGGCTTCGCCGTGGCCCTGAGATAACACCGCAGCAAACTTTGATACTGTCTTTCGCTCAGTGTCACAACGCTCTTGTCGACCAAACGATCTCACGTGCTCGGCTCGACGTGAACCTCGCCTCGATGCCGAACCCTGCTGCGGGAATCGACCAAGCGATCGCTCGCCTGCGCCTTGGCTATAGCCCCGAACGGCAGAAGCCGGCAGGTGTGACAATCCTATCCGCGACGGGTCATCCGGTAGAGATGGATAAGGGCGAACATCTTTTGACTATAAATCTCCGCCGATTCAAGGTGCTAACGGACATCCAGATCGATGCCTTGATCCAGTATCTCGAGGAACAAAAAGCGCTTCTTGCCAGATCATGTCGAGTAGGCCCCCTCTATACCGAGGGGGCTTTTCCTCTTACGATCCCCTTCTCCTCACTCTCCCTGTCCCGCTGGACATCTCTCTCCCATTTCCCTTGGCCACGGCCTCAGCGCCCCGAGCTTTCGTGAGTGCACAATCTCTCTCGTGCTTTGTGTCTGTCGCTGTGAGATCTGAAGGAACTCATCGGCAGTCTCAAGGTCTTTTGATCAGGCAAACAGTGTCGATCTGGACTCGCTTTTTTCTTCAAGATTCGATATGCAAGGAGAAAGCCCCTTGAGGGCGTCTCCACGAGCTAGAGATCCCAAGCATGACTCGAGTCCCATCCGTATCCCAACGTTCTCTCTTTAGTCTGTCGTGGCCCATCCTCTTCGAATTGCTGATGCTTTTTATGATCCCCATTGTCGATGCCTACTACATGAGTCGCATATCAAGCGAAGCTGTAGCGGCGGTCAGCGCTGTTTTACCTTTGACGGGAGTTGCGTTTGTCCTCTTTCTGCCTTTGACTCAGGCCGCCTCGAGTGTTGCAGCCCAGCATTTGGGTGCTCGCAATACGAGGATGGCAGGTGTAACCTTCAGCCTGATGCTGCTCATGAATCTCGCTCTCGGTGTTTGCGTCACCATACTGTTTAGTCTTCTTGCACCAGCCCTCCCTCAAACCGTGGGGCTTGATGCATCCTTAGCTGCGATAGCCTCCCAGTATCTCGCGATCATTGGCTTGGGTTTCTTACCCCTCGCACTGAGAATCGCGACTTCAGGTGTTTTGAATGCACTTGGCCAAACTAAGGTTAACATGTTTTCAGCTGTCCTCATGAACGTCCTAAACTTGATCGGAAATCATGCTTTTGTCAGCGGATTTGCTGGACTCCCCGCCATGGGCGTGAAGGGAATTGCCCTGGCAAGCCTTCTATCCTGGGTCTCAGCCTTGCTCCTGGGTCTTTGGTACTGCCGGAGTTATTTCGTTTCGCCTTGGTCACCCGATATTGATAGACACGAAGTGAAAGGTACCATTCGCTACATCTTTCGCAACGGATTGCCCTCCACCCTCGAACCTTTGTCCTATCAATTGAGTCAGGTAGCCATCACCAAGATGCTGGTTCAATTGGGACTCATTTCTTTAAACACCAAGGCTTTTGTCGGCAATATCACACTCTTCGCCCTGCTTTGGAGCTCAGCTCTTGCAGGTGGTACACAGATTAAAATCGCACATCTCTTGGGAGCTGGAGCCTATGAGGCTGCGACTAAGCAGATGCTCGATGGTTTGCGCATCGCACTGGTCGGCTGCACCTTATTGAGCCTTGTGCTGGCCGTGGGTGCATCGTTCTTCCTTGGTATCTTCAGCGACGATCCAGATATAATAAGGCTTGGCAGCCAGATTCTGTGGGTCGCTATCGTTCTCGAAAGTGGACGCTGTCTCAACGTCGTCGTCGGCGCAGCCCTACGAGCTTCGGGCGATGCGCGGTTTGTAGCGGCCTTTGGATTGTTTTCCATGTGGGCGGTTGCTGTTGCAGGCTCTTATCTCTTTGGCCTAGTGTTAGGCTGGGGTCTCCTCGGCATTTGGATTGTCATGTCACTCGATGAGCACATTCGGGGTTGGGTCTCTCTTTATCGATGGAAAAGAGCTTACTGGCAGTCAAAAATTCTTTATCGCCGCGATGTATAATCCACAGTCCGCGTCTTATCCCACAGATGGTTTTTCTATTGCGACGCACGCAAAGAGACTTGCTAGCGCTATGACTCAGAAATTTAGGTTTCGCTCCTTTGGCTGAAAGTTTGCATACACGAGAGCTGCGTCTGTCAGGTTCTCTCGCGCTCTGTCTATTTTTGTCGCTTCACCTACGGAGCTGCCATGCGGTTTGAACGTTATTTCACCAAAACACACCATGATCCCTATCATGAACTGAGATTTGTCGAACGTACCTCAGAACTGAAGCATCCCGATGGTCGACAAGCAGGGCAAGCCCTACGGATCATCGCTCCAGAGACATGGAGCCAGATTGCCTGCGACATCCTCGCTCAACGTTACTGTTTACGCAAGGGCGTCCCGGATACTGGTCGTGAGACGGACGCTCGACAGGTCTTCCATCGCATGGCAAGCTGTTGGACGTCTTGGGGCGAGCGCTATGGTTACTTCGATCGTTCTGAGGATGCGTCCGTTTTCTATGATGAGCTTTGCTACATGCTTGCCCACCAAATCTGTGCTCCGAATAGTCCACAATGGTTTAACACTGGTCTCTTCCATACCTACGGGATGAAGGGCCCAGGCCAAGGGCACTATTATGTCGAACCTGAGAGTGGCGAAGTCAAAGCCGCCAGCAGTGCCTACGAACGACCTCAACCCCACGCCTGTTTCATTCAATCGGTAAGCGATGATCTTGTCAACGAGGGCGGTATCATGGATCTGTGGATCCGCGAAGCTCGCTTATTCAAGTATGGGAGTGGCACAGGATCGAACTTCAGCCACATCCGAGGTCAAGGGGAAGGTCTCAGCGGCGGGGGTCTGTCCTCAGGTCTCATGTCATTCCTCAAAATCGGTGACCGGGCCGCGGGTGCTATCAAAAGTGGGGGCACGACCCGTCGTGCAGCAAAGATGGTCTGTCTCGACTTGGATCACCCCGATATTGAGGAGTTCATTCATTGGAAGGTGACGGAAGAACATAAAGTTGCGGCACTTGCAGCAGGATCGAGACAGCTGGAGTTCCATCTGAAGCAGATCCTACAGGCTTACCATGCCGCTAGATTCAGCCAGGACGCGGCGCCCGATGTCAGTCGCTGCCCCGCCTTGCGCCAGGCTATCCTTGAGGCTCGACGCGCTCAGATCCCAGCAGCTTCGATTCAAAAGATCCTGGATTTGGGCAGGGAGGGATTCACGGATCTCACACTCGAAGTCTATGATACGGATTGGGATTCAGCAGCCTATGCCACCGTCTCAGGCCAGAATTCGAATAATTCTGTCCGGGTGCCTCATCGCTTCATGAAGCAGGTCGCTGATAACGGTGATTGGGAGCTCCGCTACCGTAGCAATGGCCAAGTCGCTCGCACTCTCAAAGCTCGCGAGCTCTGGAAAGATATTGCCTTGGCAGCCTGGTCCTGCGCGGATCCTGGCGTCCAATTTGATACCACTATCAACGAGTGGCATACCTGCCCTGCCGATGGCGAGATCCGTGCTTCGAACCCCTGTTCCGAATACATGTTCCTTGACGATACAGCTTGCAATCTTGCATCGCTCAATGTGCTCGCCTTACAAAAGACAGACGGTCTAGATGTGGAGGCCTTTGTCTATGCCTGCCGCATGTGGACTGTTGTCCTCGATATCTCGGTGCAAATGGCCCAGTTTCCCAGCAAGGCTATCGCTCAACGAAGTTGGGACTACCGTACCCTGGGTCTTGGTTACGCCAATCTCGGAGCCCTTGTCATGCAGGCAGGACTCCCTTATGGATCGCCCGCAGCTCAGGCCTGGACAGCCGGGATCACCGCGCTTATGGGCGGTATTTGCTACCGGACAAGTGCGGAGATGGCAGCCTCACTTGGTGCATTTCCCGCCTACGATCGCAATGCGCGATCCATGCTCCGGGTCATTCGCAATCACCGTCGGGCGGCCTACAATGAGTCCGACTACGAGGGTCTTTCTATTCTTCCTCAGGGTCTCAATGCCGACTTGTGCCCAGGTCCTATTCTACAAGCTGCTCGTCTGGCTTGGGACGAAGCCCTCGCGCTTGGCGAGCGCCATGGCTATCGTAATGCGCAGACAACCGTCATCGCTCCGACAGGGACGATTGGACTGCTCATGGATTGTGATACCACGGGAATCGAACCTGACTATGCGATCGTAAAGTTCAAAAAACTCGCAGGCGGTGGTTACTTTAAGCTCGTTAATCAGTCGGTTCCCATTGCACTTCGAAACTTGGGTTATCCTGTCCGAGAAATCGAGGCTATGGTTCACCACTGTGTCGGTCACGGGACTTTGAAAGGAGCTCCCAGCATCAATCACGACAGTCTTAAACATAAGGGATTCACCGATCAGATGCTCAGCAGTATCGAAGCTGAGCTCCCCTCGGCCTTTGATATCAACTTTGTTTTCAATCCCTGGCTACTCGGTCAGGACGCGTGCGCGCAAGACCTGGGACTCGATCGTGAGCGTCTTTCTGAGCCTTCCGTTTCCATTCTTCGCCTGCTCGGATTTAGCGACCAGGAGATTGAAGCAGCTAACGCGTATGCCTGCGGCACCATGAGCATGGAAGATGCCCCCTTTCTGCAAGAAGAGCACCTCCCCATATTTGATTGCAGCAGTCCTTGCGGACGGCGTGGCCGTCGCTCCATCACGCCCGAGGCCCACATCGCGATGATGGCAGCCGCCCAGCCCTTCCTGTCCGGCGCCATCAGCAAAACTGTCAATTTGCCAGCACATGCCAGTATCTGCGATGTTCAAAGGTGTTATGAGCTCGCCTGGTCTTCCATGATCAAAGCGATTGCTATCTATCGGGACGGTTCCAAATTGAGTCAGCCACTGCAAAGCTCAGCCCTGAGCTTATGGGAGAATCTCAGCGACACGGAACAAGTACCCGTAGAACGTGTACGGAAACTAGCCCAGGCGGCAACGAGTGAATGGATCAGTAGACGACGCCCCTTGCCTGCCCGCCGCTCAGGTTACACCCAAAAGGCTAAGATTGGGGGGCACAGCATTTATCTCCGTACTGGGGAATATGAAGACGGCACGATCGGTGAAATCTTCCTGGATATCAACAAGGAGGGAACGCTCCTCAGAAGCATGATGAACTGTTTTGCTATCGCAGTCTCCTTGGGACTCCAATATGGAGTCCCTCTGGACGAGTTTGTCGATGTCTTCACTTTCACTCGTTTCGAGCCAAATGGAATTGTTACGGGACATGTGAACATCAAGCGAGCCACCTCGATTATCGACTTCATCTTTCGGGACTTAGCCCTTCAGTACCTGGAGAGGCATGATCTCGCTCATGTTCCACTGGATCGAGAGGAGCCTAATCGCCTTTCGGGGGACGATACCGAAAGCCAAATGGCAGAATATGTGGCCTATCGAGAGGCCAGACTTAAAGGTTATGAAGGGGATCCTTGCAGCTCGTGTGGGGCTCTGACGCTGGTACGTAACGGCTCCTGTCTCAAATGTATGAGTTGTGGGAGTACCAATGGCTGTAGCTGATCGTCACGACAGCGCCATCAATCCATGGATTGAACCCTGTTATGACAAAATAATGGACGTGCATGAGGCCATTTTCAGCTTGCCATGCCTCGGTTTCAAACCATCTGAAATGGTCTAAAGCTTAGGCATATCGAGTACCGAAGATCGAAACGGACATGCGGTTGAGAAGAATCTGAGGGATTTTGTACAACGTCGAACCAGAGCCATTCCTGGACCCGCAGGAGTCATTTTTTATGTGCTGTGCATGGCAAACCATAGCGCTCCAGGGTCTCGCAGTAGCGACCGCTCGCTTTCAAATCTTTAAGGCATCGATCAAAACTTTTCGTAAAAGCCTCCCTATCGATGACCCGGGGGGACTTTTTGGAAAGGGCGAGGAAATAGTCCGCTTCCTGAACCTGATAGTCAAGAACTTCAATCTTGTCTCGCACCTTCATCATCTCTGCGAGGTAGAGCAGAGAGTTGTATTCGGCCACGAAGATATCTATGCGTTTAGCGAGTAGTTTCTTTAAGTTGGATTCGACTGTCGTCGCCTCATCGAGATTGCGCTTTTTTTTTCGATGGAGGATGTATTCTAGAAATTCATTGGAGTAGCGAAAACCGATGGTATGCCCGAGCCGATGCGGATCGAAATCGCTCAGCCGCTTGATCGTGATGCCAGATCCTCTGAGGGCGATAGGTCGGTAACCAGATCGGAAGGCCGGTTCAGAAGAGAAATCGACGAAAGCTTCTCGCTCTTTTTTGTAAGAAAAAAAGTTGATATCGAGTGTTCCCTGCTGGATCTCCGTCTGCATCCTTTCGATTGGTAGAGCTCGGTACTCCACCTCGACCCCCATGGACTTAAAGCAAATATTACCAATTTCTTTCATAATGCCAGGTTGATCAAGACCGTCACCCCGCAAGTTAAAGGGGGGCCAATCGGCATCGTTGATGCTGACTTTGATTGCGATTTTACCTATGGATGCGTATCCTGTTCGATTTATCAGGCAAAAGACCGTGATAAGAAGGAAAAGATTCCATTTTTTTGTTTTGATCATTGAGTCCTGTTACCTCACAATCACCCCCTCTAGTTTATCACAGCTCTTGGAAAGATGTTTAAGCACACGAGATGCTTCGATTTATCTCAATCGCATCGGATCTTTTTCAAGCTTAGGGCTAGCTCTCCGAAGATCGACCTGAGACGCTTTACGTATTCATGCCAGCAGGGAAGCGCCGCATGTTTGGGATGAGGCTGCAACAAAAAATCATTTTACAGGTCGCCCTGATCACGACCCTTTTTGCCCTCGGTGCGGCTTACTACGAAGCTGGGCGCCAGGTAGCAGCTTCTGAGTCAAGAGAAGAAGAATACCAAGCGATCCAATTGAAAAATATGCTACCATCCCTGATCGACGGTTTCTGGGACCTCGATCAGGACAGTGTGGACACACTCCTCCTTGGCTTCTTGGATTCTCCGGCCGTACGCCAGGTTCAAATTATCGATGCTCAAGGACTGGTCTATTCAGGCTACAGAAGGTCGGGGCCTGGAAGCCAGGTGCACACCCATACCGAACCTTTGCTCGATGGAGAACTAGCCCATACCCCTCAATCCCCTTTACTCACAGACAGACGCCAGATGATTCAATTGCATAGGTTGAACGATGTTGAAAGACGCCTAGTCAGTCCGCTCTGGCATGAGGAATCACAGAAGAAGGCCACCTTCGTGGGACATTTCGTCCTCGAATATTCGACGGAGGATAGCATTCGAGAATCAGAGGAAACCAGGCTCCGCCTTATTCTGGGTGGATTGATCATCGCAGGACTGATTGTCGTGACCTTGTCCTACTTCATCCATACCTCCGTCCTCCGACCGGTGAATCAACTGATGGAGGCGAGTCGACTGTTGGCTGATGGGAACTTCGACCGCAAAGTGGAATCGGATACTGATGACGAGCTAGCCATATTAGCTCAATCATTCGATACCATGCGAGTGAAGCTCAAAAACTTTACAGAAAATCTCCAGATCATGGTGGACCAAAGAACAGCAGAACTGCGATCGGAACAAGCAAAAATCAAAAACATCCTGATTTACATCAACGAAGGCATCTTGACCTTCAACGACGAATTCAACATCGATACGGAAGTTTCCAACCACTTAGAAAGTCTTCTGGGCTGTGAGAGAGACCAGATTATCGGCCATAACCTTTTTACAACTTTGCTCAACAAGTCTAAACTGACTAGTAACGAGCTTGATCAGATCCGCGCCTCGCTCGATGCGATACTGGGTGGTGACCTGCTCGCCTTTGAGATCAACGAAGGCAATCTACCTCGTGAAATTGTCTTCCCGCTCGACAGTCGAGACTGCATCTACGCTCTCGATTGGATTCCTATCCAAGAGAAAGATGGAGACAGGACTCACAAGGTCATGCTCACGATCAGAGACATCAGTCGAGCTCGCGAGCTGGAGCAAGGTTTTGCCAAAGAAAAGGAAGCCAGAGCTCGCCTTCTTGAGCACGTAAGTCAGATCGTCAAAGTCGGAAGGAATCGTTTCGAGCGATCCATACAAGATACGCTCCAGCGAGTGGCTCGACTCAAACCCCAACTCATTCCACCTGCCAAGGTAAGTCCCTATGCAGCTTTTGCTGACCTACACACGATAAAGGGCAACATGCGTAGCCTCGGTCTCAAAGATCTCGCTGATCAGATCCATCGTGCTGAGGATATGGTCAATGTCTGGCGAACAGGATCGCCTCTTGACCATCCATCGCTTCTGAATCAGCTGTCACAGTTCGAAGAACTCACTCAAGGCTACCTCCAGACTCTTGTAACGGTCTGGGGTCAGGACACCGGGCGCTATGCAGGTCGCTTACCTGCAGCTTTGGATCTCCTCCTGTCAGACCTGGGTGAACCTCTCCGCATGCAAGGGATCCGCATGCGACGCCTTGAGGTGATCGACGAAATCTGCAACTGGCGCCCAGAAAGTTTACGGCTCTTGAATGACATACTTGTGCACCTCGTCTCTAATTCCGTCGATCATGGCTACGTTTTGCCAAGACGTTCAGGAATGGACACTCGGGATTTTGCTCTGCAAGTCCATGCATGGGTCGAGCAGCATGACGCAAAAATCATCATCGAAGATGAAGGCGTTGGTATCAGTCTCGAACGCATCAGAGATCTAGCTCGCAGCAAAAACTTGCCATTGAATGATACCGATCCTTACGAACTCCTTTTTCAAAGTGCCGTCTCGAGTGCCAATGAAATCACTCTGCGCTCGGGTCGGGGTATGGGGCTCTTTGCGGTCCGTAAAATTGTCGAACAGCAAGGCGGCAAGATCTCAGCGCGTGCCGGGGAAAAAGGCGGCTTTTTGGTCGAAATCCTCCTCCCAATCGCTGTGATCGAGGACACTCCAGCGACTCAAGAAGCAGCGTCCTAGCGTCCGCTGACCGTGGGACTCTGATAGGAGCTTGTGAGTCGGGCGCGGGCCTCATCGCAGCAAAGCATGAACTGTGGGCCGCACGTCCTCCGTATCACCAGCCTCGTCGTTGACTCCTACATTTTCGAAGTCTAAAACACCAAAATGACATCACGAGGCACACTAAAAAGTTGCCATCGAGTCGGGTGACCTCGACACACTATCTTTCGACTTGCCGGTCTCAGCCACCCTGCTGCAAAACAAAGAACGTTCCTCCTGACGACACCCGTCTCGCTCCCAATTTGAGATCGATTGCAAGCCTTCCCCCCAAGAAAGGATCGGTTGATTCATGCGCTCAGAACTACTGAAAGACATCCTAAAAGCCCGGGTCTACGACGTGGCCCGTCATACTCCTCTGCAAGAAGCAGGGGGATTGTCCAAGCAATGGAACAATCATATCCTGATCAAACGCGAGGATCTCCAGCCAATTTTCTCCTTCAAGATTCGAGGTGCTTACAACTGTTTGGCTCAACTTTCGGTGGAAGAGCGAGCGCGTGGTGTCATCTGTGCCTCAGCAGGCAATCATGGGCAAGGCTTAGCTTTAGCAGCCAAACATTTTGCAATTCCAGCCTGGGTCGTGATGCCGATGACGACACCCGAGATTAAGATCAAAGCTGTGGCAAACTGGGGTGCTGAAGTGGTGCTTGCAGGGGATCACTATGCTCAAGCTTGGGATCACGCCCAGATCCTCGCTTGCACCCTGGGAGCGACCATGATTCACCCATTTGACGACTGGCGGGTGATCGCGGGTCAAGGCACAGTAGGAAAAGAGTTGGTCGAGGACTGTCCGCACATGGATTATGTATTCGTTCCCGTTGGCGGAGGAGGCCTCCTAGCAGGAATAGCGACCTACATCAAAGCTCTCTATCCCCAAGTTCGGATCATTGGAGTGGAGCCAAAGGATAGTGATGCGATGACCCGCTCTATACATCAGAGAGAAAGGGTATCTCTTCAGTCGGTAGGCATTTTTGCCGATGGAGTCGCAGTCAGACAGGTCGGCAAACTTACCTACTCGATCATTCAAGAATGCGTCGACGACTTTGTCCTGGTGAGTACAGATGAAATCTGCTCCGCAATTCACGATATCTACAAAGAAACCCGAAGTATCGTCGAACCTGCGGGCGCTCTATCATGGGCTGGAGCAAAGGCCTACCTTCAGGAGCATGAACTGCAAGACCAAACTGTTATCACGATCAATTCTGGTGCCAACATGAACTTTCAGCGCCTGCAATTCGCTGCGGAGCGCGCCCTCACCGGTGCGGGCCTCGAAGCTCTTTTTGCGATTCGGCTGGACGAAAGGAAAGGTGCCTTGAAGGAGTTCTGTAAACATATTATCGTTGGCAAAAGCATCACCGAGTTCAATTATCGCTGCCATGACCCGCGGGAGGCCTTTATCTTCCTGGGTGTTGCCACCTCAGGACCGGCCGAGCGTCCGGAGCTTGGCAAGCTGCTGCAGCGGTTGGGATATGCTTTCGCCGATCTTACCGACAATGAGCTCGCCAAAGAACACGTTCGTCACATGGTGGGTGGTAGGCCACACCATCTTCGGCACGAGGCTCTTTACAGTTTTGTCTTTCCAGAGCGCCCTTCTGCTTTAGCTGACTTTTTGGCAGTCATGAGCGAACGATGGAACATCACTCTCTTTCACTATCGCTCGCATGGAGCTGATTATGGTCGCGTTCTCATCGCTTTTGAAGTCACTGAAGATGAAAAGGAAATTTTTGAGACGCATCTTCGCTGTGTCGGCTACTCCTTCACCTGCGAAACCCATAATCTTGCCTATAGTTTGTTTCTTCAAAACCAACAGCATGCTTGGCAACGGTCGTCCACAGCTCGTTATGCGCCAAACTGAATATTTTTTCAAATAGGCCTCTGATAGCGACGCTTCTTCACATTTTATTCCGTCATCAGATACCGGCAGAACCCAGCCGGTGCCTTGGGCCCATGTGGAATTCCGGATTCCTTCAAGCTACAATTTGGTATAAGATATTGTGAGAGTCGGCGATGCATATGCCAAAAGCCTAGCCATACATTGTGTTTGGCGGCGTTGAAGCAATTGAAAAGAAAGCATGGATGCAACATGAAGACCAGCGAACACTTGTGTGATGCGCTTCAGTCTCTTCTGGCGCCTGGGTTCGACGCTTCTAAGAACGATGTGATTGGGCACTGCGAGACTACTTTTAAGCTTCTTAAATCCTGGGGCAACAATCCTGATGTCTGTGCCGCCGGACTTTTCAAGAGTGTTTACAGCTATGCATTCACCTGCCACGATCCTAAGCCTGAGAATCGTCAGCGAGTGCAGGGATTGATTGGTACCGAAGCTGAGCGCCTCGTCTATCTTTACACCGTCGTGGATCGCAGACTTCTGATCGATTCGCTCGCTTCTCGCCGTGCCCCACAGCTTCGCGATGCTTACCTTCATCAGGATATTGACATCACAAGCACTGAACAGGCTGCATTAATGGAAATTCACTGGGCATCACTATTTGACTCCCTTAAAAGCCCGCAAACAGCTGAAACAGAAAGGTTTCGCCAATTCAGCCACCTCTACCGCACAGCGCATCTTGTCAGTGAGGGGGCAAACAGGGCTTTCCGCACCATGTACTTTTCGCAGCTGCAGTAAATTGAAGCATAGGCCGCTCACCTCGCTATCGCTCGGATCACGACGGTCGGCCTTCACCACCAGCCAAATCTCAAAGCTTCGCAATGAGATTATGGCTGGAGTACTGACCGACAAATCCGATAGAAGACCACGAGCGCCTTACGCTGTTCGGTGAACCTGTTCACTAGGGCCTTCCCACTGGATGATGAGGAAGGTCATGTCGTCGTTCAATGGCTGGGTTCCAAGCAGGCCTTGAAAACGCACCAGGACCCTGTCGCGGAGCTCCTCTGGTGCATTCGCCTCACTGATGAGCTGGCTCAACTCCCTGGCTTTGATTCGCTCCCCTCTGATGCCTTCGTTCTCAATGAGACCATCCGTGTAAAGAAATAGCATATCATTCGGCTTGATCTGGAAGGTCACAACGGTGTGCTCCGTTTCCCCGAAGAGCCCAAGAGGAGACCCTGAGTTTACAATAGCTTGTACGCCTCCAGGTGCTCGGTGAAGCGCATGCATATGGCCAGCGTTGATCAGCATTCCCTGTCCCGTCCGGGCGTCAATACAAAGAAAAGTCATCGTCATCAGATGCCGCGCGCGGGCTCCCGTTTCAAATATCGTGCGATTCACGACATGGACTAGCGTCTGAAGTGCCTCCTTTTGGTCTATAGCGAGCGCCTGCCGCTCCCAATTGGCAATGAGGCTATGGACGGACCCCGCTGCTGCCCCGGTCATCATAGCTGAGGAAATGCCATGTCCCGTGACATCACCGATCAGGCAGTAGAATATTTGACTAGCCGGACTGAAGTGATAGTAATACCAGTCGCCACCCGTTTCTTCCGCAGCTTTGTAGTAGCTGGCGACTCGAAAGTTAGGCACCTGAGTCTGGGGCAACAGCGCCTCTTGAACCATCCGGGCTGCTTCGAGATTCGAATCAACCTTAGCCTTGGCTTCACTGACTTTTACTCGATTGAGGAGATTCCGGACGCGAAGCAATACCTCAGCATGCATGAAAGGTTTGGCAAGATAATCGTCAGCTCCCAATTCCAGACCGTGAATCTTGTCTTCTTCCGATGCGCGAGCTGTCAGAATAATGACTGGGATCCGAGATAGACTCACGTCCTCTCTCATCGCTGCGATGACATCTTCGCCCGACACGTGTGGCATCATTAGGTCCAAGAGCACAAGGTCAGGAAGCTGCTCCCTCATCTTTCTAAGACCTTCACGGCCATCCTGTGCTGTCTGGCATTCATAGCCCTGACAGTAGAGTAAATCGTTCAGAACTTCGAGATTCAAAGGGTTATCGTCAATGATCAAGATACGCGATGGATTGCTCCTGTTTACCACCTGCGGCTCAGAATAAGCTTTTTGCGTAAGCCGGGACACCTTGGACATATCCTGCTCAACCTCCATTGAATGAGTCATATTCTGAACTTGATCGTCCTCACGCTGCACATGGACAGTAGGATAATCCTCAGCACGCAGTGCAGGGAGATAGCAAGTGAATTCGCTCCCCCGGCCCTGTTCTGACTTGACTTCAATTCGGCCCTTCAGCATCTGGACGAGCGTCTGCACCATACTAAGACCCAAGCCACTCCCCTCATAGGCGCGAGTTGATTGTCCTTCGATCTGGCGAAACTCCTCGAACACGAGTGTCAGCTGATCTGCGGGTATCCCAATACCATTATCTCGTACGACCACCACGAGATTGGAACCAGCCTCGATTTGGATCTCAATCTCGACTTCGTGCTTGCCTGTTTCACGGCGGAACTTAAACGCATTACCCAGAAGATTCCGCAAAATGATGAGCAGTCTTTCTCTGTCTGTGGAGAAACTCGGATGTTGTGTGTCTGGCCAACTTTTGCGCAAGCGAAAGCTAACCTCTCCCCCTTGATCAAGCCCCTCGGCTAACACCCGAACTTGATCGAGGACATCATCCAGAGATATCGCTTCGACCTGAAGCGGGAGCTGCCCCCTTTTCGATCTCGCTATGTCAAGTATTGTATTGACCTGAACCTTGAGACCATCAGCCAGTTTATGCACTTTGTCCAATTGCTCGACAGCTCGCTCCGTCATGGGACCATAAGCCCCGTTTCGCATCAAATCGACAAAACCAAGAATCCCATTGAGCGGAGTGCGTAGCTCATGGGAGGTGTTGTGGAAGAACAAGGTCCTTGCCATATCCTTTTCTTTCAGTTCGTCGTTCTTGCGACCTAATTCGAGACTCAATCGCACCGAGGATCGGAACGCATTTGCGAAGCGCTGCCCGGTGATCAAACACTGGCAGAAAATCCAGGCAACGATTCCCCAGTGACCGAGGAATGGCCCTTTATAGTAAGCGCTTGTGATCGCATAGTCGTTGACAAAGGAGATGCCTATCAGTCCGAGTCCTAAAAGAGCCCACAAAGCCCCATCTTCCCGGTGACGTGCTGCGCGCCACTGAACCGAAACGATATAGGGAAACAGGGCCATAGAAGGTAAAAACAGGATACTCCAATGAGCCCCATAGACGGTTACAGGAGTGAGCAGGGTTAATGCCGTACGGAAGATGACAAAACCAAAAAACAGTTTATGCACAAGACGTGATACGTTCTGAGGGAAGGTGAACAGCAGAAATGCAAGGTAGGCCGCTGCTGCAAGATCCAGAGTCAAATGATTGACCTTTAGGTTCCACTCGTACAGCAGAGTGCTTGGCTGAGGGAAAAGCACGAAGAACTGTGATTCCGTTCCTATAAACCGCAATCCTAGCCAAAATGTAACTATGAACAGATAAAAACTTCCCTTGTCTTCGGGACGCTGGAGGTAGAGGCCTGCATTAAAGAGCGCTATCAAGACGAGGATGCCAAGTATAAGGTAAGTACTTCTGGTTTTTTGGTTTTGTAAGGCAAGCATGTTCTCAGCCGGTCCCAGAGTGATCGAGGTCGCGGGTGAAACGCGCTTGGGCTCCATCTCAGCTTGGAGTAGGATCCATGCTTCTCGTTCCTGGACGCGAAAGATCGCTAACTCTTCGCTACGTTTTGCCTGCGTGTCCTTCGGGCTCTCACCAAGGATCCCGATAGATAGTACGGGCTCCTTGGGGGGATGATGGGGCTGAACGATCCAGATGCGAAGGGCGCGCGCCACCAGAGGCGCTTTGATGGCATAAATAAGGTCCGGATCCAATCCTTTGAGGGCCAGTAGGAAAGTGTTTCGGTGAAACTCTCGATCAAGCAGGGGCTCTGCTTGATCGTAATAGGCTCGAAGGTTCTCGAGTCGAGACGCCTCTTCAAAAATTTGTGGACGTTCAAGCAGCTCCTCTGGTGTGACCCAACGACCGTTGACGAGGCGATAAGGGCCCCAGAGAGAGAGTACTGTTGCGTCTCCTTGCAAGGATGACTCAAGGTCGATCACGCCAGCTGCGCTCGACTGCGTCACCTCAATAGCTGCCCGAGCCGGACTCAGGTCAAGCCATAGAAGGGAACATGGGATCAACCAGAACAAGAGAGTCGACATTGCAGCGATCCACCTCTCCGGGTACATCCTGTCCCGTTTAAACCTTTAGAGCTCAAAAAACCTACTCCACTAGCTACCCTTGAGTTGATGCACCTGAAGAAAGCGGTCCATACGCAGATGAATCAATTCTGGTAGCTCGAGAGGCCCCGTGTGAGTCCCGGAGGGCAGCAACAGCCATTCAGCTTTCGGTATCATTTTACGCATCCGAGACATCACGGGCAGTGGTGTAAACTTGTCACTTTCACTTGCCACAAGCAGCACGGGGATCTCAATTTTCGGTAAAATCTTTGCTGCCGAATGCCCTTGCGCCCCACTTAAGGAGTGAATAAACACTTGGGGATTGAGCCGTGACAAATCGTCAAAGTAAGGAGCAAAATCAGGTCGCTTCAGGAGTCGATAGTTCAATTCAAAGAACCATGCATAGGCATACGGAATAGGAGATCGAAGAAAGGGCTCCCACACCTTGCGAACCCATTCAGGCTTCCGTCCAAACACCCAGCGAATCGCTGGCAGAACCTCGCTGTAGGCGCGGGTCCCATGGACGTGCCGCAAGGCATGCTCGTAGGGACCATTGATCAGCACCATTGCCCGGACCCGCTCGGGGAACAATCGATAATGTTCAAGACAGACCTGAACCCCCATGCTGTGACCGACGAGAATGTAGGACTCTTCCCCTAACACCTCGGCTGCTACCCCCCGTCCATCCCGCGCGAACGTGTTGATCGACAGGGAAGAGAGATCACTGGGATCAGGGGACTGACCATGACCACGGTACTGAGAATGGATGATCGTGTGCTTGGGAGCATACTCTTGAATAAAGTACTTCCATATATAGCCCGTACAACCAACACCATCGTAAAGAAGGAAGGCTGGACGTCCCTCGCCCATCGTTTCATACCAAACTTTGTCACCATCTTCGGCTGTATAACAACCGACTTTCCTTCCCTGCATGTCTTATCCTTCCCAGCAAGCCAAGCCTGCGAGTCACATGGACACTCTTCCCTAGGATACGTCGAATCTTTTCGACCTTACAAGGGACTCGGTAAATCCTACCTAGGATACTCGTGCTACCCAAAAATGAAAGCGGATCCATAATAGGCACACTCAAACCTCATGTTGGGAATCGATCGCGTCGACGTCTAGGGTTAAACGGGACCCGTCTCTGATAAAATCTTTGCCCGTCCTCAGCTGCGATCTCCAAGCTATCGCACGATCAGGCAGGCATCTAACCCACTGCATGACTATACGGCAGGAGTCGAGGGTGGACGCTTGCCCGTGCCGAATCTGAGTCCAGAAAGGAAGACGCTTGCGCTTCAAGGTAAGCTCGAGATGCTGATTGACAAGAACTCTTGGGCCTCCCATCATTGGGACCGCTCCTGGATACGTGACGGTTTCAGTCGCTTTTCCTGGAATCAACTGAAGAGCTACTATCACAAAAAAAGTGCATCCACGGAAGATATGCGACGCATTATCTTCAGTCCCTTCCTCCACAGCTTTATTCTTCCACCCGGATACTGAGATGGCCAGTCCGTCCGCTACCGCTAGGTTAGCAACCGAGCAGGTAGCTTGCCGCTCGTTCCGCTTACCGTTTGACCATGATATTGAGCTGCGGATCGAACTTGCCATTGACACCCAAACGCAGTCCGCCGCGTGGCCCCGGTACAACCTCGAGTCGGTTGTTCGGATCCTGAGCCTGCTGCAGCAGGGTGTGAATCGCCTTGCAGCTCGTGTCGGCTCGAACCTTGAACGTAATCAGCCCCTGAACGACCGGAATGTTGATCACTTCGACAGTTGTGGCAGCCGTCACCGAATCATCGACCCATTCGTCTTTCTGCTCGCGACCCTGAATAAGGATCTCGAGTTGACTGACCCAAGGATCCTTGAACTTCTTACCGCTCGGCGGTGTCGCCATAGAGACCCTCCAAAAAAAGAGCTGACAGCAGGTTCCCGTCTACCGGACTTTAGCAGTGATCGGCAGCAGGACAGGGAGTTTAGAACGTCCGAACACCATCATCGAAAAAGACTAACCCACGTCGCTGACGCTTCTTTGCGGTAGCAAAGATACACAATCAAGCCTTGAAAACACAATACCTCCCGAGGTCCTATCCCCATCCATCACGGCATTCGCGATCTCAAGATCGCTGTTACAACGAGGGCACCGAGAGACGTTCACCAGAAAGTGCTCGCTACGGAATGGGCTGACCTCTCGTGCAACAATTGTATCGCAATGAGTTTGTCGAAAATGACGCGCGAGCCTGGACTCTTGGCCTGGTCAGCCTCTTCACAGTCGCTGCTGGGTTCTATCGGATCGTAGCGGAAGAAGTGCATCCAGATGGCTAAACGCGTTCTTGCGTGACACCCCAAAAGGTGAAAATGTGATTATAACCAGCTGATATGAAGAAAGATAAATTTATACCCTCAATATTCGTTCCCGGCTGTCGATCCTCCTGCAGATTCAAGCGAGGAACCTTATGAAGATATCTCGTTTAGCCCTGAAAGTCGTCGTATCCTTACTCTGCGTAATATTTCTGATCTTTACGATCAGTTCTACCCTAGAATACAGAAAAAGTCGGCAGAGCCTTGAAGCTGACGTAGCGCGGCTCCATAAGACGGTACTTGCAAACGTCCTCGATACGATAGCAAAAAGCCTCTGGAATATGGACGAAAGCCTACTAGAAACAGCAAGTCGCAGTGTCTTCCAGCTGGGTGACTTCGCTGAATTTGCAATCTATGACGACAGCGGCAAGCTCTTTATCAAAATCAAACGTGACGGTAACAGCCTCAATAAGCTCAACGAAGGTTCTCTTGCGGACGATCTGCCGCAGGGCAAAGTCGGAGAACCGATTGACCCCCGGCCGATTCAGTCACTCAGTACGGCCAATCCACTCGACAAGATCATAGCACTTCCTACCCAGGAGATGCTACTCCACCGTCTTGCGGCAGATGTGTGGTTGACTGTCGAAGAGGGTCAGGAGCCAACTCGTGTTGGTTATGTGACTGCTTTGTACAGTTCGGAGAGCGTGTCCAAACGCCTCGCAGACACGACCCAGTCGATCATCGTGTTAGCTTTGTTGCTCGGACTCGCTATCGTGGCTTCAATCATGACAGTTCTCCAATTCAGCGTCATCCACCCAATTCGAGCCTTGACGGCTACGAGTTTGAAGGTTTCCCATGGTGATTACTCGGCGCGGGTAAAAGCCACAGACTCAAAAGATGAGATCGGGGTCCTAAGCGGCAATTTCAATCGGATGGTGAACCAGATTGAGGGTAACAACAAGCGTCTGTCAGGCATCGTGCGACAGAGTCGAACGATTGCATCGAAAGTCATCGTCGAAGATATCGGGCGTGCGATTTTGGAAACCGTGCGCTCCTTGGGCGGAGAATCGTTCGAAGTTTTGTTAGTATTCGGACGAAACTGTTTTCAGGACTTACCACCATCGATCGAATTCCTCTATTTCCACGAAACGTCCAATCGTTTCGAACAGACGCATCCGCTCCAGTCCAATGAGCTCTTCTCCAACCGAGCAAGGGTAGTTGAGGTTACTGACCCCAAAACTTTCCAACTTCTGGCACGGATCCACCTGCTCTCGCCGGATGATCAGGAGACCCAGACTCTTATTCCTACTATCGAGGCCCTCACGACGAGCATAGCTGGTGCGATCAACACCGTGCGCTTGCAACATTCGATGGAAATCATTGCGCAGAAATCCCAGGAGATGGAGAAGATATTTGCCTTCATCAAGCAGGGTATTTGCATGATTGACTCGGAAATGCGGATTCGCCCTCAGTACTCCAAGCATCTGGCGACCATTCTAGGGGTCAACGATCTGCAACACCGTTCGATTTCCCACCTACTTTTCGACCGAGCCCACATGAGCAGCGATCGAAGAGATCAGTTTGTCACTGCATGTGATTCTATGTTCGGGGAGCCGCTATGGTGTTTCGATGCTAACGCCCATCTCCTCCCGTCCGAGTTCGAAATCATAATTGGGAAAGAGCGGCAAATTCTCGAGGTAGACTGGATTCCGTTGCTGGGTAGCGACGATAAAATCGCTCAGGTTATGCTAACCCTTCGCGACGTCACAGAGCTTCGCCAGCTTGCTATGACGGCTGAGGCGAGTCGACGCCATCTGCAGATCATTCGGCAGGTTCTTGACATCGAGCCCACGCGTTTTGCTGCATTCTCGCGATCGACCCTCGAGATGTTCGGAGAGATCGAAACGCTCGCTAGGTCGATGGGTCAGGACGGTGTCTCCACCCTCATCCTCCGGAACCTTCACACTCTGAAGGGCAACGCACGAGTCTACGGTCTCATCGAATTTGCTGAACAGATTCATCACTCGGAGAGCCTCACGATTCAGCTTCGGGAGCAACTCTTCAATGGATCGAAATCTCCCACAGAGGTCCGAAAGGACTTGCAGGAAAACCTGCGCATGTGCCAGGAAGCCTTTCAGGAATACCTCCGGGTGAACCGCGATGTGCTCAATCGAGAGAATCAAGTCGGTATGATCCCGCTTGAAACCCTCCAAAAAGCGGTACGGCGGCTTGAAGAGGAGCCAACACAATCATGGGAGACCATTCGCGACGGCTTGCTTGCGGCCTGCTATGCTTCGATCGAGTCGATTCTCGCCCCAGTGATCAATAATCTGCCATCGGTGGCGGGTAAGTTGGAAACAGGGATACCGGCCATCGACCTGCGGATGGGTGTTCGGCCTTATTTCCAAAGCGGAGATTGTGACGTACTCAACGCGATTTTCACCCACCTTGTCAGCAATGCAATGTCACACAGTCTGAGTAAGACCGGAGCCGGTCGCATGAGCATCGAAGTCCAGAAGTCCGATCGGCAGCTGGAGGTGTCCATCTCCGATGACGGTCGGGGTTTTAATATTGCAAAACTTGAGGAGCTTGCCCGCGCGAAAAACATCCAGGCACGGGACGACTCGGACCTCCTCGAACTTGTATTTGGCGGCAACATGAGCACTGCGGATCGACTGACGGATATCAGTGGCCGGGGAGTCGGCATGGGAGTCGTCCGTGAGATGGCGCAGCGTCTCGGTGGCAATTTCCACATTGAATTCATAGACGATCGTCGCACAGGATCCTACCGTCGCGCTCGAGGAGTTCTGACAATTCCCCTTGATCGCTTGGCCTCCCTGAGCCTCTTGTCTCATGAGAGGCATTACCCGGGTCTAGAAAGAATGGGAGCGGCTTGATCCACAACGAGACAGAGTCGCTGGGTGTTGGGGACGACTCCGTAGCAGCCAATCGGCTTGTCTGGGATGTCACGCTCAAGCTACCACCCCCTGAGGGTGAGTCTTCACCACCTTTGGTTCGGTCACGTTAGAAAAGCTGGAACGGAATATCGTCCAAATCCGTCTTTTTTACAGTGGCATTGAATTCATCGATGAGTCCTCTGTTCTCATTTTTCTCCCTAAAACATACGTAGAGAGGAACTTCGCTGATGAGCTTTTTTGCAAAGGTGAATTTTCCGCCGAATTTTGGATTGGTTGCGAGCATGTAATAGAAGCTGTTTTCATCGATGACCACGAGATCCAGGCGTCCTGCTAGCAGCTTATCAAGATTGTTTTTGTCATCATTTCCTTCATCGATTTTCAAGAGACCCTTTTCACTCATTTCCTTGATACGCTGGCCATTATCACTCCCTCGGACCAGACCGATACGTTTGCCATGAAGGTCTTCCCATTTTTTCCATTCGAAACCAGTTCGACCACTTTTGTTGGAGATGAGCCCGACACGACTATTGCCGATCAGGGCTGAAGCGACGAACCCCGCCTCACAAGAGGTCGCCGGGAAATACCCGTCGTACGCCCCCGATTCTGCTTCAGCGATCGCGCGCTTACCAGGTAGCACTTGGTACGACAATGTACCCTGCATTTTCTCGACAATGAACTCGACCACCGAGGTGGCAATACCGCCGTTTGTGATCGATCGACTGGCATAGGGTGCCCACTCACGGGTCGCAAGCTTTAGAGTCTTCGCTTCTAAGGGACCACTCAGAAGAGCAAGTAGTGCAAAGGCCACAGGTGTTTTCATCACAGCTCCTAAAGGCATATCATTAGTATCAGTCGTCCGACAGGTCCCCTGAGCGGCGTTTATCACATCGTCCAGAGACTCAGGGCAAATTCATAACTTCCGTGAGCACCGCGCGTTCAGGTTCCAGAACATCAAGCCGAATCAGCCACCGTCCACGCATGTCCAGCTGCAGCTTGAACCGGTACAGACCTGCCTCGTCGCCAAGAGCATCGGCCATCACTGGTTTGATGCGATGGACCATGGGCATAGAGGGCATGTCAGCCGAGACCCTTAACTTGGCGCCTGACCAGCCTTGTTGACCACGAAGGAGCTTGACTCGGCATGTGAGCACTAGACTCTCTTCGAGTGATGCACACTGAAATTCCGCTCGTAGCGGAGCCTTCGCGAGCGACGGCTCCGTAAATGCCAGTGACAAGAGGATCGCGGTGCAGCGTAGAAGTGACTTCATCATACCAGCGACTCATTCTTGCTAGGGGTATCCGATAGATCTTCGAAAAGGGGAAAGCAGATCTCACCTATCGGTTTCTTCTTTTATCCACTCGTCAAAATTTCCTGAATCCTCGCCCTTTCACGCTCTCGAGGCGACAAGCTCTGCATGTCCAAGGGCTGAAAGCCCCCGGGCGATACATCCGCGTCTTCACCATCGGAGCCAGCACTAGTCTGCTCGACTGCTCGACCAATCACCACTTTCATCAAAGATATCAGTAGTTTGAATATATATTAGGACACAAAACGTGTCGAGACCCCCCCAAGCTGGGATCGCATACCAGAGCCGTGCCGAGTTGTGCTTCGATGTGATGAGGCCCGTGACTCCCAGTCCTCACCCTGACATGATACCATAGAGGTGGATGAAATAAATCATCCTTGATTCTCTAACCAGCCCACTTTCGAATCAGACGATTGATGAACGAAGCTTTCAGCCACAGAAAGACATCTGTCGAGACCTCTCACTAGAACGATGAAAGCGCCAGCGACCCGACAACGAAGGACCTACCTGGTCAAAGAGATAAAGAATGAGTAAGGGGGATGCTATGTATCTGCAAAAATTTATCAAGTTTCTCTTCATTCTCAAGGTATGTCTCAGTCTAACGACTCATGAAGCAGCTGCTGATCCGAAATCTCGAGTGATCGAGATCGCGGGGCTCGGTGCAAAATCAGGACCCATTCGTAGCTCAGGCATCAACTCTGAGGCGGTCCTACTAGCGGCGCGAGATCGAATCAACGCCAAAGGAATTCGGCTCGCGGATGGTAGCCGGGCCATCTTCAAGGTCACCTATTACGACTCAGCCTGTAATGTCGAAAAAGCTACGACATCTCTCAAAAAAATCGCTGATACACAGGCTCTTGCGATTATCGGCCCCACCTGTTCCCACGAAGCGGAGGCTATGTTTGGTGCCCTGCAAAAGAAGACGGCAGACGCCCAAGATAGCGGTATCAGGATACCCGTGCTGGTCGACACGGCGATCAAGCCCGGTCTGGCTCGCATGTCGGAGTGGGCATTTCGCAATGTACCGAATGAAGATGACATGTACCAACAGCTTTTCGTTTGGATAAAGGCGACTTACCCTCAGATGAAAACGGCGGCAGCAGGCTTCGAGGGTGATCACGGTCATTCTAAGGGAACTTATCTTGAGGTCATTAAGAAACACCTCCTCAAAGAAGGTTACGAATTACAATCCGAAGTCCAATGGAACATGACTGACACCAACTTTACGACACAGGTCCGAAAGACGATTGAAAAAAATCCTGATATGATCATCGTTTCAGCGCATGACACAAGCACCTGCGGATTCCTGCATGAACTCGCTAAACAGAACTATAAGCCTAAACTCCTCTTGGGCCTGACAAGTTCGGCGAAGACAGATCTTCTGAAAGCTTGTGGACGTGAAGCCGATGGTATCGTGATCCCCACAAGCTTTTATCCCGTAACGCCAGACGCCCGCCTAGCCATCGAAACCTCGGAACGATACAAAGGCTCTGTCGATCTTCACTCAGCAGCAGCTTGGGAGAATCTCGAAATCATCAAAAGGGTGATTCAGGAGTCAACGATCACGGGCAAGCCCGAAGACTTGATCAGCGATCGCCAGAAGTTAAGGGAAGGCTTGAGCAAACTACGCTCAACCAAGGGTCTGCTTGGTATCATAAAGCGGACACAGGACCGAGAGGCCATCAAACCCTACTTTTTCGTCCAGGCCCAGGAAAGTGAGTGGGTGGTTCGGCATAATCCAAATCGGAAGGAGTGAGAGAAAACTCCTTTGAACATTCCTCTTTCCCGCAGTCGCAGACTGATGCCAGGCAGAGCATGAATTCAATTTTGCAAAACTTCGCGGACGGTTTGGCGCTAGGATCCATTTACGCATTGATTGGGTTCAGCTTTTTCCTTCTGTATGGAACCCACCGAATCATGAACCTAGCCCTCGGTAGTCTGGCCCTTGCGGCCTGTCTGATGGGAAATATTCTGCACCAATCGGTCGGTCTAAACTTTGCAGCTGTGACCCTTGCGAGCATGCTAGTCGCGGGTGTGGTCGGCTATCTATCTTTCTTTGTTCTTTATCAACTTTTACCCGACCGCACGGGGGCAGCTTCGCTAGTTGCCTGTTTTTCTCTTTGGATGTTAATAGAAGAGATGGTGACCCATTACTTCAGTGCCAACGCCTACCGTTACGTGAGCTTTTTCGGCCTTGGAGAGTACAGGATCGGAACGCTGTCCCTACAAGCTGCTGATCTCACACTGATCGCGCTAGCGATCCTGCTGCTCGGTCTTCTGCCTTGGTTTCTGCATCGAAGCACCCTAGGGCTTGCCGTCTATGGCTTGACGGATGATCCCGCAGCAGCAGCATGGGTCGGCGTTCCCATTCGTCGCTTGCGTCAGCAGTGTTTTATGGTGGCTACAGCCCTCGCTGCTCTCGCTCTTTCGCTCCAAGGCGCCAAGCTAGGCCAGCTTCCCCCTATGATGGCCATGGGACTCACACTCAAAGCCTTGGTATTGACCGCAGTGTGTCAACCCTTAGGCTACCGATATCTTCTACCCTGCGGCTTGGGCTTAGGGCTTATCGAATGTTTTGCACTCTGGTATGGGGGCGCCACCATGCGTGATGCATCGGTACTCATTTTGCTGTTGCTACTCCTGATCACCTGGCAGGGTCGCTCCAAGATAGCTTGGCGATTGGGAGTCCCGTCCGACTCTCAGCGGAGGGGGCGCAGTGAATGAGGCTGCATGGTCTCTTGGCGTGACGATCGCCTGTATGAGTTTTCTGGCGATGTCTGCCTACCTTTTGCTTCTAGCCGGCAAGCTATCGTTCGGCCAGCAGATGTATTTTGGCATCGGTGCCTATGCGACTGCGATGCTTACGAGTCTTTGGGGTTGGAATCTCTGGGTCGCATCCCTTGTGGCAGCTGCCATCAATGCCCTAATTGGAGGGAGCCTAGCTCGGCTGCTACGCGATCTGTATGGGGCGCCCTTTGCTGTAGCAAGCCTACTCCTCGCTGAGCTATGCCGCTTGGGTTTCTCGCAGTTCGAGTTCACTCGGACCATCCATGGGGAGCTGCTAGGCCCGCAGGGCCTGAATGGCTTCGGTCAGATTCGTTGGGTCCTGGAGCAGGGCTGGAATATTCGCGATTACGCGCTTGTCGTCTTTGGGTTCCTTGTCAGCGTGCTTGCCATCTTCTATCTCATTGAGAATTCCAGAACTGGTCTTCGCTTGAGAATGCTGGGCGTCGATCCGATGCTTGCCCGGTGTCAAGGGATCCGGGTTGATCACTATCAGGTTGCTGTGGGAGCCGTGGCGGCATGTGTCGCTAGTCTAGGTGGGGGGTTTTATGCGCACTCGATGACCTATATCGAACCAGCGCTCTTTGATTTGATGATGGGGGTTCATGCTGTCCTCTATGCCTACATAGGGGGCTTAGGGAGCGTCTTGGGGGCATTGCTGGGGGTCGCCTTCGATATTGGGATCTTAGCGTTTATCGATACAATTCGACAGCACCGCATGACTCTTTTTGCAATGGTGATGCTCATACTCCTGATCGTGAGACCAAGGGGCATCCTGGACGAAAGTTTGGCGAGGAGGCTTCGCTTGCTACCAAGGTCACGACATGCTCCTTGAGGTCAAGGATATCAGCCTGACTTTTGGCGGGCACCAGGTGCTTGCAGGGCTTAGCTTTGCGCTCGATGAGGGAGCTTGTTTGGGTTTGCGGGGGGCCAACGGCGCCGGCAAATCTAGTCTTTTGCACATACTCTCCGGATTCATCCAGCCGCAGAGCGGTCGAATTTTCTTCCGTGGTCAGTCGATCGAGCATCTTCCTCTTGAAGCTCGCCAGGAGCTCGGTCTGCTTCGAAGCTTTCAGCAAGCACGACATTTCAGGCAGCTGACCGTCTGGGAGAATCTCCTAGGAAGTCTCAGGATGGCGGACGCCCCGTGGCAATTGATCTGGCATACAGCTGCGCGTCGCCACATGGAGAGGGTCCTTCGAGAGGGGCTCGAGATCTTTGGCTTGCAGCATGTGCACCAGACCCGAGCAGGTGACCTGCCGCTGTTGGAGTCGCGCTGTCTTGAAATCCTTCGTATCCTGCTCCAGGATCCCCAACTCCTCCTCCTTGATGAGCCTTGCGCTGGACTGAATCAGAGTCATGCAAGCCATATTCTTGATGCGATTCGAACGTTCCGACCACGGGTCGCGATGGTGATTGTCGAGCACCAGGTCAGCCTTCTGCACGTATACTGTGATCGACAGCTGCTTTTGGAGGGTGGGCAGCTACACTCTCTCGGATAACCTTCTGAAAAAGACAGGAGCATAGCATGGCAATATCTCACCCATCGAGGCTCAGACGATCACAGATGGGATCAATCAGAGGGTAGAGTCTTATGTTGAGGGTCGATCATCTGTGCCTCGCACATGTTCCGCAACTTCGCCCCCTCAGTTTTGAACTAGGAGCAGGGCAGCTTCTGACCGTGGTTGGTCCTTCAGGGTCGGGGAAGACCAGCCTGGTCAAGGTCCTATGTGGATTTCAAGCGCCTCGAGCCGGTCATGTGCATCTCGGTGACCAGAATCTGTTGGGGCTGACTCCCGATCAATTGATCGGTCGATATCTTGCAGTTGTTCCTGCCGGTCGCACCATTTTCCCTCGATTGAGCGGGCTTGATAATCTCCTCATGGGTGGGATGTCTCTTCGTCGACACGAGCGAATGCGAAGATTATCAGAGGTGCTGCAGCTCATTCCCAAGCTCCTTGCATGGCAAGACCAAATTGCAGATACTTTGAGTGGTGGAGAAGGGCAATGGCTTGTGGTAGGTCGAGCCCTCATGAGCCATGCGCGAGTCGTGATCCTCGATGATGTTTCCGTTGGGCTCTCGAGATTGGCTCGCGATGAATTCCTCGCGCTTCTGAAGCAGCTCAAGCAGCAATCCTACGCCATCCTGATGACAGAGAGCGATGCAGCCTGGCTGGCAGAGGTTGAGGATCAGCGATTGCTGCTGACGACTTCCTCTGAGACGGCTTTGCTGAAACGGATGTGAAACCTAGCTCGTGTGCGTCCAGACATCGCCCCCTAGAGGTCGTTGCATCAACACTCTCAGATCCGCATGGACCGCATGTCCACTCGGAGCTTTGAAGCTTTAGGTGTTTAGCCGAGGGACCATGTTTGAACCCTTAAACGGACCTTTCAGGACAGACGTTCGCGAGCCCATTCCGCCTGGAGATCACCTGGACCCGTGTTAGCCTGTTCCTGGATGAACTACTACCACCCAAGCCTCACACGCTCTAGCGAGCGTGTGAGGCT